>ERZ1370068.4304-contig-3383_pt1 | contig 82050 bp, 84 predicted proteins | sample MGYA00561227_ERZ1370068 | MGnify/ENA primary metagenome ERZ1370068 (study PRJEB38410, sample SAMEA6850437) | metagenome | study: Metagenomic assessment of the ecological functions of the soil: analysis of the soil microbiota associated with the...
GGAAAGTATACTTCGTTCAGATTTAGCTGTTACCTCCTCCTTTCGGAATTGCCCACGGGTTATCGTTGCGGTGAATGGGTATCAGCCAGGAGGTGGGGCGGTGGCCGATGCCCATCGATCAGCTCCTCAAAGCTGCGAGGAGATCGCCCACACGGGTTGCCGATGCCGGGATCGGCTCTGCTGTATCACAGACGCGGAACTACGCGCGCGAACTTTCGGCACTACCGGGCGGCTGCACGCCCGCAACTGCAAATGGTTCAACGTCGAGGATTTTCCATGGCGAACGCCTCGCGGACGCGGCTTTATCGCGATGCTCAGATCATGCTGCGCCATCCGAACTGGACGTGTCTTCCGCCGGAAATGCTCGCTCCGCACTTGGGCGCGCGACGGGCCGTCCCGGTGCGATCGCGGCCGCACGGCGGCGCCTCCTGCACGTCGAGAGCTGCCGGATCGTCACCGGAGACTGATTGACCACCGACCAGTTGTCACGCCCTGCTCCACCGCCGACCTGTTCCACGCCGCTACACCAGATCACCGTGGGGATCCTGTCTCCCGCTGATCGTCGGCGGATCGCTGGTGTTGGGCGAAGTCGCTGCCAGAATCAGCGCGTCAAAGGTGTTTGCAGGGCGTTGTATCGTCGCCAGGCCACGATCCTGCCACGGCATCCCGCAGTTCTGCTCGCGCGATTGGCCCCACGCGCGCCCGCGCCGGCATCCCGCCGCTTCGCCTGTGCATCAGCGGCGCAGCGCCGCTGCCGCTGCAGGTAAACAGGACTCCGAGGACGAGCTTTTGCCGCGATCCCGGGCTGATCGAGGGGTAAGCGACGGCCCAGAGCGAAGCGAGCGCCGGTCGTGACCAAGAACCCGGATTCGCGCCGGTGCGCCGGCCCGGCTACCGGTCTTGCGGGCCTGCCTGTACCGAATGTTTGAAGCCAGCGTGCCGGACCGAGTCGGTGCCGGTTGGTCTGTCCGGACGGCGCAGAGTGGAGCCGAAGATTTGTGTGCGTGGCGGGGCGCGTGATGCGTGGCTGCTCGGAGCCAGCCTCGCCGAAACCGCCGCCGTCGTGCGTGACGGCTGGTTGCTCACCGGCGACCTCAGCTGCCAGCGCGATTCGCCGGCGGCTTTCGGCTTTGCTTCATCACCGATCAGCACCGTTCGGGAAGAAGGGCTTGCTGCTCGTCCGACATGCGGAATTAATGTCTATCCGCGCGGGGATCGAGGAGGTGTTGAATCAGTTCCCCGGGGTGAAGGAAGCCGCGGTCGTTGCCTGGCGACGCCGGACCCTGCACCGCGGTAGGGCGAACGGCCGCTCGGGTTCCGGCGCTGCGCCCGGCTGGCAGGCGGCGGCTCTCGGGTGGGCGCCGCGCGCACGATGCGTCCGCCCGCCCGAAGGTCGGCGGATTACAAAGATCCCCCGACGCATCCATCTGCTCCCCGCCCTGCCCCCGAAATGCCACGGGCGCGAATGCTCAGAACCTCTTTGAGGTTGTGGAATCAAAACACCTGCGTCCTGCCACGGGACCGCTGGGCGTAACGAGAGACGGAAATGCGGCGCCAATGGGCGTTTAGCCGATTGTCAGCACCATTTAAGCGCGGCGTTTTTTTCACGAATCAGGCCGATAACGGTATCATCGATAAATCTCCGCGCCGCGGGATTCGGACGCCAGTGCTGTTGTGGCGGTTGAGCACGGCCGCGGGCAAACCGTTCGCTGCGACTTTGCGTCAGCGTAGCTGCGGAAGCAGGGTTAATAACCACAACGCCCGCATCTTTTCACGCCTGCCGCATTGCCCGGCGGCAGCGCAGCAAACTCAGCTCGGTTGCGCCGCGTTGCGTCCACGCCGGCGACGGGCGGCAATCGCGCTACCAGCGTTTTACACCAGCGCGCTGGAACTCAGCGGAACCAGAAGCGCATCCGGCGTGGTGAGGTTGTTACAACGAAGTGATCGCGCCACGCGCTCCGCCTCGATCTTCCACATCAGCGTGGGCGGCGTAACTCACCACCACAGCAAGGAAACGGTTTAACTCGAGCGGATGCCTACAGGTCTTCCGGGATGGCAGTGCCAGCGCCATATTCGTCTCGCGCGTCTTGCGATGCGCCAGCAGCAGATCGGCGTAAGGTCTGCGAGGGCTTTGGATTTCAACACCGGAGGACGATCGGCGCGAGCACGGACTCGACGACGCCCAACTCGACGGGTTGGCTCCACGTCTGGAAGATGCTGGTTGCCGCAGCCGACTGATCAACCGTCATCTTCCCGCTGACCTCCGGCGACTGGGGACGCCGTGCCGCGCAGGCATGCTCCTGAACAACCACGCCGAGCGACCCGCCGGGTCGTGAACCGTCACATCTCGTCGCGCCTCTGTCACCGATGGCGCCAAAAGCACGTCACAGAAGGGTGACGGTACCCCCTGACGGACGATACGGGCTGAAATGTCCCGCTGCGCGCTTTCGCCACGGTCTCCATCCGATTGCTCACGACCACGCGAGACGTCATCCTGGCAGGTAAGTACCGGGGAGCGCGCTTACGGGCTCGATCGAGAGTCGCACCGGGTTCGACGAAACGAATTTCGCCGCATTAATGGTTGATCGTCGGGCGCGAGATTTCGGCCCGTGGCTTAGAACCAACAGATCGTCCACGGTAGCCAGAACCGTACGGTGGCCCATGAATAAAACCCCAGCATCATCGCGCCGGCGAATCTGTTTCGCGGATGCGTTCCGCGCGTTCATTGAAGCGCCACCTTCGAGGGTTCGAGAGGGCCCAGCGCGAAACGCCAGCATTTCAGCTGGCGTTGATGGGTGGGATCTCACCTGCCAAGCAGGATCGGCCTCGCCTTCCAGCGTGCCGGCATCCAGGTCTGGCCACGTGCGCGGCGATCTTTGATGCGATGATCCAGCCCGAGCCGACGCACTGATACCAGCGGCTTTTCGTCATTGCCTGGGCTTTCTGGTTCAGGTGCCGGGCTGGAGCTGGGTACGCTCATTCGCATTGGTGGATTCAGGGCAGCAACACCAGCCGGGATCAAAGACGATGGTTTGGCACCTGGTGCGCCGCCTGCTTTCCAGGTTGATTTCCGCGTGGCATGGTGCGCGATGTGATTCGACCGCCGATGTGGCGGCGCGTATCGCAATCGTTCTGAGGCCGGCGTTCGTCTCCTGCAAACCGCGAAAAAAACCGCCTGATGCTATGACAGCCGAGCTTCCTGGGCGGGCCCACAAGCGTCGCGCTTCCTGCGCGATGACGCCCGCGTTGATCGGGGGCCAGCTTCATTCAGATGTTGGATGTTGGATATTTGAATGTTTGATGTTTCACCATTCTCTTTGGCGAAATGGCACCACACCATGCTGTGGCGCCCAGGCGCGATCAACGCCAGCCCGATCAACGCTCCCGTTCGCGCCGTCGCGCCAGCGTGTTGAGTCGACCGACCGTCATACAGCCAGCGCTGAACGGGCGACTGCCCCACGGTGGCCGGCGTTCCGGCGCTGAGCGTGGCGACTCGGCATCGTGCGACATAAAACAAACACCGACGCCGTCGGCACCCGCAAAGAAGATCCGAGCTCGCGAAGAAGCGACGCAATCCGTTATCAACTGATCAGTGAGCGTGCCCGGCGCGGGCTGCTGACCACACGCCTTGCACCACGATGGCCGCAAGCGGGCACGCTGGTTTTTTGCCGTTTACGGCGTTTCCCAGCCAGGCGGGCGAGCATCGCGTCAAGCGCTGACGGCATAAAGGAATACGCGGGCGCATAAAATCAGGCGTTCAACGCGTGCCGGCGTGGACAGGACGCCTGGAGAAGATGATGGAGACCAGCGCCGGGCCCCGTGTTCGCTGCGCGAGAAATGTCTGCGCCGCCTTGCTGGCGACCGGCGTGGCGACGCATCCGGATGCGCCGTGGACCAACGCCGCTGCGAATTTCGCCGACCGAGCGGCAGTGGCGAAGCGATACGCCAGATTAGTCAGGCAAATGGTCAGCAGCGCGGATGAACATCCCGGGGGCGAGCTGGCAGGATTGTTCCGCCGGATTCCACTCACTGAGCTACCGCAAGCATGTTGTTCAGCCGTCGTGGTGAGTGCGGCGAGCATCGCCATCGGGCGCTGGAGGAGAAGCCGCACCATCCGGGCGTGTTGAACGGTGCGAGCCGGATGCTTCCCATCGCGCCTTCCCCAAATACCAAACACGCCGACCGATGAGTGAATTAACGTGCCGCAACCAGTTTGGCGAACGTGAGCAGCGATTGCGTAAATCCATGCAATGACGACTCGCGCGGACTCGGCGCGCGGGAGGAAGACGGCGACGATCCACACGCCGACCGCGACGCAATCTGGCAGACGCCAGAACGCTCCACTTACTACCGTTTTTCGCCGAACAAGGAGAATGTCGTTTGTGCCCAGACCCTGATTATGCCGCGGCGAGGTCCCGGTTTGCGCGGCAGCCAAGTCCGGACAGGAACGCCATGAGCGCCGCATGCCGCCGCGCGCAATCGGGGTTTCGTGCCCGGCGATGAGCAACCGCATCAGCCGAGAAGAACGCGGGGTTGCCGTAGGGCGCGCAAGAAAAACATATTCGCCGCCGGCGTGCGAGGCAGCAGCGTACCCGGAGTTCCGCGTATGTCAGCGCTTCCGCCAGCGGGCGATCCCCGCCGCGATCCACCACCAGGCACGAGCGCCGGGTTTTCTTCACGTGTTATTGTATGACCGACCTTGTGAAAACACGCCCGTGCGGGCGGTCCGTCCACGACCACCAGCGCGCGGGCGGGCGCCAGCGCGGAACCTCAAGTCCCGCGAACAGAGTCGAGGACGGTCGGACGACCGCCGGAAAGCCTACGGATATCGCGTGAGCCGCAAAGGAAATTTTTTGTTTCCTGAATGGCACCCACGTGTGGAGGCGGATTGTCAGGAAATGGAACATCGAGGAACATTCAACTTCGAACGCTCTGGACACGGCGATCCCTTCGATGTTCGAAGTTCGATGTTCCTGGGTTCCGCTCGGGAAGGAACTGGGGAAGGCTGGTTTTGTCGAATGCCTGAAAGCGGACTCCTGGGAGCGTTTGTGTTTCAACACCCGACGCCTGCGACATGCTCGCGTCGAAACCATGGCAAACCGAACTACATCGGGCTGGGCGCGGCAGCGATGGTGCGAATTGATCCTCTACGGGGACCGCTCGATTCTGCGGTTACGACAGCGCGCCAGCGCGGATGCTTGTGCCGTTTTCCTGGCGGCGCGCGAGACACAACCTGCGGGCTTCCGCCATTTGTCTCGCCATGTACTTTACCGGCGCGATTTTGAGCGCTCTCGCGGGCAGGAAATTCTCCGCTATGTCCTCCACGGCTGGGATGCCAGACCAGGTGTCGATGCAGCTCTTTTCATGAAAAAGTCACGACGCCCCGTGGATCGCTGGCGAACTCTTGAGTCGCGCCGTATGGAAAAAACCTACCTCGCCGTCGCACTGGATGGCCGAAACCGGATTGGGCCTGTCGTGAAACTCTCGCCCGACCCGGAAAAGAGCCGGGACGGATGAAACCGATCCCGCGCGTTGGCAGAAGGATGCCGAGACACATTTCCGCCTGCTGCACGATTACACCGGCGTAAAGGCTGAGGCTCTCTCATTGGTCGAGGGCGCGCCCCTGTCACGCGGGCGCGCCACCGGATCCGCGATATCTGCCACGGGAGGTCGAACGCCCCGATTCTTTAGCGACGAGCAGTATGGCTTTGCCTTTCTTGCAGCCGCTCGACGTAACGAGCCGGATCGCTGGAGTGATCGTGCCTCACTTTCACCACATCGTCAGCTACGGGGGCGCAGGTCAGAGCGCCCGCCGTTTCCCGATCGGGTTGCGGGCCGTGTCGTTGAGTTACCGACGATTCCACAAACCGACATCACCATCACCACTACGGCGACGGTTTCCTTCGCGCGTTTGGTTTCGGCGAGCGACATGACCACGCCAGTGTCGTTTTGTCTCCCGTCGGCACGGGAATTTTCGTCCAGGTGAATTGTCATCCCAGCAGGGTTTCTGTTGAAATACTTGCGGTTTTCGGGGCAGCTCGTTTCCTTCCGCCACGGCGACGCCAGCAGCGCTTTGCAGCTTCGGCGCGCGACTGGCGGCGCTATCAGGCTGAGGGACGCGATCCATGGGTTGAGAAGAAAAGCGAAAAAGCGCGTCCGTTGGCTCGCCGTTCGACACCTTCCACACTAAGGGCTCAAAATTTTGTTTTGCGCTTTGGTGCGTCACTGCTTCTGCATCCGGCACGATTAAATACGCGGAGCATTTGCTGGCGTTTTCCCCTGTCCGCCCTGGCGGTCGCCGCCTCCTCTCGTTGCTGGTTTCGTCCTGAATTCGCAATTGAACTCGCCGCTGGCTGTGCGCTGGCACCGCGGAAACTGACAATATCCGTTGGGCGAAACTCTGGCCTGGGCGCGCGCGGGCGCGGTAGAGTTTATCAACACCGCAATGGCGACCAGCTTTGACCAAGGTGCTGAGCGATTCCAGCGCGCGTTTCCGCTGCATCTGCAACCTTCTCTGCCGACCGCGCGGTTTGGGCCTTAACTCGGCCCCGGGCTCCTCACTCGACGCCAGCGTCCGGGGCCAACGCGTCTTGAGACCTTTGACGGGGGTGGAACATTGGGACGAATCGCCCGGGCTTTGTGAGGCCGGCATGCAGGGATTCATGTTCCTCGGATTGCTGGACGCGCAAGATTGCTCTGGCGTCGATTCGCGTGCACCCAGGACGCTTTGCTATCAAACCTGGACGGGCGGCGCGAACTGGACGATGACCAACCTGTGACCGCAGCAGGCGTGATGGGTTGCGATGATGGACGTGTATTTCAGGACGACAAACGGTTCGTCGTGGGGATACAGGCACCGGCCCGTTTCTCGGACGGTGCGCTGATCTACCACGGGCGCATCGCCCGGACGTACCAGCTGGTATGACCACGGTTTCCGGTGGCGACGACCACGGTGCAATGTTGGAAGATGTCGTGGCCTTCGCCCGACGTGGGGTTCAAAACGGCTTTCGAAAAAATACGCCAAGCGCGGTTTTGATCCTGGCGCTTTTTCTCGGCTCACCTGATGGCGCGGCGCTTGCCGTCAGATGGTGGCTGGCGGTGGCGATCGTTTGACAGCTCAACAGACTGCCAGCTGCAGGGCGTTTCGATATGGCGCCAACGAGGCTGGGCCGGCGGCGGCGGAAGGCTTCGAACTGCTGCCACACCCCTGCTCAAACCGTTTCGCACCGGAGTAAGCGGCGAGGCGGATTAACGGGCGCGGAGGGCTACACCGGGTGCGCGGCATCAATCATCCGCATCCTCAGCTGCCGACGCCACCACAACGTTTTACGGGCGGCAGCAGTGGCGATGTGCGTGTGCCGCTGGCGATCACGAATGAACCTGAGCCAGTGGGTCAGTCCCGGGTGAACGTCGCCTTCAGGTGATCGACGCGTATGGGAATCCGCCACCAGCAACTCCAGTGGCGCAGGGATGGCGTTACTGGCATCCGCCAGCGAGCACGGCACGGGCAGCTCATGACCTCGCCTTTCCAGCATAATCCGCGTCACTCAGTAACTACTGGCGCGTCATCCGTCACCAATGCGACGGGCGGCGACCTCGGCAAACGCGGCGTTGCGGTATTATGTCCGAGTCTGGCGTTAGATCACCGAGCGAACGGACTGGTGCAGGTGTTTGTTCAGCGACAATCCGGGCGGGCGCGATGAACAGCAATGACATCCCACTTACTTTGGATGCGCGCGTCGGCAATCTCACTGATTGGGAGTTGCTCGAGACGACAGCGATCCTGATTACCAACGGCAATTTGCGGTTCACGAACTCGGCGAGCTATCCATAACCCCGTTCTATCGCGTCCTGGAACAATGACCAGGTGCTCGTGCCGGCGCTCGCCTCCTTCATCGCATTTGGTCCAGAATGGCGTGGTTGATGGCATGCCTGTTGGGCCGTTCGCGCCTCCGCCACGGAACGCCTGGCATACATTTCGAGCTAAGGCTTTCCCCGCTGGTTTCGGCGCCAGCTGCCCACACGACAAACGTCCAGCGATCCCCGCTTGCGGGCGGAGCAGGTCGATCTCGATTTCGTCCTCGACTGGGGATCCACGCTACGGCGCGGACGTGAGCGTTCTCCATCGTCTCTCGAACGTCCGATTCATCGGTGAACAGCCGACGCGATGAGATTCCCGGATGGGTGGCGCTTTCGGCGTCTGCATCATTCCTTTCCGGAGAGTCCCCTGACGGAAGCCACGCAAGCCTCCAGTCAGAGCCTACGAGATCTTCGCGGCCGGCAAGCCCCTCGTCTCGGTCGATCTGCCGGAGCTCCGCGGAATTCAGATCATCGCTCGTCCGGCTCCTGGAAGCGAGTCCGGAGGCCTTCGAGAGGAAATCCGCGCCGCCCTCGCCGAGGATGATCCACCTGCGCGGGGCGGGCACGCCAGACGCAAGTTCTGGCGTCCCCGAAACACGTGGGCCGCGCGGCGGCGGGACCCGCTTTCCTCGCGATCGCGGGAGCGTTTCGAGGTTTCGGTGATGATCGTCATCCGCACGGAACAGCTTCGGGAGCTCAACTGGCGCCTGCCTCGACAGCCTCCGCCCGGGTAACTGCCGGCCGGCCGTGTTCGTTCTCAGGTGATCGTCGTCGACAACGCTTCCTCTTCGGACGGCTCCGCCGAAGACCTCCGGTCACGGGAGCAGCGAGGGGGAGATCGTCGCGATCCTGAACTGCCGACAATCGGGGCTTTGCGGCGGCAGAGCAGCCGGGGACTCGCCGCGCCGGCGGCGTATGCCATCGTTTCCTCTGAACGACGGCGCTGCGTGATGACGACGCTTGCGGGTGCTGGCTGGCGCTCAGTTCACGCCGGCTCGCGACACGACCGCTCCCGTCGGCGGCCATGGTCGGCCGAGCACGAACGCCCATCGGGAAGCCAGAGCGAGTTCGACGTCCGGTTTACCGGACGGTCAGCCCGAATGCCGAAGCACTGGGCCGCGGCCTGCGATCCGCAGGCGCGACGGCGTCGCTTGCCCCATTCCCCATGCTCGCGATGTTCTGTCGTCGCCTTCCGGCGCGACGTGGCAGGAACCAGAAGGGTGGGACGGCCTCGAGCGACGCTGCTTGCGGAATCGGAATGTTCGAGGACGACGACTACGCAGCGTGTCGCGCAACGCCGGCCTCGAGATCGTCTGCGCGCACGCGACGCCGTCGTCCACCACTGGATGAAGGCGAGCTTCGCGAAGATTCCCGACGCGGAGTACAGGGCCCTCTTCGACCGCAATCGCCGCCCCTTCGAGGAGAAGTGGGGGACGGCGTGGACGCCGCACGCGGATGCGCCTGCGCCCGCGGATGGCGAAGAGTCGCCGCTCCGGCGCTGAGCGAGCCGCCTCGGGAGGCCCGGACGCCTCAGTCGGGCACGAGATCGAAGGCCCGGACCAGGAACTTGCGAGAGCTGGCCGCGGGTGACCGAGCCCGCGGGACCGTAAGGTCTGATTGCCGAAACACCGTCGACGATCCCCTGCGACCAGATGCTAATACACGAATTTGCACACCGGGCTGGCATCACCGACGTCCGCAAAAGAAATTGGCCTGACGGTCGTCGGTGGAGTCGTATCACGCCCGTTTCCCGGATCGGGCAGCTTCGCGGGCACCGCCGCGTCGCTTCCCGCGAGATCGCGGGCGGGAACCGTCAGCGAAAGCCTCACCGGAGTGAGCGGCGCGTTCCGGGACACCGATTGGGAACCAGGACGACGCCTGTTCAGACGCCTGAAGAACGTATGCCCCCGGCGGCGCAGGCCAGTGGATGTGCCGGCAGAATCCACGCTGGTCGGCGGGACGGCCGAAAAGAGGGACGTCCGCCAGCTCGCGGCACCTTACGCGCGCGGAAGGCCGGAGCACAGACGCCGGCGACGCGGCTTCGCGCCGCGTCGCCGCCGGGAACCGCGCGCGCTGACGAGGCCGCCATCATGGAGCCAGGGCACGAAGCGTCGGACGGGCAATAGGACGCCGCAGCGCGGACAGCCGGCGGTGATGCCGCGCGATGGAAAGAGCGTCTCGATCATCGCGTAGAACGGGGAACGGGCCGGGGAAGGACGTCGCTGAAGCTGCGCCGCGGCGCTGGACGGTTCTCCAGGAGTGGACGGAGCCGTTGGCGGGACAGCGTCTCGGGCTGGCGGCCGCGTCCCAGTGCGCCGCAGGGACGGGACGCCGGATTTCAGATATCCCGACGCGGTAGCAGCCCGACGTCGTCCCCGGGCTGGCCCCGGTTTCCCCGCGGGAGACTGGCGCCGTAGGACGCCGGACGAGATCGCAGCGATCGTGTACGGCGCTACAGCGAAGCCGGCCCGGTATTGTTGATCGCCGCGTCGGGCTTCCGGTCGGAGAGGCCGTCGGCAGCCGCCGGTGTTCATTCAGGCCGGCGACGAGCTGGAGCGGTCTCGCGGGATCGAGTATCCCGTTGGCGTCGACGACGTTTGCCGACACGGTCTCCCCGTCGACCGCCAGCGAGGCCGGAGGGAGAGCGATGCGCCGGCTATGCCGTCAGACCTGCCGGGCGCACGATCGGTGGGAGTGGGCGACTACCGGCTGGCTGACGGCCGAGGCTCTCCCAGTGGATCGAGCCCCGCCGAGCGATGGGTGTCGGACCAGAGCAGGGCGCCGGTCGCCGGGGAGAGGGCGCGCAGGGCTGCCCGGAGCCGGCGCTCGTAGGGAACGCCGTTGGCGGCGAAGGAAGAAGAACGACGCTCCGCTGCGTTCGTCCGCTGCGTGGCGAGCGCCGGAGCGCCGTTCGGCAACGGAAAGCCGGAGGGCCGAGGGTCCCGAGCCGTTCGGGACGAAGAAGCCCGCGTACCGAGCCGTCGGATGGTCGGCGCCAGACGGCAGGATGCGAAGATCCTCCCACCTCGCGCGGCGACCGCGGGATCTGCGGTTCTCCTCCCGTGAAACGCCGGCCGAGATGCGACCGTGGCCGCTCCAGGTCAGCTCAGCCGGATCAGGCGGAGAGCCCCGTCCTTGCCGGACTGGAGACCGAGCCGCCGCGAAAGCCGGGCGCCGGCTTTAGCGCACCATGCGGGGCCGGCAGCCCCGAGGTCGGGCGTCGGACGACCGCTCGAGTTGCTGGAAATTGCCGAAGCGGGCGATGTAGGCGTCGGCCGCGGGTCGCCGGACACTCCCGTCGCATCAGGATGGAGTCAGCGAGCACGCTGTCGCCCCAGTCGGCGATGCCCAACGAGGCCGTTTCCGTCGCGTAATCATACGCCGTTGCCGGTCGCCACGAACGGCCGGGCCGCGACCGGGTCATAGCTGCGGCCCCGGCTCTCGCCCAGATCGCGCGCCGTCTGGACGTGCGCTGCAGTCGGGGGTTCCGGAGTCTCTCGCGAAATGCCTGGGCGGGTCTGAAGTCGCTGCAGGCGGCGTTGGGGACGTTCTGCGGCCCCCGTCCGAAGGGTTGATCGCCGATTCACGGTGGCCCTGATAATCGCTTACCTGATCTCCCGGGTAACCGCCGTTTGCAGGCGCCACAGGAACGGGTTGCCGCGTGGGACGGATAGCACCAGTCGACAGGTTCGCCGAGCCTAGCTCGTCGAAGGGCTTGGTTGAATCGCGAGCTGGGGCCAACCGCGCGCCCGATGACCTCGACGCGGCTTCCCGACGCGGTATCGGTGGGCCTTGCCGTCCACGGGCCGCAGCTGTGGCCGGAGAGCCGGTTGGGGTCGATGGCCGGGGGCTGACGTCGATGTAGCAGGCCGACGTTTGGACCCGTTGTTGATCTTGCGGGTGCCGGCGGATTGGACTTCGCGTCCACACCGGCGCTCACGTTTTCGTGTCCGCCGTGTTTCACGCGTCGAGCGCAGCAACAAGGTCGCCAGCCATCGTCCGCGCAGAAGAAGGTCCTCTTTTCCCCGATGGAGGTCGCGACGTTACGCAGGTACTGCTGGGCGCGCCGATCGCAGACGGCAGGGGAGCGTCGCCTGGAAGACTCGCTGCGAGCTGGCGACGTTCGAGGCGCCGAGCGTCGCTTCGAGCGTGTTGTTTGCCGCCGTGGAGGAGAATCGCCGTTGAACTGCAGCCAGTCGTAGGGATGAGCCGGAAATCGGCGCGAGGAGCATCATGACCGCGAGCGCGCCCGCATCGCCCGGACCCTCGGGAAACAGCATCAATCGCCATCCGCCCGCCTCGCGCGCCGACGCGGCGAGTTTATCGCGGAGCCGGCGAGGATCCGCCCGATGCTTGGCAAACTGAGTGCCGTCGGCGAAGGGGACGGGAACCTCACTGCGCCCCATACTCGCGCGCAGCCCAGGACGGGAATCGACGTCGACGGGCGTCAGGCGCGTGGAAGCCCCGGGTGCGCCTGTTCGCTGACGGCGCCCCTTCATCTGGTCGCGGCGGGCGGCAGTCGCGCCGCGTGTAGAGGACCAGATCGATCATGCGGAGGGCTGGGCCTTCTCCGCACGCTCACGCCACGCGGCGGGGCACGAGATACACGTACTGGAATCCGGGGACCTGCGATCGTCGCCATTGCGGCCGCATCCGAGCGGCGCCGAACGAAGGGCATCGGCAGGGCCGGGCTGTCGGCGCGCAGCACGGCGCAGAGGACGCGTGATGATCTGGATCGACCGCATGCTTGGTCTTGCCGAAGAAACGTCTGCCCAGAGAAGAAGTCGCCTGTCATCCGGTGACGGGGATGATACGACGAGGGCGGCGAAGCGACGAGAACGTCGCGCGGGAGTCACGACGAACGTCAGGGCCTCCGGGATGTGAACGCGGGCCCGACCTAAACGGAGGGATGGCGAGCATGATGTACGACAGAGATCATCAAGCAGACTTGTCCGCGATGGGATCCGGAGCCGCTCCGACGGCGGATTTCGCGCGCAGGGCCCGCGCCAGATAGGCGTCTGAGGCCGATGACCGAGATCCGGGCGACGAAACGAACAGGGCGAGCGCCGCCCCGGGCAGGACTCGGCGGCAGTCGAGAATAGGGAGAACGGGAGCACCGCTTCGGGCCGCATCAGCGTGATCGGGTTCGGGATCGTCCGCACGGTCCGCGGAGCTTCTCGGCCTTCATGCGGCACTGCCTTCCGGAATGCGGCGTCCTGCATGCGGAACGCAGATCGGCGCGGCGAGACTCCGCGCCCGGAGACCGCCGGTCCGGCGGGAGAGCGGGCAGGCAGCCACGCACCGCGCGGCGGCCCGGAGGACGTCCGCTCACCCGCGCCCACGGCGGCACGCGAGGCGTCCCCCCTGCGGCGTCAGTCCGGCGACGACTGCCGGCGCTGAAGGACGCATGCGCACCGGCATGGACACCCGACGAGCAGGACTGGCGTCCGGCGGGGCGCGCGTGCGATGGCGCGGGATCGACGGAGATCAGGCCGAGCTGCAGGGCGCGCGTCGAGGATCCGCCGGTCCTGCCGCGCGACGATGTCGGGAGGCGATCCGGTGCGCTGACGCCGATACGCCGGAGCCGAACGAATCTGCGGGAGGAGCTTCCGCAGGAGGGACTTCTCGCCTCCGGCTCGCGTCGAGCGCTTTGAGCGTGGGCGATCTGCCGGCAGCTCTGAAGCGGCCGGCCAGTTGGAAACTCTGGCGAAGTCCTCCTCGCTGTCCCTGCGCGGGCATCCGAAATCGCGGGGTCGCTGCGGGCGAGCGCGGAAAAGATCTCGAGAAGGCCGCGTCGCCGCGGCCGGCCTCTTGCGCACCAGGCGAGCTCGCCAGCGCACTGTTCGCCAGAACTGGGAGCGTCGACGAGGGATCCAGGCTTCCCAGGCGGCGTACCGGCAACGCGCGAAGGCGGCGGACGCGTCATGGAACACAGGCACGGCGCCGCGGCCCGACCCGCGGCCGCCATCTGCCTCGCGGTTGCCCGGAGCGATCTCGAGCGACGCGCTCGGCGTCCGCCTGAGCGTCGGCCGGGATGCTGCGCACGGTCTCCGCGCCGACGGCCTTTCTCGATCAAGCGCCACCTCGACCACGCCTTTCAAGGCCGCCGCGTCGCGCCGCGCGAATCAATCCCTCGCTCGATCGGAACGCGGAGCACGGCGGCCTCGAACGAGCTCAGCCCGCCACGCCTGGAGCATCCAGTGCCCCCCGGCGCGCCGCCACCATCCGCGCAGGCGGCGAGCGCTGCGCGATGCGGTCTCGGCTGCCGGATTCAGGACGGCTGCCTCGCAGCGACTTCCCGCCTCGTCCGAGCCAGGCCGAGGCCCTGAGGAGAGGCCTGGATATGGCGCCGATCGAGGCCGCGTCGCCGGGCTGGCGCGAGGAAAAGCCCGGAGGGGCTTCACTCCAGTCGCGGGGAAGGATTACTTACTCCCGGCCGCGGCCGGCCGCGCCTTACGCCGGGAAGGGGCCTTCGAGACCCGATGCGTGGGTCGATCAGAATGCCGGGCGAGACGCTTGCGGGAGCCCCGGCCGCGACCAGCGGCGCCCGCGATCAAACGCCGCCGCGACGATACGGGCGGCCTTCCGCGCTTCGCGGCGGCGGCGGCACTGGACGGAGGAGTGCGACGGGCGGGCGGTCCGCCGGATCGAGGCGATCGGCGTAGCTTGTAGACCATCTCGCTTCGACGAGCGGTGGCGCCTCGAGCACGACGGCGAACTTGGCGAACCGCGCAGGACGGCCGATCCGGGACTCGCCGTTGACCAGACGGACCTCGATCGGGATCTCGTCGTGGCGCAGGGCGTAGAAAAGGCGCTGGTGCGCTGGACCGGTGCTGGCTCGTGCGGCGTTGTTCACGCTCGCGCCTCGCGCCGGGAAGGCCGCCGCCCGCGGACGCATCGCCCTCCCGGTTCGACCGCACTCGCGGCCGGGCTCCGACGCGAGCCAGGTCGCCTGCCGCTTAGCCGGAGCGCGCGTGCGCGGACGATGGGCGATAATGCCTCGAGTCCGAGAATCTTCCCGCCGCGCGGTCGGCCGCATCGCGATAGCCGATGGCCCGGAAGGCCGGGGCGGTGTCCGGAGACGCCGGCGGCCAGCGGAGCTGCTTCGACCTCGCGGGGCCAACCGGACTGCACCGCACGGCGCGCTCACCTCGTTCCTCGACGGGGCATAGATGCCTTCCCGCCGTGATTTGAAGGAGCGCCTGAGCGGGAGGAGCGGGCGGCTCTCGAGTCCGGGGCGCGAGGCGAGCGCTCGCTCACCGCCGACCGGTCGGCCATGACTGGAGGATCTCTCGAAGGGCGCGCGGGCGATCCGCGCCGTGTCGCCGCCGAGAAACCCCGGCGCCGCACGCCGGGATCGAGAGCGATGGACCATCCTCTTGCGCGAACGGCGAGAGCGGCATCGGTCCCCACGGTCCTCAGTACGCGCGAATGCGCCTTGAAGTTCGGGCGTCTGCGCTTCAGCGCCGGCGAAGCCCGGCGACGGCGCCCAGGACATAGAAGTGGGAGCCGCGCCGCGACGACGGAAGAAGCGCCCGTTGATCGCGGCGATCAAGTCCTTCGCGCGCTCCGCTCCGGCCCAGCGCCCGGCCGGGCGCGCGAAACTCGACGGGATCCGCCGCGTCGGGTATCAGGTGGCGCGGGATCGCGTGACCGGCAGCCCGTGGAGGCGCAGCCCGTTCCGATGTCGAGCCCGCGGTAGAACTGGCGAACGCGTCCGCGGAGACGCATGTCCCCGTCGAGCTCGCGATCGCGATCGCCGCGGCAAGCCCGTCGCTCTTCCCCGATGGCGGTGGGCCCGAGACAGCAGGATGAGCGGGGCCGCGCGTCGCCGCGTGGCCGGCCCGCGCTGCCGGACGATGAGGTGCTCCGGACGTCGGGAGCGCAGAGCGCCGACATCGGAGCGAAGATTCGGTCGGAAGACCGGCACGCCCGGGGCGGGAAAGGCGTCGAGAGCGTTGCCGGGGAGGGTATTGATGGAACTCGGTTGCGGCGGCCGCCTGGAGGAGCGCGGCCCGCGGCGCGTGCGCCGAGACGAAGTCCGCCGCCCGACAGAGGTCCGGCTGCCGTGGTAGAAGCCGACCTTGAGGACGTCGACGCGTCGAGCGGCGTCCCGAGCCGGGAGGTGGCTCTCCTGCTCGGCCGGGAACGCCCGGCGATCCCCGGTCGGGAGGACCCGTCTTCTTCCCACGCCGGAATCGTGGAGGAGCACGACCGATGCGCGTTGTCGAATCGGATCCTTCTTCGAATCGGCGGCCGCCCAGGACGACAGGGCGTCGGAGCGTCGCCGCCCGCCCACGCGGGGCTCTCCCCGTCCGCGACGGCCCGCACAGGGCGGGTAGCGGCGGCCGCGCTGTCGCGTGCGGGCCGGGCGAAACCGGATCACAGCCGTCGTCGTCGCCGTCTCCGTGAGTGAACACGCCGGTCGGGATCTCCCGAAGGACGGCCACGAGACCCGGCGTGCGTGGTCCGGATGGGGATGGAGGAAAGAGCGACGCCACGTCGAGCCGGCGAACTCCCGGCGATCGAGGCTTGAGGCGGGAGGAGCCGCGCACGACTTGCCGAGAGATCCTCGGCGCCGCGAGAAAGGCGCCTCCCCCGTCAATGGGAAGCGCCGGACGCGCCCGCGGGCAGAAGGAGGAAGGCGTCGCCCTGACCGCACCGCGTCGAGGCGCCTCGACGGAGGAGCCGCCGGTCTCGCGGACCGGTCGCCTCGCACGGAACAGCAGAGGCGAGCGAACAGCGCACACGAACCGCCAGCGGCGGCCGAGGCGCGACGCGAAGGCGGCGGCGCGGGCGCACACCGAGAGCGGGCGATGCGCGAGCAGGAAACCGGGACCGCGGCGAAGCGGCGGCGTCGTGGCGAGGAGAAGGAGCCCCCGATGAGACCCGATGCGCGCCTTAGCCGATTCGCGACTTCCACGCCCGGGCGAACGGATCAGCGCGAAGACGAAATGCCCGGCTGGGCTCGGCCGCCGGGACGATGCCGGGCAGCCGCCGCGGAGAACTGCACGTGTCCGCAGCCAGGGAGCAGGACGCCCGCCGCCGCGGGCGCCCAGCGGGGCGGCAGACCCGCGCAGGCGCGGCTGGACGGCGTTGGAAACGCCAGAGGACGAGCGGGGCGACGCGCCGCGCTGAGCGGCGAGGGTCGTGGCCGCGACCAGGCGGCCGGCGCCTTCGAACTTCAGGAAAGGCTGAGCGCGGCGGTACAGAGGTCTCGGCGTGCGATGGGAGCGCGATGGAGAGCGCGGCAGCGGCGTACGTGAGGCCAGAAGCCGAAGCGCCAGAGCTCCGGCCGGCTCGACGGCGAGAACTGACGAGCGCGGGAGCGCCGGACGCGCCTGGAGGTATGAGACCGGCAGACGGGCATCGCCACCAGGCGGGAGACGAGCAGGAAGCCGAGCGTCAGAGCCGCTCGCGATAACGGTTCGGTCGCGCCGCCGCCGAGCGCCAGAAGCGCCGCGATGCCGGCGAGCATGGCCGACGTCGCGCCGGCGCCTGCCCGACCCCGGCTGCCGCATGGGCGGCGCGCGTGGAACAGGGCGGGAAGTGCCCGAGCACTCCGGCCCGCCGGAGCCCGGGCGGCGAGGACGTGGGCGAGAGCCTCCCTGCCGGATCGCCTCCGCGGTCTCCGCAGCCTCGAGGTCGCCCGCCCTTCCGAGGAGGAGGGCCGCGACGGGTGCGGGCACTACCGGGCGTCCGCGGGGCCAGAACCGGAGGCCGGCGCGCCCGCAATGATCGTTGATCGCGCCCGGGCACGCTTGCGGCGGTGCGCCCCACGACCGTCGCCTGCCACCCGCTCTGGGTGCCGCCCGCGCTAGGGCGCGCAGGGAACCGGCAGGTCGCGGACGGACGCCGGATCTTCCGGGTTCTTCGAGCAGAAGTCGTCGCGCAGATCCGGTCGCCAGCGACGCCCGGAGAGCGCGGTTTCCCCGAAGGCATAGAGCGTCACGGACGCGGGAAGGAAAGGACGGTTCCCGACTGCTCGATCGAATCGCGCGCTCAGACGCGGTCCCGCCGCCGGCGCCTCGGGCCCGGTCCAGAAGTCGCGGAAGTTCCGACGATCCGGACCGGCCGGTCAGGATCGATCCGGTTCCACGCGGCCCGCGCCGTCGATCGGACAGGATCCACGACGTCGAGGCGCGCCCGTCGCCAAGCCGCGAGGAAGAACACCGCCGCATGGGCTCGCGCCGCGCGCGAGCCCGCCACCGCGGAGCCGGCGAGAGGCGAGCACGACGACCGCCAGCGCGAGTCTCTCGCCCTCGACGCTGCCGCTCCCGCGGCGATTCCGGCCGCGAAGAACGCTGCTGGCCCCCAGCAGCGTGCGGGAGCGGGCGGGCGATCGCGCCGGATCACCGCCCGCCCGACAACGGCCGGCTCACGGGACGTTTGCAGCCGGTGGTCGTCAGCGAACTGCATTCGACGACGCCGCCGGAGCGGGAACGAGCGGCCGCCGGAGGCCAAGCTCGGGGACGCCTCGAAGGAGGCGGAAGCGCGACGAGCGAGGCGGCGTTCCCCGGCGCCCGGCGGCGCGGTCGGCTGCCGTCATCCACGCCGCAGCGCCACCACCGCCTCGACGCGATGCGTCAGCGGAAGGAGGTCCTCCAGGCGCGCGTCCTCGATCCGGAATCCCTCTGCCGAGAATCGCACTTCAGATCGCGGGCCAGCGAAGCGGGTTCGCAAGGACACGTATATTAGCCGTCGGCGCGCCAGCGCCGCTGAGCGCAACCGCCGTCTCCTTCAGCCCTTCCCGCGGGGATCGGCGACCACGACGTCGAACGGGGCGACCGTCCCCGCCCAGGTAGTCTTCGACCCGGGCCGCGACAGAAGATCCAGGCGGTCCTCCGTCCCGAAAACGCGCCCGGATTGAATCGGGCGTCCGAAGAGCGAGCTGAGGGCGATGCCTCGATGGCGTGACCCGCGCGCCTCCCTCGATCAGCGCCTGGGAAAGGAGCCCGGCTCCGCGCATAGGCGTCGAGCGCCGTTGCCGCGCGCCGGCCGCCGCGGCCAGATCCCGCACGTGCCCCGAACAGAGCGGCGACGCGGTGCCGGTTCACCTGGAAGAAGGACCGGACCGAGACGCGAAAACGCAAAGAGTCGAAACGCACGTCGATCGTCCTGCCCGAGCCACGCGACCGGGCGCCCCGCCTGGTCTTCGAGCGCCAGCGCGTGGGCTCGCTCGCCGGTCTCCGTCGACTCCGAGCGTCTCGATTCTGGCCCTCCCGGGAGCACGCCCTCGACGCACAGCCGGGCGATCTTCCCGCGCGTGTCGCTCCGAGACGATCTCGCATCCGTCGAGCGGAACCACGCGGTGCAACGCCGCGCGAAGAACCCGGCGCTGGCCATCCCTCCGCTCCGCTCGACGTGGAACTGGCTGCTGCAGCCGGTATCCGAGCGCGGAGGCTCGCGATCCGGAAGCTCTCGAAGAGCTCCGGTTCGATCCCGCCGAGACGGCGCATCGTTTCGAGAAAGCTCGCGTTTGGCGACGCGGGCGGCGGCGACGCCGTAGTGGGCCCAGTCAGGTGCCGCCGCAGAACGCGCGGCGTGGGCATCCACGTCGCGCCGTTGCCGCGAGTGCTTCCAGAACCGCCGCTCGCGGACGCGCCGCCGATGGCGGGATCTCTCCTGGAGGCACGGCGGGCCTCCACGAGCTCGCCGGGCAGCGCGCCGTCGACGAATACGAACCTTGCCGCCGTCGTGAGCCACCCTTCCCCGGTGGGGCGAGGCGTTCGATGCGCGCCCGGATGACCCGCGTCACGCCAGAGCAACGAAAGCGCGGGTACGGAAAATGTCGACCGCAGGCGCTGCCGCACGAGCAACGTCGCGAGTGCGTTTAGCAGCGCCGTCGTCCATCGACGTGCCCCGGACCCGAGGCGGCCCCTCCACGCCGCGGACGATCGCGTGCGCGCTCCTCGTCGGTGATCAACGCATCGACCTCCCGGAGCAGAGCTCTTCTCGCGCCCGGCCGAGCGATCAGCTCGATCTCCTCGGGAGATTTGCCGGACGCCCGCAAACGGGCGAGCACGCGGCGAGCGCCGTCGGCAGCCGAGCGAATCGCGGCGCCATGCTCGTCGAGCTCGGCGTCGATCGCCGCGAGCCGGGCCGCCACGTCGTCGAGGCTCGGCCGGAGGACGCCTTCCGCACCCGCCCCGATGCCCGGCGCTCCCGCGCTTCGGCACGGCGCCCTCGCAGTAGGAGGACTGCTATGACCCGGCCGCAAGCCGCGCGCCTCGCCGCCGCTCGAAGGCATCCGCGTTCCGCGCTAAACGTCATCGAGGGAATGCCGAGCTCGAACCAGCGTCAGGCGAGGAGCCGTAGTCCTTCGGAGAGAGGAGAAAGGGCGTTCCGCGCCGCCGGATGAACTCCGCTACGATCGTCGAAAGCAGGCTCGGTCTCCGGGCTCAGCCCGCGCCGCTGCCGGTTTCGTTCATCAGGGATCCGCAGTCCTTCCAGGGTGAGATGGGGATCGACCGTGCCGATCCGCGCCGAGGCCTTCCCGAAGGAAGATCTGCGCAGACCGCCGGTCGCGCCACCACGGCGGGAGTCCCGCCCGATTTCGCGCGGTGATCCGGTCGATCATTCCGTCCACGAGCCCGAGGTAGCCGAAGTAGAGGCCCGACTGGATCGAAGCGCGTGGTGGTCTTGCCGACGACGGACTCCGGGCGCCGGATCTCGACGCGCTGACAAGCGCGCCGCGCGCGAAAGAAGGCCTCCGCCGAAATCACGACGCCGGGCGCTGATCACGCCGCCCGCGTATTCGCCCGCCGCGTTGACGACGTCGAACGTCGTCGCGGTCCTGAAATCAGACCACGATGCAGGGCCCGCCGTATTTCTCGAACGCCGCGACCGCGTTCACGATGCGATCGGCTCCGACTTCCTGGGGATTCTCGTACAGGATCGGCATCCGGTCTTGATGCCCGGCTCGACGAACAGCGCCCGAAACCGAGATATCGCCGGAAAGCCGCCTTCCACGGAAAGTGCAGAGACGGGACGACGGTCGCGACGATCCGCGCGTGACGGACGCCCGCGACGGTCCGAGCAGACCCTGGAGAAGGATCCCGACCTCGTCGGCCGTCGCGTCCTCCGCGTGGCGAGGCGCCAGTCCGCCATCAGTTTCTTTCGCTTCGTACATGCCGAGAACCGTGTTCGGTGTTTCCCACGTCGCACGACGAGCAGAGTCACCACGTCTGAACCTCGCCCGATGCGACCACGACCTCCGCGCCCGGCGATTGCGGACGCGCGGAGCCCGTCCGGCGTGGTCCCGCTGAATGCGCACCGCGAGCTCCCGTTCCGGTGCCGTTCTCCACGATCACCCGGATCTCGTCGCCGGGCGCGTGGCGCGAGCGCTCCGAGCCATGCTTCGACGATCCCGGCCTTTCCGGGGCTCGCGGAGATACCGGTCGCAGGCGAGGCCAGAGCTCCCGAAAGAATCCGGCGGCCGACACCAGGAGCTGCCCCTCGGCCTCCAGGGTCGTCGCGCGTCCGTCGAATCGCTCGGCGGACCCGAGAGCATTGACCCCGACGCCGACCGCCGCGATCGTCTCGTCACCGCGGGTCTTGGCCTCCGTCAGCACACCCCGGCGAGCTTCGGCTGCCGCAGAGAACGTCGTTGGGCCATTCAGGCGCGGACCTCCACGCCCGCGCGCGCTCGACGCTTCCGCGACCCAGACCGCCGCCGCGAGCGGCAGGTGGAGATCCGGGCGCCCTCGGGCACGTGGAAGACGAAGGTCACGCATAGACGCCGCCGCCGGGGACGCCGGGGACGGTCGCCGGCCGGCCCCGGCGCGTCTGCCAGCGGGCAGCTGCGATCACCGTCGGCGCGAGCTCGCACTTCTTCCGCATCGCATGAGTCGATGAGCCCCGGCCGACCGCGTTCGTGGAATCGACTTCCGGGAAGAAGACGATGTTGGCCAGCCGCCGATACTCTGACGGGTCGAAGGTCGCGCCGAAGACGTCGTTCACGGGGCGACCCGAGGAGCGCCGCCCTGCGCTTTCCATCTCGAAAAGGCGTTGCCGCGATTTCTGGACGACGAGCGCCGGCGGCCTTCTCAGATATTCCGGATTCCGCAGACGGGCCGCCCAGCGTCTCGATCTCGCCCCGAGCTTGGTGAGCTCACGGTCGAAGGCCGCGCGGTCCCCCGACGCCCCGCCGCGCGAACCGCATGGCGAGCGACCCACCTCGACCAGCGTCGCGGACGTCCCCCGCCGAGGCGCCGTCGGACGTCAGGGTCGACAGACCGGCCGACGCGCGACAGCACCGGAGCGATCTCCGCGCAGGACCCCGCGTGCGGAATCGCGGAGCGATCGCGAGCTCGACGGGTTCGGTGGGCGGAGCACCGCGCTCCGATCGAAAGTTGCGGACGCGCGTCGGGATCTCGGCGAAGCGTTCCGACCGTCGCCGCGGCGTCGGGATCGAAGAGCGCCGCGTCATATGCGGGAAAACGGGACGTCGCAAGCAGCGTCTTCTCGCCGAGCGTCTCCCAGATCTCCTCGGAGAGGAACGGGCGCGAAGGGATGGAGGAGAGCCAGGATCGACCGCAGGCAGACGAAGAACCGCTCCGGGTCGCGGCGCGTCCGCGTCGTCGCCGGCGCGTCCCGACAACACAGGCTTGATCATCTCGAGGTGCCGATCGCAGAAGTCGCGCCACACAGACTTCGTACAGCGCCGCGGCGGCGAGAGTCGAATCGGAAGTCGCCCAGCAGTCGGTCGACCGAGTCGACCGTCTCGTGGAGCCGGCGACAGGATCGCGCGGTTCAGGATCGACATCTCCCCGGGACGACCTCTCGGCCGAACGGGACGCCTTCCGTCTGCGCGAGGACGAATCGGGTCGCGTTCCATATTTTCGTCAGAACGCGCGGGAACCCGCCATGCGGCTGCGCGCAGCGGACAGGTCGCGGCCGGGAGACGAGCGCGAGCAGCGTGAACTCGAACCGCGTCGGCGCCGAATTCGGCGATCACGTCGAGCGGATCGATCACGTTGCCGCGCGTCTTCGACATCTTCTCTCCTTCTCGTCGCGGACGAGGCCGTGGAGGTGGAGGATCGAGAAAGGCGCGACACCCGGTCTGGCGCAGCCCGGCCATGATCATTCGGGCATCCCAGAAGAAGAGGATGTCGAAGCCCGTGCACGAGCGCGTCGGTCGGATAGAACTCGCGCAGGTCCTCGGTGTCCTCGGGCCAGCCGAAGACGGAGAAGGGCCACAGCTGCGAGGAGAACCAGGTGTCGAGGACGTCAGGGTCCTGGATCGGCGCCGGCAGCCGCACGTCGCGCAGGCCACGGGCGCCTCTTCCGCGACGGTCACGTGATCGCGGGCGCAGTAGTACGCCGGGATCCGATGGCCCCACCAGAGCTGACGCGACACGCACCAGTCGTGGATGTTGCGCATCCATTCGAAGTAGGTCTTCGTCCAGTGCTCGGGAATGAAGCGGACGTCGCCCTTTTCGACCGCTTCGATCGCCGGTTCCTGGCGAGAGGTGCCGACGCGGACGAACCACTGGTTCGACAGATACGGCTCGATCACGGTGTCGCAGCGCTGGCAATGGCCCACGGCGTGAACGTGTTCCTGGAAGTCCACCAGGCGCTGCTCGCTCCCGAGGCGTTCGAGCACTTTCGCCCGCGCCTCGAACCGGTCGAGGCCCGGCGAACTCCCCGCGCCTCGCCGGTCATCTTCCCGTCCGGGCCCGATCACCGTCACCGCCGCGATTCCGTGCCGGGCCGCCGCCGCGAAGTCGTTGGGGTCGTGCGCCGGAGTGATCTTCACGATGCCGGACCGAATTCCCGATCCACGAAATCGTCCACGACGACCGGAATGCGGCGCCCCGATGATCGGAGGCATGGCCGTCCTGCCCACGAGGCCGCTGGGTCCTCGGGTCGTCGGGCGCGATCGCGAGCGCCATGTCGCCGAGCATGGTCTCGGGCCGCGTGGTGGCCACGATGGCCCCGACGTCGTCCCCCTCGACGTCGTACTTGATGAAGTAGAGCTTCCCCGGCGTCTCGACGTGGTTGACCTCGAGATCCGACACCGCCGTGCCGCATCCAGGGCACCAGTTGACGACGTAACGCCCGCGGTAGATCAGGCCGTCGCGGTGGAGGTCGACGAAGACCTTCCGGACGGCGCGGGAGAGCCCGGATCGAGCGTGAACCGCTCGCGGCTCCAGTCCAGCGAACAGCCCAGCCGCGTGAGCTGGTTCTGGATCGAGTCCTTGGTCTCCCGCTTCCAGGCCCAGACTTTCTCCACGAAGGCGTCCGGCCGATGGCGCGGCGGTCGATTCCCTCCCGGGCGAGCGCCGCTCCACCACTGAGCTGAGCCGCGATGCCCGCATGGTCCGTTCCAGGAACCCACAGGGTCGAAACCCGCGCATGCGTTTCCACGCACCATCGCGTCCACGAGCAGGTTCTCGAGGGCGTGGCCGATGTGAGATCTTCCCGGTGATGTTGGGAGGGGCAATGACGACGGAGAACTTCCGGATCCCCGGGCGGCCCGACGGGCGAAACGCCCCCGCCTCCTCCCGGCGGCGCGACTGCCGCTGTTCGAAGGAGGAAGGATCGAACGTCTTCGGAAGCTCGGTCGAGGAAGCCAAAGGGTTATAGCGGTTCGCCGGAACCGTCGGCTTCCAACTCCCGCAGCCGCTGCCGCACGAGAATCTCCGCGATGTCGGGAATGACCTCCCAGGCAATGTCCGCACGACCTTGTCCGAGAGATGCTCGATCACGCGCCGGGAGATCCGCTCGGCGTCCTCCTCGGAGAAGGGGGCGGGCCCGGCGATACGGCTCACCATGCTCGCCAGATCCGAGGGCGAGGCCCCTGGGCCAGCCGTTCGATGTCGAATCCGGCTCGGCGGCGGAAGGGGGCGGGGAGTCGGAGCCGGCGAAGAACTCGCCGCCGGCGCTTCCTTCGCCGAATTCTCGGCGGACGAATCCGGCTCAGGCTCGCGGCTGAGGAAAACCGGCTCGCGGTCGAGAGGTTCCTGGGGAAGTCCGGGGCCGGCGCATCTCCTGCGTGATCTCCTCGTCGCCTTCCAGCGGTCCCCGGCGAGGCTGTTCTTCGCCCGACTCGCCGAAGGGCTCGGCGGACGGAAATTCGAACACGTTGTCCGCGGCGGAAAGCGGACCGCCGGCCGTCGCCGCCGTCTCGGCGGCGGGAGGGCTCGTCGAGCGGGCGCGTGCCCGAAGGCGATGCGTCGTCGAGCGGGAACGCGATCGGCTCGCCGGGATGCCCGGGCACGGTCCGCGTCGAGAGGTCCGCGCTCGGCGGATTGCCCCGCTCTGAGGGCCTCTTCGAAGGCGTTTTCCGCGGGAACTCGGCGAATTCCAGGAAGAGATCTCCGAGGGACGTGGGCCGGATGGTCGGGACGAACGAGATCGCCCGGGTCCGGGCGAAGTCCCCGACGGCAACGATGGCGCCGGAACGGCGACGGTGCGTCGGCGAGGACCGGGGCGCGATTGAAGGAGCGCTTCGACTTGCGACGAGCAGATTCTTCGAATCGAAGGGCTTCGTCACGATGGCGTTGGCCCTCGCACGCTCGGCCCGATCCCGGTCGGAACGGTTCGAAGGTCCCGGAAAGCAGGATGACCGGAACGTCGGCGAGAGCGGGATCCGATTTGATCGCCTCGCACACTTCGTATCCGTTCTTTCCGGGCATGACGACGTCGGCCATCACGAGGTCGGGACGCGCGCGGGCGACCGCGGCAAGCGCTTCCACGCCGTTGCTGACGGTGGTCAGTTCGTAGTCGGTATCGGAGAACGTGAGCTCGATGACTTTCTGGATCGTCAACGAGTCGTCGGCGAGGAGAATCGACTTCGACATCATTCCTTCTTGAAAAGGAAACCATTGTCAGCAAAAATTTACCCCGCCACGCGCCCGGTGTCAAATCCCCGGGATCCTTCGCGCAGTTCAGATCGCCGCGGATTCCCCCAGCCGAGCGGCGAGATATCGGGACGGGGGACGACGACCGGTCGCCTGCGCGAGATATGCGCTCGCCTCGGCACCCGGAAAGTGAGACTCCCGTCGAAACGCCCAATCGCTTCCAGCAGATACAGGAGATCCTCGGTGGCGACGTTTCCGGTTGCGCCCGGGGCGAACAGGCAGCCCCGAGACCTCCCGCGGAGAGTCGAAGATCGTCACCCGCAGTCGACCCCGCGCAGACCGGCTAGGGCGGTCCCCGCGTGTCGTGGAAATGCAGGGCGATGACCTCGCGGGTCACGCCCCGGGCGTGAGGGGTCTCGATGACGTCGTGCACCTGGTTCGGCGTGGCGACCCCGATCGTGTCCCCGATGGAGATTTCCTCGATGCCCAGATCGAGGAGCATGTGGACGACCTCCCGGACCGACTCGGTTCGATCCTCCCCTCGAAGGGACACCCGAACGCCGTCGAGATGTAGCCGCGGACGCGGATCTTGTCCTCAGCGGCGGCAAGCCCACCACCGGCCGAAATCGCTCGATGGATTCCTCGATTCCGCAGTTGATGTTCTTCCGGTTGAAGGTCTCGGAGGCGGCGGTGAAGACCGCCACCTCCCGAACGCCGATAGCGCGGGCCGCCTCGAATCCCTTCATGTTCGGCACGAGAACGGGAAGACGGAGCCCGCTCCGGCGGCGTACGCCTCTTACCACGGCGCCACGTCGGCGAGCTGCGGAACGGCTGAGGGTTTCACGAACGAGGTGATCTCGATCGCGCAGAGCCCGGCGTCGGCGAGCTTTTCGATGAACGCGATCTTCACGTCCGTCGGAACGATCTCGTCTTCATTCTGGAGGCCGTCCCTCGGACCCACCTCGTAGACGGTGACCTGCGGCGGCACGCGAGGCCGGGTGATCGTACGGGAGCTCTTCGCTCATGGGGCATTATCACGTGAAATCGATCCAGCACCGCTCCGGCATCGACCTGCTCCCCGCGGCGAATGGAAGCCGGGAGACCACCCCGTCGCGGGGAGCCTTGATTTCGTGCTCCATTTTCATCGCCCCGAGGATCAGGAGGTCGCGCCGCGCCTGACCCGATCCCCTCACGCAACCAGTCCGGACGATCCGGCCCGGCATGGGCGCGCGCCAGGCCCCCTCGTCCGCGGGCCGGGAGCCGCGGGCGGCGGGGGGCCGGGTCACTGAAAACCACGTCTCTCCGTCGCACCAGACATGGATCGTCCCGTCGGCCGCGATCGCGCGCACCGGAAGACGGGCGCCGCCGATCCCGACGGCGACGATCGCGCCGTCGCTCGTCTCGATCTCCGCTCCTTCGGGCTCCTCGAGAAAGACGACGGTGTCCCCGGTCCGGTACCCGGTGGTGTGCCGTGCCACCGCCTCCTCCCCGGACGCCTCGTTCCGCGGGTCCGGGATGCCGGTCGCCGCGGTCGGCTGCCGGTTTGATCGGGATCGCGCGGCCCATGCGGCCGCCGCGATGGCGGACCGGGGGCAGCTTCGACGGCAGGTCGGTCGGAAGACGGGACAGAAACGCCGTGTCGAGCTGCCTTGCTCGAATTCGTCGGACGCGACGATCCGTCTCAGCAGACGAAGGTTGGTCGTCACGCCGAGAATGACATAGCGCGACAGGGCCCGGCGCATCCGCGCCACCGCCGCGCGTCGGGTTTCCGCATGGACGATGACCTTGGCGAGAATCGGATCGTAGTCGATGCCGACGACGCTGAACCGATCCCGGAGTCGACCGCATCCCCGGCCCCGATGGCTCCTCGTACACGAGGACCTTTCCCGACCGCAGGAGGTGGGTCTCAGGAATCTCCGCGTAGACCCGGCATTCGATCGCGTGGCCGCGTGGCGTGAGGTCCGCCCAGGCGGCGGGGCGGCTTTCCGTCCGCGACGTCGAGCTGAGCGGCCACGAGGTCGATCCCGAGCGTCTCTTCCGTGACCGCGTGCTCCACCTGGAGGCGCGTGTTCATTTCGAGGAAGTGGAAGTTCCCTCCGGCGTCGAGCAGGAACTCGACCGTCAGCGCCGCCGATACCCGACGGCGCGCCCCGCAGCCGCGGCCTCCCCATCTTCCGGCGGGTCCCTTCGTCGATCGCGGAGGGCGCCTCTTCGACGATCTTCTGGTGGCGTCTGGATCGAGCATTCCCGTTCGAAGAGCGAGATCATGGCTCCGCGCGCGTCGCCGAAAATCTGGATCTCGACGTGCCGGGGCCTGTCCGAGCGCCTTCTCCAGTAGACGGCCGGGTCCGCGAAAGCAGCGACCGCTTCCCGACGGGCTCCCGCGAGCGGACTCGAGATCCTCGACGCGATCGACGCGCCGCATCCTGCCCCACCGCCGGCGGACGCCTTGAGCGAGGATCGGGAATCCGAGCGACCGGGCCGCCGCCGCAGAGGCCTCGCGTCGTCTCCGGGATGCCCTTGAAAGCCGACACCACGGGCACGCCCGCCGCCAGCATGATCTCCCGCGACGCGATCTTCCCCCATCCTCCGCATCGATTCGGGGTGGGCCCCACCCAGGTTCGCCCCTCCGCGAGGACCGCCTCCGCGAAATCGGCGTTCTCGAGAGAAACCCGTAGCCGGGATGGATGGCGTCAGCGCGGGTATTGCGCGCCGCCTCCAGCAACCTCGGGACGTTGGGTAGGACTCGGCCGCCGGCGGCAGAGCCGATCTCGACGGCGATGTCGCACGCATTCGTGTGCGGCGCTCCGCGGTCCGCGGCCGAATGCCGCGATCGTGACGAGACCGCGCTCCCGGGACCGTCCGCGCGATGCGCACCGCGATCTCCCTCGATTGGCGATCAGGAGCCTCTGCATGGGCGGCGATTGTATGCCGCTCTCCGCCATTCCCGCCTCTGAACGTCGCGCGAACCGGAGGCGTCTCCACGATCACGATAGAATCTCCCCGATGAACGGAATCGACGGCAGCCGGCAGGAAGACCTTCCGATGCCCCGCCTGCGGCAAGCGCTTCACGTACTGGCGGCCGGACGCGCGCTCCCGGGGGCGAAGGTGAAGTGTTACTACTGCGGCACGGAGATCGAGGACAGAAGCCGCGCGGCGCCCCCGCTGGCGGCCGCCGCGCCCCGCCGGCCTCCGGCACCCGCCTCGGCCTGACCCGTCGGCGCGTCCCGGACCAGCTCGGCCGGCGTTTCTCGAGAAGGCGGACGGGCCTTCGCGACCCTCCTCCGGGCCCGGCGCTCAGCGGTGGCCTCGGCGGTGATCGGAAACGCGAGCATCGATCGTCATCGGCGCTTCACCGCGTCAGATCAGCCGCTTGTGGCCGCGGGGCCGCTTCCGGCCCCGATGTCAGGAGAGCGTCGATCTTCCGGCCGACCGCGGCGTCGAGCTCCGCATCCTCGACGACCGCGCATGCACCGAGTCCGATGCGCCGGGCCTCCTCCCGCGTCAGACCTTCCACCCGTCAGGGAACAGGTCGCGGGCGTTCCACGCGGTCCGATCGCGCGCAGGACGTAGGGCGAGATCGCCGCGGGAAGGATCCCCGAGCTTGACTTCCGCCAGGGAGAACACCGTTCCGCGGGCGGCGATCGCGATGTCGCAGACGGCAGCGGAGCCCCCACCCCGCCACCGATCGCCGCCCCGCCGATGCTGCCGATGACCGGCCGCGGGCGCGTGTCGATCGTGCGCAGCGTTCGCGCCATCCGGCGGGCGTCACTCCCCGGATTCTCCTCCGGCCCGAGTAACCAGCCGCCCGGCCGCATCCAGGAAACGTCGGCGCCGGCGCAGAAAATCTTCCCTTCGCCCGTCAGGACCACCGCGCGGAGGCCGGGGGCATCCGCGAAGCGCGACGAGCACGCCGCCGTCAGCTCGCTGATCATCGTTTCGTCGAACGCGTTGCGCACGCCAGGTCTCGCGAGGACGACTGGTCGCGACGGGTCCAGGCCGCGCGACGCGCAGCGTCACGCACGCTCGTTTTCGCGGGATGCCATGGGCGCGAATTGTAGTGCAGGCGCCCGAGTCCGGGCGGCGCAGGCGGGCCGGCGCGAGGCCCCAGAATCACATCGCGGAAGACTCCGAACCGGAGTTGTCCTCGACCGGAGCGTTCCGCGGCCAGCCGCCAGAGGCGGGGGCGAGCGCCGTACGCGCGTCTGCGCGGGATCGAGAATTCCGTCGTCCCCGGGCCGCGCCGTTGCATGAAGGGGGTTGCCTTCCTCCCTCGTATTTCTCGCGCATGCCATGGGCCGCTCCGAAGGCGGCGAGCTCCGCCGGGTCATCTCGGGCTCCCCGCGGCGTCGCCGCTGATACTGCTTGACCGTCGAGCACCCGCGCCGCCTGCTCTCCTCCCATGACGGAGATCGCGCATTGGGCCAGGTCAGCGAAACCGCGGTTCAGCAGGCGCGGCCACGCACATCGCATAGTTGCCGGCGCCGAACGAGCCGCCGATGACGACCGTGAACTTCGGCACCGACGCGTTGGCGACGGCGTGCACCATCTTGGCGCCGTCCTTGGCGATGCCGCGCCCGCTCGTATTGCCGTCCGACCATGAACCCGGTGATGTTCTGCAGGAAGACGAGCGGGATCGCCGCGCAGGTTGCACAGCTCGATGAAGTGCGTCGCCCTTGAGCGCGGACTCCGAGAACAGCACGCCGTTGTTGGCGACGATGCCGACGAGGAATCCGTGCAGCCGGGCGAAGCCCGTCACGAGCGTCGCGCCGTAGCGCTGCCTTGAACTCGTCGAAGCGCGAGCCGTCGACGATGCGCGCGACGACCTCGCGCACGTCGTAGCGGTTTGCGCGATGTCGCGCGTGCACGATGCCGTAGATCTCCTCGGGTCGTATGCAGCGGATCCTCCGGCGTGGTCATGTCGGCCGGGCAGCGTCTGCGGCGTGTTGAGCGTGCGCGACGATCGCGCGCGCACGATCTGCGAGCGCGTGCGCGTCGTCTTCGGCGAAGTAGATCGGCGACGCCCGACAGCCGCGTGTGGACGTCGGCGCCGCCGAGCTCCTCGGCCGTGACTTCCTCGCCGGTCGCCGCCTTCACGAGCGGCGGCCCGCCGAGAAAGATCGTCCCGGTGCCTTGACGATGACCGTCTCGTCGGACATCGCGGGCACGTAGCGCGCCGCCGGCCGTGCAGGAGCCCATGACCGACGGCGATCTGCGGGATGCCGCTGCGGCGGACATGCGCGCCTGGTTGTAGAAGATGCGGCCGAAGTGATCGCGGTCGGGAAGACCTCGGCCTGCAGCGGCAGGAACGCGCCGCCCGAGTCGACGAGATAGATGCACGGCGAGGCGGTTCTGCGAGCGCGATCTCCTGCGCGCGCGAGGTGCTTCTTGACCGTGATCGGGAAGTAGGTGCCGCCCTTGACCGGTCGCGTCGTTGGCGACGACCATGACCTCGCGGCCGGACACTTCGGCGATCCCGGTGACGGGTCCGGCGCCCAGGCGCGCCGCCGTCATTGCATCCCGTGCGCCGCGAGCGGCGAGAGCTCGAGGAAGGCGCGCCCGGATCGAGGCAGGGCGTCGACGCGGTCCCGGACGAGCATCTTCTCCTGTCCGGCGTGGTGGGCGCGCGCCTTTTCGCGCCACTGGCGTGCCGCCGCGGAGCGCGCCGGTCGAAGCTCCGCCAGGAGCTGACGCATCCGTTCGGCGCGCGCACGGAACTCTTCCGAGCGCGGATCGACCTTCGATTCGAGCGCATCCACTCGCGCCGGATCTTAACCCGCCGGAGGTAGAATCGCGTCTCATGCAGAAAAACCCGCCGGAACAAGACCGCGGGGACCGGACGCAGGAAGGCGCCGAAACGCGCACGCCCGTCACCCGCAAGCCGTCCGGCCGCAAGACGGTCGCCCGGAAGTCCGGGACGCGAAAGCGCACCGGTCGAACCGCGAAACGTCCCTCGGCGGCTCGCCGGCGGAAGCCCGCCTCGAAGCAAGACGGGCGCGTGGAAAACCCGCGGCCGCGAAGTCCCGCTCGGAAGAAGGCGGCGGCGAGCGAGCCTCGCCCGCGCCATCGCGCGGCTCCCGCCGCCGGGCCGGCTTGAGCTGAGAGCCGGAAGCCACCCCGGGTGGGGGGCCGAAACCGGCGGTCGGTCAGGGACGGAGGGCGCACCCGGTCCGAGCTCGCCAGTCGGAGAGCGTCAAGAGCCTCGAAGAGGGCCAGCTTCCAGGCCAACGTCAGCGGCGTCGAGAGCGCCGCGCAGGCACAGAGAGCGAGGTCCGGACGCGGCGGTTCCCAGAAGACGACGTTCCCCAGGAGTACCTGGATCGAGGGACCAGGGACGGGAAGCGCCGCGGCAGATGTCATGCCGTGACGAAGTCCTCGGAACTTCCCGCCTTACCGCGTCGCGACCGCGGCCGGCCCGATCGGTTTCTCCTGCGAGAACTCCGGCGGCGTTCGCCCGAAGTGGCCATACGCCGCGGTCTGCCGATAGATCCGGGCGGCGCAGGCTTGCGAGCCGCCTCGGATGATGCCGCGAGGCGTGAGCGGAAAGATCTCCCGGACGGCGTCGTTTCGAGGCGGTCCTCCGAGACCTTCGACGTCCGCGCGGTGTCGATGAGGACTACCGAGATTCCGGGTCGGCGACCCCGACAAGGCATGGGCGAGGCTGGACCTCGCACCGCGACGCGACGCCCGACGCCATTCACGTTCCTTGGCGATGTAGCGCGCGCCATGCAGGACGCGTGAACGGTCCACCTTTCGTCGGATCCCCTTGCCGGAAGTGCGCTCCAACCCCCAGTGCGAACCCGGACACCGCCCGTGGTGTCCGGCGGTGATCTTCCTGACTCGGTGACGCCGCAACTCTCGCCAGGGTCCGGGCCGACCAACGAACCGTCCCGTCGGGTTGATGTGGAATTTCGTGCCTCGCGCCGATCATCCCCCCGGCGCGGGAATCGATCGGCTTGATGACCGCCTCCATGGATCCTGCTCCCGCCAAGTCGGCGGGCGTGCCAGTCGCGCCGGCATGCTGGGTCGAAACGGTGACGATCGCCCTCGCAGCGCACGGGGCCGAACGCGCTGCGTCGGACTCGACGGCGACCCGAGATTTTCCGTCGGGCCGGAGCGAAATCGAGGCTCCTCGCGCTTGCGCGCCTGTCGCCAGAGCGCATCGTGAGCGCGTAGCCGCCAGCGTGATCGGCGCGGCCGGCGTCAGCGCCACTTCTGATCTCGTCGCAGGCATAGCCGAACATCGTAGCTCCCTGATCTCCCGCCCCTCCCGCGTGCTACCCCTGGGCGATGTCGGGCTGACTGGCGGTTTCAGATCGACGAGGCGACCGCGCACGTCTGATGGTCGAATCCCGTCATTTCAGCGCGTGTAGCCGACGTGCGTCCCGACCGTCTGGGCCGGACGACGTCGGGAAGTGGACGCAGCAGTCCGTGGTGATCTCCCCGGCGATGGAACGCCATGCCCGTCGTGACGAGCGTCTCGCAGGCAACGCGCCCCATCGGATCCTGGGACAGAGATCCGCGTCGAGGATCGAGTCCGAAGAGATTCGGGTCGGCAGATCTTGTCCGGGGTGGCCTCGTCGGTCGACCATCGAGGTTGAAAAAGCGTTGCCCGTCCACGTGCGCACGCGTGCTCCTTTCGACCCTGATCCAGGGGAGCGAAAAAGTATCAGGACGGAATGCGGGATTGGCAAACCGCGAAAAACAGCGGTCCGCAGCCTCTTGGCCGCTGTCGGGCAAATGCCGGGAGTGGCTGGGACGGATCCGGCTGGAGCGCGAGGCGGCGCCAGTGCGGAATCCACCGTCGAATCTCCCCGGCACAGACGCCGCAGCCGGCGGATCGAGGTTCGACGACACGACCTCCGGCCGTTCCCGTGTGGGTATGCCGAAATTCATCACCAACGCGACGGCATGGGTTCCGGGGCGTTCTCCGGCGCTGCGTATCGTCATCGCGACTGCCCGATCGCCAACCCGGTAGAGCTCGACCAGGCGGCGCGCGATGATCGGCATCGCGTAATTGTCCTCGACGCGCGCGGCGGCCTGCGCGGGGAGTCCCAGACGTCCCCTTTCGCAAAACTGGCGTCGCCGAGCAGCCGCTCGATCCGGTCCTCCGCATTCGCCGGAGCGCCGAGGCGAGGTGCCGGCGGGTCCACTCCCTCGACCGCGAGTCTCGCCGATTGACGCCCACCGGCGAGGGCCACACCGTCGGGAGCCCCCGCCGCCGCCATGCACTGGGCAGCTTGAAAACCGCCCTTCCCTGCGCGTCCCAGTCGTCGTTTCATGTCGAGGGGCCGAGCGGCATGATGCCCACGTCGCATCCGCCAGCAAGGACCGCCGTGCTCCGTTGCCTTCGAATCCGGCTGGAACGAACTCCACCGGGGCGGCGAAGGGCGCCGGAGGCCGCTCGAATCGCCTGACGAGGCACGGTCCTGGGCCGGCGCTGCCGCAGACGGCGCATCGGCTCCTCGACTCTCGACAGGTACGGGAGGTTCCCGGAAGGCCCGATCCACGCGATTGCGCCCCCGTGTTCGGCCTGGAAACGGGAATGGCGTAGTCCGCGTGAGATCACCGATTCCCGTCGGAACGGCTCTCTGACCCGCCGTCCCGGAAAGCGGCGGCGTGCCGACGCGAGGGTGGCGCTCGCGCGGTAGACAGAGGCCCGGCGATGCAGCGCAGATCGCATCGAACTTTCCTTCACGCGCCGCGGTGAACGGTCTGGTTCGGCGCCCGGGTCGTCGGTCTGCGTTTACCGTTACCGGACCGGCATCGCGCCGAGTCGTAGACGATCCGGCGCGCGCGCCGGCGCACGAGCCATCGCTCCCCCAGATCTCCAGCTTGAATTCTCGCGATCACGAGCAGGTCGAATTCCGGAAGGCGCCCCGCGCCGGGCCGGGACCGCGCGCGCCGTAGCTCCGGCGCGGGAATGGTCCTCGACCTCCGCAGCGGATCCCCGGCCGCCCCGAACGCCGGAATGTGCGCGGCCAGGCGATGCCGGGAGCGAAGGCGCCGCCGCGTCGTTGGACTGCAGAAGAGGCGGCGCGGCTCACGGCGCTCCAGTGAAAGCGCGAAGACGTTCCGGCCATAGGCCGCCTCCGGGAGACTCGGAGGGGGCGGCGTCGATCCTCGGCCGCCGCGTCGCTCTGCCAGACCGGTGGCGCCCGGGTTCCGCGAGGAAAGCGGCGCGATCGCCGCCGACACCGAGAAGATCCGGTCCTCCGCTCCAGCATACGGCGGATCCAGGAACACCAGGCTTCCAGGTCGACTTCCCGGCGTCGCGCGAGTTCCCCGATTTCGCGCCTGCGGGCGGGACTGCGGAGGATCTCCAGGTCGGACGCCGCCAGGACGCTCCCAGGTTGCGCTCAGAGCGCAGTGCGTCGATCCACGGCGGCGGGCCCGCGCCGCGCGCCGCGGGCTAGCGCCTCGCAGATCGCGATAGCGCCCGACCCGGCATAAGCAGCTCGAGGACGCGTTTTCCGACGATCCAGTCGCCCAGAATTGTCCGAAGAACGCCTCGCGCGCGCGCTCGGCGGTAGGACGGATCCAGGGCGATGACCAGACGGGGCGGTTCCTCCAGGGCCCCCGCGACGACGATGCGCGCAACGTCCGCTCCCTCCACGGCGGCAGGTAGCTGTCTCGGAGAGGGCCGCTCGATCTTGAAGGCGAACCGCGAGTACGGCTCGTCGAGGCCGCGAACACTCCATCACGACGCCGGCGTGCTCGTCGAACCGGACGATCTCACAGAATTCCTTCCCGTCGCGCTTGTGCAGGATGGTGCCCAGGACCAGTTTCTCCGGGCGGGGAGATGCGCCGGCCGAGGCATGGAGCCGCCCGAAGGAATCCCGGGGAGGTCTCTCGAGCGCGGTACGGGAGACTGATACGCACTCCGGGCGTCATGCCCGCGTAGAACGAATCGAAAAAGTGGCGATCGTCCAGGGTCCCCGCCCTCGGGGTTCGTGACGGTGATGACCGAATGCGCGACTCCCTCCGCCGCTCATGCCGCTCTCGAAGACCCCCCGCGCGGCTTCGGCGTGGCCTCCGGGGCCCGGAAGAGAGCGACGCACGCAGTCGTACTCGGAAGAGGAAGCTTGCGCTTCTTCATCTCGATCTTTTTGCCGTCCGCCGCCTGGCGATTTCCGCACGAGGACGGCGGTCGACTGACGAGCGTGACCCGTGCTGTCGTGGCGTCGCCGGTACTGGCTCACCCATTCGACGAGGTACGTGGGTGGGCAGCGGCGCGCGCGAGGGCGGCCGCGCCGAGGACAGGTCCGCGCGCGCCGAGACCACGCCCCCGGCCAGACGACTCGCATCAACGCGACCCTTCCCCCAGCGCGAATCCGCGAGCTCTTCCGGGCGCCCGATCCGTCCATCGGCACGCCGCCCGCCAGGTCCGGTCGAGGGCTCCGCCCGATGCGGGGGCCGAAGGCAGCTCCGGCGCTTCACAGGTCCGCCGCACGACCGTTATCGAACCGGTCCCCGGCGCCGGGCACGTCGAGGAGCCTTCGGCGGGCGCGCCGTGGAAAGTAAGACGAGATGGCGACCAATTTTCACCTCCGCGGCGACCGTTTCGCGCCGAGCTTGCTGGCTGCGACCGTGGAAAGCGCGCTTACTTGCCAGCAGATCGTCCGCCAGCTCCCCGATCAGAGCGAGAAGCCGCAACCACTCCTCCCGGCAGGAAGCCCGATGGGGCAGGGCGAGCTCGGCGGCATGACGCGCCGCCGATCCTCAGGTACCGCGTCCAGGAGCCACAGCAGGAGCGCCGTCCAGGCGGAGGATTCCCGCGGCGGCGCGAGCCCGGACCGGCCAGTTGTGCGAGCCGCCGGCGGGCCGTCGCGGAGGGGAGCAAGGAAACGCGGGATCGATCGCGCGAGTCGAGCCCGAGCGCGAGCGCTGGCGAAAGCCGCCAGGTACGGGCGGCGCTATCCGCCAGGAGGAGCAGGACTTCGCGCCGGAGACGCCAGATCGCCGCTGCAGCACTGGGCGAGTGCGCCTTACGCCAGCGCGCGCCGGCGGCGATCCATTCCCCAGGTTTCGGCGGTTCAGTTCGAACTGGAGCCGGAGAGCGCGAAAGCGTGACTCGCGCGAGTAGCCGCGCTGCAGGTCGACGTTAGCGAGCGGGATGCAGCCGTCCGAGACGACGCGCCGGACGAAAGGTCCCGTGTCACCTCCGCCAGGGGTCGAGCATAGCGATCCCGCGAAGCGGGAGCCAGTTCAACGGGATGGCCGTGCGCAGCGTCCGCCGTGAAGTCGCGTCAGCGCGAGGTCGGCCTCGAATTCCCGCCAGTGAAGACGTCCGCGGAGGGCTCCCGGATGCCACGATACTTCTCTCCCCGCGTGGACGAACAGTCGACCCGATGTCGTCTCGCCCTCGTCCGACCGTGACGCTCGCGCCGTTGCCGAAGGCGCCGGAGACTCCGGAAGCCTCCGTTCCCACGTCTCCGGGCCCAGTCGACGGCGAAGGCGACCGCGTCCCCTCTGACGCCGCCACGTCAGAAGTGCGCGCGCAGGCATGGACGATCCCGGACCGATCCCGCCCACCAGGTGTGCGTCCATCCAGTGGCGGTCAGCCTCCCGGCGGATCGTCTTCAGAGGCTTCGGACGATCCTCAGTCGTAGACACGATCGGACCCGCGCGTTCTCCCGCGAGCAAGCGTATCGCGTTCGGTCAGCGTCGGCAGGGCGGCCGACCGCGCGCGGTGGTCTTCACCGTCGCCATGGAACTCGCCCAAGGGGCGGACCGTGACGAAAGGACACCCGGCACCGGGCCGGGATGCGCCCTCAGCTTCTGCGCGCGAGCGAGCAGCGTTCCTCGTCGGCCAGGGTGAGATCCACGGCGGATCCTCGATCGCCCGGGCGCGTCTGGTCGCTCGAGCCCGCCAGCGGCACGACCTCCCGGGGCGTTCGTCCCCGGACGCCTCTTCCTGGCCTGCGCCGCGTTTAGCGGGCAGGATCGGTCGGTCAGTCCTCAGAGCTGATGACCGGACTTCTCGAAGAGCGAGGAGAAGACCTGCGACCGGAATCGTCCCCGTCGTCGTCCTCGAGCAGGAATTTCGCCAGCGAACTCTGCGCCGCGTTGACGCCCTTCGCCCGATCTTCCGCTGCATTCAAGCCTCGTGACGGCCGCCGGCTGATCCAGGACCGGCTTGTCCGGCACCATCCGTGTGGCTGCAATGCTGGGCCCCGCGTCTCGGCGAATCGCTCCACCTCCTCACGCAGAACTTCCCGCCAGCAGGATGGCCCGTGACGTGGTAAGCCCAGCGATTCTTTCTCGAGCGAAGCTCTCCTCGACGCGCGCAGGGGCAGCCGCCCGTAATCGATCGTCCGCCGGTTCCTCTCGGTTTGCCCGCGCCGAGCGAGATCCGACCTGCCCGGTCTCCCGGTCCCGCCGCCGTCAGGCGCAAGCGGCGCGAGGCGAGAACCTCGTCGGCCGACTCGGGACGAGGCGCGCGATGGCGGCCGGGTGAATCGAACGCCCCGGCGTGGACGAGGCAGCCCTCGGCGGCCCGCCGGTCTACGGAGACGCCAGGCGTCGATGCGGGCCTCAGGAAATTTTCCGGTGAAGGAGCTGGAAGGAGCGCTTGCCGCGCTCTTCCAGGATCGCGTGGGCGGCGGAGTCCCCGCGCCCTGCACGGCGGCGAGGCCGTAAACCGGATCGCCCGCCGGCACGGCTGCGAGAGAGCGCCGCTGCCGATTCGTTGGGATGTCGGGGGGGAGCATACTTCGGCACGCCCGCGATCGCGCATTCGCCCATCACGCGCGGCGATCTCGTCGCGTCAGGCTTCGATCGACGAAGTCAGGCAGAGCCGCCGCTGAAATAGAACGGGGCGTGCGCCTCCCGGTACGCCGCCGTCTGATAGGCCAGCAGCGCTTGGGCGACCGCGTGCGACACTGTTTGAAGCCGTGGCGGGCGAAGGGCTCGGATGAGCCCCGGTGATCTCCCCGGCCTTCCGACGCGGCGCCATTCAGCTGGCGGCGCGGCGGAGGAACTTCTCGGACTCCGCCTGCATGACCTCCTTCTTCTTCTTCCCGATCGCCGTTTGCGGAGGAGGTCGGCCTCGGCGAGGAGTATCCCGCCACGCGCCGGGCGAGCAGCAGCATCGACCAGCTCCCGGTGGCGACGAGGATGCCGAGCGTGTCCTCGAGCACGCGTCTTTCAATTCCCGGCAGCGGATACGTGATCCTGCCGCCGTCCCTGCTCTCGCCGGCGGACGTAGTCCTGGGACGGTCCCGGCGTCGAGCGCGCCCGGATTCGGGTAAAGGGCTGCTCGGGCGGCGAGGTCACGCTGAACACGGAGGGCGCGCACGGCGGAGCAGACGTCCCGACATCCGGACGAGTCGAACTGGAAGACACTGGCCGGTCTTTCCTTCCCGGAAAGAGCTCGAACGTCTTCTCGCCGTTCAACGGCAGGTGCTCGAGATCGATCTCGACGCCTCGCTGCGCCGCACCGAGGAGACGCGCCTCGACCAGGATGTCGAGGCGTGATCAGAAGTACCCCGGGAAGTCGCGTACGATCTCTCAGGAGCCCCCATCTTCTCGACGCGCCCATGCTGAACTGGGTGGTGATCTGGTCGTCGGCCGTCCGATAGAGCGGCAGGTATTCCGTGATCGGCCGCGGGGCGATGCACGACGTCGGCTGCGTGCATGCCCGCGTGCCGCGAGAGTCCTTCCAGACGCGCTGGCGATCCGACTGACCTTCCGGGCGCTTTCGTCCGCCTCGAGCAGCGCCTTCTGGTTGTTGAGTCACTGCTGCAGAGCCGACTCGAACGGTTACATCGGGCCCGACCGGAATCGCCTTAGCAGATCTTGTCGCCCGAGCGACACGGGGAACCCCAGCACGCGCGTCACGTCGCGGACGGCGGCCTTGGGTCCAACTGCGAGAAGGTCACGATCTGCGCCACGTTCTCGCCGGCCGCACTTCTGCGTGACGTGCCTGATCACCTGCCGCGGCGCCGTGCCCGGCAGAAGTCGATGCCGATAAGCCGGGGCATCGAGATGCGTTCCGGGTTCAGGAACCGCTCGAAGAGGAGGTCGTAGCGCAGGGGATCGATCTCCGTGATCCGCAGGGCCCGCGGATGCGATCGAGCCCGCGGCGCTCCCGCGGCCCGGGGCCGACGGCGACAAAGCCGCTGGTCGCGCGCGTATCCGATGAAGTCGCGGAGACGATGAGGAAGTACGAGGGAAACCCATCTCTCGACGACGCCCATCTCGTACGCCAGGCGCGCCCGGTAGTCCGCCGCCCGCTTGATCGCGCCCGACCTGAAATGCGGGCGCATTTCCTCGAGGCGTCGGTTGAGTCCGCTCGGCGCGAGCCTGCGAAATGGCTGCGCCGTCAGCCTGGCGGAGGTTCGAAGCGCGGCAGCAGGAGCCCCTGATCAACGCATCATCGTCAATGTCGCAGCGCGGCGATCGCGGCCGAATTCCGTGATTATGGCCTCCTCGCGCCCACGCGGCGAATCTCCTTCATCTCGTCGTCCTGACGTAAACCGCCGTCGCCAGAAGCGCATCCGGCGTTCGTCCTCGGAGTGGCCTTCCCGCTGCCGATGCAGAGGAGCACTTCAGTGCGCGAAGCAGCGCGCGTTTCTGCGTGAGGTAATGGCTGTCGTTCGATCGCGACGGGAGCGATGCCCGTCTCGGAGGCGAGCCGGAAGGAGGTCCGGGATGATCTCGGGTCTGGTCGGGCAGGCCGTGGTCCATCACCCTGGTCGTAGACGTTCCCCTCCTTCCCGAAGATGTCGGCGAGATCGTCGAGCCCCCTTCGGGCAGCCGCGAAATTCCCGCGGGGAAAGCGATCCCGCCACCTCCTCCCTTGAGGCAGTCGCCGTGGACAACGCGATCAACCCGTCGCGCGCAAAAGCGCAGGAGCTCCTTGTCCAAACGCAAGCGTGCCGATGGTAAAACCCGTGAGATACGCTTCCGACACGAGCTTCTGACGAGTGTTCCTGCAGCCCCGATTCGTTGCGGGCGTGAGGAGCGCTCAGGTGATAGGCGCAGCCCTCCCCCGACTCGCTCGGGGCCCGCGTCTCCCGGTCGCGCCGGTCGCCCGGCGCGATGGTAGCGCTCGACGCCGGAAGATCGGCTTGATCCCCTTCTGCTGGGCCTTCAGCGTAATGAAGGAGTAGGCGCCGGAACATGTTTCCGTGGGAGTCCGTCACCGCGATCGGCTCCCCGCCCGGAGCTTCTGGCGGACCGAATCGCGCAAAGCTCCGGAGAGGCGGTTGGCGCCGTCCAGGAGCGAGCGAATACTGGGGAATGCAGATGAGAGATGGACGAAGTCGAGAGGACAGTCGCTCTGATTCTAACGCGTGTGCCGCGCCGTGGCGGGCGGCGGTCGTGCCGGTCGCTGGCTTGCCGTCGACGAGCCGTGCGTGCGCCGGATTACGGATCGGTGTCGACCGCCTTCCGGCCCTCGGAGATCCTGAACTTCGCGCGCAACGCGCTCACTCGCTGTGATGAACTGAACTGGCGAACATCCCGCGATCCGGTAAAAATGGCGCCCCGCCGCCCAGACGTTTCGCGCCGCAGCACTTGCAGTGAGCGGTGCCCCGACGGTATCCCGAGCTCTCGTCGCGCACAGTCGACCTCGATCGGTCGAAGACGGAGAGCTGACGACATGGGGACAGCCACAGGAGCTGCCAGGGCGGCACCCGCCTTCCGGAGCGACCGATCCGGGGCGAACGGGATGGCGCGCGGTCGCCAGGAGCGCGGTCAGGATCGCGACGTTGAATCGAGGTCCTGCGCCGGGACTCCCGGGCGCGGAGACGACGGGGAAAGTCCTCCCGATCCACGATCACTCCGATCCTGGCGCGCAGGCGCTGACCGCCGGCGACTCGAAAGCTCGGATCAGCCCTCGCGCCGGCGCCGCCAGCATCCGGTGGTATGGCTCCGCCGCCCTGATCCAAAGCGCGGCGCCGGCGAGAAAGCCGGCCGCGGCCTTACCGAGCGGCCGGACGAGGTCCCTCCGGCGCGACAATCGGATGCCCAGAGAACGAAGAGCCCGACGCCCGCCAGAACGATCAGACCGCCAGACGAGCGTGTGGGCCGAGCCGAACCAGCGGGGACGGTGCGCGCCGATCCGAAGAGGGAAACGACGCGCACGAGGCTCACGCACTCGATCGCGGCGAATCCCAGGAAGGAATCCCGCGGCCCGCTGCCGCCAGGACGCGGGAAACGCCAGCACGGCGGCCGCGAGGAGCGGGGCCGTCTCGAGGCCGTTGCATCCGTTCTCGATGTTGACCGTGAAAGCGTTCGACGTGATCGCCGTTCCGGGCGACGGCCAGCGCGCTCCCCATCACATTCAGATCCTCGCCGAGACGCGGGCGATCGCGGCCGTGAACGGCACGACGACATGGTCGTTCACCGGATGCAAGGGCGATGACGGCGTAGAAGAGAATCAGGAATCCGGCGAAGGTCAGCAGAAAGCGCTTCGGCGATTTCTTTCCGGGCTCTTTCGGTTCCCGCATGGCCGCGCGATTCTACGACAGGGGACTGCGGGCCCCCGAACACTCGAACATCCTCCTGGGGGAGGCATCGTCGGCGGGCGCCTTCGGCGCAGATCGGCTCTGCCGAGCCGAACCGCCGGGCTGAATGTTCTACCTGGGGAGGCTTCCCCAAGCTCCTCCGGGTCCCGGCTTCCGACGTTGCCAGGGCCATGCGGGACTTTGCGCGAGCTCAAGAGAGTCGCGCGCACCCTCCTACCAGCCCCAAGCGAGCGCCTGCCCGAAGTCGCGAAGTTCCTGTGAGCGGCAGCGGGTGGCGCGCGGTTGCCTTCGGGAAGCTCGAGGGTCCCCTCTCGGGTTGATGTGCAGCCCGCCGGTTCGGCGACAGCAGGAGCCGATCTGCGCGGAGCTGCGCCCGGCAGGGCGAGCTCACCTCCCACTCGATCGTCCCGGCGGCTTCGACGTCACGTCGTACACCGACGCGATGTGTGATGCCGCGCAATCGCTGCCGACGATCCGGCGCGCGATACGGCGTCCAGGACCGTCGTGCGGCATCCGGAACCAGTCCGCGGTCATGAACGTCGCGATCGTCGCACGGCGCGGACCGCCAGGACGTCCTCGTAGGTCCGCTCGTCGCCCATCACGCCGACCGGTCTGCACCGGCAGGAGCACCGCGAACGCCTGGGAGATCGCGTCGTAGAGGCCGGCGGCGCGGATCTCGTCCAGCACGATCTCGTCGGCCTGCTGCAGGATCGCCGACCTGCTCGCGGCGTGACCTCGCCGGGGATGCGCACCGCGAGGCCCGGGCCCGGGAACGGGTGGCGCGACGAGGAACTCGACGCGGCAGGCCGAGCTCCGCGCCGAGCAGCCCGCACCTCGTCCTTGAAGAGCTCGCGCACCGGCTCGATCAGCTCGAGGCCGAGCTGCTCCGGCAGGCCGCCCACGTTGTGGTGCGTCTTGATGACCGCGGAGGGCGCCCGTGGATCGAGACCGACTCGATCACGTCCGGGTAGAGCGTCCCCTGCGCGAGGTAGCTGCGCGTCCGGGATCGCCTTCGCCTCGCGCTCGAAGACCTCGATGAAGGTCCGGCCGATGATCTTGCGCTTCTTCTCCGGGTCCGTCACGCCGTGCAGAGGCGCGCGAAGAAGAGGCCGACGGCGTCGACCGCGTGCGATCGCGATCCCAAGCGCTCGAACGCGCCGACCACCCGCTGCCGTTCGTGCGCGCGGAGGAGTCCGTGGTCGACGAGGATCGGGATGGACGCGATCGCCCAGCGCCTCGCGCAGGAGGACGCGCGGTGACCGACGAGTCGACGCCGCCCGAGAGCGCGCAGATCACCGCGTCCGGCGGGCGCCTGGCGGCGGATCGTCCGCCGATCTTCTGGTCTCGGAACGACGCTCATCGTCCAGTCGGGGCGGACGCCGCAGATCCCGAAGAGAAAATTCTCGAGGATGAGAGCGCCGTTCGCCGTGCGTGGCGCACCTCCGGATGGAACCTGATCGCGTGAGATCCGCCGCTCCGGGCTCTGAAGGCCCCGATCGTGGGGCCGACTCCGTGTAGCCCGTGACCGTGAACCCCTGCGGCACCCGAGAGACGAAGTCGCCGTGCGACATCCATACCGTTTCGCGATCCGCCAGTCCCGGAAAGAGAGCGGAGCCCGAGGCCGGGACGAATTCCGCCCGACCGTACCCCCGCCCTGGGGCCCGCTCGACGGCGCCGCCAGCTCCTGAGCGAGGGACGTCCATTCCAGCACACGCCGAGCAGGGGCTTGTCGGAGGTCCGAAAGGGGAAAGGCGGGTCAGGCCGCCCCGAGGCGTACACGCTCTGCGGACCTCCCGAAAGGATCACGCCCCAGGGATCCCATCGCTCGATTTCTGGCTCGCGAGGCATCCGGAGGAAGCGACGACCGAAAGACCTTTCGCCTCGCGCACCCGCCGGGCGATCAGCTGCGTGTACTGAGAGCCGAAATCCAGGATCGACGATGGAGCGCGGGGGCGCCGTCACTGCCGCATCCTCAGGAATCCCGCCACGGGCAGGGCGACCAGGAACGCCGGAACCGGTGCCAGCAGCCCGGCGACGAAGGGAGCGGCGGCGACCGCCGCCGCTCCCACCGGCGTTCACTCTTCAAACGGCGCTTCAACGCGCCGGTCGACGCTCCGATCGCGCCGGAGAAAGCAGCAGGAAGAAAACGGCGAAGCGGGAGAAGGTGACCCGAGGGCGCCAGCCGCCGGCCCGCTGCGTCGCCCGAACACCGCCGCTCCGCGAGCGACCAGAACACGAGAACGAGCCACGTCAGGTACGGAAGGGCGAAGAGGACGGCGCTCTCGAGAAGGAAAGCGACCTCCGGCGAACGCGGCAGCCGATCCGCCCCGATCCAGTCGCTGATGAACGGATACACGGCCAGCGACGGGTCCTGGGAGCCAGTGCGCGATCAGGAACACGAAGGCGGCGGCGAGAAACCCGGCGGGGAGGAGCAACGCGCAGTTTCGAAGGAACGTCACGGTCGCCGAAAATATATCAATCCTTCCTTCCGCGCGGCGCGCGACCGTCGCCGCCGCTGCTGCCCGGCCTTGAGTCGCCGGCGGGAAGTGCGCCGCGCGGCGACGGGATAAACTCCGCCCGATGGCCGTCCGAAAATCGACGCGCGTCCGGCTGGCGCTGCTCGCCGTGGGAGTGGCGATGATCATCGCCGGCGCCCAGGTCAAGGCGGATTCTCCACTGATGCCGCTCGGCATCCTGATCGTTGTGTCAGCGCGACGGTCTTCCTGGTGCGCATCGCCCGGTGGTTTGCGCGCAAGCTCTTCTACCGCCTCTCCGGCGCCTGGCCTTCTCCTATTTTCTGATCGGCGTTCTTCCGATTCCGATGGTCGCGGTCCATGATCGCGATCGCCGCGGACATGACCGTCGGCCAGTTCGAGACCTTCCGGGTGAACGAAGCGCTCCGCGAGCTCGGCGCCCAGATCTCGGCCGGTCGCCTCCCGGGAGTCCGAACGGCGACGGTGGCGGCGGAGAAGGTGACAGCCTCCTCGATCCCGCTGCTCGAGCCCGGCTCCCCGGCTCCCGGTGGCCCGAAAACTCGAGCAGCCGCGGTTCGCATCGGCGCCGAACGGCCGGAGTTCTTCGCGATCGCCGCGGTGTCCGAGCCGTCCGCCTGACCGTCTACGCCGTGCCCGTGGACGACCTTTCTATGCCCGCCTCGCCGAGATCTCGGGAGTCGCGCTGCTGCCCCTGTCCGGAGGCCGGGCCCTGCCTCCCGCCCGAAGCGATACCTCCCGGGAGCCGGCGTGCACCTCGAGCTGGATGACGACGCGAAGTCCCGCAAGAGAGTTCGGCAGCAACGCCGTCGACGAGCGCGGGTTCATCTATCCCCCAGGCCGTTGCCGAGGATCGCTCGCGCTCCCCTTCCGGGTGGTCTGGTGGCTCTGCTACCTCGCGCCCCGTTCTGGGCTCGACCGACGCCGACCCGGGGACGCTCGCGGCCTTCACGAAGCTCTCCTGGAACCGGGCGCTCGGCGAGCTCTTCGAGCGAGGGGGCGATCGAGGCGGCGAACACCCGCTGGCCGATCATCGCGCTGATGGTGGTCGGCGGATTGCTGCTTCGCCGTCTATCTGATCGCCGCCCTTCTCACCGCGTATCTCCTCGTCCGGACGATCACCAAGACCGTCAACCGGTTGACGCGGGCGACCTCCCACATCGCCGCCGGTGATTTCTCCGTCCGCATCGCGACCAAGGCTCAGGACCAGGTGGGAGATCTCCGCGCGGTCTTTCGACCTGATGGCCGGATCTCTCGAATCGACCCTCGAGGATCGTCGCCGTCAAGGAGCGCTCGACCACGAGATCGATCGAGGCGCGCCTGATCGCCCAGAAGCTCCTTCCCGCGCAAGATGCGGGTCGTCCGGGGCCTGCGCACGCTCAGCCACTTCGAGCCCGTCGCGCAGATGGGTGGGGACTACTACGATTTCCTCTCTGACCCGTGGCGGAGAGACGGCGGTCGCCATCGGCGACGTGTCGGGGCACGGCCTTCCCACGGCCCTGCTCGTCGCGACGGCCAAGGCGGCCCTGTCCGCGCTCCTCGAGTCGGGTGAGGAAGGCTCGGCGCTCTTCGCCAAGATGAACGCGCTGGCTCTACCGATCGACCGACACGCGCAACTACATGACGCTCGGCTTCGCCGTCCTGGTCAGCGACTCCGAGATCGTGCTGACCAACGCGGGGCACCCTCCACCGTACCGGATCTCGGCCGGACGCGTGGAAGCCCTCGAGCTCCGGCGCGCCCTCTCAGGCTTTTCGAGGAACGCGAATTTCCGACCCGGTCGTTTCCCTGGGTATCGGGGACCGGCTCATCTTCTACACCGACGGGATCATCGAATGCCGCGACGCGAACGACGACGCCTTCGGGTACGAGCGTTTCGAGCGCGTCCTAACGGAAAACGGCGGCAACCCCCTCCCCAGTGCTGCGGCAGGCCGTCCTCGACGCCATCCGCGCACACTGCCCCCGACGGTCCCCCGACGACGACCGCACCCTCGTCATCTGCGAAAGGGTCGCGGACGGATAGGCGCCGCGAGCCGGGAGAAATATCCCGGGGCGCCCGGGGTTTTTGCAGCAGAATCCCGCGAACATTGTCGCGGCATGTAAGGCATTAGGGCCGTATTGGCTCCTGGTGTATCGTACCGGATCGCGACGGAGGAGATCTCGATGAAATTCTTTCGGCGCGGGCCGGCCCTGCTGTGGCTGGCCTTGGGAATGATCACGGTTCCGCTCGCGGCAGCCGGACGACGCTCCCTCCAACGCCGCCGCCCCGCGTCCGCCACGAGCCCCGCACCGCCCGACAGCGCCATCCCGACCGTCCGGGAGGATGTCGTCGTCGGCGCGACCCGCGGCCCGCGCAGCACGTCACGGACGATCCCGGTGAGCGTGACTCCGTCCTCCCGCGCAGGAGCAGCTCAGGGCCACGCCCGCCCACACCCTGGACGACGTCCTTCGCGACGTTCCGGGCATCAACCTCCCCGGCTCGAACAGTACCCTCGTGATTCCGACCCTGAACGCCTTCTCGATGCGGGGGTCGGGAGGAAACCGGGCGCTGGTGATGCTCGACTCGGCGCCCGTGAACCGACCCTGGAGCGGCGGACATCAACTGGAGCCGCATCCCGAGATCGACGATCGAGCGCGTCGAGGTGGCTCGCGGCGGCGGCGCAAGCCTCTTCGGCAACTACGCCATGAGCGGCACGGTCGGCGTCCTCTCCCGTTCCCGCCGACACCCGGAGCCTCTGGGCCGACGCCTCCTACGGGTCCTACGCCACGAGGCCGCGTCGACGCCCTCGTGACCGAGCCTCCTGTCCGATCTCGATCGGTTTCGGCGTGAACGCCGTGACACGTTCGACCAGCGACGGATTCCAGCGGTACCAGGGGTCCGCGGCCCGATCGACATCCCCTCTCGTCGCGCAACCGTCTCTTCCGGCGCGCGCGTCGACGGCAACGCCGGGGGAAGGGAACTTTCTTCGTGCGCGGAAACTATTTCGACGACACGCACATCTCCCAGGGGCTCGCCGCTCGCGCACGACGAGAAGGACGGATTCGAGGGCGGGGGCGGTGTCCAGTTCCGGGACACGCTCGGCGGCGATCTTTCCGCGCAGATCTTCGCGTTGCACCAGGAATTCGACACCGACATTCGGGACTCTTCCCGGCCGGGGCCGGGACGGGAGTTTCTCTCGAACTGCACGTGACGACGAGCCAGCGGATCGGCGGATCGCTGCGTGGTCGCGGCACTTAACCCGACCAGTGCCGTTCGTCACGGCGGGCATCCGACGTCACCCAGGTCGTCGGCGAGGATCGCATTGCAGAGCTTCAACTCCTCGGGGAGTCAACACCGCCAATGACCGGGCCGGCGGCCGGCAGGGTTCGCCGGCATCTTTGCGGAGGGAGATTTCTTTCCCGCGCCCCGATTCGAGATCCTGGTGAGTGCGCGCCTCGACCTCTGGCGCAACTCGAACGGCCACGATTATTCCGACGCGGCCCCCGACGCCGTCTATCCGTCCCGGTCGCTCTCCCAATTCCGATCCCCGGATTTCGCTTCGCGAAGACCTGGGCCGGGGATGGCGCCGTCCGGGCGGCCGCCTCACCGCAGCTTCCGGCGCGCCCACGCTCGACGTTCTCTACGAGGAAGCTGAGCACCAAGACGTCCATCACACTTCCCAACCCGGACCTCAAGCCCGAGACCCTCGTGGGCGCGGAAGCCGGGGCTCGAATACGCGGCCGGGCCGGTCTCCGCCCAGCTGAACGTCTTCGAGAACCGGGTCAAGGACGGGATCACTGCCGTGTCGATCGCGACGACGCCCATCCGCACCCGCAGGCGCGCGAGAACGTCGGCGAGACGCGAAGCCGCGGCATCGAGCTCTTCGGAAACGCCTCGATCGGCGCCCGGTGGCTGCTCCTCGCCGGGTATACCTTCACCGACGCGCGGGTACTCGACAACCCGACCGACCCCACGCTGGTCGGACACCGCGTGGAGAAGATCCCGCAGAGCGCCGTGACCGGCGGAGTCACGCATACACCGCTTCCCGGGGATGGATGGTCTCGCTCCGCGGGCGGTATTTCTCGAAGGCATACCAGGACGTCACGAGCCTGATGCGACTCGACCCCCGGCGCCCGTCCTCGACGCGCTCGTGAGCGTTCCGCTCCGGGCATGCCTTCGACCTCACGCTCACGGGGAGAACATCTTCGACCGGCGGTACACCGCCGAGGCGAGCCAGGGACCCCGGATCGGCGAGCCCGCGGTCTTCTTCGTCGGGATCCGGATCCACCCTGTTCTCCTCCCGTTCCGCGAAGGCTCCGGGGAGGGGCGAGGCTGAGAACGGCCCTTCGGGCTGCCGCCCTCGCCGCGTTCGCGGCCCTGCCCCTCGCGGGCTGCGCCCGGCGTCCGGCCGCGCCGGCCACGCGTCCGCGCATCGTCGTAGGCGGAACACCCGCGGTCGTCCGTGGCGCCGCTCTACCTCGCTTCCGACGCGGGATACTTCGCCGAGGAAGGCCTCGGCGTCACCTTCAAGCGCGTCGACATTTCCAGCCCGGCGGCGCTCGCCGCGCTCATCCGGGGTGACGTTGACGTCCCTCTCGCCGGACCGAAGGCGAGTTTCGTCAACGCCATCGCGCCCGCGGCGCGAAAGTGCGCGTCGTCGCCGGGAGGGATATCTCGACCCGGCTGCCTGTCCCCAGTTCGCCTGGGTGGTGCCCCGGTCTGGCTTGGCGCGGACGGCACGATCGACACGCGGCGGCTGCGCGGCGCCCGGGCTCGATATGACCCGATGAGCCTGGCGGCGTTCGAGACGTCCCGGGCCCTCGCGACGGTCGGCCTCACACTCGACGACCAAGAGCGGCTCCACATACCGACGGAGCTCGTTTCGTGCCGCGGTCCTGCACGGCGACGTCGACCTCGCATACCTCCCGACACTCCAGCTGAACAAGGCCCTGGCGACGGGTCGGGTCGTGATCTGGAAGAAGGTCGCCGAAAATCGTCCCGGACGCCCAGATCTTTCCCTCGTCTTTACTTCCCGTCTCCTCGAGCGCGACCGGGAGGCCGGCACCCGCTTCCTCGTCGCCTACCTGCGCGCCGTCCGGAGATCCGCCGCGGCTGGTCGCCTCGCGCGGCCGAGATCCTCGCCCGGCGCTTCCAGACTTCGCCCGAGGAGATCCGGGCCGACTGCTGGCCTTCCTTCCGCCCCGACGGGCGAGTCGAGGAACGATGCTGGACCGAATACCAGGGAATGGGTGCACGCCCAGGGCGGACTCGACCGCGTGCTCAAGCCCGGAGAGTTCATCGACACCGCGCTCCTCGCCGAAGCCAATCGCCGGCTGCAGGCGCGCGAGAAGTAGCCGTGCGCCTCGTCTGCCAGGACGTCGGGGTCGACTTCCGGGTTCCCGCGGAGTCGTGGCGGCGCTGCGAGGAGTGACGTTCAGCGTCCGGGACCGCGAAGTCGTCTCCGTCGTCAGCCCGACCGGGTGCGGGAAGACGACGCTCCTGAAGACTCGCGGGGCTGCGCACACGACGCGGGGAAGCATCCAGCGCATTCCGAGACCCGGAGACGAGCGGCCCGGAAACCGCCCTCGTCTTCCAGGACCACGGACTCTTCCCGTGGCTCACGATCGTCGACAACGTCGCGTTCGGCCTCGAGGCGGCGCGGCGCGGCGCGCGCCGACCGGCGACTGCCGGGCCGAAGAAATCCTCGGGACCCTCGGTCTCGAGGGTTCGCCCGCGCGTACCCGCACCAGCTCTCCGTGGGAATGCGGCAGAAGGCCGCGCTCGCCCACGCGCCCTCCTTCTCGACCCCCAGGCGCTCCCTCCTCGACGAGCCGTTCGCTTCGGTGGATTTCCAGACGCGTCTCCTGCTCCACGAGGAGCTGCTTCGCCCTCTGGACGGGATCGCGCCGCACGGTCGTCTTCGTGACCCATGATCTCGAGGAGGCGGTTCTGCTGGGAGACCGGGTGATCGTGCTGACCGGACGCCCGGCGCGTCCGGAGAGGAGATCGCCATCCCTCTGGCGCGTCCGCGCCGGCTCGAGGACGCCGGCCGGAAGGAAGCCGACGAGATCGAAGTGGAGGATCCGGCGGATTCTCGAGCACGAGGCCCGGATGCGCCTGGCGGAGTCGGCATGAGGATCCACGCGGCGCGCGTATCGTGATCGCCGTCACGATCCTGTCCGCGTGGGAGGCCGCGGGACGGTGGACGTTTGCCGGACAGCTCTTCTTTCCGCCGCCGACCGCCGTGGCTGCCGCCGCCGTTCGCATGGTCCGCGACGGCACGCTCGAACGAAACCTGGCCGCGACACTCGGAAGGCTGGTGGCGGGATTCGTCGCCGGGGCAATTCCGGCGGTCGCGGTCGGAGCGTGGCTCGGCGTATCGCGCCGGGCGCGGCGGATTCTGGATCCCTTCCTCGCCGCGGCGCACGCGATCTCGAAGATCGCCATCTTTCCCCTGCTCCTCCTGGTCTTCGGCCTCGGCGAGTCGAGGCCATGATCGCCCTGGTCGCCCTCTCGGCGTTCTTTCCCTCGTGCTCCAACACCTGCGAGGGGTGCGGCAGATCGATCCCACCTACTTCGACGTCGCCCGGAGCTGCGGAGCCTCGACCGCGCGGACGGTGCTCCGGGTGATCGTCCCGGGAAGCCTTCCGATGATGCTCGTGGGCGTCCGCCTGGCCCTGACCATCGCCCTCCTGCTGACCATCGCGGCCGAGATCCTGACCGCGAAGATCGGGCTCGGCTGCCTCGTCTGGCTTTCCACGGGAGACGCTCCGGACGACAGACCTCTTCGTCGCCCTCCTGACCGCTTCCGCGATCAGGTCGCGATCCGCACGACGTTCGACCGGATGCTCGGCCACATGGCACCGTGGCGAGGGCGCGCGTCCCGTGACCGCCGAGACGTCCGGGACCCTGCCGGAGGCTTTCGAAGCGCAGGTCGCGCGGACTCCCGGCGGAATCGCGATCCGCACGCCGCGCCGAAGAGGTCACGTACGCCGAGTTGAACGCGCGCGCCAACCGGATCGCGTGGGCGATGCGCCGCGCTTTCGAACGATGACCGACGCCACGCGGCGATCCTCCTGACGCCCGGAATCGCGGCCATCTCGAGGGTCTACGCGGGCCTCAAGGTCGGGCTCCCGGTGCTTTCCCTCGACGCGGCGAGCCCCCGATCGCCACGCGGCGATCCTCCGGATCGGGCGCCGCGCGTCCTCGTCGTGGATCGCGGGATCGCGGGACGCGGGCAGGATCGCGGCATCCGGAACCGGCATCGCCATCGTCGACGCGTCGGATCTGCCAGCCGGAACACCCGACGGGAATCTCGACCGGCGGATCGACCCGGACGCCCTCTCGACGATCGTCTATACGTCGGGGTCGACCGGGCTCCGAAGGTGGGTCCGGACGCACCGGATCAAGCTCAGCGGGCCCACGCTCGAGCCGCGCCGCTTCGACAGGTACCCCGGCGACCGCCAGGTGATGCTCTCGGGGACGTCGTTCGCCAATTCCTCGGGAGCGCTCTTCAACGCCCCTCCCTCTCCGGGGCGACGATCTATCCGTTCCGGATCGAAGACAGGCTCGGGGCCCTCGTGTCGTGGATGCGCTCCGAGCGGATCAAACCGGTACCGCTCCCGTGCCCGCGCGCTCTTCCGCGAAGTCGCGCGCGCCGCGGGAGACTCAGAGCCCGACATCCGCGCGGTTCACCTCGCGGAGACGCCGTCTTCCGGCGCGACTTCGAGACTCTTTCGCCGCCACTTCTCCGGCGATTGCGCGGTGCGCCTCTCCCTGGGAATGAAGGCGAAGCCACCGGCGCCGCATCCGCGCGAGCTCGATGGCCGGTCCGACCCGGGCGAGGATGATCCGCTCGCCGTCGGCTTCCCGCGCCGGGCGCGTGGTGCGCCTCGTGGACGGATCGGGCGCTCGAGGTTCCTTCGGGTGAAACGGGCGAGATCGAGATCGCGAGCCGCAATCTGCCGCTCGGTTACTGGAACAACCCGGAGCTGACCGCCCGCCGCTACCGGGAGGCTCCACAGGGGCGAAGGCTGGCGGATCTTCCGGAGCGGGGATCTGGAGCCGATCGACTCCCGTCGGGAATGTTGCAGCACCGCGGAGAGGATCGACTTCCAGACGAAGATCCGGGGACAGCGCGTCGACACGACGGAGGTCGAAGCGATCCTCCGGTCGGCGTCCGCGGTCGTCGACGCCACGGTCGTGGCGCGCGGCGAGGCGGAGGATCTCCGGCTGGTCGCGTATCTCGCTTCCGGCCGTGAGGGGGCGGCCGTCGCGGGCCGAGCGTCGGCGGAGTCTGCGCGCCCGGAGTCCCCGAGGCCGCGGTTCCCGCCGCGTACGTATTCCTCGAGTCCCTCCCTCGCATCGGCCAACGGCAAGACGGATCGGCAGGCGCTCCCGGCGCCGTCTCCCGACGACTACGGGGACGAGACCGCCTCCCGGCCGCCGTCCGATGAAATCGAGGCGGCGCTCGCCGAGATCTGGTCCAGGATCTTGCCGGGGCGTGTCAGCGGCGTCACCAGAGAGCTTCTTCGACCTGGGAGGGGACTCCTGCGGGCGGCCGAGCTCCCTGCGGCGATCCAACAACGATTCGACCAGACCTTCGCCCATCCCGGCCCTCCTGGACCACTCGACGATCGAGCAGCTGTCCGCGGCGCTGCGCGCCGGCCTCGGCCGGAAACCCGACGCCTCCCTCAGCCGTCGCGCTGCGGTCGGGCGGGTCGCGGCTGCCCTTCTTCTGTGTGCCCGGCGGGAACGGGCCGGGGTTCAATTTCCGGACGATCGCCCGGCTCCTCGGCGAGGACCAGCCCTTCTACGCGTTCCACGTCGCGACCGAGATCGAGGCACGCGCTGCCGGGGACGATGACCGGATGGGCCTCACGCTTCCTGGACGGAAATCGCCCGGATCCAGCCGCACGGCCCCTACCGCCTCGGCGGGCATTCGTTCGGCGGCCACGTCGCGTCACGAGATCGGGCGGCTGCTGCACGAGCGCGGCGAAACGGTCGAGTTCGTCGCCCTCCTCGACACGTACGCTCCCGGATATCCCGCCCGCGGCACGCCGCTCGAGCAGAGCGTCGGCCGCTGGGAAGCTTCCTCCGCCGCCCGTTCGCGCGCCAAGGTCGACGCGCTGTCACGCGGCGGCTTCGCCGCGCCCGGCGCCGCGCGCGTCGGGGGCCAGCGACCGGCTACACGCCGCGCCCGTTCGAGATTCCCTCGTCCTGTTCCGCGCGACCGAGAGGGGACCAGCGACTGGGGCCTCTCCTTCGGCGATCTGACAACGGCTGGCGCCGAATCGCCGGCGAACGCCTCGCACGCACCTGGTGCGGAAACCACGACACGCCGATCGAGGAGAGGGCGCCGAGAGATCGCGCGCTGGCTGTCGCTGCAATTATCGCCGGAGGAATCCCGGCGATCAACGGTATAGCGACAGCTGGCCCTGGTGGCGATACGGCCGTCTCACCGAGCCGAATGGCGTCGGTGAAGACTACTCTCGCCTTCGATCGCGTAGGCGATCCGCCCGGTCAGGGCCATTTCGAGCGCCGCTCACGTCAGCGGCCCGAACGACACGGCGAGCGGCACCCGTGGACTCCGCCGTGGCGTGAGCGGGAACCGAGATCGGTCTCTCGCGGATCGCCCCCACTCCGCCGGCCTCGGCGATGGAGAGGCGGTAGGTGAGCTCGCGCACCTGAGCGAGTAACCGTTCGATTCGTCACGGCCAGATCCACGTCGAGCGCGGCGCCTTCCTTCGACAGAGATCCGATGGAAATCCCGCAAAACGCACCCCGGGCTGGCGCAACGTCAGACAGGCCGTGAGCGGCCAGGGCGGCCGCCGCGAGCAGCGCCACCCGCGCCCGCTTCACAGGAGCTTTCCCTGTCGCTCCTCGTGGCGCTGGGCGTCCACCACGGCGATCGCGGCCATGTTCACGATGTCGGTCACCTCGACGCTCCCGCTGGAGCACATGCACCAGGCTTGTTCATTCCCACGAGGACCGGGCCGATCGCCTCGGCGTTGGCGAGCCGCCAGACGAGCTTGTAGGCCGCGTTGGCGGATTCGAGGTCCGGAAGATCAGACACGTTCGAGCTTCCGGACGCGTCGCCGAGCGGGTAGTCGTTCTTCGATCACCTCGGGAGCACGGCGGTATCCGCCTGCATCTCGCCGTCGATCGGTGATCGGTGACGCTGGTCGCACGATCCCGCCACCGCGTCCCGCACCCTGATCGGCCTTCGGATGGCGGTTCGGACGCCGAAGTTGGAGAAGGAGATCATCGCGACCCGCGGCTCGAATCCCGAACCGGCTCGGCCGTCGCGGCCGAGAGCAGCGCGATCTCCGCCAGGTCCGGCCGAGGGGATCGATATTCACGGTCGTCCGGCGAAAGGAAAATGCGGTCCTTCAGGATCAGGATGTAGAGCCCGCTCACCTTCCGGACTCCGGCTCGATCCCGACGATCTGAAGCGCGGGCCGGATCGTCTCCGGAATAGGTCTGCGTCAGCCCGGAGATCAACCCGTCGGCCTCCCCATCTCGACCATCAGTGCCCTGAAGACGTTCCGGTGCAGGACCTCCTGCCGGGCGTCCTCGCAGGTCACCCCGCGGCGCTCGCGCAGGTAGCCCAGGCGGTCTGCGCATACTCGCCTAGCCGCGAGAAAGTGAGAGATGTCGATGAACTCGATCTTTCCCGCCGGAATCGAAAAGTCTCCTTGAGCTTCCCGCGATCTGTTCTCTGCCGCGCGAGCAGCACCGGCCGGCAGATCCTCGCTCGCGCGAGGATTCCTGGCGCGCGCAGGGACTTCGGGTGCTCGCCTTCCGAAAGACGATCCGTTTCGGATCTGCGCGCGCCTTGTCGACGCTCCCCGCATCACTTCGCGCGTGCGGGAGAGCAGGACCTCGAGCTTTCGCCGGTACGCCTCGAGGTCGATCTCGACGCGCGCCACGCCGGACTCCATCGCGGCTCTCCGCCACGGCGGGCGCACCCAGAAGAGCACCGCGGTAATCGAACGGCTTCTGGATCAGTGTAGTCGCGCCCGAAGCGGGAGTCCCGGAAGGCTGTACGCCTTGAGGACGGAGTCGGGAACGTCCTCCCTCGCGAGCGCCGCGAGCGCTCGAAGCGGCGCGTTTCATCGGCCCGTTGATCTCGCGCGCCCGCACGTCCAGGGCGCCCCGGAAGATGCAGGGAACCCCGAGCGACGTTGCTGACCTGGTTCGATAATCGCTCCTCCCGGTCGCCATGATGACGCTCGGGACGGGCGACCATCGCCTCTTCCGGCGTGATCTCGGGATCGGGATTGGCCATCGCGAAGATGATCGGGCTTCCGCGCATCTCGGCGGAGCATCCGCCGGTGACGATGCCCTTCGACGACACGCCGATGAAGCGTCGCGTGCGCCTGCGCACGGCGTCGGCGAGCGGTGCGCTCGCCGGTCTCGACGCGCGAACTCTCTCCTTGTACGGTTCATCCCTTCCCTGCCGGCCCTCGATAGATCACGCCGCCGTTGCGGTCGCAGAGCCGCAGGTTCTCCCGGCCGCGACGCCGTAGGATGACGTAGAGGTTGGCGCAGGCGATGCGCGGCCGCCCGGCGCCCGCGAAAACCACCTTGCACCTTGGTCGATGCTTCTTGCCCGCGATCTCGCAGCGCGTTCAGGAACGCAGCGCGGCCGAGATGATCGCGGTGCCGGGTGCTGGTCGTCGTGGAAGACCGGGATGTCCAGGTCCGCCTTCAGGCGCTCCTCGATCTCGAAGCACTCCGGCGACTCGATGTCCTCGAGGTTGATCCCGCCGAAGGTCGGGGCCAATGCGGCTGGACCGTGTCGACGACGTCGTCGGCGTCCGGAGCGTCGAGCTCGATGTCGAAGACGTCGATGTCGGCGAACCGCTTTGAAGAGAATCGCCCTTCCCTTCCATGACGGGCTTGCCCGCGCGCGAGGGCCGATGCTGCCGAGCCCCAGGACCGCCGGTGCCGTTCGGACACGACGGCGACGAGGTTGCTCCTTGGCCGTGTATTCGTAGGCCTCAGAGCGATCCTGCTCGTCGATTTCCTGAGGCACGGCCTCGGCGACACCGGGCGTGTACGCGAGCGGAGAGGTCTTCCTGGGTCCGGCAGGGCTTAGTCGCGATGACCTCGATCTTCCCTTTCCGGCCCCGCGAGTGGTAGTCGAGCGCGTCCTGCCTTCCGATCTTTCTCATGACTTCTGCGCCCGGCGAACGGCGCGCCGACTACCGGCCTCGACGGCCTGCTCCTTGAGGACCGGTTCGACCGACCGGTCCTGCCGGACGCGAGACCTCGATCTTGCCTTCCTTCAGGGAGCGGCCCCGACGGTGACTGTCAGAGGCAGGCCCACGAGGTCCGCGTCCTTGAATTTCACGCCGGGCCGCTCGTCGCGGTCGTCGTACAGCACCTCGATTCCCTTCTCCGAGAGCTCCGCGTAGACCCGGTCGGCTTCGGTGCGGTTGGCCTCGTCCCCGACGTTCATCGCGATCAGGTGCGCGTCGAAAGGCGCGAGCGGCGCGGGCCAGACGATCCCGGCCTCGTCGTGGTTCTGCTCGATGACGGCGCCACGGTCCGGCCGATGCCGAGCCCGTAACAGCCCATCACCATCGGCTTCTGAACGCCGCTTTCGTCGAGGAAGGTGCAACCCCATCGGGACCGAGTACTTCGTCCCGAGCTTGAAGATGTTGCCGACCTCGATCCCGCGCGCGACCTCGAGAGGCGCCCCGCAGCGGGGACAGGGATCGCCGCTGCGCGCCGCGGCGATGTCGCGCGATCTCGCCGTCGTCGAAGTCGCGGCCGGCGCTGACGTGGACGTAGTGCCGGTCGGCCTCGTTGGCGCCGGCCACCGCGCTGACGACTTTCAGCACGGACCGGTCGACGACGATTCTCGCCCCTTCAGACCCGACGGGCCCCGTGAAGCCTGGCGGGACCGCTCGTGACCTGCTCCACCTTCGCGCTCCGAGGCGAGCTGCAGGTGCTCGGCGCCGAGGTGGTTCTTCAGCTTCACCTCGTGGACGTCCAGATCGCCGCGGACGACCGCCGCGACGAACTCCTTGTCCGTCTCGAAAAGCAGCGTCTTCAGCGTCTGCGGGGCGAAACGCCCAGGAACCGGAGATCTGCCTGATGGTCCGGGCGCCTGGCGTGTCCTTCTTTCGAGCTTCGGCCGGACCCGCCTCGGGGGCCGCGAGTTCGCCGGTCGAGGCCTCCTCGAGGTTGGCGCCGTAGTCTCCGCGCGAGCACTTGACGACCGCGTCCTCGCCCGTGTCGGCGAGCACCATGAACTCGTGGGCCGACGAGCCGCCGATGGCGCCCACATCGGACTCGACCATCGTGAACTCGAGCTTGCAGCGGGTGAAGACCGCCGAGTAGGCGCGGGATCATTTTCGTGTATTGTTCTCTCCAGCCCCGCGTCGTCGACGTCGAAGGAGTACGCGTCCTTCATCGTGAACTCGCTCCCCGCATGAGGCCGCAAGCGGGGCGCGGATCTCGTCGCGGAACTTCGTCTGGATCTGGTAGAGATTCAGGGCAGCTGGCGGTACGAGACCACCGATTTGCGCACCGTATCGGTGCACGACCTCTCGTCGTGCGTGGGGCCGAAACAGAAGTCACGGTCATGGCGATCCTTGATGCGGAGCAGCTCGCGGCCGTACTTCTGCCAGCGGCCCGATTCCCGCCAGCTCGGCCGGCGCGATCGAGGGCATGAGGGAGCCTGATCAGCCCCTCGCGGTTCATCTCTCGCGGACGATCGCTTCGAGCTTCCGAATCGAGCGCAGCCCGAGCGGCAGGTAGGTGAGATTCCCGCCGCCACCTTCTGGATCATTCCGGCGCATCATCAGCTGGTGCGACACGGCATCCGCGTCGGCGGGCGTCTCGCGCAACGTGTTGAGGAAAACTGGAGTCCAGCGCATCGCCGGAGAATACCAGAACGGTCGGCGGAGTCGGACCGCTCAATGGCATCAACGGGGGAGCGCGGCTATCGCCCGCGCTTGCCTGGCGACGCCATTTCGATCATGCGCAAGTTCATCCTGACCTGTTCGAGGATCTTCCTCGGGCGCGCCCCGCGCGACGCCACCGTCTTGGCCTTCGGAAGGCGGCCTTGGCCTCCTCCGGCTGACCTGCGCGGCGAGCATCGCCATTCCCAGGCGATGCAGGCTCGACGGCGTGGGCGAGCTCTCGCACGAGCGCTTGAGGAACTTGATGGCGCTGTCGTAGTCCTTCTTCTTGTAGTACACCCACCCCAGGGCGGCGAGCGAGAACGGCTTCACCTCGTCGGGCGCGGCCTCGAGCGAGCGCGACGCGAGATCGAGGGCCTCGTTCAAGTTCTCCTCGGAGTCCGCGGCGAGGCTGGAGGCGAGCTCGTAGAACCCGATCGTGCGGGCCGTCGGAGAGTCGTACTTCTTGAGGAAGTCCTCGACCACGCGCGCCGCATCGGCCGGGTGCCCCTGCCCGCGCAGCACTTCTGCGAGGTCGACACGCCGCCGAAGCGATCATCTCCTCGGCGTTTCCCTCGAGGATCCTGCAGGCACGCGGCGATCGTCTCTCCCGACAGGCCGAGCGAGGCGCAGAGCAGCGCGTAGGAGATCTGGACCGTGCTGTTCTCCGGCGCTCGCTCGCGAGGGCGCGCCGGTGAGAGCTCGAGCGCCTGGCGAAGCCGCCCGTTGGCGAGGCATTCCTCGGCGCGCTTGAAGTCGGCAGCGGCCGGCCCTTCGACGTGGGAAGGCCCGTCCACTTCTCCTTTCGAGGAGGCGCACGGCCTCCGGACCTCGAGCCGCCGCGGGTTGATTTCGAGGCTGCTCTGGAACTCTTTGAGCTGCACGACCGGGCGGTTCTTCTCGAGATAGGCGAGCCCGAGCTGGAAGTGGGCCTCCTCCGACCTCGGTCAGCCTGACCGCCTCCTCGAACCCCTCGATCGCTTTCCCGATTTCTCCCAGCTCCCGCTCGACCTGGCCGAGCAGGATGCGGGTTGCCGTCAGCGGGGCGATGTCGCGGGCGATCAGCAGCTCCGCTGCGCCTCCTCGAACCGGGCCTGCCGGGCGAAGAGGCCGCCGAGGGCGAAATGCGAGGAAGGCCTCCGGCTTGATCTCGATCGCGCGGCGGAGGAAGGCTTCCGCGGTCTTCGTCTCACCGCGACTCCGACGCGACGATGCCGGAGTACAGCAGGGAATCGTGATGCCCCGATTGGCCGCGAGGATCTTCTTCAGGAAGAGCGACGCCCGGTCGAGATCTCCGGCCGCGAAATACGTCTCCGCCAGGAAGAACCCGAGGTCGGCGTTGCCACGGTCGAGGCGAAATGCGTCCTCCAGCCGCCGAAGCCCGCGGTCGGAATCGAGCGAAACGATCGCGATCTCCGCCTCCCGAGCTTCTGGAAGAAACCTTCCGCGATCGGGGCCGGCGAACCCCTGCGAGGATACGGTCGCGCCGATCGAGCAGCCGGTCCTTGGTCTCGACCGCGTGCAGGCGCTTCTCGGACCGCGCCTGCCACCGGTCCGTCGCCTCGCCGGGCAGGGAGCACACCCCGCTGCTCGAGCGTCTCCGTAGCGCGAGGATCCCGCTCTGGGCAAGCGAGACGCTCTTCTCGAGGCGCTGAGAGAGCTCGAACAGCGTCCGAGCATCCCCTTCCCGGCGCACGACCTCCTCGAGAGAGGAGATCCGTTCCAGGAGGTGCTCGTCGAGGCCAACGCCATCCACCCCACTCGGGCTCCAAGCCTTCGTCGGTGGCGGGACGAGGACCGAGAGCACGAGCAGAGCTTGGCCTTGCAGCGGGGCAGGAGCTCGGCATTCTCGTCGGCGTTAGAACGCGCCGCACACGTCTGGCAGAACATCAGGCAAGCCCCGGTGAATCGCCCCGGCGTACGCGTAGAGCCGCGCCCCGACTTCCGGCCGGCCCAGCCGGCGTCCACCGGCTTCACGAGCAGCGGACAGGGCCGATACTTCGGGATCGCTCGAGCCCTTCGTGGAGCACGCGCAGGATCTTTGCGAGAAGCGATAGCCATCGAGGCCGGCGAAGTCACGGCCAGCGCCAGGGGACCCATCGGGTGGTTCATGCCGAGCTTCATGACCGTGTCGATGCGCTTCCGGCGTCCGCACCCCTCCATGCAGCGCAGAAGATCGCCTCGTTGATCATCGGCATCAGGACGCGGTTGGAGACGAAGCCGGGATAGTCGTTGCACCTCGACCGGCGTCTTGCCCATGGCCGCTGCGCGAGCTCGATCGCGGCTGCGCCGGTCTCGTCCGACGTCGCGAGGCCGCGGATCACCTCGACGAGCTGCCATCACCGGGACCGGGTTCATGAAGTGCATCCCGATGACGCTGTCCGGGCGCTGCGTCTGCCGCCGCCGACGCGGTGATCGAGATCGACGACGTGTTCGATCGCCAGGATCGCGCCGAGGCACGTAGCACGAGCACGCGTCGAGACGCCCGGAAGATCTGCCTCTTGACACCTCTTCGTTCTCCGGTGACCGCTTCGATCACGATGTCCGCCGGCGCCAGAAAAATCCAGATCGGCCGTCTCGGAAATCCGCCCAGAGCGCCTCCGCGCCCTCCTGCGCCGTCCTGCTTCCCCATAACCCGGCAACCTCGCTGCCAAGGCCCAGATTCCGGGCGATCAGAAGCCTTCGTGCTTTCGCCAGGGGATCGCGGAGGAGCGGTGTCGGCGAGAATGACGTCGGCCCTCGACGACGCCGCCACGATGCGCGATCCCGCTTCCCATCTGTCCGGCGCCGACGACGCCGATCGTCCGGCGTGTCCATGCAGGGACTCTATCGTATGGCGGCTCGCGCGCCCGCCGCAGGGAGGGCGGGACGCCGGCGCCGCGTGAACGTGGGATCGATGCATCGCGTGAGACCCCGCGCCGGTTTCGGAAAAGGCTAAAGAGCGGCCGTCGGCAGGACCGTCGCGGGAATCGCGGAGACCCGAATCGCTCGATAGCGCGGCGCTGATCGCGAGCACGGAAGCCGCGCTCCAGACGACCGGGCCGGCGACGGGGGACGAGCGAGGCGGCGCCGCACACCAGGAGGCCGAGGGCGAGCGTCGCGGGCCGCGAGGCCGCCCGGTTCCAGCCGGTCAGGCGCTGGCCGACGAAGACGAAAAGGGCGGCTGCATGCCGAAGATTTTCAAGGCGAGCGCCGCGGAGACGATGAGCGCCGCCGCCGGGACCCGCGCCGACGCCGGGAGGCGGTCAGGGCCGCGATGGCCGCCAGGAACAGAAACGACGCCGACGATGCCGAGGCCGCGCGCGAGCCCTGGGCCCTCCTCGAAAGCCATGGCCGCACGCGACACCGCCGGGCTCCAGAACCGGAGAAGAAGCGAAGCGGCCAGCGTCCAGAGGCGAGGATGAACAGACGAAGGCCCGCAAACGTCGCCCGCAGCCGATATCCGTGGCCTGCCAGGGCGCCCGGCGCGCCTCCGAAAGGTAGATCGCGGTGAGCGATCCCGGCGTGAGGATCCTTCCCCGGACCGACGAGGCGGGGCCGACGACCGTTCCTCCGAAATCGACGACGTCGCCTTCGACCGTCGCGCTGGCTCGAGCCGGACGTCCCCGCCCCACACCACGACGTCGCCGGAAACGCGGGAGCGCACCACGACGTCCCTGGCGATGGAGGTCACCCGCCCGGAGACGGGGAGCGGAAACCACGACCGTGCGCCGGACCGAACTGACGCTGCCTGGCGGACGCCGCGGGATGCCGCCGAAGCACGGCCGCGGCCGCGAGCCGTTTCACCTGCGGAGGGTACGACGCGCCCAGAGGCGCGAAACCGCGAACCCGACCGGGAGCATCGAAAGGATCGAGAACGCCGCGAACGCCCGGTCGCGGAGAAGGAATTCGGACAACGCGCTCACGGTGCCGGGGAGCGCGCGGACCAGAGAGAGGGCCACGACGCTGCCGATCTCCACCCAGGGCCACGGCGGCGAGAAGCCCCGCCTGCTCGGAGCCCCCGAACGCCGGCATCGAAAGGAGGACTCCCGAGCCACCGAGCAGCGCGCCGAACAGGCCGGCCGGTCCCTTCCGAGACTGATCGTGACCGCTCGCGAGCCGAGAATCCCCGGCGGCGCTCGATTCCGTCGGCAAAGTCTCGGGCACCTCGGGGTCGGGGAGGTCGGGCCAGCCATTCCCAGCGCCTGGAAAGCCTCGAGGCGCCGGGCGCAGTCGCTCACACGATCCGGCGTGCCCCGGGCGTCGGGGGCGACCAGCGGCTTCCTCCCCGGAGGTAATTGCCTCCAGGTCCAGTGCGTCGAGCGGGCGCGTGCAATTCAACCTAGTTCTCCTGCCAACCTATCCTTTAAAACGGCCCGGGCGCGAAAGTTTATTCTTGACCGTCCCCAGCGGCATCTGTTTAGTTTCGGCAATTTCCTCGTAGGAGAGCCCGGCAAAATGACGCAAACTGATCAATTCGCGGAATTCGGGGGAAGCGCCGCGATCTCGCGGCCGATCATCGCCCGGCGCTCGTCGTTTCTGAGGGTTGCGTAGGGATCGAGCCTGATGGGAGGGGAACTCGCGGGCCGGCGGCGCTTCTTCCCCTCCGACGGGGGCGCGTCCATGGAAACCGTGCGGATCCGCCGTTTCCGCAGAAAGTCGATGCCGGCGTTCGAGGCGATCCGGAAAATCCAGGTGGAGAACTTGTACTCCGAGTTGTACCGCGGGAGGGCCTGGAACACCTTCAAAAGATCTCCTGAGAAAGATCGAGCGCCTCCTCCCGGCTTCCGACCACCCGGGTGAGATGGCCGACCAGGCGGGACTGGTATCGCCGCACCAGCATCGGAAAGAGGTCGTCCTCGCCGCGGAGAATCCGCGCGACGATCTCCTCATCCGAGGAGCGCGTCGTCCACTCCCCACCCCTCCTAGTACGAAGGAATCATTCCGGAGTTTCGGCCGATTCCGATAGAATTCCCAGCGTACCAAGAAGGAGCCTTTGTGACAAAAGTGGATAGCGCCAGCGGCATGCCGATGATCGACGGGGACGCCGCCCGGGCCGACGTCTCCGACCTGATGAACAAGACGACGATCATCACCCGCCCGCAGGGCGTCGGATTCCGACAACCCTTCGACGAGATGATGTCCCGCTTCGACGTGGCGGCCCAGAAGCTCTCTGGACCCGGGCCTCACAGGTCCTGCGCGAACCCGTCCGGGAAACCAAGGTGTCCATTCCCATTTCGATGGACGACGGGCGCATCGAGGTCTTTCGTCGGCTATCGGGTGCTCCACAACATCGCCCGCGGCCCCGGCAAGGGCGGAATCCGTTTCGACAAGAACGTGACCCTCGACGAGGTACGCGCGCCCTGGCCGCGTGGATGACGTGGAAGTGCGCCGTCGTCAGCACATTCCGTTCGGGCGGCGCCAAGGGGCGGCGTGATCTGCGATCCCGGCGTCCTCTCGACGCGGCCGAGCTCGAGAAGATCACGCGCCGCTACACCGCGGAGATCATCGACCTGATCGGCCCCGAGCGCGACGTGCCCGCTCCCGACATGGGCACCAACGCCGCAGACGATGGCGTGGATCATGGACACCTACTCCATGCACATGCGCCATACCGTCACTGTCCGTGGTCACCGGAAAGCCCCTGACGATCGGCGGCTCGCGCGGCCGCGTCGAGGCGACGGGCCGCGGGCTCATGATCATCGCGCGGGAAGTCGCGCCGCCAGCGGGTTTCGAGCTCGCCGGCTCCCGGGTCGCCGTCCAGGGGTTCGGCAACGTCGGTTCGGTCACCGCAAAGATGTACGCGCACGCGGCGGGGGCCACGATCGTCGCCGTCTCCGACATCCGGGGCGGGATCGTCAACGACGCGGGCCTCGACGTGCCCGCCGTCCTGGAGTACTACGGCCGGAAGAAGTCGCTCGAGGGCTTTCCGGGAGGCGAGGCGATCACCAACGAGCAGCTCTCCTCGAGCACCCGTGCGACATCCTGGTGCCGGCGGCCAACGAGAACCAGCTCCGCGGCCACAACGCTGCGCGCGTGCGGCGCACGGATCATCGTCGAGGGGGCCAACGGCCCGACCACCCAGAAGGCGGACAACATCTTCCGGGAACGCGGCATCATCGTCGTTCCCGACATCCTCGCCAACGCGGGGGCGTGACCGTTTCGCTACTCGAATGGGTCAGGACCGCGCCGGCTTCTTCTGGCGGGAGGCGGAGGTCAACGAGCGGCTCGAAGACATCATGGTCCAGTCGTTCAACGACGTGGTCGAGATGTCGAAGAAGTGACGTCAGCTACCGGATCGCGGCATACATGCTCGGCATCTCGAGGGTCGCCCACGACACCATGGTGCGCGGCTTGTACGCCTGAGATAAGGCCTCCTCGCTCGAGCCGCCGACGGATCGTAGCCAGCGGGGTCGGGGGTCTCGCGCCCGGGCACGCGGCGGCACGCCATCGGTGACGCGACCATCCGCCGCCCGCGAGTTGCTCGCGAGACCGGGGTCTTGAACATGAATATCGGCAGCTCGCAACTCGAACGGCCCTGCCGCGAGCCCCCGGCCCGCCGCGATCCGTGGCAGACTTTCGCTCGCAGAGAAATCCGCATACTTCGCTAAGGGAAGACTGAAGGCGAGCGCCGGCGGCGCGACTCTTCGCGGCTTGTACGCCTGAGATAAGGCCCTCGCTCGAGCAGCCGACGGATCGTAGCCAGCGGGGTCGGGGGTCTCGCGCCCGGGCACGCGCGGCGGCACGCCATCGGTGACGCGATCACGGTCACAAGAATCGTGTATTGTTCTCAGCGATCCAGGCGTTCGGGCCGGAACCGCCAGAGGTCGGTCTTCGACTCCGAGCCGACGCCGAGCAGCGCTCCTCCCCGGGACCACGATGAGGGCAGCACGTCTCCTTCCGTACTGGAGCGGCACGCGCGTGACCTCCCCGTGGCGACGTCCAGGATCGCGGGCCTCGTGAAGGGCAGGTCCTTTCCCGTGACGCTGATCACGAGCCTCCCGTCAGCCGAGAGGGGCGTTGCCCGCGATCGGGGCTCGCCGTCAGCCGCAGATCCCCGCGGAAGGGAATCGGTCGTTCGCTCGCCTCTCGCGGAGCTCCAACGCACCAGCCGGATTCCGCTGCGATCGTTGATCTGGACCACCAGATCGGCGCTCGCCGGATCCACCGCGACGGCGTTTCCCGGCCGCAATCTCTTCGGGGACCTCCCCCGGCGGGAACGCTCCAGACCCAGCCGGAATCGACGTAGTAGACGGTGTTCCCGTCGGCCGACCCGCCAGGGCCGCGCACATGACGCCCCGCGTCTGTTCCAGGCGCCGGGTGATCCGCCCGTCGGCCTGGGTGGCCAGCGTGATCACCGGCGGTGATTGCGCCGTGAACGCGCCGCCGATGAACGCCAGGAGGTTCTACGACGGGCGCGACCGGCGAGCTCGCCTCGTCAGCGGTATCGACGAAGCCCGCGGCGAGTCTCCCGGAGCGGCCACCAGCAGCTTCGCTTCTCCGACCCGACGACTGGGCCGGATGAGCACCCGCCCGTCGGGGAGCTCAACGGGCTCCATGAAGAAATAGCGCCCGACGGACGCGCGAGACGTTCAGGGATCCCTCCCGTCGCCGGAAAGCGAAGCAGCTCGGCGCGGTTGTCGATGAACCCGACGTAGAGACTGCCGTCGGAGCTTTCATTGATGTACCACGGGCGGGACGGCGGGGTGAGGAGCGTCGCGCGAGCAGTGCCGTTGCGGCCGATGCGCGTGACGCGATGGAGATCGCCGGTGACGATGTCGGCGATGACCGAGTCCCGTCGGCGCCGATTGTGACCGGGGGCGAGCGGGAGCTCGGGAGCAAACCGCCGCACCGTGCCTGCGGAAGATCCAGGACGTAGGGCTGGCGCGCCGAGGAAGCGGTGCGTCCGTAGAAGATCGCCTCGCGGCCGTCGGGAAAGGCACGCAAACCGATGCCGGTGGCGTCGCGAAGGATCGGAGGGCCGATCTGTGCCAGACGCCCGGTCTCCGGCCATAACCGCCAGACCCGGAAGCGATCCTCGGCGTCGATCCTCACCACGAGAAGCGACCCGTCCGCGAGGAATTCCGGGCCCTGGGCATCGTCGAGCATCAGGCGCTCGTCACCGCCGAGGACGGGAACCGAGCGATCGCCCGGGCGTCATCCGCCACGCGGTCAGAAACGCATGCGAGCGCCGTCCGCGACCAGTCCATTCGCGTTCGACCGAGTCGTGCGTTCTCTGGTGGGTGAGCACGATCCAGTCGCCGGTGCGCGGCTTCATGACGGCGACCTGTCGCACGCCCGCTTCGGGCGTGAGGTGAGCAGCGTCTGCCCGTCCGGTGGAGATCCGCGCGGCGCAAAGGCGCTGACCGATCCGCCAGGAGGAGATCCCTCTCCATCGAGCGGCGGGGGGCTCGAGGAGGCGGTCCGATCCGATCCCGCCGCGAGCCCGGCGGCGACCCGCGCGACCGCGGCGATCACCGATGCGCCGAGCGAGGAGGAGCCGATGCGGGAGGAGGCGGGTGGGGGGGCGCCGCCACCGTCGTCGCGTTTTCGGTCTTCTCGAGAGTCGCCGGCGCCGGAGCGGGATCGCCTCCGGAGAGATCGCCGGCCTGGCCCGCATCGCGGTGGTGGCTGCCGCAGGCCGCGGGCGAGATCGCGTCGACGCGTACCGATCCCCCGGATCCTTGGCGAGGCATCGATTCACGAGCCAGCGGAACGGGGACGGGACCGCGGGTTGAGCGATTCGATCGGCTCCGGGTCGTCCTGAATGATCGCCGACAGCGTCTGCACGGCGTCGATCGCGAAAAAGCGCGGCGGCCGGTCACCATCTCGTACGGCATCAGCCCGAGCGTGAACTGGTCGGACCGGAATCATCGCGCCGCGTTGCCGCTCGCCTGTTCAGGGCGACATGTAGCCCGCCGTGCCCGGATACACGAGACCCGTGACGTCATCGACGCCGGGCCGGCGCCCGGTCCCGACCGGCGACTGCGCGAGGCCAGTCAGATCTTGGCGTATCTCCTCGCGGTTCACCATGATGTTTTCCGGCGAGATCGATGGACGATTCCGGCCGAATGCGCCTTGGCGAGTCCGTCGGCGACCTGGAACCCGATGGCGACGGCTTTCCGGAACGCCATCGGTCCGCGTTCCAGGATCGCTCCGCAGCGTCTCCCGTCGATCGGCTCCATCGCAATGCGAAGGGCAGCGTCCCCGCCTGTCCGACTTCGTAGATCGCGCGACGATGTGGGGATGCGTACAGCGCCGACGCTGACGCGCTCGTGGGCGAAGCGGATCAGGCGCTGCGATCGCCCGGAGAGCCAGCCGGAAGCACCTTGACCGCGACCTCCCGCCCGAGCCGGACATCGCGCGCCCGGTACACCTCCCCATTCCTCCGGAGCCGAGGCCGAGATCTCGAGGGCCCGAGGCGGGTGCTGATGGAAAGACCTAAGGTTTCCCAGAGTTTATCGCCTTTATGCAACTCCGTCCTGGAAGGCAGGGTAGGAGCGCGGACATGCATCGAGCGATACAGGACGGTCAGCCGGCCGCACGGGCGCGACGTACGCCTGGTACCTAACCCACCGGTGGCCCGCCCGTCTGGCCCGCGCCTGGCCGCGCCTCAGGGTTTCAGAACTGAGCGCGGTGTTGCCGAACGTTGCAGGGCGATCGACCTCCCACCAAGCAGGCTGGGGAGACGCGGCCAGACGGGTTGAAAGACGGACGCGCGCGTCCCGGCGCCTGGGCACGGCGTACTGATGACGTACGTCTAGGCCGCCGGGGCGTTGCGTACCAGCGACCCGTATGGTCCGCGCCGAGTCCCCAGCGAGCAACCCCTGCTTAAGCTCCTTCACGAGCACCTCCACGGTCGACAGCATGGGTCCGCCGCGCGGACGCTAGCTCCACAACTGGTCGGTTTCAGACCGGGCGTCGCCGATCGACTCCGCCCACGGGAGGGAGCGCCGCATGGAGCTCACCGGCCGACCAGAGGTCGCCGCCGCGATGGCGGATCATGGCGATCACGTGAGGGGAGACGCGCAGAAGCGCCCGAAGGGGCCGTCCCCGTCGGATCGAATACTTCCTGCCGGCCAGAACGCCTTCAGGAAGACGCCTTTCGATCGCCTTGAAGTAGTTGAGGAAGAAGCGCTTCGCATTCTCCGGAACTCCTTCGACGATCCGGGCGTCCGGCTGCGGCCGATGGCGGAGAAGACGTCCGCGCAGCTCGTCGGCCAGCGACGCCTGCGCTGAGCCGTGCCACCTGCCGACGCCCAGAGGACCTTGATCTAGCCGCAGAGGGGCGAGTGCTCGTCGCTCGTTCAAACCTCGGATCACGTCGTGCGCGGCGGCGCAGATTGTCGAGTCGCGATAGAGCCGGCGGCCGCGACAGCTGAGATCAGATGGGACGAGGATTCAGCTTCGTGTGCTTGCTGTTGGATCGTGACGAAGAGCTCGACGACCTGATCCGCAGTGAGGGAATCGAAGACGACGGCCGGAACCTGGAAGTCCGTGCAGGTTGCTTCTCGGCGAGCTGGTGCAACGCGAGCAGGCGATGCCTGGCCGTCGAGCGCGCGATGCCGGCTTGCTCCGGGAGCTTGACCGTTCCGAGATCGGAATTGTCGCGCATCGGCGTGAACTCGAGATCTCTTGTCGGTCACGAGGAGAACTTCCCGGAATCGCGGGCAGCGTTCCGGAATCCGCGCATTGCAGGTAGTACGAGACGAGCTCGTTGATCTCTTCGCTCGATGATCGGCCGCTGAAGGCCTTTTCGAAGCCGAGATCTTCTTCTCCAGAACTCCCAGTTCACGGGGCCGCTCGCCGCGCGTCCTCCGAGGGTGGGCCGGTCGTTGGCGCTGTAGTTCAGCACCTCGAAGTGGACGATTTTCTGCACGTCCGTGCCGGACAGGAGAACCTCATAGAAACGTACTCCAGTTGATTCAGCCGGAGTGCGGCCAGAAGCTCATTCTTCATTCCTCCGTTTTCGATGGCGGGAAATTATATGCGCCGAATGCTCAAAAGGGAAGAAAAATAAGACTTTAGCGGCCTTTTTCCCCTGACAAGCCGGGCCTGGGGCTCTCCGCCGGGGGACTTCACGGTGCACGGGACCCGGAGGCGAGGGGTCGGGGGCGGGAGGCCTTTCGAGGCGGGAGGGAGGCATCGATCGCCGGCACGATGGCGACCAGCAGATCTCCCAGACGGGAAGCCGCCTTCCGACCCGTCTCGAGCACGTCGTCGTGCTCCAGCCGGGCCCGGAGAGTCCGGCGGCCATGTCCGTGATCGTCGAAATCGCGAGCACGCTGGACCCCCGCCCGGCGCAGCGCAACCACCCGGGCACCGTCGACATGCCGACCGCGTCGGCACCCAGACGCTTCCAAAGGCGGACCTCCGCGGGCGTTTCGCACCAGGGCCCCGAAACGCCGACGTAAACCCCTTCCTGGACGACGAACCCCAGCCGGCGCGCGGCGGTCCGTGCCAGGCGCCGGAAATCCACGTCGTAGGCCGCCGTCATGTCGACAAACGGCGCGCCCGGAGGACATTTCCGGGTCGCCGATGAGAGGATTCGTGCCGAAAGCGTTGACATGGTCGGCGACCGACCATCAGGTCCCCGGGCGGAGCGACGGGCGGATGCCCCCGGCGGCGTTGGTCAGGATCACGGCCTGGACGCCGGCGCGCGCGAGCGCGCACCCCGGCGACGACCTGCGCCATCGAGTGCCCCTCGTAGAAGTGCGGCCGCCCTGAGAGACGGCGACCCGCACGCCCGACAACTCGCCCGTGAGGAGCTCCCCGCGTGCCCGGCCACGCCCGGGGACACGAGGCCGGGGATGGGCGGCACAGGGCGTGCTTCGTGCACGGCCGAGGCGGGCCGCCACGCCGCCGGCTCCGGTTCCGAGCACGATCCCCACGCGGGCCCCTCCGATGGGGAGCGACCGGCGCGCCTTCATCTCATTGCCCGGAAGGACCCGTCCAGTGGAACGGAAAGGCCCGAGACGAGGAGAACGAGACGAGCACGCCGCGCCCGTCCGCTCGGATCCTTCTGGAAAGGATAGGCGACGTCGACGCGCAGGATGTTGTTTCCCCGGCGCGAGCAATCGCCGATCCGCAGGCCGACGCCCGCGTCAGCTTCATCCGCGATACCGCGAACGGGACGCCCTCGGGGAGCGCCGTGCCGACGTCGACGAAGACGACCGCCCCGGCGAGAAGAGTTGAAGATATTCCCGCTCCGAGAAGAACCGCTGCTCGGGGTTGAAGAGGAGCCTCTTGTCGCCCTCCATCGAGTGCAGCTCGTAGCCGCGCAGCCCGGTCGGGCCGGACGCCTCGAACTGCACGTCCTGGTCCAGCTCTCGCCATGCCTGGTCGTATTGCGCCCGCGCGACGAACGTCTGAGGCATGCTGACCAGCCGAAACCGGCGGGACGTAACCGAGAAAGGCCGACACGATCGTGTTCTGCGGACGCCGTCGAACCGGCTCTGGACGTCGACATCCGTCTGCGCGAACGCGTCGTCGCTGAAACGAATCCCTCCCGACCACTCCGCCTCCGCGAAGGGCTGTTGTGCAGAGCGCCCAGCGCGGTCGTCGAAACGCCGACCTTGGCGAAGATTCGCGGGGCGAGGTTGAAATCCTCGTACCGCGAATCGCGGTTGACGTAGTTCAACGTCTCGAACGAATTCTCGACGTGCTCGTACGTTTGCGAAGATGTAGCGAAAATTCCGGTCGGCGGGAAGAATGGGGACGGTTTCCTCCCAGGGGGAGAGTGGTCCTCGGTGAAATCGAGAGCCCGACCGTCCGCGCTCCGCCAGGAACGCCCCCGACTGGAAGGCGCGGCCGTACGCCCCGGGACCTGAGTTGTCCTGATGGCTGAACGTGAGGATCGTCCTTGGCGAACTGGTACAGCTTGACCTCCTCCGCCGTGCGCGAGGCGAGCGCGTCGGCGGCCCACGAGGTCGCGGAAGGAATAGAAGGTCGGGCGATCCTCGATCTGCCCGCTGCCTGCCGTCCATTGAGTTGCCGGCGAAGAGAACGCGAGCCGCGCCGAGAACGGCGGAAAGGTACAGGTCCTGAGAGGAGATCAGTTTCTGCGTCCTCTCCGGTTCCTTGTCGTACGCACCAGCGAAATCTGGCGGCTCCAGTTCCGATCATCGATCCCGTCTCCGTGGAACTCGACGCTGTAGGTCGTCGTCCCTCCTTCGACGCTGAAGGACCCGCCGAGCTCGGTCAGTCCGGGCGTCCTGGGTCACGACGAGGACGCGTCGGCTACGCCGTCCCTCGCCGCCGACCACCGATCACCGACGCGCTCTTCGATGAAGGGAAGGGGCGCGCAGGTTGCGCTCGGTCTCCGCGAGCCGCTCGATGTCGAGACGTCTCTCTTTGAAGAGGAGCTGTTTTCGGAGAAACGACACGCGCGTTCTGGATATGGACCGCGTTGGCGGCCTGGTAGAACCATCCCTCGCGGCTTCGTCGGGCGAAAGACGTCGCTTGCTCTCGACCTGGATCTTGCCGACGTGGACGACCGCGGCGCATCGGGAGCCGCCAGTCCGAGAACGGCGGCGCAGACGAAGGCGCGTGCCACACGAGCGCATTCTATTCCGCTCGGTCGCCGTGGTATGTTCCTCGAGAATTTTGGGGAGGAGATCGATGGGTCACCGGCGAACGGGTCGAGCCATCGCGACCGGCCTGGCGCTGATCGCCGTCGCGGGCTGCCGAGCCCGGATCGCGTCGCTCGACGTCACGCCCCGGCGTCTCGCGATCTACGGCACCGGAGCAGTCGAAGGAGCTGCGACACGTCCGCGCGCTCGACAAGACGAGCGCGCCGCTGCGCGAGATGCCCGCGATCACCTGGACGTCCTCCGATCCGAAGGTTGCCGAGGTATCGCGGCAACGGACACATCGTCCCGAGGGCGCCGGGAAAGACGGTCATCATGGTGCAATCGGGCGAGATCTCCCGCCTCGGCCACGGTCGAGGTCGTCGATCTTCCCGGATCGAGCTGGCTCCCGCCCTGCTCCGGCTGGTCGGGCCTCCCGGCACCACTGCGAAGCTCGAGCTCTCGGGCAAGAACGCCGGGAACAAGCCGGCCCCGGTTCCCTCCTGTCTCCTGGCTCTAGAGCGACCCGAAGGTGTGCTTCGATCGCTCCGGATGGAACGGTGGCGTCGCTGGCGCCGGGAAAGACCCTGGTGACCGCCCGCGTCGGCGACCTCGTTGCCGAATCGGAGCTCCAGGTCGACCTTCGAAACGTCTCGCGGATCGAGCTCCGTCCGAAACGGCGATCCTCCACGTCGGGGAGACCCAGAAGCTCACGGTCACCGCGTAGCGACGAGAACGGGCTCCCCATTCCGAATGCGGGCGCCCAGCTGGTGGCCGGCTCGCCGGCCGTCGTTCAGTCCCGGGAGACGGGACCATCACGGGGCTCGCTGCCGGCACCTCGATCGTCACGGCGACGGTCGGGGATCGGCACGCCCAGGCGACGGTCCTGGTCGACTGACCTGCTGCCGAGACGCTGCCCGCGGGCAGCGATTCCGAAGACACGCGGGCGTATCGCGATCGGCTCCTGCTAAGCTTGCCGGAAATGGAAGCGCGGCCGCCCGCCGTCGCCGGCGCGTTCTATCCCGCCGATCCTTCCGCGCTCGCGCGCGAGGTGCCGGGAATACATGGGCGGTCCCGGCCCACACCGCTCCGTCTTCGGCGCGATCGTGCCTCACGCGGGTTATGTGTATTCCGGCGCGGTCGCGGGGGCGGTTTACGCGCGCATGACGCCGGCGCGCACGGTCATTCTTCTCGGTCCGAACCACACCGGGCGGGGCGCCCCGGCGGCGTCGATCCGCACGACGCGTGGCGCACGCCGCTCGGCAAGGTCCCCATCGACGGCGCGCTGGCCGCCCGCCTGGAGGCGCTCTGTCCCAGCCTCGAGAGCGCGACGGGGCCGCGCGCATGCCGGGAGCACTCGCTGGAGGTCCAGCTCCCCTTTCTGCAGGCGGGAATCCTTCCCTCTCGATCGTTCCGATCTGCCTCGGCGCGCCATCGCTCGCTCTCTGCCGCGAGATCGGCGAGGCCTGCGCCGCCGTGGCGGGAGAAGCGGCGGCGCTGATCCCGATCGTCGCCTCCTCGGACATGAACCACTACGAATCGCGGGAGATCGGCGACGCCAAGAACGCGTTCGCGCTCGCGGCGATCGAGAGGATCGATCCTGAGGCGCTCTTCGGCGAGGTCCTCGCCCGCGACATCTCGATGTGCGGATTTCTGCCGGCGACGGCGCTGCCTCTTCGCGGCGCGGCGGGGGCGGCATCCGCCGGGCCGAGATCGTCGCGCGCGCGCCGACAGCGGGGATCGAACCGGTGACGTCGAATCGGTCGTGGGATACGCCGGGATCCTCGTGGGGTGAAGCCCTCCGGGGAAACCATCCCGCCCCGACGGCGCGGCGGCGGAAACCACCGGGATAAGATGCCCGGATGACGCGCGAATTCCTCATCGCCCTGGACGGCTCGTCCGGATCGGACGCGGCAGCCCGCCCGCGCGCTCGACCTCGCGAGCCGCGCTCGGCGCCTCGGTGAGAGGGTCCACGTCATGGACACGGCGCAGCTCGAAGCGAGCTTCATCGCCGATCTCTCCGGCTCGGTCGGTTTTCAGCCGTTCCTCAATCTCTCCGGTGAGCTGCGCCGGGCGCTCGCCGCCGCGGGCGACGCGATCGTCGCCGACTTCGAGGGAAAGCGGGAAGCGTCCGGAGTTCCCGGAGCGCGCGGATGGTCGAGGGGTCTCATCGTCTCGGGAGCTCGTCCGTGAGCCCGCGGCGCCGATCGGGTTTTCCTGGGTCTCCACGGAACCGGCGAGCGTCGCGGAAAATCGTTGGGCGGCCACGCCGACGCCCTGGTTCGGCGCCTGCCGATCTCCACGTTCCTGTCGACGGCCGTCGCCGATCCGATCCGCGCGGCCGCTCGCGGCGTTCCGACGGCTCGGACCGGGCCCGGCGGGCTCTCCAGCGCGGCGGCCGAGATCGGCGCGCGGACGGGGAACCGGCTCGACGTTCTCACCGTTTGCGCCGATGCCGGCGACATCGCGGCACGCCGACGCGCCGCGGAACAGGAGCTTCGAGGGGCTCGGCGTCGCGTTCGATTTCGTCGCCGTGTCCGGTCATCCCGACAGGCGATCCTCGCCCGCGCGGAGCAGAACGACCTGATCGCGATCGGTCCGCACGGCCACGGCCGGATCGCGGAGCTGGTGCTCGGTTCGACCACCGAGCGGGATCCTCCGCCGGACGACGATCCTCGGTCCTCTGCGTCTCCGTGATCGCCGGTCCGAAGTCCCACGCGCGGCTAGTGTCCCGCCTGCAGCGCGACCGCGAGGATGTCACGGACGACACCCGCCGCGATCCCGCGATCACGTCTCCCGTTTCCAGAAAGTCCCTCCCCGCGAAAATCCCGAAGCTCCCTCCCGCCTCGCGGATGAGCGCCGCCCGGCGGCGCGCGATGTCCCACCGCCGAGAGACGGAACTCGAAGAAGCCGTCGAAGGTGCCCGCCGCCACGTGCGCGGATCGAGCGCGGCGCTTCCGGCCTCCGGATCGCCTTGGCCTCGAGAAAGAGCGCTCGGAAGATCGCGAGGTATTCGTCGATCTTCTCGTGCGCCCGGAAGGGGAACCCGGTCGCCAGGAACGCTCCCGATATTCCGGGACGGGCGGTCGTCCGATGCGCTCGCCGGTTGCGCGAAGGCTCCTCCCCGCGCTCGGCGGCGTGCAACTCGCCGCGGAGAGCGTCCCAGACCACGCCGCCGATGATCTCCCCGCTCCCGGAGGCCGATCGAGACGCACCAGAACGGGAAAGCCCGCGATGAAGTTCGAGCGTGCCGTCGAGGGTCGGCGATCCAGTCGCGCTCCGCTCGTCGATCGCCTTCTCGCCCCTTCTTCCCCGACCACGCCGTCGGCCGGATGGCGCCCGAGAAGCGCCTTCGACGATCGCCGCCTCGCTCTCCCGATCGGCGCGCGCGCACGAAATCGTTCTGCGCTTTCTCCTCGACGGCGCTCCCGGGCAGGGAGCGCCAGTGGAAGGAGGATGTCTCCCCGATCCGGGCCGCATCGATCGCCGCCTCGATCATGCCGGCAATATGTGCGAACGCGTCTTCTCATTCGCCTAGGCGCCCGTGCGAAAGCAGGAGCGTGGCGAGCCACGGAGATCCCGCGATCGACGCCGCCGCGCTCCTCCGACGAAACAGAAGCGATTGCGCCGGCTTCGGCTGATCGTGGACCTCACCGCCAGCGGCTGATCCTCGCAGGAACCCTCGCTCACTCCCGGCAGAGCGGAGGAACTGATCCGAAGCGGGCCTGAGGCGGCGATCGAAGGGCTGTTTCTGGGAGTCACGCCCAGTTCGAGCTCCTCGTGCGCCCGAAGCTCAGCGCCATCGTCGACGAGCGCTTTCCCGACCCCAGTACCATCAGCTAGATCCCGACCGTCATCCCGGATGAGGGAGAGCCGATCATTTCGCGAGGGCCGGTTCGCACCCCGACACGGCTGGATCAGCGTCCGGAGTGCCGCGCCTCGCGAGGTGAAGCCGGCGTCTCCGACATCCGGTGGAAGCCCTCCGGGATCGCCACGCTCGATCGGGGCGGCCGACCACGTTGAACGTCTTCGCGCCCGTATCCGCCTCGCGCCCGTCGGAGAAGGCCTTCCACCAGAAGAGCCCGCGGCACCGCCGGGCGCCCCTCGAGCGCGGCAAAGGCGGCGCGGGCGCAGCTTGGGCCGAGTCTTCCGCGCGAGAACGGGCGCGCCGAGCTCCGTCGTCATGAGGCGATAGCCGCGCCGCGCGACCGAAGGGAATCCGACCTCCGTGAGATAGACGGGCTTTCCACGTGCGAACGGCGGCCGCGAAGAGCAGCTCCATCGCGCGCCGGGCGCCGGCAGCGTGATCCGCGTCCGTCGGGTTCGCTGACGCCGAGGAGGATCGTAGAAGTCCACGCCAGATCGTCATCGAGGGCGTCCAGAAACCGACGGCGGCGACTCCCTCCCCAGTTGCAGGAATACACGAGCCGGAGCGCCCGTCACCGATCGCACCGCCGGCGATCAGCTCGCGCATTGCTTCTCGCGGGCTTCCGTTGCGCGCAAGAGCTCGACGCCGACGTCGAACAGGTCGGCGCCCAGGCAGGCCTCCACGCACGACGGCGAAGCGCACGACGTACTCCCGATAGCCGCGAAACCAGGCCTCCCAGTCGGCCTCGGACTCCATCGCGATATCGCCCGTGAAGCCCCGCCAGAGCCAGATCTGGGGCTTCACGAGGATGGCCAGGCTCCTCCTGCTGCGCGTCCTCGGCCCCGCGCGGGATCGCCTCTTCCGATTCGCCCCGCGGGTCCCGGCCCGGAAAACGGATCTCCGGGGACGTCGCGCTCCGCTGAAAAGCGTAGGGAACCAGCGACACGGCATCGACCCGTCGCTCTTCAGGCGGTCGAGGGTCGCCGCCGACGACGACGCGACAGGTAGGAACCGGTGGAATGGTTGGCCATCGCCAGGGGTGATCCCGCGAAGTACGCCCGGGGACGGCGGCCTTCGGACCGGGGCCGCAGGAGGAAAGGAGGCGGCGGCGTCCAGGAACCTGCGGAGACGCGCGAGCGGCGGATCGCCCGAGCCGAGCGCGCGCTCGACCGCGGCGCGGCCTTCTGGAGCGCACCCAGAGATCGATCGCGGAAGCGGCGGCGCCGACGCGCGCAGCAGGGCGGGAGGCTCCGATCGGCCCGAGGGTCGGACGAGATCCTCCGCGGACGGACAGAAGCCGGCCGCGCGAAGCATAGGCGCCCACTCGCGCGGCGGTCTTCCCCACCGTCCCCGCGCGCTCGGCGCCATAGGCCGCGCGACGAGGACCGCGAAGCGTTCCGCCGCGGGATACGCGGCGAGAAAACGCGCGGACGCGAGCGCGGGTGAAACGAGATCCGGCTCCCGCGGGGCGTCCGCCGCCGCGTGCACCTCGACCACGTGGTGGCGGATCGAATAGGTAGCTGAACGCCGAGTCCCCGTCTGCGGCCGCCTGCTCCTCGATCGCGGACGTCGCCTTCAGGCGGGACCGACAGCCCGGCGCCGCGATCGGCGGTGCCGAAACGCGTTCGAGCTCCCGCTGCCATTCGGCCGCGCGCGGGGCGGGACCGCCGCGCCCCCACGGATGCCGCGACAGCGACCGCCCCGCGACGACGATCCGGGCGGCGGCCTTCACCGTTTCATGATCGAGTCGAGGATCATCGTGAACGCTTCGCGCTGTTTCGGCTCCGTCTTGTTCATCACCGCGAGACAGGATCCCGCCGGGGAAGATGGAATGCAGCTCGTCCGCATCCCGACCGGACGTGACGATCACCCGCGATCGCGCGACTCCCCTCTCGATCGCGAAACTCGAGGAATTTCTTCCCGTCCATGTGCGGCATCTCGAGGTCGACGATCATGAGGTCGATCGACGGATCGATCCGGGAGAGGGCGTTCAGCGGCGTGATGTACGCGTCTCGACCGCGACACCGTCTCCGTATCTTTCCGTCAGGGTGTCCCGGAACATGGCGCAGGCGGCATCGGAATCGTCGACGATCACGATCCGCTTCGCGCGGGGCTTCAGCCGCCGGTAGACCTCTCTTCCGCCGACGACGGTCGCGACGACGACGCCCGTCACCTTCGCGCCCGCGAAAGGCGTGTTGCGCGCGCGCGAGCGGAAGCTGCGCGGGTCGATCTCGGCGGACTCCTCCGGGTCGAAGATCGTGAGATCCGCGTCCGACCCTCGGCGAAGGCGGCCGCCGGGCAGGAGAACGCCCGCGCCGGGCCCGCCGCGAACAGCTCGACCATGCGCGCAAGGGGGACGCGCCCGGTCGCGACGAGACGCGTGTGGAAGAGCGATACGGCCGTCTCGGAGGCCGATCACCTGAACGGCGCCGATTCGTAGTCCACGGCCTTCTCGTCGGCGTGATGCGGCGCATGGTCGGACGCGACGGCGTCGATCGTGCCGTCCAGGATCCCGTCGACGACGCGCCTCGGCGTCGCGGGAAGTCCGCAGCGGCGGGTTCACCTTTCGTGTGGGTGGAGAACGACGATCGGGAAACTTCCTCGTCGGTGAGGAAGAGGTGATGCGGCGTCACCTCCGCCGTCACCCGGACACCCCGCGCTTTCGCCTCGCGGATCAGGAAGACCGAGCGCGCCGTCGAGACGCTGACAGACGTGCAGCCGGCCCGAAGCGAGCTCACACAGCGCGAGATCCCGGGCGATCGCGATCGATTCCGCCTCCGACGGCTGCGCCGAGAGGCCCAACCGCGTGGAGACCGCCCCTCGTTCATCGCTCCCCGGCCGGAGAGGGTCTCGTCCTCGGCGTGCGTGGCGACCGGGAGGTCGAAGAGCCGCGCGTACTCGAGCGCCCGCCAGCATGACCGACCCGTTGGCCACCCACCGGCCGTCGTCGGAGAACGCCACGGCGCCGGCCTCCTTCATCTCGCCGAATTCCGACAGCTCCTCGCCTCGCATCCCCTTGGTGATGGCGCCGATCAGGTACACGCGCGCGATCCCGATTTCGCGAGCCCGGTCGGTGATCCACCGCGTCACCGTCCGGTAGATCATGTGACCGGATCGGTGTTCGGCATCGCGCAGACGGCGGAGAACCCGCCCGCGGCGGCCGCCTGGGGCTCCCGAAAGGATCGATTCCTTGTACTGAACTGGTCGCGCAGGGCACGTGGAGATCTGAACCCGAAAGACGACTTTCCGGTACGCGTCAGACGGCCGCTCCCTTCGCGTCGATTCCCGCGCGATCGAGACGAGCCGCCGGCTCGACCAGCACGTCGGCGATCCCGTCGCGCGCCCGGTTCCCGGGTCGATGACGCGTCCGCCGCGGACGAGGAGACGGCTCACGACGGGTTCTCCTGCCACGCCTGCGGGTTTCCTCCCGCGAGCAGGTACAGGACGGCCATCGGACCGCGACGCCGTTGGCGACCTGCGAAAGGATCACGGATCGGTCCGCATCGTCGGCGATCTCCGACGAGATCTCGACACCGCGGTTCATGGGGCCCGGATGCATCACGATGACGGGCGCAGCCGTTCCAGCCGGTCGCGGGTCAGGCCGTAGCGCGCAGAAATACTCGCGCGACGAGGGGAAAAGCCATCTTCGCCGCGCTCGACCTCTGGACGCGAAGCATCATGACGACGTCGGCCTCCGAGAGCGCCTCCTCGAAGTCCGACGTCGCCGATATCGCCATCGCCTCGATTCCGGGCGGCGCTGGAGGCGTCCGGCGGCGCGCAGGGCCGCGCAGCTTCGGCCTTCAGCTTCCGTCAGACACCAGATAACATTGGACCGCACCACGCGGGAGTGGCGGGCGATGTCGCCGACGATCGCGACCTTTCAGGTTCTCGAGAAGGAGCCCTTGCGCTGACGGACGCCTGTCATCGCGTCGAGCAGGAGCCTGGGTCGGATCGCTCGTGCGCGCTCGTCGCCGGCATTGATCACGCAGCGTCCTGAGCTGGGAGGCGAGGAAGTGCGGCGGCCCCGGGCGAAGAATGGCGGATCACGAAGTCGGGAGACATCGCCTCGAGGTTCTTAATGCCGTGTCCAGGAGGGTCTCGCCCTTCTCGACGGACCGTTTCCCTTCGCAGTGAAGTTGAGGGGGTGTCCGCGCGATAGCCGCTTCTCGGCGCGGTCTCGAAGGATGAACCGGGTGCGCGTCGACGCCTCAGAAGAAGATGTGTTGACGACCATGCGGCCCCGGAGCGCCGGGACCTCTCTTACTTGACTCTCCGCTTCACTGATCTCCGCCATCGATTCCGCCGTGATCGAGAATCAAAATTTGGATTTGCAGGCGTCGAGCGGCTTCGGATCCCGAGGAAGGTCCTTCTGAGCTGTGGCTCCGCTTTTGGTCACGCGCGCTCCATGCACGCCGCGTCTCGTCGACCTCCTCGTCGATCTCCTGGAACATCACCTGGATGAGCTCGCGCCAGGGCGACGGGGACGCGCTTTCCTCGACGTAGCGCTGGCCTCGATCCGGCGGCTCCGCGGTGGCCGCGATCGATCGGGACGGCGAGCCGGATCGCCTTGGCGCGACCGTAATCGATCAGCCCGTCCAGGCAGGCGCGCGCAGGATGTCGTTATCCGGCCGGTGGTAAAGCACGTCGTCGCACAGAACGCCTGACTGCCGGGGCTGGATGTCGCACGTCAGAAGGTCGGTTCTTGCGCAGCAGCGGGCTGGGCGGCCACCGTCGAAAGGCGTCGTCGCGATAGAGCGTGATGTCGAGCTGACCCCGTGGCCGGCGCCGGATACCCTCGTTTTCCGCTGGGGGTGCGGGCGAGCCGCGCTTTCCGCCAGGGGAACTCCGCGCGTCCGGATCCCGACGAGCGCGAGCTCGTTCAAGTCCCTCTCGGTCTCGGCGATCCAGTGCGCCAATCCGGACGATCGCCCTTTCCAGTCCGATCAGAGCGTCCGGCGATCTTGGCTTTCCGGACGAGTCCGGGAGAATCGACGCGTTCATGCGCGTCGCTCCTTCCCGAAGCTCCGAAACGACGATCGCCGGGACGCCCCGGCGCGAAGAGGCCAAAAAATCCCCGCGCGCCTTGATCCATCGCAACGGGTAACGCCGACATCAAAAGCGGATTCCCCGGCCCAGATCGCTGAGTGGCTTGTCGACCTGTTCGGACTATGCGCTTCCAGCCGATCCCGCACGCGCAGGAGCCAGAGAGCGCGGCACTTCCCGCCTTCTCGTCCTCGACTGTGGCAGATCGGCGCGATCGCGCACCGCGGAATCGCCGACCTGCCGTTGCCCGAACCGGGCGATCTCTCGTGCGCAACGACGCCCGGGTGATCCTCCGCCCGCCTCCAACCCGCGCCAAGTATGGAGGTCTTCTCCCTCGAGGAAGGGGCCGGAGGGAGGTGGACTTGCCTCGTGTCCATCCGGCCGCCGGCAGCCCGTCCGGGACGCGATCGACCTTCCGGCAGGCAAGGTCGCGGCCACCGTCGCGGACGTCCTGGCCGACGGGAAGCGCCTCATTGTTCGAGCCTCCCCTGTCGCGAGCGCCTGACGCGGGATCGGACGAATTCCCTTGCCGCCCTACATCCGTCGCCCTGATGATGCGCGCGACTGCGCGCCTGGCATCAGACGACGCCTGACGGAAGGGGGCCAGCCGCGCGCTGACGCCGGTCTCCACTTCAGGCCACGGAGGGATCTGATAGGTTCTCTGCGCGCGCGCGATCGCCGCTCGCCGACCTGACGTTGCCTCGTGGGCCGGGACTCGCTTCCGTTCACCGCCGAAGATGCGGAAGCGCACGTGATGGACGGCGAACGCGTCCGCATCCCGGCGGAGACGGTCGCCCGGATCCTCGAAAACCCGGGCGCGCGGCGGAAGGATCGTCGTTTGAACCGCGTCGCCCGCGCGCTCGAGGTGGAGATCGAAGCCGACGACGGAGCATCACGACGGTTGAACTCCCCGCATCACCCCGGGTCGAGTTCGCGTCGTCGACGCGCCGTGACGCGAATTTCACCTTCCGCTCCACGCTGCAGCGATGCTCGTTTTCGGCGTTCGCGGGCCGATCGAACGTCCTCGCCGCCGCGTCGACACGTGTAACTGAACGAAGCAGCAA
>ERZ1370068.8752-contig-7582_pt1 | contig 82036 bp, 87 predicted proteins | sample MGYA00561227_ERZ1370068 | MGnify/ENA primary metagenome ERZ1370068 (study PRJEB38410, sample SAMEA6850437) | metagenome | study: Metagenomic assessment of the ecological functions of the soil: analysis of the soil microbiota associated with the...
GGTAATACTTCGTTCAGTTACGTATTGCTGATGCCCCAGGCGATCGACCATTTGTTGGCCACGCCCAGGATGAGCCCGCGCTTGCAACCCACGGAGCAGCACACTGACGCATTTCTCCCTGAAACCCGGCACTCTACCACGGGGAGGCGGCAGCGAGCCGTCAGCGGCAGCGAAAGTTCGGGAAGGGTATGGGTATGGGTCCGAAGGGCGACGGGACCGCGACGAGGAGGACAGCGACAGGCATACGCGTGACCGAACGCCTCGAGCATTTCGCCGAAGCCGCCGCTCACGTCCTACGAAGAGCGCTTCGCGACCTCCTGCGTGGCTTCGGCCCGTCTCCTGGCGAAGGCCGACGCCTTCGGATGCCTTCGGTCGCCCGACCCCGCGAGCCCGCCGAGAGCCACGTCCCACATGTCGGTGCCAGCCGCCATCGTGTCGCTCATGGAGGCGAACGCGGACGAAGGCCCTCGGCCAGGGCATGCTCGGTCGCGTCGGACACGACGCCCCGCCTCCGACAGCGCCTGGGCCATCCGCTCCTGCAGCTCCTCCAGGCGCACGACGAACGAGGCGACGCGCTCCTCCAGGCGGGCCAGGCTCCTCGACCAGCGAACGCGCGCACGGCCTCGGCCCTGGCCGCGATGCGCTCGCGGAAGGCGGCCACCCTGTTCGGTCGCGGCGCGCACCACGAGCGGCGCCCTCGACGACGTCGCGCAGGCGATCGTTCTGGCCCTGCGTCTTCGCGATCCCGGTGTCGCGCCCCTGCTGTGCGATCTCGCGGCGCTCGAACGAGGCAAGCACGCCCTCGCTGGCCGCTTGCCGTCGCATCTGCTCAGCCGCCCTGGTGAGCCTCCTTCTGGCACATCCGCGTGTGCTCGAGCATCGCCGCCCACAGGGCGTCGAGCGCATCGCCTTCGGCCTGCAGCCGCGGCGCGCGGTCGGCGCGGCGGGCGCGCATCGTGGCAGAGCGCCTGCGCGGCGTCCTCGACCTGCTCGAAGTGGCTCTCGACGTCTCGCGCACGCGGTCGATCGTCTCGGCGGCGTGCTCGCAGGCCTCCCCCGGCCCGATCCAGCTCCGGCAGCAGCTCCTGCAGCCGGGCCAGCGCCTCCTCCGGTCGTCCTCGAGGTCCACGCTCTCCTCCTAGAACGGCACGCCCAGCATGCGGGCGGGCCGTGCGTACGGCGTCGATCGCCAGGTCCACGGGCCCGCAGGCCGCCAGTGGTCAGAGGGATCCGATGCCCTCGTGCCCGGCCGCCTGCGCCTCGGCCGCGGCGTCCAGCGCCCGGCCGACCGATTCGAACGCGACGTCCGCGCCGGCGACGCCCGCCTCCAGCCAATAGTTCTGCCTCGCGCGTCAGGCGGGCAGCGGCTCGATCATCGACGCGGCCGCTGCTCGCGGGCCGCGCCAGCCGCTTCCGCCACGCGCTCGATCCAGGCGCCCTGCGCCATCTGCGACGCTCGCAGGGACCGGCGGCGCTGGCCCGCAGCGGCTCGCCCATCGCGTGCACGCGCGACGCCAGCTGGCCGGCCACTTCGTCGATCGTCTCGCGGGCGTCGGGCCATCCCGCCGAGAGCTGCACCTCGCGCTCGAGCCGTCGGTAGACAGGGCGGGCTGGCCGCCAGCATGCGCTCGACGACGCAGCTCGCGGCCCAGACTCCCCGTTTCCCTCGTCGACTTCGCCTCCTGCTTCAGGGCTCCGTAAGCCGCTCCAGCTCCTCCGGACGCGTGCTCCGCTTCCTGGCGACGTCCTCGGTCGTCTCCTCGACCTGCGCCTGCAGATCCGCCCCGCGCGGCACGGAGCTTCTCCAGGGACGCGTCGATGTCGTGGAGATCGGCCTCGTCCTCGGCGCCGACCTCCTCGAAGCACGCGCGGACGCTGGCCGCGACAGAGTCGAGTCCAGGTCGCGCAGGCCATCCCGCGCGTCACGCAGGTGCCGCGACGGCGCCTCCTGGCGCTCGATCGTTTCAGATGCGAGCGGCCAGTGGCACCGGCAGCATGTCGCTCAGGGTCTCGACCGTCTCGATGACGCTCGTCATGGTCGCTTCGGCTCCAGCGCTAGAACGGCGTGAACGCGTCGAGCAGCTCGCGGATCGTCCCGACGACGTCCGCGGCGATGGTGAGCGGGCCCATCAGGTCCTCGATGGGACGCAGGGCCGCGGACGCCGACACGTGCGCCTCCAGGTTGAACTCGAGCGGGCCGGCATGCCCTTCGAGGCTGAAGCCGGCCGAGCCGCCGACGGTGGCCGAGCCCGACGCCGGCAGCGACGCGCTCCACGACGTCGAGGCCGAGCACGCGCGCCCGCGCGGCCAGGTGCGCGCCCAGCTCCTCGAGGCCGTTCAGGGAAGCCGCAGACGATCCCTTCGTGCTCCTCCATGAAGGCGGCCGTTTCGGCGGCGACGTCGTTCGCAGAGGGCCTGGACGCGTCCGCCAGGTCTCTGGCGCCCAGGTCGCGCAGCCCCTCGCCCGTCCTGGCCCTGCCTGTGCCGCCTCCCGCACTCCATCGCCGACGCGCATTCCCCGAACGATGTCGAGCGCGGCTTCGGGCTGGGCGGCTCGACCTCGGCTTCCCTTTCGCGCGAGCTCCGCCAGGTCGTCCGCGACCGACTGCTCGAACGAGCTCGAACGCGAGGGCCCGCCTCGCGCTCGCGGCGCCTCGAGCGTCTCCCGGCCTCCTCGGCCGCGGCCGGCAGCGGTGCGTATCCCATGAACGCCAGCTCCGCCTGCGCGTTCAGCGACTGCTCGAGCGCTTCGGCCGGGGCCGGGTAGGCCTCCCAGGGGACGGTGGCTCGTCCCGACGGGCATCAGGATGAAGGGGCCCCAGACGAACGCGTGGATGATCTCCCTTGCGGTCGGCGAGCAGCCGGCCAGCGTGCGCTCGGCAAGCTCCCCGGCGTCGTGGCCGATCGCCGCCATCGTCTCGGCGACGTCGCTGCCGGTGTCCTCGATCTCTTCCTCGCGTCGGTCTCGACCGCGGCACGGGCGCGCTGGCAGAGGTCGGCTGCAGCCTCGCGGTGACGGCGGCCACGGCAGCCTCCAGCCGCGTTCCAGGCCAGGCGCCGCGTCCGGACCGCGTGCGTGGTGCTCATCGCATGTTCCCGATGAGCTTTCATCTGCGCGCGTCGTGCATCTGTCTCTCGACGGCATCGACAATACAGATCACTTCTGCACGACCACCCGCTTACGGCCTGGAGCGCCGACTGCAGCCGGCACTGCTCATCTCGCCGGCTTCCTCGAGCAAGCGTGGTGCGCGAACTCCTCGAGGCGCCGCGCGGCGGACGCGCAATCCAACGCCCGCTCGAGGCGTCGTCCCCGGCCTGGGACATGCCCGGCCCACCCGTTTCGGACAGCTCGCGCGTCGCGGCGGCGGACGCCTCGGCGCTCACGCGCTCGACGTGCTCGACGGAACGGCAGTTCCAGACAGCTCTCCTCAGGCCTGCTGGTGCTCGTCCGAGGGGAGCGCGACGAGGTCGTCGGTGCGCCGGCTCACCGTCTCCTGAGCTCGGCCATCTCCTGCCGAACGCGGCTGTCTTGCCCTCGAGCAGCTCGGCCAGCTCGAGGCCCTGCCAAGCGCCGGTGAGCGGCCTGCTCGGCCTCTGCCTGTCCGCCGCTCGAGGACCCTGTCGATCTCAGGCAGCGCCGCCACCTCTCCGCGCGGCCTCGTCCGCCTCCTCGCGGCTCGCCCTCGGCGCGCTCGCGGACGCGGTCCCAGGGGGTACGCTCTTTGCGCCTTTTCAGATCTCGCCGATCAGGGCCTCCCGGCCTCGGTTCAGCTCCGGCTTCCTCGTCCTCGATGGCGTCCCTGCCGCCTGGCGAGCTCGCCTCGAACGCGGCGTCCTCCTCGTCCTGCTGGCGATCGCTCGGCTTCAGCTCCAGCAGCTCCGCGGACGGACGCGCGACGTTCGGTCCCCGCCCGCTCGACAGGAGCTCCTCTGGTCGCTGTCTGACAGCGTGCCGTCAGCGCTGCGCACGCTGGAGATGAGCCCCTCGGCTTCGATGCCGGCAACAGTGGCACGCTTCGCGCGCAGCTCCGCCTCGAGCATCTCGTTGATCTCGACCGCCAGCTGACCCACACCCTTTCGAGGTCGGCGCGGGACGCCGGCGGGAAGGCGCCCCGGTTACGCCTGAGCGGCGGCGGGCCAGCAGGACGAGAAGCCCAGCACGAGCGAGGCAGGAGCCAGAGGAGGTGCGCCCACCAGGGCCAGGCCCGTGCCCAGGTCCAGCCGCTGGTCCGCGTCGCCCGGAGACGAAGAGGGCGCCCAGTGCGCCGGGTGGTCGAAGCGGCCGGACCGGCGCAGCCCGCGCTGGGCGATCTGCAGCGCCTCCGCCGGGCGAGCGCCCCGGCAGCGCGTCGTAGAACAGGCGCATGGCTACGGCGACGCTCTCGTCGCTCACGTCCCACAGGCTCATCAGCAGGCTGCGCGCGCCCGCGCTGTAGAACGCGTGCGACAGGCCGACGACGCCTTCGCCCGCCAGGATGCGGCCCCTGCCCGCTGCGGCAGCCGGAGACGACCGCCAGCCGGCAGGGCAGGCGCATGCGCTCGATCTCGCGGGCCTGCAGGAAACCGTCCTCGTTCCCGCCAGGCGCCAGCACGATGCGCGAGCGCTCGGGCCGGTTCTCGTCGATCTCGACGTGCGTCGCGAGAAGTGCAGCGCCTGGAACTCTCCCAGCGGCTGCTGCTTGAGCTGGGCCTCGGTGGCGTCCAGCAGCGGCAACGGATGCGAGGCGTGGGCGGCGACGTCGCGCGCGCTCCTGCGCTGCCGCGGCCAGAGGCGGCGGCCGTCTCGGCTCGCCGGACCCGCCGACGAAGCGCGTGTTGGCCATCACGGCCAGCGTGCGGGCCGAGGGTTGGGGCAGCGCGATCCGGAGCTCGTGCCGAAGCCGTGAGCGACGGCGCGACCGACGGCAACGGAACCGATCGGCCAGGAAGGCCCCGTCCGACGTCATCAGCACGGCGAACGGCAGCGTGTGCAGGACCGTCGTCGGGCACGATCACGCAGACGGCCGCCGGCCAGGTCCGCACCTCCGGGCCGAGCAGCAGCTCGCCCAGCTGCGCGCGGCCGCCTGCGACGCGGAGGGCCGGCTCGCGCGTCGGAGGCCGCGGCCCGCAGGCGCCCACGCGGTCGGCCAGCGCGGGCGCGTCCGCCACGCGGGACCGTGTCGCGCCGTCGCGGTGGCTCAGCACCAGGAGCCGACTGCCCGCGAGCGCGTACTCCACCACCGCCATCCCAGGAGGGAACGCCGGCAGCGCCGCCACTCGTCCGCCAGCGGCGCCGGCCCCGCTGCGCGTGGCGGCGCACGTCCTCGTACTGGTCCTCGGCCTCGGCGATGGTCCGAGCCAGCGACCGCCGCTCCTCGCGGTCGAGCGTCTCCTCGCGCAGGCGCCTCTGCAGCAGGCTCAGCCGGGCCAGCGCCTCGCGCTCCTCAGGCGTGGGCTCGGCCCGCCGCCGGCCCGCGCGATGCCGCAGCCGCAGCTCGCGGGTGCGTCCCTGCTCCAGCACCTCCCAGGCGCGAACGGCTTCGCCCCGCGCGGCCAGCCAGCACGCGGTACTCGCGGTGGACGCGCCGGCCACCGTCAGTCGCAACAGGCTCAGCCGGAAGCGGTCGATGGCCAGCACGCGCTCGAGGTCGCTGCGTGCGGCGCAGGCTCTCCTCGTAGTGGAAGCGGCGCGCGGTCGTCATGGCTCAGCGCCGCCTCCATCGCGCGGCCAGCCGGCCGTGCCACGGAGTGGAGATGCCGCGAGGTCGCGCGGTGCCTTCGTAGCGTGAGATCGCATGCTCCCAGGCCGCGGCCGCCTCGGCCCAGACGGCCCAGCGCCGCCAGCGCCTCCGCGCGCTGGTCGTCGGCGCCGCCCTCGGCCTGGGGATCGTCTCCCTTCTGCGCCAGCGCGGCCGTCGTCCGCCGCCGCCAGCGCGGCCGCCGCGTCCCCGCGCGCAGGTCGAGGCGCGACCGTGTGAGGCGCGACGTCGATGCGCCGGCCCGGATCGCCGTGCGTGCGCGCGCGCCGCGCGGCATCCAGCGGCAGCTCGTCCGCCTCCCGGCCGCGACCCTGCGCGTCCGCGTCACGCGCCAGCAGGCACAGCAGCTCGACCGTCGGATCGGGTCGTCCGCGTCCTCGGCGATGCGCAGGGCCGGCGGCGCATCGCCTCCGCCTGCTCGCGGTCGCCCTGCTCCGCGTGCAGCTCGGCCAGGCTCCACCAGCGGGCCCGTGATGTAGGCGCTGGTAGCCGAACTTCTCGAAGACGGCCAGGCCGCGCTCGTAGAAGTCCATCGCCTTCTCCGGCTCCGCCGCGGCTGCGCCACACCAGGCCCAGGTTGATGAGGACCTGGCCGGCTTGGAGGGAGGGCCGAACTTCTCGTGCAGGGCCCCGGCCTCCTCCAGCGCCGCCTGGGCCTCGGCGTAGCGCGCGCGGTGCTGCTCCATGAGCCCGATGTTGCTGAGCGCGACCGCGAGGCTGTGGTCGTCCTTCAGCTCGCGCGCGAAGCCGCACCGGCTCGCGGTAGTGGACGAGCGCGTCGGTGGCCCGGCTGAGCGCGTACTTGGCGTTGCCCAGGCCGTTCTGCACGAACATCTGCAGGCGCGGATCGCCGCTGCGCGCGGCGTAGGGCTGGGCCGTCTCCGGGAGGCGGACCATGCGCTCGGGGTCGGTCCGCTCGTAGAGGAACGAGAGGTTGCAGTAGGCGCGCCCGATGCCCTCCTGGTCTCCGATGGACTGGTAGAGCGAAAGCGCGCGCTCCATGATGGGCTTCGTCTCCGGCTGGCGGTTCAGGTAGTGAGCGCGTCGGACTCGACCGGAGCGCGCGCGCCTGCAGCGACACGTTGCCTTCCCGCTGCGCCCGGCGGGCGAGCGCTTCGGCCGCGGCCAGCGCCTGCGCGTACTTGCCGCGCACCAGCAACAGGTTCAGGGGCTTGACGATCTCGGCCGGCGTCGGGGCGGGGCAGGACTCGCGGACGAAGTGGGCGACGCGGCCAGCAGCGTGGCCAGCAGGACGCTCAGCATGCGTGGATTGGACCGGAGTCTAGCACGGCGGTTGCGCGGGCCCGTGCTAGAGTCCACCGCACCGCGACCATGAGCAGCACTGCCCTGATCGCCGGCTTCCTCAAGGGCGAAACGGACTGCACGCGCAGGTGGACCAGTGGATCCGCGAGGTCGCTCTCGCATCGGCGCCTCTCCCGGGCGCGGACCTGGAGGACGTGGCGCAGGAGGTCCGGCGCAAGCTGCTGCTGTCCTTCCGGGCCGAGCGCTTCCGCAGGGAGTCGTCGCTCCGGACGTACGTCTGGAAGGGCGGCTCAGCGGGCGGCCATCGACCACGGGCGGGCAGGCGCCGGCGGCCGGTGGTGCCGCTCGACGGCGTGCCATCACCCTCCGCGGCCGAGACGGCGGACGCCGGAGGTCACTGCTCGCGACCGGCGCACGGTCTTCCGCCGGGTGCTGGATCGGCTGGACGAGGACTGCCGCCGCCTGTGGTCGCTGATCGCGTTCGAGGAGCTGCCCTACGCCGAGATCGCCAGGCGCATGGGCATCACGGAGGGCAACGTGAAGGTCAGGGCCCTCCGCTGCCGGGGCAAGGCCGCTGAAATCGCGCGGGAGCTCGTAACTTCGGCGTTCGGCGAGCGTCCATGACCGTAGAGCCCATGGACTGCTCTGGCGCCCGAGCGCGGCCTGATCCCTTCCTCGCCGCCGGCACGTTGGACGCCGCGGAGCACGCGGCGGCCGCCGCCCACGCGCGGGACTGCGAGGCCTGCGGTGCCGAGCTGGCGGCCGCGCGGGAGCTGCTGGACGGCCTGCGCGCGACGCGCACCTCACCGCGGACGAGATCGTGGAGGCCGCCGCCACCGGCGAGGCCCTCGCGCACCTCGACGTCTGCCCCGCGTGCCGAGCCGAGCGGGACGCGCTGCGCGAGGTCAACGCGGATCGCGCGTGAAGAGCGGCGGCCGTCCTTCTGGCGGCGGCCGGGCTGGCCTGGGCGGCGGCGCTGGTGCTGTGCGTGCCGGCGGGCCTGTTCTTCGCGAGCGCGCTCCGGCGGGAGCCCATCGCGGCTCCGGGCGTGACGCGCGGACCGGCGGGCAGCGGCCGCGCCGCGTTCGCACGGACGGTGGTGCTGAACGCGGACCGGCCGACCGCGCTGCCGCGCCGAGACGGTGGTGGTCGAGTTCGCGCTGCCGCAGCGCGAGGCGGGCCAGCACCTCGAGGCCGAGCTGGTCGATGCGAGCGGCGATCTCGCTCTGGGCGGGCACCGTCCCCGACGACGCGGACCGCGGCCGGCTGGTGCTGGACGGGCGCGCCCTGGCCACCGGAGGCACGGTCGAGGTGCGCCGCGTCGATGCGGCCGGAGTGGAGCGCGAGCCGTCGCCTACAAGATAGCGCCCTGACGGACGCCGGCGCCGCAGAGGTAGACGGGGAACTCGCGGACGCCGTCCACTCCCAGGAACTCCTCGAGGAACGAGTCCTGGAGCGCGGCGGTCGTGTAGGGACCCAGCCCGCGCGCGGTCGCCAGCAGGCAGAACGTCTGCGCCAGGTGCCCGCGATCCAGCCACAGGATCCGGTAGGCGTTCTCCGACTGGTACTTCCACAGGCTGCGCGTGAACATCGCCGGTCATCACGCAGACGAAGCCGGCCCGGCCGACCCACTTCTGGCCGGAGGCCGCACGGATCGCCTCTTCCGGAAGTCGCCGCGCTTCAGCCGGCGCAGCTCGTTCGCGGCCACGTCGTAGTGGTAGAGCCCGGCCGCGAGGCCTGGACGTTCCACGCGATGACGTACGCCTCGATCGGATGGAGCGCGCCGCCAGGGGCTGGTCTGGTGAGCAGGCGCCCGAACAGCCCGCCCTCGAGGATCCCGGTGCGCCCCCAGGTTCCGCGCTGACGACGCGGGCGAGCTCCGCGAAGGGGACCGCGGTCCCGGCTGAAGGCACGCACCGTCCGCCGCGCCTGCAGCGCCTCTGTGAGCGTCACCGCGTCGTCCGCGAACGGGCCCCGCAGGGATCGGCGGACGGGACGCGATACCGCTTGAATCGGGCGGGCCGACGGTCGAGGCGCGATGTGGTCGAGGGCATGACGCGTCATGGCGCTCCGCGTCGCCTTCGCGTACTCGAGGTTGCGCGAGGCGACGTGGTAGTGCGCGGAGGCCAGGTTGTGCCGCCACGTCGGAGGCGCGAACGGCGCCCGCGCATCCGCCTCGGGCACCGGGAGCCGAGACGCATCAGCCCCTCGATCGCCTCTTCGATGGCGGGGCGGTCCAGCGTGCGCATCCGGCGCGCCGCCTGCGCGCCGTGCGCGGACGGTCGAACAGGCCGAGGATGACGGCGATCTCGGGATCGCCCAGGACCTGCTGTTTGCTGGCGAGGTTCTGGACGAGCAGCCGCCCGCCCTTCCAGCACAGAAGCAGATCGGGATGGCGCGCCAGGCGCGCCGGACGGGAAGCTACGTCTTCTCGCCGAGGTGGACTTCCGCTTCCGGGCCTGGGCGGCCTTCCGCTTGAGCTGGTCACGCAGCTTCGCAGGGCGTCCATCTCCCTCATCAGCGCCACGCCCTTGAGATTCTTGATCTCCCGGTTCGCGATCTTCACGTGAGGATCTGGCGCAGGGCGCCCGCGTCATGGGGAAGCACCGGCGGCCAGCATTCAGGCCCCTGCATGATGGCCCCGGGAGTGATGACCGGCTTCATCTCGACGCCACTGGCCTTTCGAGTTGAGCGAGAAGCCATCCGGACAGACGCTGACCTTTACCGCACGGCTTGCCATGGGAACCTCCTTTCATCGCTCCAGGCCACGACACAGGTACAGCCGGGAGGAGACGTGACTGGTGGAGAACGCGCGGACCTTGCCGTCGGAGCTGAGCGCGGCGGACAGAGGGAACCGCTGCTGCCCGAGCCCTGGGGCAGCGGAAGCACCTCGGTCCGCAGCAGCGCGCCCGACGCCGCGCTCAACCCGAGCAGCCGGCCATCGTTCGTCACGGCCAGAACCTCAGTTTCCTGATGCGTTCCATCTAGCATACAAGAACGCGCCAGGGCTCCGGAAGGTCGAAACGGGTGCGCACAGCGCGCGCCGTCGATTCCTGGACCGTCAGCGCGTTCCGCCGCCGGCCCGGCCTGGCACAGCAGGTTCCGGCCGGACGGGTCGGCGGTCGGGAACTGGCAGCCCGTGATCCCCAGCGAGCGCGCCTCGGTCCCGTCGGTGGACATGCGCCAGACCTCGCTGCGGTCCCCTTCGGTGTGGAGGAAGAGCAGGGTCCGGTCGTCGCAGGAACGACGGCTCCGTGTAGGACGCGGCCGAGGCCGCTCAGCAGCCGCAGCGTCTCCGCCCGCGGACGGCACCAGCAACAGCTGCGGAGGCCCCGACACCGGCCGGCTGGTGGTCACGACCCATTGCCGTCGGGCGAGAAGCGGCCGGGATCCCCGTCGGCGATGCGAACCGCGTCGTCCCGTCGAGCGGGCGCACCCACGTGCCCAGGCTGCGGTCGGTGGGCCCGCCGTCGAGGAAGAGCACGGAGCGCCCGTCGGGCGACAGGTCGGTCACAACGTCGAGCCCAGCCAGGTGAGGTCGCGGCCGGCGGCCGGCGGCGCCTGCACCTCAAGCCTGGTGCCGCCGGTGCTCGGACACCAGCAGCAGCGCGCCCGTCTCCGACACGTCGTTCAGGACCAGGAACTCGGGGAACGAGTGCTGCGGATGCACCGAGCCCGCGAGATCGGTGGCCCACAGCGTGGTGCGGTAGATGTTCTCGCGCGTCGCGGTGAACCAGATTCTGGCCCGTGCGCGGATGCCAGTCGAGGCCGGCGCAGCGCTGGAACCGTTCGCTCACCGCTCGTGCCTCGGCGGCCCCGCTCACGGGGACGACCATGACCTCGCCCGCGTCGTCGAGCCGCGAGGGATGGTGGATGAACGCGACCTGCTTCTCGTCGGGCGAGATGCGGACGTACGTGATGGCGCCCGTGGTCCGGAAGAGGGTGCGCTGGGGCCGGCGGGTGCCGTCCCAGAGCTCCAGCAGGCGCTCGTCCCCTTCCTGGCGCACGACGGCGAGGGAAACCGCTGGGGCGCGCGACGTCCGCCCAGCCGGCCTCGCCGGCGATGACGCGCGGCTTGCCCCCGAACGCGGGCCACAAGGCGAGGGGTCCGAACGCGCTCGCAGCGTGGGGCGGGCGCGGCCCAGCAGCACCAGCAGCTCCGAGCCGTCCTGCGTGTACGCCAGCGGCAGCTGCGTCTCCGCCTCGAGGCTGCGGTCCAGCGCCGCTCGAGTCGGGCAGCGTCAGATACGAACGTGGCGGACCGCCGTCCACGACGCGGTGTACAGGATGGTGTTCGAGTGAGGCACGAACTGGGCGCGGAAGACGAGGCCCTGCCGCGGGGTCAGACGCTGGAAGTCCACGTCCGACGCGGTCGTGCGGCGAGGACGGAGCTTCCAGACCAGGGCCGCGACGCCGATGAGCGCCGCGGTGGCAACGGCGGCCACCAGCGGCCATCGGGAGCGCTCGCCCTCGACGGGCTCGCGCGGCCCGGTCGAGATCTCGCTCAGGTGGTTCTGCAGGTTCTTGAGCTCGCGCGCCAGGTCGTGCGTGGAGGCGTAGCGGTCTTGCGCGGCCTTCGAGAGGCAGCGGTCCACGATCCAGCGGAAGGGCGCCGGCACGTACGGAGCGATCGAACCGATGGGCTCGGGCTCCTGCTTGAGGACCGCGGCCAGCGTGTCGGCCTCGGTCTCGCCGCGGAACGCGCGCTGGCCCGTCGCCAGCTCGTAGAGCACCGCGCCGAAGGAGAACTGGTCCGAGCGGAAGTCGAGCGGCCCGCCGCGGGCCTGCTCGGGCGACATGTAGGCGACGGTCCCCAGCATCGAGCCGGGCGTGCTCTCCGTCGTCTGGTCCGAGTCCCGGTCTCCCGGCTCGGCGTGGATGACCTTGGCCAGCCTGAAGTCGAGGATCTTCACCAGGCCCTCGCCGGCTCACCATGATGTTGGCCGGCTTCAGGTCGCGATGGAGGATGCCCGCCTCGTGCGCGGCGGCCAGGCCCTCGGCGATGGCGGCCGAGATCTCGAGCAGCCGGCGCACCGGCAGCCCGCCCAGGTGCAGCAGGTCCCGCAGGGGTCTGGCCGTCCACGTACTCCATCGCGATGTACGACGTCGGCCCCTCGATGCCCACGTCGTACACGCTGCGAGGATGGCGGGGTGGTTGAGCGCGGAGGCCGCGCGCGCCTCCGGACTCGAACCGGCGGAGCCGGTCGGTGTTCTGGGCCAGCTCGGGCGGAAGGACCTTGACCGCGAGCACCCGGCCCAGGCGGGTGTCGCGCGCCTTGTAGACCTCTCCCATCCCTCCGGCGCCGAGGGGATGGAGGATCTCGTACGGTCCCAGGCGGGACCCGGCTGCGAGGGTCAAGAGACTCGGGCTTCGACCAGGACCGTAGCGCTTCGCGGATCGCCGGTCAAAGCCCGAGGCCGAAGCGGTCCTACTCGACGGTGACCGACATCAGCTCGACCGGCACGATCACCACGGTGTACCCGGAACGTCAGGACGCGGCTTGGAGGTCGTCGGGCGTGAGGCCGCGCAGAGCGAGGACGCGCTTCACCACTTCCCCCACCACGTTGTTGGGGGTGGAGGCGCCCGCGGTGAGGCCCACGCGCAGCGCGGCCAGGCCGCAGCCAGCCGGCGGTCAGCGTCGCGTGGTGCTCTCCCAGCGGCTGGTGGCGGATGACGTCGCCCTCGATCGCGTCGGGACCGTCGATGTGGTACGTCGGCAGCTTGGCCGCGCAGATGCGGCGCGAGGGCCTGCGTGTTGCTGCTGTTGAAGCCGCCGATCACCACCATGAGGTCGAGGCGCGCTCATCGGCGAGCATGCGCAGCACCGCGTCCCTGGCGGTCCTGGGTCGCCGAGCAGATGGTGTCCGAACGGCGCGGAAGCGCTGGGCCGAGCGCCTCCTCGCCGTAGCGGTCGCGCATCGCCGCGCGCAGCATCTCCTGGATCTCGAGGCTCTCGCTCATCAGCATCGTGGTCTGGTTGGCGAGGCCCACCTGCGAGCCAGGTCGCCGCTCGGGGTCGAAGCCCGGGCTGGCCGCGTGCGCGAACGCGCTCGCGGATGTCCTGGGCGCCCACGGTCGCCGCGAACGAACGCGCAGACGGCAGCTCCGCCTCGTCGCTTGTCGCGCACGCAGAGGTACTGGCCGCCCTCGTGCGTCAGCGCCTGCGAGGCCGTGGCCTTGGTCTCCTCGTGGTAGTGCTTGCCGTGGATGACCGCGGTGAAGCCCGTCGCTGCGCGTACTTGTGGACGTTCTTCCAGACGTTCAGCACGCTGCCGCAGGTGGTGTCGACCAGCACGCAGCCGGTCTCGCGCAGGTGGGTCCAGCTCGGCCACGGTCACGCCGAACGCGGGCAGGATCACGACGTCGCCCGCGTGACCTCCGCGTAGCGCGCGAGCGCGTCCTTGTTCTCGGGCAGGATGAGGATGTCCATGGCCTGCATGCGGCCGTTCACGTCCGGGTTGTGGATGATCTCGCCCGAGAGGAACACGCGCCGGTCCGGGAACTGCTGCCGCGTCTCGTACGCGTATTCGACCGCGCGGTCCACGCCGTAGCAGAACCCGAACTCGCGGGCCAGGCGCAGCTCAGGTCGCCCGCGCGCGCCGCGTAGTCCAGCTCCTTCAGCCGGTCCACGACGCCGCTCGCGTAGTTGGCGGACAGGACGGGTCCGACCACCTCTTCAGCCCGAAGCCCTTCTGGAAGTAGGTCTGGCTCACACGACTAGGATAGCCTGGATGGCCCCACGGGGCCGAGCAGCCCTGCGCGGGCTGGTATCGTGGGTCACCACCTCGGGGGCCTGAGGTCACCGATGAGAACCACCATCGTCCGGGCCGCTGCTGGAGCCGCCCTCGCCGCCGCGCCGGCTGCAGCCGAAGACGCGCTCCCCTTTCCGACGGGCGACTGGGACCTGAGCGCCAAGGGCGTCCGCGCCAGAAACCGTGGACGGCCGCGAGACCCTGGCGTTCGAGTCGGGCGCCGCCACCCGCCGCGACGTGAAGCTGCAGGACGGCACGATCGAGATGGAGGTGCAGGTCACGCGCCGCCGCTCGTTCGTGTACGTCACGTTCCGCATGCAGGACGACCGCGAGTACGAGGACTTCTACCTGCGGCCGCCACAAGTCCGGACTGCCGGACTCCGCTGCAGTACGCGCCGGGTGTACCAGGGACAGAGCGCGTGGCAGCTCTATCACGGCCCCGGCGCGACCGCGGCGGTGGAGTTCCAGCTCCGGCGCCTGGACCCGGCTGCGCCTGGTCCTGCAGGGATCGCACGCCGCGATCTTCTGTCGGGCCCGGCGACCGCCCCGCCATGGTGGCGCGGCTCGCGCGCGAGTCCCGGCCCGGCTCATCGCGCTGCGCGCGTTCCTGCCGCCGGACACGCCCGGCTCGGGCCCGGTCGGCGCGCTTCGCGAACGTCACGGTGAAGCCGAACGTGGTCCCGTTCGACTTCTCGACCGTCGCGGTGGAGGCGCCGGCCATCCCGCCCGGCGTGATCCGCCGCTGGGCGGTGTCCGGCGCGATCCCGACCTCCGACACGCCGCCGGCCGCGTTGCCGTCGGCGGAGGCGCTGGGCAAGCTGCAGGCCGTGGACGCACGGCCGACCGGCCTGCTGGAGCTGCACCGCTTCGTGACACGCTGCCCCAGGGCAGTCGCGAAGGCGCCTGCGTCGCGCGCGTGCGTGCGGGCCGCCGGGCGGCGGCTCGTCCCGTTCGACCTGGGCTTCAGCGACCGCGCGACCGTCTTCGTCAACGGCCGGCCGCTCTTCTACTCCGACCAGAGCTACCGCTTCGACGCGCCCCGCCGCGAGGGCCTCATCGGGTTCGACCAGGCGCGCGTGTGGCTGCCGCTGGAGGCGGGAGAGAACGAGCTGGCCGTGCTGGTGAGCGGACAGCTTCGGAGGCTGGGGCCTCATGGGCCGCTTCGCGGATGCGTCGGGGCTGGAGATCGACCCGCGCTGACCGGCAGGGTCAAGGGCGGGGATCGTCAAGCGGCCGTCTAGAAGACGCGGCGGCTCAGGCGGTCGAGACTGAAGCTGGCGGTCTCGGCCACCGCCATCACGGCCATCACACCGGCCTGACGGGATCCGTGACCACCAGGTCCGCGGACGCGGGCACGCTGCCCGCCATGTTCAGGCTGATGACGAGCACGCCCTGGGCGCGGATCTCGCGCACGGCCTGCTCGATCGCGCCGCCCATGAGGGCGCCCGCCAGCACCAGCACGCGCGCCCGCGGCAGGCGCGCCACCGCGCGCACCGCGTCGGCCAGCGTCTGCTCGCCCACGAGCGGGATGGTGTCGACCGAGATGTGCTCGCCGCGGATGTTGTGGCGGTCCGCCTCGGAGATGGCGCCCAGCGCGACCTGGCCCACCTGCGCGCCGCCGCCCATGATGATGATGCGCTTGCCGTAGATGCGCTGGAACGTCTTCACCACCGAGACGCGGCGCACGACCGGGCAGCGCCGCCAGGTCGCGCTCCAGCACGTCGCCCGGCGGGGTGCGCGCGGCCTCGAAGTAGATGCGGCTGCCGTCCTCGCGGTTCTCGAGGATCTCGACCAGCGTGATGTCCGCGCGGTGCCGCGCCATCACGCCGGTGAGCTCGTGCAGCACGCCCGGCCCCGGACCGGTCTCCGCCACCAGGCCGATCGGTGTCCGCCGGCGTCACAGGTACTCCCGCAGCCCCTCTTCCAGCGCGCGGAACGGGAAGCCGAAGTACTCCTGCGCCGGGCGCGGATCGATCTCGACCTCCTGCGTGATGAAGTCGATCGAGTCGGGCGAGAGCATCGGCTCGGGCAGGAAGCGCATCGGCCACACCAGGCGCTTCATCAGCCCGGCCGGATGGTGCAGGATCGGCCGGCGCTTCTTCAGCACCGTTCTGGATGGTGCGGACGACCTCGTCCATCGTCAGCCGGGGCCCGCCCACCTCGAAGGTGGCCGCCGTCGCGTCCTCGCGCACGGCCGCGTCCGCCGAGGCAGTGCGCGACGTCGTCCACGTGGCTCGGGTACACGGGCGTCTTCCCGTCGCCGATCACGGGCACGACCGGCAGGTAGCGGCACGAAGTTCACGAAGCGGTTCATGCTGCGGTCGTTCCGCCCGTAGATCCAGGACGGGCGCAGGATCGACGTGCTCCAGCCCGCTCTCGCGGATGGCGCGCTTCCGCGCGGTCCTTGGCCTGGAACCACGGCTGCGGGCGGCCCCTGGCCCGCGCCGGCTCCCGACACGTACACGAAGCGGCGCACGCCCACGCGCTTCGCCGCGCGCGACCGCGACCTCGGTGCCCAGCCCGTCCACCTCCAGGTACGTGCGACCCTTCGACGGGTCCTCGACCGGGTGGTTGGGGAACTGGATGGCGTGCACCACCACGTCGGCGCGCGTGAAGGCCTTGCCCAGCGTCGCGGCGTCGCCCGCGAAGGCCTGCTCCAGCCGCACCCGCCCGTCCCAGGGGCTCCGCGCGGGATCGCGCGTGGTGACGGCCACCTCGTGGCCGCGCCGCGAGCAGTCGCCGGACCACCTCGCGGCCGATGAACCCGGTGCCGCCGCTGACGACGATCTTGCATGCCCGGCTACTCGATCTGCTGCGCGAGGTAGTTCGCGAGGCCCGATCTGCTCGATCTGGAGCAGCTGAGCCTCCAGCCAGTCGATGTGGCTCCTCCTCGTCGGTCAGGACCTGCTCCAGCAGCACGCGGGTGCCGTTGTCACCCAGCGACCGGCACAGCTCGATGCCCTTGTTCAGCCGCTCGACCGCGTCCTTCTCGGTGGCGAGGTCGAACTGGTGCTGCTCGGTGCACCGTCTGCCCCACGTTGATCTTCATGTACTTCTGCATGTTGGGCACGCCGTCCAGGTAGAGGATGCGGTCGATCACGTTCTGGGCGTGCTTCATCTCGCCGATCGACTCCTCCTGCGCGTGCCTGGCCGAGCTTCACGTACTTCTGGTTCTCGCAGCATGCGCGCGTGGATGAAGTACTGGTTGATCGCGGTCAACTCCGCGCACAGCACGTCGTTCAGGATCTGGATGACGTCGGCGTGACCCTGCATGCGCACCTCCTGGTGGCTGGATGCAGGAAGTCTAGCGTTTTTCGGTGCGGGGTTTCGCTTATCTGTTGCGCGCGGCGATGAACGCGCGCCAGGTCCGGCACGGCAAGCAGTGCAGGTGCTCCCGCACCGGGTGCGGCGGCAGACCTCTTCCAGGGTGGTCCGCCTCGACGTCCATACGGACCGGCGATCTCCTGGAAGGAGACGCCCGCGCACTCGCAGCGGGTCATGGCCCGGGGCTGGGGGCGTGGACGGCCTCGCACTCGGCGGCGTGGGTCAGCATCGACGTCCCCACATGGTAATGAAACTGAAATCCAATTTCAAGTTCGCTGGATGGGGGCGTAGAACAGGCAGGCCGCGAAGCCCTCGACCACGTCCCCCGACCGCAGCCGGCTGGCCCGGGGCCGCCATCCCACCTCGACGCGCCGGTCGAGGATCTCCCCCGCCGTGGGCAGGTGGTCCCAGACCGAGACCATGGTGACGGCGCCGAGTCAGGTGGCGCCGTAGACGAGCCAGCGCCCCCGCGTGTAAGGGGACCAGGACGTCGTGCGTGAACTCGTCCTGCTGGATCAGGTCGGCCGGGCGGACGGGCGGCGACTGGCCGCGGCCCCACGCGAAGATGTCGACCAGGTCCTGGTGGCCCGAGAGCACGCCCGCGCAGCTCCTGGCGCTCCTCGGCGCCCAGCCCGGCGTAGTCGTGGAACGGGATCGCGGCTCACCTGTTGCCTCCCGTCAGACGCTACGAGCACGAGGTGCCAGATGCCGTGAGGACGCTCACTCGCGCCGCCTCCGGGTGTGGCGAATCCGTTCCCGTTCGCGCGTCTTGGGATGGAGGGCGCGCTGCCTGGTGCCCCCGAGGAGGAGAGATGTCGAGACTGGCTCGGAGGGCCTGGGCGGCGACGGTGGCGGCGACGTTGTGGGCGGGTGGCGGCGGCCGCGCCACCGCAGCCGGTGTTCGTGACCAACACGGTCAAGGATCCGATGCCCGTGCGGATCGTGCCGGAGGCGTCCTTCCATCACCAGTTCGCGGCTGGACTCGGTGGACGGCCAGGGGCTGGTCACCAGCACCTACACCGTGCCGCCCAACAAGCGCCTGGTCGTCGAATACGCGTCGATGTCCGCCTACCTGCCGCCCGACGGGCAGACGGTCTTCGTGCGCATCATCACCACGACCGGCGACGGCTATGGCATCGGCGACGCCTTCCACACGCTGCACATCCAGAAGCGCGGAGGACTACGGGCTGCTGAAGCAGTTCGAGGCGGCGCACGAGGTGCGCATCTACTCGGACCCGGGGACGATCGTGCGCGTGTCGCTGGGCCGGCTGCCGTCCACGAGAATGGCCAGCGGCAGCGTCACGCTGTCGGGCCGGCTGGAGCCGGTCCCTAGTCGAAGCCGGAGTTGCTGACGAAGGCGAGGCATCGTCCCGTCCGGCGACCAGGACGGGACGTTCATCGTCCCCTGTCCTCCGTAGCACGTAGGCCACGACCCGCGCGGGCCCGCCCTCGACGGGCATCACGCGGATCGTGACCTGCCGGTAGTACGGGTGCTCGGACGGGTCCACGTCCTGCCCGAAGCTCAGGAACGCGATCCAGCTGGCCGTCGGGCGAGAGGTGCGGGAACCAGTTGTTCCACTCGTCGTTCGTGACCTGCTCGGGCGACGAGCCGTCCGGCTTCATGCGCCAGACCTGCATGCGCCCGCTGCGCACCGAGTTGAAGTAGACGAAGCGGCCGTCCGGGCTGTACTCGGGGCCGTCGTCGAGCCCTTCACGCCGGTCAGCTTCACCTCGGGCGCGCTGCCGTCGGCCGCGATGCGCGTAGATGTCGTACTCGTCGTTGCGCGCCCGCCCGTGTAGACGAGCGTGCGTGCCGTCGGGCGACCAGCCGTGCAGGTAGGACGGCGCTCAGCGGCGTGACCCGCTGCGGCATCGCCGCCCGTCGCGGGCAGCACGTAGACGGTGGACTGCCCGCCCGGCCGCGCTCTGGTCGCTGATCGCGAGCACGCGTGCCGTCGAAGGACAGCACGTGGTCGTTGTTGTTGCGGCTACGCGAAGCCGGTGTCGATGACGCGCCGACTGGCGCGTCGGCGAGGTCGAAGCGGTGGATGCGGCCGCGCCCTCGCCGCTGCCGCGAGCTGTTGTAGACGAGCGCGCTGCCGTCGGCGCGTCCAGTTGGGCGCCTCGAACGGATCGGCCGATTGGCGCACCACCTGGCGGTCGGCCGATCGCCGACGTCCAGGATCTCGAGCACGCTGCCGATGTAGTCGGTATAGGGCTTGAAGCCGTCCTTCGCGGGCCGGATGATCCGCACGTCGCGGAAGAGCGCGCGCTCCGACCACGTCCGGGTTGTGCGAGCAGAGGAAGAGCCCCGACGTACACCTCGTCGCCCAGCGCCAGGTCCGCCACCTGCGCTCACCGTGAGCGGCTCGCCGAAGCGCGCGGCCGACAGCGATGTACGTGTTGCCCTTGCGCTCGAGCTGCACGAACGTCGGCGCCGGCGACGGCCGAGCGCGACCTGCTCGGTGGCGGCGCCCTTGCGTGCGCCGGAACTGCAGCGGACGTGAGGCCGTCGCCGTGGACCGCCGCGTCGGCGTAGGCCGAGTCCGGCGTCCAGGCTGCTGCGGGCGATCAGGCCGAGCTTGCGGTGCGGGTCGACGCCCGGGCCCAGCAGCTCCACGCGCGCCTGCAGGATGAAGTCGCCGCGCAGGCGCTTCCACGCGAAGTGGAACTCGTCGCGCTGCGCCCACATGTTGGTGCCCGCCGCGCCGCGAGCGTGTAGTCCTGCGAGACCGCGTTGTACGCGCCGACCCGGCCAGCCGGGGCGCGCCGACGTCCGCGTGATCCTCGAAGTCGCCGAGGGGACCGGACGCCGAGGCGAGCCCCGCCGGGAAGGTGACCGCCGCTGCCAGGACGAACGCCTTGAGGTGGCTCATGCGCGGATCCTCACCCGCGGGCAGCCGGGTGCGGCGCGCGGTGTAGGCGCCAAAGATCGCGAGCGCGGTCCAGATGAACGCGAACGCCACCAGGCGCGCCGGGTCCAGCGGCTCGTGGTATGCGAAGACGGCCAGCAGGAACTGGAGCGAGGGCGAGAGTACTGCAGGAAGCCCAGCGTCGACAGCGGCAGGCGGCGCGCGGCGCCCGCGAAGAAGAGCAGCGGAACCGCGGTGATGGGGCCGGCCAGCAGCAGCAGCAGGTCCATCCGGGTGTCGCCGGCCAGGAAGAGCGAGCGGCCGTTCGCCACGGCCCAGCCGATGTACCCGCCGGCGAGAGGGGACAGGAGGCCCGTCTCGATGGTGAGCCCGGCCAGCCCTCCCACCGGGACCAGCTTTGCGCAGCAGGCCGTAGATCCCGAACGACGTGGCGAGCGTCAGCGCGATCCACGGCACGTGGTGGGCGCGGAACGCCATCCACAGGACGCCGGTGCCGGCCACGGCCACCGCGATGCGCACCGGACGGTCGAGGCTCTCCCCAGGATGGCGACGCCGAACAGGACGTTGACCAGCGGGTTGATGAAGTAGCCCAGGCTGCTCTCGAGGACGTGCCCGTGCACCACGCGCCCAGATGTACGCGAGCCAGTTGATGGCGATGGCCGTCGTCGAGCCGGCCAGCAGGGCCAGCGTGCGCGGGCTGCGGAGCGCGGTCCCGATCGCGGACAGCTCGCCCTTGCGCCAGCAGAGGAGCAGCAGCAGCAGGAATGCCCAGAAGACGCGGTGCGACAGCACCTCCAGGATCGGCACCTGGCGCACGGCCTTGATGTAAACGGGCATGAAGCCCACGACCCGTAGGCCGCGACACCGAAGAGGAGACCGCGGCGCCAGGCGTGTTCGTCGGCCGCGGAGCGCGGGTGGGCATGAAGCGGCAGTATCGCTCTGATGGCTCCGAGCGCCCAAGCGTCGCTGGCGGCTCGATCGCGCAGAACAACGGACGGGAGGTCGGTCCATTGCGATGGTCAGCGCGTGGGTAGCAGGGCCCGCTCGATCGGTCGACAACGGACGGTCGAGCGGTCCAAGGAGCGTTCGAACCCGCGCGCGGATTCGAACCATGCGCAGACGGATGGCGGCGAGGCTGCCACGGGGGTGAGCGCAGGCAAGCGACCATTCCTCAGCGTGCTTCACGGGTCACCCACGGCTGGACTTCGAAGGGGCCCCGCGCGCGTTGTCCGCACTGCCAACAGCAACAAACGCGAGCGCAGCGCGATTCACTCGCGCGGAGCGAAGAGGTCTGGGGGCCGACGCAGGCCCCCAGCTTGATCGAGGTCGCGCAGACGGAGCGAACCCCCGTGGCCCTCGCCGCCGACGATGCGAATCGCTTCGATCGTCGCGCGCCCTTCGATCATCGACGAGGGCGTCGCGCGCCTTCGATCGACCAGGAGCCCGCGATGGGGCGCGCCTACCAGGCGATCCCGTAGTCCTCGCCGTGGTTGCTGGAGCCGCCCCAGAACGTGCCGTGCTTGCGGTCGAAGAAGACCGCGTTGATGGGGCCGGAGGTCGAGCGCGCTGGTAATCGAGCTGTAGCCCATCATGCACGCAGCTCGTGTGCGCACCCAGGCCGGCATGGACTCGGCGAGCGTGATGCGGCCCGGCTCCGGCTCGTGTACGCCGAACGAGCTGCGCATCTGGTAGCTCGTGATGTTCGGGCGCCTCGGTCGGCCTCCTGCACGTTCATGCCGAACTCGACGACGTTCAGGAAGAACTGCAGCAGGTTCTGGTCCTGCGTGTCGCCGCCCTGCACGGCGAACGCCAGGTAGGGCTTGCCGTCCTTCGAGCGCGAGCGTCGGCGTGAGCGTCACGCGCGGCTGCTTGCCCGGGCTCGACCACGTTGAACGGGTTCTCCGCCGCGTCGAGCACGAAGCTCTGCATGCGCTGGCTCATGCCGATGCCGGTCTTGCCCGCGATCACCGCCGGGACCCAGCCGCCGCAGGGCGTGACCGACACCACCCAGCCTTCCTCGTCGGCCGCCTCGATCGAGGTCGTGCCCGTCGGGAACGTCCTTGCTGGCCGCTGCGGCCGCCACGGTCGTTGCTTCGGCTTGGAGGCGCGCCGCGTCGGTCGCGCCAGCGCCTCGAGCAGGTCGCTGAACGGATTCGTCCCGCCCTGGAACGGATACGGATCGCCGGGCTCGCACGTCGGGATCGTTGCGGTCGCGGGTTGATGAGCTCGCGGCGCGCTGCTTCGCGTACTCCTTCGAGAGCAGGCCCTTCACGCGGCTCCTCCGGCCGGAAGCGCGGGATCGCCGTAGTAGAAGTCGCGGTCGGCGAAGGCCAGGTTCATCGCCTGGTAGACCGTGTGGATGTAGCGCGCGCTGTTGTAGCCCATCGCCTTGAGGTCGATGTCCTCGAGGATGTTGAGCGCCTGCAGCATCGCCGGCCCCTGCGTCCAGACCGTCGAGCTTGTAGACCTCGATGCCCTTGTAGGTCGTCGAGACCGGCTCTTCGAGGCGGGGCTTCCAGCTCGCGAGGTCCTCGCGTCGTGATGAGGCCGCCCTGCTCCTGCGATGCCGCGCACGAGCTCCGTCCGCGATGTCGCCGCTTGTAGAAGCGGTCGTACGCGGCCTGGATGGCCTCCTTGCGGCTCTTGCCCGCGGCGACGCCTGCTTCTCGGCCTCGACCAGCTTGCGCAGCGTCGCGGCGAGGTCCGGCTGCTGGAAGACCTCGCCGGCCTCTGGCGCCTCACGCGCCTTCGCCCGGGTGCGTGCAGGAAGACCGTACTGCGAGTCGCGGCCACTGCTTGAGTCTGTCGCCTTGCCGCGCTCGATGGTGTTCCGTCGAGCTGGGCCTCGATCGGGTAGCCGTCGGCCATCTGGATGGCCGGGAGCGAGCACGTCGGCCAGCGAGAGCTTGCCCCACTCCGGACAGCATCAGCATCGAGCCGCCCGGCGTGCCGGGCGTGACCGCCGCCAGCGGCCCGAACTCCGGCGGGCGCGACCATGTTCTTCGACTTGAAGAACGCGGGCGTCGCTCCGGTGGGCGCGACACCGAGCGCGTTCACGCCGATGACCTTGCCGGTCTTCGGGTTGTACACGAGCGCCTGCGTCTCGCCGCCCCAGCTCAGCGTGTCCCACATGGTCGTGGTCGCGGCGAGCATCGCGCAGGCCGAGTCCACGGCGTTGCCGCCCTTCTGGAACATCATCGCGCCGGCGGTGGCGGCCAGCGGCTTGCCGGTGATGGCGACCCAGTGGCGGCCGTGCAGGACCGGCTTGACGGAGGCGCGGACCGGCGGTGCGTTCGCCGCCGCCACCGCCAGCAGCGTTCCGATCGCGACGACGATGCTCTTCTGCGGCCTTGCCATTCGTGTCCTCCGGGGCATGCCGGAGTCCGCCGGCTGGCGGCTGGCGCGCCGATCGTACGACGAGAGGGCCGCCCGCGCCTGCACCACCTCAGGGCGCGTCGCGTCGCGGCCGCGCCATCGACGCCAGCGCCCTGGAAGTGCGCGCGCGCCGCCTCGCGATCGCCGGACTTCCTCGGCCGCGAGGCCCGCGCCGTAGAGGCTGTTGAGCCGCAGCGGGTTCAGCTTCAGGCAGGCCTCGTACCTCCGCGCGCGCGGCGGGATAGCGGCCGCGCTCCATCAGATAGTCCGCGAGGACCTCGCACGCGCGGGCAGGAGGGATCCGGGGCTCACCGGGTGCTTGCCCAGCGCCTCGTCCGTGTCCGCGGCGCCGCGCAGCAGCCGGTCGGCATCGTCGGGCCGGATTCTCGGCGTGCGCGATCCACCCCTCGACCAGCTGGGCTGCATCTGCGCCTGCAGCGCGCAAGTACTTCTGGCGCGGGGTCGCGTCGCTGGCGACGCGCGGCTGCTCGAGGCGCACCAGCGCCTGCTGCGGCGTCGTCCGATGCGGCCGGTGCGCGCGGCGCCAGCGCGCGCGCGAACGCACGATGCGCGGCGCCGAACGGGTTCTGCTGGATCCGCGGAGAGCGATCGGCTCCGCGAGCGCCATCCGCCTCGGCCCATTGCCGCTGCTCCAGCGCGGTACCGCGCGGGCACCGCGCCCGCAGCGTAGCGACGGCGAAGTCGTTCTCCGTGTCCGTCTTCCCCCACGCCCTTGATCTTCTGGACGACTTCCAGCGCGCGCGCGTCCTGCGCGGTCTGCAGGTACGCATAGATGAGGTAGTCGAGCCGCGTGCAGCTCCTCGAAGGACGCGGCGCCCGGGCTGTAGCGCGCCGCGTACTGGTGGAGCCGCGTCCGCGTGCGGAGAGGTTCGAGGCGATGACGTCGCCCCACATGCCCAGTCGCGTGAAGATGTGCGACGGCATGTGCAGCGCGTGAAGGCACCCAGGGCGCGATCGCGGAGTAGGCCTGGGGCGGCCGGCGAAGTACTTGGCGGCGACCGGCGGGTAGTCGTAGCCGTGGATCAGGTAGTGGAGGACGCCGGGATGAGTCGGGCTGCTGCGCGTGGAACAGCTCCAGGATCTCCGTCATCGCGCGCGTCGGGTTCTTGAGCGATGCGGTCGCCCGGAGGCGTGCTGGCCAGGAGCGCGAGCGCGTAGAACGCGGCCGCCTCGATGTCCTGCGGGTGCGCGGCGTAGACGCTTCTCCATCGCCTTCTCGTAGGCGAGCGCGCGCGACGCGTGGTCGCCGACCGCCGGTCGAGCCATGGCACGACTGCCCGACCGCGCCCGGCGCTGGCCGGCATCGGGTCCGGGTAGTAGGGCGGTGAGCGCGTCGATGTAGCCGCGCTCCAGGTCGAGGCGGCCGCCGATAGCCCTGGCGCTTGTCGAGGGCGGCTTTCCCGAGCGCGCGCTCCTGCGCGGTGGGCGGCGTCCAGATGGGATGCCACCAGGTCATCGCGATGCCCCACTGCGCCATGGCGCAGCCGCGTCGCGCGCGGCCACGTCGGTGAAGACGCGGCGCGCCTCACTCATGAAGAAGGAGTGCAGCAGGGCCACGCCGGCGGCAGAAGTCCTTTTGCACTGGCGGGCTGGCACGAGGTCGTGAGGTGGGTGGTGCCGACCTTGCGCAGGTCGCCGACCGTAGGGATGCTCCGCGGGTGCGGCCACGACCGGAGCGGGCCGTGGCCGCGCTGAGCCGCGAGGAGGGCAGCCAGGAAGAATGCCTTCATGCGAGGCCTCCGGGTGGTGACGCTACTCCCGGGGGCGGCCGCCGAGGCAAGCGGGCGGCTACGGAATCAGTCCGCCTCCCAGCGGAACCGCAGGAGTGCCAGCACTTCGAGGGCGATCCGCGAACCCGAAGAGGGCGCCGATCGCGGGCAGCGCCGATACGAGTGGCAGGCCTCGCCAGGTCATGGCCTCGATGCCGTCCACCGCCCAGCGTGCGGGCACGATCACGGTCGCCCGCTGCATCCAGGCCGGGAACAGGAACGTCGGCACCCAGGCGCCGCCCAGCATCACCATGATGAGGACCGCGAAGATCGAGATGCCGCGCGTGGCCTCGGGCGTCTTGCCGAGGGCCGCGATCAGCAGGCCGAACGTGGACGACATGAAGGCGATCCCGACCAGCACGGCCACGAAGCCGACCAGCTGCCCTGCACGCGCACGCCGAAGAGCGCGATGGCGGCGCCGAACGACGATCGCGAGCGTGAGGAACGCGATGAGCGCCGCTCGCCGAGCGTGCGCGGCCTAGCACGAAGCCCCTTCGACAGCGGGGCCGCGCGCAGCCGCTTCCACACGCCGCGCTGGCGTGTCCAGCAGCATGGCCGACGCCCAGGTTGATGCCGGCGAACAGGATGAACTGCACGCTCATGCCCGCGAAGGCGTGCGAGAAGCCGTTGTAGGGCACCTCGCCCCCGCGGTCACCGCCTCCTCGCGCACCGAGTACGGGCAGCGACATCAGGCGGCAGCCCGCCGCCGCCGCCCTGCCCGCGGGTCCAGGCTGCGCCGCGTCCTGGCGAGGCTCCGCAGGGCCGCCTTGCGCGCGGGATCCATCGAGGACTCCTCGATCGACGCGCATCTGGGCCTCGACGCCGCTGGACGAGAACGCCTGGCGGCGTCACGGCCTGCATCGCGTGCTGGGTCAGCAGGCCCTCGACGAGCGCCCTCTCCGCCGCCGTGGGACGGGTCGAAGAGCACCGGCATCTCAGGCTGCCCTCGGCGAGCGGAACAGCGCGTCGCGCGCCGCGCGTCGCCGAAGCCCGCCGGGATCACGATCGCGACCGGACCCGTCCGCTCCGGACGTCCTCGCGCGCGCGACTTCGAGCGTGGCCGGCCGGGCGTCCAGCAGCCGGTCCGCCGCCGAGGCCCTCAACGAGACCGCGCGCGCGATCGCGCTGCCGTCCCTGGTCACCACGCGGACCGACACGCGCGTGCGGGCGCGTCGCTTCGAGTCGGCCCGCGAAGCACGAAGCCGAAGAACGCCGAGATCACGATGGGCGCCACGATCTGCATCAGCACCGCGCGCTGGTCGGTGCGGAAGAGCTGCAGGTCCTTGCGCACGACCGCCCACAGGGTGCTCATGCGTCGCGCAGCTTCCGGCCGGTGAGGGCCAGGAAGACCGCCTCCAGGTCGCCCCGCTCGCTGTGCAGGTGCTGGCAGGCGAGCCCGCGCTCGTACAGGAACGCGAGCACCCGCGACGCGGTCGGCGCCAGCGTGCCGGTGCCGACGCTCAGCCGGTCGCCTTCGAGCGTCGCGGACGTGACGCCCGGGAAGCGCGCGCAGCTCGCCGAGCCACGCGCCTTCCGCGGGCGTCTCGCCGAGCTCGATCCCCAGCCGGTCCGCCGCGGGCAGCAGCCGGAGCAGAGCCGCGCAGCGTGTCGTGCGCGACCACGCGCCCTGGTCGATGATCACGATGCGGTCGCAGAGCCGCTCCGCTTCCTCCATGTAGTGCGTCGTGTACAGCAGCGCCTTGCCCGCGGCGCTTCAGGGCCTCCAGGTTGTCGAAGATCGCGTTGCGGCTCTGCGGGTCGACGCCGACCGTGCGGCTCGTCGAGCAGCAGCATGCTCGGGGTCGTGCAGCAGGCCGCGCCGCCAGGTTGAGGCGGCGCTTCATGCCGCCGCTGAACGTGGCCACGCGATGGTTCGGCGCGGTCCTGCCAGGCCGACCAGCGCCAGCGCGCTCGCCATCGCTGCGGTCGAGCGCGTCGCCCGGCAGCGCCGTGCAGGCCGCCGAAGAAGCGCAGGTTGGCGCGGGCGGAGAGCTCGTCGTAGAGCGCCAGCTCCTGCGGGACCAGGCCGAGCTGGCGCTTGGCGGGGTCGGTGTCGCCGCGCAGCGGCTGGCCGCTCGATCCGCACCTCGCCCTCGTCCGGCGCGCAGCAGGCCCGCGATCAGCGAGACGGTCGTGGTCTTGCCGGCGCCGTTGGGGCCCAGCACGCCCACGATCTCGCCCGGCGCGATCTCGAACGAGACGCCGTCGACGGCGCGCCGGTCGCCGAAGCGTTTGCGCAAGCCCTGCTATCTCGCAGCATTCAGTGGGTCTTACGACTGCGCGGGCGGCCGCGTTCCGCCCTACCGGCGAGTCGCCGGCCAGCACCGGCGAGCTACCAGGGGGACGGCTTGCAGTCGGCTTCAGGAACTTCCCGAAGACGTGCTCGCCGGCGATGGAGGCCAAAAGAAGAACAGGTCGCAGAACCGCGCGCGGCGCCAGTCCACGATGTCGAGCGGCGGCTGGAAGTCCAGCGCGCTCGCGCTTGCGGTCGGCGTGGACGGCCGGGTCCTCGTCGGTGACCCAGCCCGTGTCGACGGCGTTCATGTGGATGCCGTCCTGCACGTAGTCGCGCGACGCGGTGAGCGTCATCATGTTGAGCGCGGCCTTGGCCATGTTGGTGTGCGGGTGCTTGTCGGTCTTGGTGCCGCGCGAGAAGATGCCCTCCATCGCCGACACGTTGACGATGTGCTTGTCGCGCGGTGCGCGTCGCGCAGCATCAGCGGCTTGAGGCGCGCGCAGAGGATGAACGGCGCCACCGCGTTCACCAGCTGGACCTCGAGCATCTCGGCGGTCGGCACCTCCGCGAGGGCCATCCGCCAGGTGTTGCGTGCGGCGCAGGTCGACCTGCTGCAGGTCCGCGTCGACGTGGCCGTCCGGGAACAGGTCGCTGCGGGTGGTCGCGTCGTCGTAGCGCGTAGCGCACCTGCGACAGGTGCGCCGAGCTCACGTGATCCCGATCCCGCTGCGTCTCGCCGTGCCAAGCGACCAGGCCTGCGTTGTCGATCCGACCGCTCCGCAAGCGCTGGCCGCGCTTCCAGCAGCCGCCTTGCAGCCGCTCGTGGTGCTCGGCAGGAGGTTCCGCACCTCTGCCGGCAGCCGGGGCTTCCTCCACCGCCAGCATGTGCGCGTAGAACCCCGGCGGCCGACGCACGGTCTGGCAGGCGTTGTTGACCAGGATGTCGAGCCGCTCGAAGGGTGCTCGACGTAGCGCGCGAAGATCTCGACGCTGGGCGAGTGGCGCAGGTCAGGCCGTGCACGTGCGAGGCGGTCCTGCCACGCCGCGAAGTCGGGCTCGCGCGCGTAGCGCTGCGCCGCGTCGTGCGGGAAGCGCGTGGTGGCGATCACTCGCGCGCCGGCGCGCAGCATCTTGAGTGTCGTCTGGAACCCGATCTTCACGCGCGCGCCGGTGACCAGGCCGACGCGCCCTTCCAGGGGCGCCGTCTGGAAGCGCTTCGCGTAGTTGAGCTCCGCGCACTCCGGGCAGAGCGCGTCGTAGAAGTGGTGGAGCCGCGTGAAGTCCGCCTTGCAGACGTAGCAGGTCTTGGGCTTCTTGAGCTCGCGCGGCGGGCGTCGGACTCGGGCGCCGGCAGCGCAGGCGCGCAGCGGCGCCGAACACGCAGGCGGCTCGCGGGCGACCCGGATGCCGGCGGCGGCGCGGGTCTGCGCGATCCTCGGTCTCGTCAGGCGGCGGCGCCGTCCAGCCGCAGCGCCTTCACCAGCCGCTTCTCCTGGTACGGCTCCGGACGCGACGCGCGGCCAGCGGCGATCAGCAGCGCCTGGCGCGCAGCTCGAGGGGCACCTCGGCCAGCAGGCCGCGGTCGCCGATCACGGCTTCAAGCAGCTCGGTCGCGCGCCGGACCTCCTCGGGTCTAGCCCGGGGCGCGGCGGGAGAGGCCCTTGCGGGAGGTCGCGTCGCTCATGAACCGTGAATCTGCCTTTGAAGCCAGCGTATGGTACGCCGACGCTGGGGACCGGCGTCAGCCCTCGTTGGCGGAAGCGACCGCGGGACGGGATAAGGTAGCCCCGAGAGGAGGCTACTCTTTGCCCCACGGGTCGACCCGAACTGTGAGGGCTGGCGCGTACGTGCGCGGCAACCAGCGATGCAGTCCTTCCGTTCTCACAGCAGCGCCACGCAGCGCTTGCTACTCGAGGAGCGAACGCCCTTCGTGATCGCCGTTGAGGTTGTAGACCGCGGCAGTAGACCGACGACCGGCGGGCTGATCAGGGAGGCGTCTGATGCGTGGGGAGACTTCAACAATCTCCAGATCCTCAGAATGCCACGACGACTACAAGACCCCAGAAGAGTCCCCCCAACGAAGCAGCCAGCATGAGTCGGGGGAAGGCCAGCCAGACCTGGCCAAACATCAACTCGTACACGCTGGACGCTGAGACGCCGAAGATCAACAACCCAGCGACGATGCGTAGTTCTGCCCTGCTCAGCCACCTGCGCGTCTCGACTTTCCGCAGTCATCACGGTCACTCCCCACACACCGAGGCACTGGAACGGACCGCCGCCCGGACGATCGGAACATCCTTGAGTCCCTGCGCAGCAATCCCAACGCTCATCCCGGCGGACGAGTTCCACCTGTGAGAGTTGTCGTCAAAGTCAGAGCTTTGAAAGGCACTATGGCGAGCGCCCTTCTTCAAGGTAGAGGCGCAGACCACGGTGTCAAAGGCTCCCTGAAAAACCAGCGGTCACAGCCTGAGGCTGACTGCAATTCGGGGCGATCAAGCAACTCGCCATGCAGTGCGCATACGGCCAGCCGTTTGATCGCCGAGCAGTCTTTGCGTACAGGCCCCATAACAGCTCACACCGCCTGCCGCTGGTGGGGCCCACAGGTGGGATCGGGAACCAGCCGAGAGGGTCGAGATTGTTGACCGGGTCGTTCTTCACATAAGCGTAGAAGTTCACTCCGCCCATGCCGGCCAACGGGATCCTCGCTGATTGGCTCCCCAGCCCGTCCAGGTCGTAGAAGCGGATGAGGCCCCGCGCTGGACCCGCGGGCCAGCGGCTCGTCCGAATGCCCAGGCCGTGCACGTTCGTGAAGGTCCCGAGCGGTCCCGTCTCCGCCAGGATGTCCTCGCCGTCGTAGGCGAAGCGCGTGGGGAGCCCTGGCTGGTCGTCCTAGCCACCCGCCGCCCCAAGGGGTCGTACTCGAACGACGCGACGCTCACCGCGTTGTCGCGCCGGACGTGGAGCCGGTTCCTCCGTCCACACGTAGGTCGGGCCGGGCTGCCGCTGCGGGACGTCTGGTTGCCGTTCGGGTCGTACCCGAAGGTGATGCCGTTGCCAGTTCGCAGCTCGTTGCGGTCGCTGGCAGCTCCCATCCCGGGGACAGCCCGGGCAGCGAGGCGAGTTGCCTACCGCGTCGTCATGTATTACTGCTCCTGGCGCGTCGTGGGCGCAGGCAGCGTGCGGTCCGCGCTGGTCGGTCGCGAGAGGTCGTCGTAGCCAGTGCTGCAGGCGTGTGGCCGTCCTCAGGTGCGCGCGGTGCGGTTATCGAGGTCGTTCGGCTCGTGCGTGATTTCGCTCAGCACCGTGGAGCCCTTCTTGAGCCGGATGAGCGAGAGCCGCAGGAAACGAGGTCGTAACCGTACTCCGGTCGTGTCGCCGTTAGGGATACCGAGAGGGTCGACCGGCGGTGCACGACGTCGTACGCGAGGTTAGAAGGCGACGCCCACGGATTTGGTCAGAGCTCTGCAGCAGTCCGTCCGGGTAGTAGCCGTAGGTCAGGAAGTCCGCGCCGTTCAGGCGGACGGTCGAGCGCTGGCCCGCGAGGTTGTAGAGGTACGACACGGTGGTCGCGTTGCGGGTGCTGCCCTCGCTGAGGACCTGGCCGACCAGGTCGTAGTCCCACGACAGGGTATCCGCGCTGTTCGTGGCCTTGGTCAGGAAGCCGACGTCGCCATCCGCCGTCGTAGATGAAACCCACCGCGGGGCTGCCATCCGAGTAGGTCTTGCCCGTGAGCCGGCCCTGGCCGTCAGTACGTGCTACGTCGTAGGTGGATTCCGCTTGCGGTCACTTGCGCGTCGCCAGCCGCCCGGCCGCGTCGTACGTGTACTCCTCGAAGGGCAACGGCTGGGTGGGACCCGGTAGCAATCTTGGTGACCACGCCGAAGGGGTCGTACGCGTGAACGAGGTCTGCTCTTGGCGCGCGTCGATCAAGGACACCAGGTTGGACATGAGGTCGTAGCCGTACCCGGTCTCGCCGTTCAGGGGGTCGAGACCTTCGAGGAGGCGGCCATAACCCATCGTGCTGGAACTGCGTCAGTTTCGTTGTTGGGGTCCCTGGGTGCGGAGGCGGCGGCCTCACTCCGTCGTACCAGTGGCGCCAGTAGGAGCCGTTGGGGTTCCAGACGCGCCAGACGCGGCCGAGCGTGTCGGCAGCTCGTGGACGGCGAGTCGTTGGGAAGTCGTCGCGGGCGGGCTGGTCTTCTCGAGGCGGCCCATCGCGTCGTACAAGAGCGTGGTGCGGTGGCCGGCGACCGCGTCCTCGGTCAGATCCGAGGTCTCCTGCGCCGAATAATGCAGGGTGGTGGTCGCGGCCAGGGATCGGTGAGGAGGGTTGAGCTTGCCCTGCGCGTAGTCGGTCCGGGTGGTGCGCGTGACTCCCGGCGACACGGTCTCGGTGATGAGCTGCGGGGCCGCGCCGCGACGTGGGTCAGGTGGTGAGCCCGCCGTTGGGAGACTGGCGCGTGTGCATGCGGCCGTCGACGTGTAGGTGTAGGTGGTCGTGGGAGCGGCTGCACCGGCGGCGAGGCGCGGGCGCCGCGACCGACATCACGTTGCCTTCGTTGTCGTAGGGTGCACCTGGTGACGTTGCCGCCGCCGTCCGTGTGGGAGGCGACGCGGCCCCGGTTGTCGTAGGTCCACGCCTGCACGTCGCCGCCGCTCTCCTCCGCAAGAGTTGGCGGGGGCCCGTGATCTATCACGATCCTGCGGGCGCCCCAGATGTCCGCGCCACTCGTAGGTGGTCCTGTGTTCGGGAGGAGTCGGTGACCGAGGGTCTTGTTCGGCTGCAAGTAGTACGAGGGTGTACTTCTCCACCTCGTCAGAAGTCTTCCCGTTTCGGTGGCCAGGCCATTGGTGTGAGGTGTGGGTCTCGGGGATCTTGCCCGCGCCGTCGGTGACGATCGAGAGGCGCAGGTCGGGGTGGTAGGCGAAGGTGAAGGACCCGTCGGGCTGGCCATCACACAGTCACACCGTCCGCATAGGTAACGGTCTGCAGGAGGGTTGTCGGAGCCCATCGCGACCATGCGGGAAGGACGCGATGAGGCCAGCGGCGTGCCGCTCAGCTGCTGGATCAGGGCCCCGCTGTGTAGCTCAGAGTGAGCGTGCGCCCGCCCGGGTCGGTGATGGTCGATAGCTGGCCGGACGCATATGTGAGGGGTGAGTGGTAGTTGCCGGCGGCGTCGGTGAGGCTGCTGAGGGTCGCGATGCCCGGGGTGCGCACGTCGTAGCGCTCCGCTGCCACCGCGGCGGAAGAAGCGCACGTAGATGGTCTTCGACTGCTTCTCGATCCCAGCTCTCAGCGGTGAAGGGGACCGAGGCGAGGAAGCGCCCGTCGCTGTCGTTGTCCTGGTAGTAAGTGGGCTGGCCGATTGCCGGTTCGCAGGAGGATGACGTTGGTGGAGGGGAAGGTCAGCGTCTTCTCATGGAATGCGTCCAGCCGGGACCGAAAGACTCCGAACCGGCCCGCGGTGATGTTCTGGCTGTTGTATGCAGCGTCGGGAACTGAAGCCCGAGGCCGCGACCTGGGACGACGGCGTCGGTCTGGTCAGGTCGACGTTGCCGGTGGTGACGCTCACCGGCCTGTGGATCGATTCAGGGCCCCGACAGGGTTACTGTTGGGCCTGTGCTGCCCGCACTTCCGGCAGAGGGCGAAGGGGCCCATCTCCGGCTGTCAGCAACACGGGGTCCGTATCTGGGCACCGCGGCGGCTCCGCCAGAGACCCTCGGGCTTGTAGAGGTCGACCACCTTGGCTCGTTGCTCGGAGAGCGTGACGGGTACCGAGTCCTCCAGATCGACGCCAGTAAGTCTGAGCTTGTATTCCTCGAATCCCTGGTCCGTGCGCCCCGATCCCTGGTCAGCGGAAGGCCCCAGTTGTTGGGGCCGGCGTCGTTGAACTCGTACTTGCCGTTCTGGTCCGCGTAGTGAGGGCCCACGTCTACGCCGTTGGCGCGCCGCGCCCACACCTCGCCACCAGCGGCGGGCCTCATCGTCCGGCAGATAGTAGGCGTGTCCCTCGACTGCGCCGGCGCTCGAGTAGAAGGTGAGGACGCGAACGAACCACCGCAGTGCTCGCAGGGGAGGCGTCTCCGCTCCATGTAGCGAGGTCGCCTCGCCCACGCCATTCCTCGGGGAAGTAGCCGCCGCTGGTTCCGTTGAAGAGTTGTCACGAACCCACGCCATTCCACACGTGCTTCATCGTGATCTGGCCGGGTATGGGCCCGTAGTCTCAGCAGACAGTCACGTAGCAGGGGACGGGGACGACACGCATCCCGTTCGCGGGCGCAGTGGAACCATCCCCGGTAGCGGTCGAACCGACCACCCAGGTCATCTCGGTGCTGCAGGTCTGCGCGGAGGCCAGATGAGGTGCGCAGATTACAAAGGAAGGGGGCGGCCTACAACCAGACCGCGGGCGAGGTCGCGCGATGGAGCTTGCGCATGACGTCACTCCGGCCGGAGTCGTTACGGCTCCGGTCGGCTCAGTATCGATAGCGAGCCAATACACGATTCGTGCCCCTGCGCGCCAGCGGTTTTCTTCGTCACCCGGCTGTCACGCGCTGTCCACGGCCGCTTCATTCCGTTGGGCTATCCTTCCCACGAATGCGGCGAGCGCTGGTGGCCGAGGACGATCCCGACATCGTGGAGCTGCTCGACCCACTACCTCGCGACCGACGGCTGGGCCGTGGACGCCGCGATCGAACGGGCGGCAGGCGCTGGAGCTGCTCCGCCAGGACTCCGTACGAGCTAGCTCATCCTCGACCTGCAGCTGCCCGGCCTCGACGGGCTCACGGTGCTGCGCGGAGGCTGCGGCGCGACCCGCGCACGCGCCACATCCCGATCGTGATGCTGACCGCGCGCGGCGACGAGGCCGACCGCATCGTGGGCCTGGAGCTGGGCGCCGACGACTACGTGGTGAAGCCCTTCAGCCCCAAGGAGCTGGTCGCGCGCGTGCGGCGCGCTGCTTCCGCCGCCTGGACCGCAGCGGCGAGGGCCGAGCCGTGCTCCGTTCCGCGACCTGTCGATCGACCCCACGCGGCACACCGCCACCGAGCTGGGGCGAGCGCCGTGCACCTCACGGCCAAGGAGTTCGCGCTGCTGGTGGCGCTCCTGGAGGCGAAGGGCCGCGTGCTCTCGCGCCAGGCCCTGCTGGAGAACGTGTGGGGCTACTCGTACTCGGAGGGCACGCGCACCGTGGACGTGCACGTGCGACGGCTGCGCGAGAAGCTCCCGAGCTAGCGCCGTCCATCCTCACCGTGAAGTCGATGGGCTACCGGCTGGCGGAGTCCTGAGCGTGCTACGGCTGCGTGCTCGGATCGGCATCACGGCCATCGTGGCGACGGCGGCCGCGCTGGTCACCGTCCTGCTGCTGACGCTGCCGGGGCTCCGCGGAGCGGCACGAGCCGAGCAGGTGGCCGTGCGCGCTGGAAGCGCAGGCGCGGCTGGTGGCTCGGCTGGTGCAGCCCGCGTTGGCCGCAGGGCACGGACCTCGCGGCGCGTCGACGGCGCTGGTGGACCAGGCGCCGCGGCGACCTGCACGCGCGGGTCACCGTCATCGCTGCCGGACGGACGGCGTGATCGCGGACTCCGCCGTGTCGGGACCGGCGCTGCGTCGCGCTGGAGAACCATCTCCAGCGACCGGAGGTCCAGGACGCGCTGCGGACGGGGCACGGCACGTCGGTGCGCCGCAGCGCACACGGTGGCGGACGACCTCGTGTACGCCGCGGTCGCCGTGCGCCAGGGGCCATCTGCTGGGCGTGGCGCGGGTGGCGCTGCCGCTGCGCGGCGTGCGCGAGCAGGCGCGACCGTGGCAGCGCGCGGTCATCGCCGCGGCGTTGCTGGCGTTCGTGATCACGGCGCTGCTGTCGATGGTCCTCTCGTCCTCGCTGGCGCGGTCCGCTCAACGAGCGTGATGGACGCGGCCCGCCAGTTCGCGGCCGGGCAACCTGGACGCGCGCAGCACGCGGTGCCGCGCACCGACGAGCTGGGCGAGCTGGCGCGCATCCTGAACCGCTCGGCCGACCAGCTCCAGGAGCGGATCACCGAGATCGCGCGCGACCGCGGCGCGCGTGGACGCGATCCTGTCCGCGATGGAAGACGGCATGCTCGCGGTGGACCACGCGGAGTCGTGCTGCTGGCGAACCAGGCGCTGCTGCGCCGAGCCTGGGCCTGCGCGATCCAGTCGGCAACCACCTCGTCGAGGCGGTGCGCCAGCGCGGGGTGGGCCAGGTGCTGGAGCGTCCTGAGGACGGGCGAGCACCGGATGCCTGGAGACGGAGCTGCACCACCTGCGCGCGCGCTCTACGCGCTCACAGGCGTGCCGTTCCCCGGCGACGAGGCACGCCGCCGGCGCGGTGCTCACGTTCCACGACGTCACCGAGCGGCAGCGGCTGGACCAGCGTGCGCCGCGACTTCGTGGCCAACGCGTCGCACGAGCTGCGCACGCCGCTCACGTCCATCCGCGGCTTCGTGGAGGCGCTGAGGACGGCGCCGTGGCACGAGCGCCGCACCGCCGAGCGGTTCCTGGGCAAGATCCGCACGCACGCCGACCGCATGGGCGCTGGTCGCAGGACCTGCTGGAGCTGTCGCGGCTGGAGTCCGGCGAGCGCCCGCCGGTGCGCGGTGCCGTGGACGCGGCCGGGTGGCCGACGACGTGGCAGCCGTCGTTCGCCGGAGCTGGCCGGCCGTAAGCACCTCACGCTGGAGGTGCGCCGCAAGCCAGGCCCCGGTGGTGCTGGCGACGGCGACCGTCTACGCCGCATCGTCGAGAACCTGGTCGAGAACGCGGTCAAGTACACCGCCGGCCGGGGCTCGGTGCGCATCGAGACGCAGCCGGCGAGAACGCGCGGCCCTGGTCACCGTGAGCGACGACGGGCCAGGCATCCCGCCCGAGCACCTGCCGCGGATCTTCGAGCGCTTCTACCGCGTGGACAAGGCGCGCAGCCGCGACCGGGCGGCACCGGCCTCGGGCCTCTCGATCGTCAAGCACCTGGCGGAGAGCATCAGGGCCACAGTGCGGCGTGTCCGGCGACGACGTGGGGCGGGAACGCGCTTCACGGTTCTGTACTCCCGTGATAGCATCGCCGCTGTCATCGTAAGGTCGCCGGAAAGTCGCCGTTCCGCAACAGACGAGGTGCGCCATGCCCAAGGCTGACGGCCTCATCCGCCGATTCCTGCCCAAGAGGGACGCTTCACGAGCTGCTCGGACGCGACACCGAGAACCTGATGCGGGCCGTGAAGCTCTTCTCGAGATCGCCGCAGCTCCGACCTGGAGGACCGCCGCGTGAAGGCGGTCGAGCTGAAGGCCGGTCGAGCACGGGGGCGACTCGGTCACGCGACGAGTCTTCCGGGCGCTCAGCTCCAGCTTCATCACCCCGTTCGACCGGGACGACATCCGCTCGCTGGCGCATGGACCTCGACGACATCCTGGACTACCTGGAGAGCGTCGCCCAGTACCTGGTCATCCTGGGCTGAACGAGTCCGACCCCGGCCCACTGCAGCAGTTCGCGGGCATCCTGGTGCAGATGGTCGAGAGAGATCCGCAAAGCCACCGGCCTCATCTGGGACATGTCGCACCAGGGGAAGATCCACGGACTCGATCGTGCACTATCTCGGAGCTGGGAGGACCAGGCGGACGCGCTCTACACGCCGTGATCGCGGACCTCTTCAAGAGAAGGCCGCGGTCCGCATCGAGATCATGAAGTGGAAGGAGGTCTACGACCAGCTGGAGGACGCCTGCGACGCGCTGCAAGGACTATACACGCACGTGCTGGGCAAGGTGGTCGTCAAGAATGCCTGACCTCGCCGCACCTCTGGTCGCTCTCGCCCTGGCTGGCGCGCTGATCCTGGCCGCGGAGTTCGTGCAACGGCTGGACGCGCCCATACCGCATCGCCACGCGTGGTGTCCACGCGGGTCATGCGCCGCACCACGCCGGTGCTGATGGCGGCGGTGCTTGAACCTGGCCGGCACCTTCGCGGGTACCGCGGTAGCCGCCACCATCGGCGCAGGGCATCATCGACCCAACCTGGTCGACATCCAGACGATGGGCGCGGCCGTGATGGGCATCGTGGTGTGGAGCACCATCGCCTGGTACACGGCCTGCCAACGAGCCGAGAGCCACGGGCTGGTGGCCGGGCCTGGCCGGCGCCGGGCTCGGCCACAACTGGACCTGGCGCGCTCAGAGTGGGGAGGGCTGGGAGAAGGTCCTCATCGGCATCGCCTTCTCGAGCTTCCTCGGGCTGTTCGTGGGGCTGTTCTTCATGATCGGCATCCTGCCCCTGGATGGTCCGCCGCTGGACGCCCTGACCAGGTGAAGAAGAGTTCAGCCGGCTGCAGATCTTGCCCGGCCGCGTTCATGGCGCCTTCGGCACGGCAGCAACGACGGCCAGAAGTTCATGGGCGTGTTCACGCTCGCGCTCGATGCTGGGCGGCGCCATGCCCAAGGCCACGGGCGGATCGTTCCCCATCCCGATGTAAGGGTGGTCATCCGTGTGCGCGGTCACCACTGGCCGCATCAGGACCGCCAGCGGCAGCGCTGGCGGATCATCAAGACGATGGGGCCTGCGGCTCACCAAGCTGGAGCCATCCACGGCTTCGCCGCCGGAGACCGCGGCCGGCCTCACGATCATGATCGCCGGCCAGGCGGGCATCCGCTCTCCACCACGCACACGATCAGCACCACCATCATGGGCGTGGGCTCACGACGCAGGCTCTCCGCGGTGAAGTGGGGCGTGGCCGGGGCAGCATCGTGGTCCGCCTGGATCCCTCACCTTCCCCATCTGCGGCCTGATCAGACCTGCGTCACCACCAAACTCGTGCGTTGACGGCGCGCGTCCAACTGATAGAATCCGGCAGCTTTTCGCGGTGCGTAGCGGTCGGCGAAAGCCGAAAGCCGATCGGCCTCCGGTCGAAGCGGTGAGGAGGGTCTTGTGGGCGTCGTCAGTCGTGACAGAGTCGGTCGCGACCTCTCAGTCTTCGTAGATCCAACAAGATAAGGGCGGCCGTCCTGGTCCCGGCCGGGGCCCTGGCGTTGGCGTGTGGCTCGCCGACCGCGCCCCTAGCGCCGCCTCCGCCCACCCAGCCGACCCCGCCCCGCCGCCGCCCATGCGTCGTGATCGATCTCGATCGACGGCCTGCGGCCGAGCTCGCTGAGCGTCGCGCGCACCCCGAACATCCTCGACATGGCGAGCCGCGGCACCGCCTGCTGGCAGGCGCAGACGATCTATCCGCCCATCACCCTGCCACTCGCACGCCTCGATGCTGACGGGCTATCTGCCGTCGATCCACGGGCTGACCTGGCCACGACTACACGGCCGGAGAAGGGAGCTCTCGCACGTGCCCGACCATCTTCTCCTATGCGCGCGCCGACGGGGCTGCGCACCGCCATGGTGGTGGGCAAGGACAAGCTCAACCACCTGAGGCTGGACGGCACGCTCGACGACTACGAGGTGGTGCTGGGCGGCGACGAGCCGATCTCTGTGAACGCGCGCGATCGTCGCAGGTCCAGGCCGGCGCCGGACCTGCTGATGGTCCACCTGCCCGGACGTGGACACCTGCGGGCACGCGATCGGGGTGGATGTCGGACGCAGTACCTGCAGCAGGTGGCCGAGGCCGACCACGCCGATCGGCCGGCTCGCTGGCCGCGCTGCCGCCACAGGGTCACGCGATCGATCCTGACCGCCGACCACGGCGGCCTGGGGCCGACGCACGGCGTCGACCGCGCGTCAGGACATGAGCGATCCCCTGGATCATCGAGGGCCCCGGACGTCGTCCCCAACAACGTGCTGCGCGCGGAAGATGTCGACCATGGACACCGCCGCCACCGCCCTCGACGTCTTCGGCCTGCGCACTGGCCCTGCGGCGCGCCTCCGGCAAGCCAGTGACCGAAGCGTTCAAGGTCGGCACCAACGCCTGCGCGCCTGGCCGCCGCCCTGCAGTAAGCTTCCAGCCAGCGGGCCTCGCCCGCGTCACTCGCGATGCACTTCAAGCAGTTCTACCTGGGCTGCCTGGCCCACGCCTCGTACCTGGTCGGCGACCGGGGCGAGGCCGCGGTCGTGGATCCGCGGCGCGACGTGGACGAGTACCTCGGACGAGGCCGAGGCGCAGGGGCTCGCGCATCCGCTACGTGATCGAGACGCACCTGCACGCCGACTTCGTGAGCGGCCACCGCGAGCTGGCCGCGCGCACCGGCGCCACCGATCGTGATCGGCGCGCGCGCGGGCGCTGTTCCGCACCGCGCGCGTCCGGACGGCGACGAGATCCGCCTGGGCGGCGTCGTGCTGCGCTTCCTGGAGACGCCCGGGCCACACGCCCGAGAGCCTCGTGCGTCGTGGTGATCGACACGGCGACGTCGCCGCAGCCGCGGCTGGTCCTCACCGGCGACACGCTGTTCATCGGCGACGTGGGCCGGCCCGACCTCGCGTGCGGCCCAGGCGCGTCGCCCGCGGCGCATGGCCGGCGATGCTCTACGACTCGCTGCACGGCAAGCTGCTCACGCTGCCGGACGCGGTGCGCGGTCTACCCGGCCCACGGCGCGGGCTCGCTCGTGCGGGCGCAACATCTCGAAGGAGACCTCGTCCACCATCGGCGAGCAGCGGCGCGCGCAACTACGCGCTGCAGCCGATGGGCCGGGACGAGTTCGTGCAAGATGCTGACCGCGGACCTGCCGGGGCGCCGCGCGTACTTCTCGTACGGACGCGGCGCTCAACCGCGAGGGGCGCCGCGCGCTCGCCGAGCAGCCGCGCCCGCCGGGCGCCTCGCCCGGGATGCCGAGGACCGGTCGCGACGGGCGCGATCGTCCTCGACGTGCCGGGCGGGCGCGGCCTTCGCGGCGGGCCACCTCCCGGGCTCCCTCCACGTCGGCCTGGGCGGGCAGTTCGCCGTCGTGGGCCGGCGCGCTGCTGCCGCCGGACGCGTCCGCTGGTGATCGTCGCCGAGGACGAGGCGCGCGCGTGGACGAGACGGCGACGCGGCTGGCGCCGCGTGGGCCTGGACACGGTCGCCGGATACCTCGCGCGGCGGCGTGCGCGCGCCTGGTACCGGCTCGGGCCGGCCGCTCCTCGAGGCTCGCGCAGGTGACGGTGGACGAGCTGCAGCGCCGGATGGACGCGGAGCCGGGCCTGCAGCGTCCTCGACGTGCGCCGTCCCGGCGAGTACGCCGCCGGCCACGTGCCGGGCGCGATCAGCCTGCCGCTCGACCGTCTGCGAGCGCGAGTGGCCCGACGTCCGGCGCGCCCGACGGCGGTGATCTGCGCGGGCGGCTACCGCTCCAGCGCGGCCGCAGGCCTGCTGGAGCGCGCACGGAGTGTCCGACCTCGTCAACGTCGTCGGCGGCACCAGCGCCTGGATGGCGAGCGGGCTCCCGGTCGCGCGCGACTGACTCAGCCGAACACCCAGCGCGGCGGCTCGGGCAGAGGGGCCTTCCTCCCAGCCGGGCCGGCCGGGGAGATCGCGCCACGCGGCGAGCTCGGCGCGCTGCGCGTCAGGGTCGAGACCGAAGTAGCGCGCAGGATACGCGCGGAAGCGGCCCCAGCGCGCGGTCGATCATGCTGATCGCGCCCGGCGCGTTCCCGTTCGAGACGTGGTGGAACGTGACCGCCGACCCTGGATGAGCCCCTGGAAGAAGTCCGCGACGGCCCGCGCAGGCCCGACCACAGGTCCTCCAGGGTGTCGTGGCACTCGAAGTAGAGCCCGCGGTTGAACTCGTCACCGACGCCGCGCAGGAACGCGGCCTGCTCCTCGGCATCCAGGGCCGGCGGCGGGATCGCCTCGCTCATGCGAGCCGCCGCGGGATGGCCGCCGTTATCCAGTTCTCGAACCTGGCGGCGTGCACGTCAGCGAGGTCGCGGCGATACAGGGGCACCGCGCGAAGCATAGCTCGCAAGGGCCTTGCGCTCCTTCGCGCGCGCGCACTACAGTGGATGCATGGACTTCCGATCGGGACGCCCTCGCTACCGCCGCCGCCGCACGCGGATCGGCGTCCGCCCGCGCTGGCCGTGATCCGGTGGAAGCACGCCGACGGCACCGAGGCCGCGGGACACCCGCTGCCGAGGGCGCCCAGGCCGAAGCGCTGCTCAAGGCCTTCGAGGCCCAGTTCCGGTGCCGACGTTCTGGCTCGACGTCCCGCCCGCGCTCGGGAACGAGCCCGCACACGGACAGCTAGCCCCACCCAAACGCGTCGTCACGACCTGACGCGGCCGAAATCCGTTCGCGCGCTCCCGGGCGTAGAGCAGGGGAACACGCGAAATCGGGCGAGCCGGCCGCGGCGGTCCTCCCCAACCAATCAGGAGGAATCGTGACGCATTCCCGGAAGCTCGTCTTCCCGGCGCTGGCCCCTGCTCTGGGCCACTGCCGGCTGGAGCCTTCGCGGCCAACCACCGCGAGGCTCCATCACTCGCCCTCGATCACAAGGCCGACATCACCGACGTCTATGCGTTCCGCAGCTACGACGGCGCCACCGAGCTCGAAGGTCACGCCTCATCATGGGCGTCGACCCCTGCTGGAGCCGGCCAACGGCCCCACCCACCTGTTCCCGTTCGACCCCGACCTGCTGTTACGAGATCAAGATCGACAACAACAACGACGCGCGCGCGGACGTGACGTTCCAGTTCCGCTTCAGAGACCGAGTTCCAGCTCCCGCAACGTCTACACCGCGGCGGCCCGGTTTCAGGACGGCGCGGTACCAGTGAGCGGCGGTCCGCTGGTGGTGCCGCCCCGCATCACCACCTTCGACAACCCGGGCCTCAACCTGCGGCAGACCTACACGGTCACGATGATCCGCGGGAGCCAGTCCACCACGCTGCGCAACGAGGACGGATCGCCGTTCTTCGCAGTGCCCGGCAACGTGGGCCCGCGCACCATGGACTACCAGGCGCTCTTCAACCTGGCGACGTACCGTCTGGGCAACGGCTTCTCGGTCTTCCGCGGGCACCACCGACGACGCGTTCTGGATCGACCTGGGCGCGGCCTTCGACACCGCGAACTTCCGCACCCTGGGCAGCGGCGTGAGCCGGCGTGCTCACGGCGGCCGGAGGACGCGTAGCCCAGCAGAACTTCGCGAGCGACACCGTGTCGGGCTACGCCGTCAACCACCTCGCGATCAGGTGCCCGTGCGCATGCTCACGCGCGCACCGGCACAGTGGTGCCGGCCTCGTCGCCTCCGCCGCCACCATCGGCGTCTGGGCCACCACCTCGCGCCGCGCGATCACCATCCGCCGCTCGCCCGACCCCGCGCTCAACCCTGGGCGACTGGCGCCAGATCCAGCGCATGGGCAACCCGCTCATCAACGAGCTGATCGTCGGCATCGGCTCAGGACCGCTTCAGCATGGACCAGCCGAAGAACGACAGCCAGTTCGCGGGCTTCTTCCTGGATCCGCCGATCGTGCGCATCGTGGAGGCGCTCTATGGCGGCGCGCTGTCGGTGCCGGCCCCGCCTCGCAACGACCTGCTGCCGCTCGTGACCTACGCGGCGCCCATCGCGGCGCCCGGCACTCCCGCCGGGCCCGTAGCCGACCTGCTGCGGCTCAACACGGGCGTGGCCCCACAGATCCGCGCAGGCCAGCCGCCTCGGCCTGCTGGCCGGCGACGCGGCCGGCTTCCCCAACGGCCGCCGCGTGTTCGACGACGTCACGGACATCACGCTGCGCGTCGGCGTGGGCGGCGTGCTGGCCGCGCCGTTCCCCGGGTTCAACCCCGACATCAACGGCCGGCTGGGCGACGGCGTCACACGTGAACGACAAGCCGTACCAGCTCACGTTCCCGTACGTCGCGTTCGCTCCCGACGGCCGCAACCGCCGGCACATCGATCCGGGCGAACGGGGCGGCGGTCCCATCAGCTTCGGCGTCTTTCCGTTCGGGCCGTCCCCGTTCGCCGGGGACGGCCGCTTCACTCGTGGAGCCTTCGATGAACAGCGTCTTCCGCACCGTTCCTCGCTGAGTGTCCCTGGCCGCTCACACCCCCGCCCAGCGGCGCATCGAAACCGCCGAGGCGGCGACCGCCGCGCGATCCCAGGCGGTCGCGCCCCGGGGTGGACCACGGCGATGGCGCTCTCTCGACGCGCCCGCGAGACCTCCGATCCCGCCTTCTACGCACGCGCGCTGGACACGCTCGGCCGGGCCGAGGCGCTCTCCCCGGCGACTACCAGGTGGGCCGGGCGGCGCGTGTGGGCCCTGCTGGGCCAGCACCGCTTCTGCCGACGCGCGGAACGAGGGCGCAGGCGCTGAACAAGCGCGCGCCGGACGACCTTCTCGTCTACGGCCTGCTGGGCGACGCGCACCTCGAGCTGGGCGAGTACCCGGAGGCGGAAGAGGCGCTGCAGTGGATGATGAACCTGCGGCCCGGCAACGTGGCCGGACTCACGCGCCGCCTACTTCCGTGAGCTGATCGGCGACGCGGACGGCGCGCTGGAGTTCATGGGCGACGCCCTCGAGCGCACCTCGCGCCGACGAGGTCGAGGACCGCGCCTGGATCGACACGCAGATCGCCCACCTGCACCCTGGCGACCGGCCGGGTCGGCGCTGGCGGAGCAGCGGCGCAGAAGGCGCTCGACCTCTTCCCCGACTATCACTACGCGCTCGCGCGCAGCTGGCGGGCGTGCGCGCCGCCCAGAGCCGGCGAGGACGAGGCGGTCACGCGCTGCTGCCGGAAGCGTTACGCGCTGGCACCGCACCCGAGAACCTCTACGACGTCGGACGCGCGCTGGAGCGCGCGGGACGCGCTGGCCGAGCGCAGCAGGCGTTCGCGGAGTTCGAGGCAGAAGGCGCGCGGCGAGATGGCGGGCGCCGACAACTGCAACCGCGAGCTCGCCGCGTACTACGTGGACGAGGCGCACCGTCCGGAGAGAGGGCTGCGCGTCGCGGAGCTGGAGCTGTCCCGCCGCCGCGACGTGTTCACGCTGGGCGCGCACGCGTGGGCCCTGCACGCGATGGGCCGGGACGCCGAGGCGCGCGCAGATCGAGAAGGCGCTCGCGGTGGGCATCAAGGACGCGCGGCTGCTCTCACCACGCGGGCGTGATCGCGGCCCGCGCGGGAGAGTGCCGACGCCGCCCGCCGCTACCTGGATGAAGTCGCTGCACGTGAACGAATCGTCCGACGTCGCGGCCGACGCGCGCCAGGAACGAACGCTCCTCGGGTCGCGAAAGTCGTAGGCGTACAATCGGCTCGTGCTTCTCAGCCTGCTGGCCCTGGCGGTCGCGGCTGCCGGATCGCCTCCCGGCCGCCGCGGTTGAGGACCCGCGTGCGGAGGGAGGCGCGCGACCAGCCCGTCTGCACTGGAAGCAGGAGGGGCCAGGGCTGGCGGCGCGTGACCCGCGGCCCCACGCAGGCGTCGTGCGCCACAGAATGGACGAGCGACCGCCCGTCCGACGCCAGGGCGCCAGGCGTCAGCGGCGACCTCAGGGCCTCTTCCGACCTGGATCGCGCGCAACGTGGGCTCCTGGCCCGGGTCGTCGGTATCGGCGACCTCAACGGCGATGACCGCAACGACGTCGTGGTGGTTACGTCGTTCGGACTTCGATCCCGCGGCGGACTGGACGGCCCACGTCTTCCTCCAGCAGCCCGGCGGCTTCCCTCCGACCGGTGTGAAGTACCCGCTGGGCGCCATCGGCGGCAACGGATGCCGGTCAATGGACGTGAGCGACGTGAGCGGCGACGGACGCGCCGACGTGGTGGTCGCGACGTCGAACGGCATCGTGGTCCTGACCCAGAACGCCTCGGGCACGCTGGCCCCGCCGGTCCTCTACGCCACGCGCGATGCCGACCAGCTCAAGATCGGCGACTTCAACGACGACGGAAGGAAGGACGTGGCCTCGATCGCCTGGGGCGGACCCGACGTCGCCGTGCGCCTGCAGAACGCCTCCGGCACGCTGGATGCGCCCGCATCTATCCGGCGCCGCACGGCGAGGTACGACGAGCTCGAGGCGGGGGACCGTCAACCACGACGGGCGCGACGACCTGGCCGTGATGAGCGGACAGCTCTTCGCGTACGACAACCTGGCCGTGCTGCTCCAGTCCGCGACCGGCGGGTTCCTGCCCGCCTCTTTCTACGACGTCGGCGGGAACCTGCTCACCCACGGAGTGAAGTCGCCGACGTGAATGGAGACGGCCGCCAGGACGCGATCCTCAGCTACGGCACCACCACGAGCGGATCGCTGGCCCCGTTCCTCCAGGATCCCTCGGGTGCGCTCGTGAGCGCCCTCAGCGTGGGCTCGTACTACGCGCCTTCTCCGATCGAGTCCGGCGACCTGAACGGCGACGGTCGCATGGACTTGGCGGTCCTGCACGAGAAATCGACGTTGGGCATCTATCTCCAGAGCGGGACGGGCGGCTTCGCGGAGAGGCCCTGGAGACCCTCCCGTACGTCTCCTCCTACGAGCCGCAGAGCGTGGCGCTGGGCGACCTGAACGGCGACGAAGCCGGATGCGCGCCATCGCCAACTACAACGCGGGTCTGGTTGTGCTCTACCAGAAGATGCCGCGCGACCTGAGCCTGGTCATCGAAGGCATCACCTGGATGCAGGTGGGGTCCGACATCGCCCACGCGCTGCGCGTGACGAACCAGGGCTCACCACCGCGACGGGCGTGCGCGTCGACAGCACCCTGTCCGGAGGCGTAGCACCCGCCTTCGCTCCGGCCGGCTGCACGGTCAACGGCAATACGGTGTCCTGCGCGCTGCCCGACATCCCGCCGGGTGGACCGGTCCGTCAACCTCACGCTCGCGGGGCTGTTCGTCACCACCCGGGCCTCCCACGAGGCGACCGTGACGTCGGACCAGCCGGATGGGCTGCCGGAGGACAACACGCGGAGCCAGCCGGTCGAGGTGGCGCCGGGCGGGTGTCAGCCGCGTCTCTACCAGGGCGGCCTCGAAGGGGTGGGCCCTGGCGACCCCGTCTGGACCCAGGCCTCGACGCTCTTCGGCACGCCCGTCTGCAGCACGTTCACCTGCTTCCCGCCGCCAACGGCGGGCCGCGCACTCGTTCGACTCGTGGGCTGGTTCGGCCGCAACGGCGGCGTCGACCACGGGGTGCTGTCGCAGAGCGTGCTGCTTCCCTTCGGAACGGCACGGTTGCGGTTCTTCCTCTGGATCGGTGACCGCAGCGGCAACGGCACGGACGCGCTGCGCGTGCTGGTCGACGGCACGCCGGTCTTCATCGCGACGGAGGCGACACCGGGCTACAGGAGCTACTCGCTGGTGGACCTCGACGTCTCGGCCTGGGCGGACGGCGCGTTCCACGAGGTGCGCCTCGGCTCGCAGACGGCGGGGCCTGGCGTCATGAACTTCTCGGTCGACGACCTGTCGCTCGAATGGTGCCCGCTTCCGCGCATGTCGATCGCCGACGTGGTCCGCGCCCGAGGAGGGCCCGGTCCCGCCGGCGGCGCGACCTTCGCGCTGACGCTCGACAAGGACGCGCCCACGCCGATCACGGTCGGCTACGCGACCCAGGTCTCGACCACCGGGCCTGCGGCCACGCCGGGCGTCGACTTCGTGTCTCTCTCGGTACGCTCACGTTCCCGCCCGGATCGACGAGCCGCGTGCTGACGGTCCCGCTGGTCGGAGACACGACGGACGAGGTGGACGAGACGTTCGTCCTCCGCCTGACCGCCCCAGCGGGGCACACCTTCGCCGACGCCGACGGCGTGGCCACGATCGACGACGACGACGGTCCCACGCTCACGATCGGCGACGTCACGGTCACGGAGCCACCGCCGGGACTCGGCAGGCAGGCCGTCTTCCCCTCTCGCTGTCCGGGCCGAGCGTCCAACCGGTGATGCTCAACTGGGCCACGGCCAACGGCACCGCGCAGTACCATCTCGACTACATTCCGTGGTCGGACACGGTCACCTTCGCGCCCGGCGAAACCCAGGCGAGCGCAACCGTCACGCTGATGGGCGACACGATCGCGGAGCCCGTCGAGTACTTCACCGTGGATCTCTCGTACGTGCGCGACGCAATCCCGGTGAACCTGACCGGGACGGGCTACATCCTGGACAACGATGGGCCCGCTCCCACCCTCAAGGGGACCTGGGCCACGGCATCACCTGGTGGGGGACGCTGGCCGCATTGGGCGGAAGCGCGGCGCGCGACCTGTACGTGCTTCACCGGCCGGCGCACACCTCCTTCGAGGTGACGCTGGATTCCGCGTCCGGCGACGTGGGCACGGGCGCCGGCCCGAGCGTCCGGCGCCTCTACCGTCCCTCACCGCCGTCGCGCAGGAGTCCGTGCCGATCGGCACCGGGCCTGCCCGCTCGCTGCGGGTCGAGAACGCCACGTTCTGGCAGGAAGCCGACTACATCGAGGTCATGAGCGCCGGCTGCTCCACGAGCTGCGGCGCGGACGACACCTACCGAATCCTGTCGCGCGAGACCACGGGCCGGATCCCACGCTTCAACAACACGGGCGGGCAGGTCACCGTGCTGATCCTCCAGAACACGAGCAGCGCGACGGTGTCGGAAACGCATGGTTCTTCGGCTCCCAGGGGCGCTGCTCGCCGGCCATCCCTTCACGCTTCCCGCCCGCGGATCAACCACCGTCGCCACGCCTCAGGTGCCCTGGGTCGCCAACGAGCAGGGATCGATCACCGTCACGCACGACGGCCCTTACGGCGTCCTGGCGGGCAGAGGCCGTGTCGCTCGACGGAGCGGGCGGCTTCAGCTTCGACTCGGTCCTGGTACCGATCGCTCCCTAGCTCGCCGTCGGGCCTTCCTTGTAGAGCGCCGCGCCCGCGATGGTGGCGACGACCGACGTGACGAGCTGGTAGGCCGCGCCCTTCAGCCAGATCGCGGTCGACATGAGCCCCAGCGGGATGTACTGCGCGGGGGTGGTGACCGAGATGGCGATCCACACCACCACGCCCGCGCAGGCGGCGGTCATCGGGCCCGGCCCGGTGCGCGCCGCATCGCCGCGTAGACGCAGACGGACACGAGTCCGCGGCCGAGGTCGTAGAGCGCGAAGTAGGCGAAGGCGCTCGGCTCGTGCCCGGCGAGGTGGCGCGCAGCGCGGCGGAGAGGGCCTGCCAGTCGGCCCCCAGCACCTTCTCGTGCAGGAACCCGTCGGTCAGGAAGCAGAGGACGGCCGCCACCAGTCCGCCGGCCACCACGCGGCCCCAATTGATCTTGGTCACGCTCACCTCCCCGGATGCCGCGACTATCGGCTCACGCGAGGCGGTCTGCAACCGGCTAGCGGTTCTCCACGACCCGGCGCCATGTCTCGAGCAGCAGGCGCGTCACCTCGCCGGAGGCACCTCGGCCACCGCCGGCACGTCGATGCGGATGCCGAACGGCAGAGCCGGTTCCAGGGGTTCTGGGGGTCGGTCGTCATCAGCTTGACGTCGGGGTTGGCGGGACGGAAGCCGAACTCGAGGCGCGCGACTGGATCTCCGTGCCCAGGAGGAATTCGCGCAGGTCGTTCGCGGCCGCGCGCTGCTCCGGCGTCACCCAGTCCCCGCCCAGGATCGCAAACGGATGGTTCGACCACAGCGTGGGCTTGGGGTAGAACACGATCAGGTTCCCCCATCGCCCCTGCGCCGCCGTCATGTCCGAGATGGCGACGCTCTCGTAGTTCCAGATGAGGTCGTACCGCGAGGGCCCGTAGAGCACCATGTCGCGCATGTACGTGCCCGACGAGGTGCCGAACTTCCCGACCGAGGCCTCGATCTCGCGCATCCAGGTCTGGAAGCCGCTGTTCAGGATGTCGGCCGGCACCAGGCCGGCGCGCTTCTTGTGGTACCCGTACGCCATCAGGATGAGCGTCTGCAGCCCCGAGTTGGACGCGCTGGGCGCCGTGTGGCCCGGCTTCACGAAGCCCCACTCCGCGGGCGCCTTCAGGCCGAGCCAGCCCTGCGGATCCGTCGCCAGCGAGTGCATGACGTGCCAGTCGGTGGGATCGCCCCTGCCGGCCGCGGCCAGCGCGCCTTGGCCCGGTCCTCCCGGGCGATCATGACGAGCGGCGTCAGCACCAGGGGCTGAGGCGCCAGCCCTTCCGCGCGCTCCACCAGCCCGCGGCCGTGCGCGAGCGACCATTCGTGGTCGAGCAGGTTGAGCGCGATCTCGTCGGCGGGCGACCACACGACCGGCTTCTCGCGCCCCTCGGCGATCGCCCGCACGGAGTCGATCGTGCCCATCCCCTTGAGGTCCACGCCGATCTCGGGACGCTTCTGCGCGAACTCCTCCACCGCGGTCTTGAGCCACTTCTCCTTCTCGGTCCCGTAGAGCAGCGGGATGCGAACCCGCGTGGGCATCGTCGTCGAGACGGGCGCCGTCGTCGACTTCTTGAGACGGTCGAACAGGCCGTAGCGGTGGGCGGCGTAGCCGAACAGCGCCAGCCCGCAGACGACCATCAGGATGCGGCCGGCTCCGGTCAGTTGGCGTGCCACAGTGGTCTCCGATCAGAAGAACGTGGCCAGGTCCGCGTAAACCGCCTTGATGTCCTTGGGCGTGCCCGAGAAGAACGCGCCCCCGCCCGCTTCCGCGATCCGCTTCAGCACCGCGGGGTCGGCCTTGTCGCCGTAAGCGATCGCGAAGACGCGCGGCGGCGCGGAGGACTGCTCGCCACCGCTCGTCTGCTGTTTCAGGCGCTCCAGCAGGTCCTCCAGCTTGACCTTGCTGTCGGTGTCCTGCCCGTCCGTCAGCACCACCACCGCGCGGGCCGTGCCCTTGCCGTCGGTCGAGGAGGGCTCTGCAGGCCGCGAGCACCGCGTCGTAGAGGGCGGTCCCGCCCTCGGCGAACGACGCCTCCACCGCCTGGATGAGCCCCTCGCGCGCGGAGGAGAGCGGCTGCGCCCGCTCAGAGCTCCAGCGCGGGGTGTTCGCGAACAACAGCACGCGCGCGGGTGTCGCCCGCGGGCAGCCCCTCCAGGAAGACGCGCGCGCCCTCCTTCGCCTGCTGCGGCGGCACGCCGTTCATGGAGCCGGAGGTGTCGATCACGAACGTGATCGACACGGGGCGCTTCACCTGCTCGAAGCCGTCCAGGATGCAACGCGTGATGGCCACCGACGGGTTGGGCAGCACGTTCTGCGGCTGCGCGGGATCGACGCCGTGCGCCCGGTCCAGCGGCGCGCCCAGCGCGATCGAGGGGTCGGCGGGACGGAAGCCGAAGCGCAGCGCCGCCTGCTGCCGGTTCGGGGACAACAGGAACTTCCGGAACGCCTCCGCGGCCTCGCGCACCTCGGGCGTGACGCTCGGCAGGTCCAGGATCGCGTAGGGGTGATCCGACCAGAACGTGCCCTCGCGCGGATACACGGCGACCACCGGGAAGGCTTCGACTGGTAGCGCGGATCCGTCGCGGCCTCCACCACCAGGTTCTCGTAGAGGACCGCGGCCGAGAGGTACGCGGGCCCGCGCGTGAACATCGCCTCGGCGAAGAAGCCCGTGGACCGCCCGTAGTGCACCACGTTGGCCTGCACCCGCTTCACGAACGGTGCGGCCTTCGCCAGGTCCTCCGGCGTGAGGTCGCGGGCCTTGCCGGCGCCCGCGTAGGTGGCCGCCACCAGCGCGATGGCGCCCGAGTTGCTGTAGCGCGGATGGGTGTGGCCGAACTTGAACGTGCCCCACTCGGGATGGCCGTGGCGCGACCAGCCCTCGGCGGACACGGCGAACGCGGCCACGTCGCTCCAGCCCAGCGGCTTCTCCGGCCAGCCCAGCGCTTTCGCCATCGGCTCCCAGAACGCGATCACCACCGGCGAGAGCACGATCGGCGGCGCGTCCGCCACCAGACGCTTGCCCGATCCGAGCCCGCCCTTGGACTCCGCCCAGCGGTCGTTCAGCACGTCCACCAGCAAAGACGATGCGGGCGACCAGACCGCGATGTCGCTGCGGCCGGCCAGGATCGATTCCATCGACTCCGCGGAGCCCTCGGCGATCGCTTCGATCTTGACGGGGTGCCCCGCCGCGGTCCTGGGCTGCGTGCGGTGGAAGGCCTCGATCGAGTCCGTGAAGAACGCCTTCTTCTCGGATCCGTACGAGATGCGGACGACGACCGCGTCCGCGGGCGGCGGTGCGGGAGCGCTCCCGGAACCTCCGCCGGACGTGCAGCCGGCGAGCAGCGCGCCCGAGACCGCGAGGCAGAGCGCGCGCTTCATCGGGCCAGCCGGTTGACGCCGATGGCGTCGGGCAGCTTCAGCCCCAGGACCGCGGCCAGCGTGGGCGCCATGTCGTAGGGCGCGCTGGCCGTGTCGTCGCGGCCGGCCTTCACCCCGCGCCCCAGAAGATGAGCGGCACGTGCGTGTCGTATTCGTGATGCGTGCCGTGGTTGGTGCCGCGGGCGGGATCCCAGTGCATGATCGCGTTCGGCTGCGGGATCAGGAACGCGTCGCCGGACCGCTCGGGATCGAAGTCGTTGAGCGCGAACTCGACCGCCGGATCGTCCTTGGGCCAGCGGTCGCGCTGCGAGACCGGCAGCACTTCGGCGATCTCCTCCCGGAACGCGTGCGTGATCAGCTTGGGCAGCGCGGCATCGAGCGTCTCGGCGGTCACCAGCCGGTCCGCGGGTCCGCACGGCCCCTCGACCGTGCGCAGCGGCAGGCCGGGACGGTTGTACATGAGGCTCCAGCCCTCCGCGCCAAAGAGCGGCTTGCTGCCCTCAGGCAGACAGAGCTCCTCCGACACCAGCCGGTTCAGCAGCTCGTCGAAGCTGGGCAGCGCGCGCGGGTAGTTGGTGAGCCGTCCGCCCTTGAAGCTGGGGTCGCGAAACCGCTCCGCTTCCGGGATCGTGTTCATCCCGTGGTCGGCGGAGAGTGCGAGCAGCACGCTGCCCTTCGGGAACTGGTCGAGCGCGGCCAGCAGCCGGCCCAGGTGCAGGTCCAGCCGGCGCAACACGTCGAGGTTCTCCTCCGGCTCCGGGCCGTAGCTGTGCGACACCAGGTCCTGCGACGAGTAGGAGAGCTCGAGCAGGTCCGGCTGGTCGCGCCGGCCCAGAGCCGTACGCGTCGTCCCTCAGGAACGCGAGCGCCAGCTCGTTCACGAGGTCGTCCATGACCGGGCTGTAGTAGAGGCTGGTGAAGTAGCCGCGCGGGTTCATCGTGAAACTGTGGTCCCAGCCCAGTCCGTCCGACGGGATCTGGAAGTCGTTCAGGAGCGCGGCGGGAACCGGCGTGGGCGAGGGCTGCGGGTCGGGCGGGGGCATGCGCTTCCACGACAGACCGAACCGCGCGGGCAGCAGCGAACCGCTGGAGACCCGGTTCCAGTCGTTGACGATCGCGCGCGCCGCCGTGGACGGGTTGTACGCGGCCGAGGTCGTGAAGCGGCCGGTCTCCTGGTCGAACCAGAACACGGCGTGCTGCGGGGCGTGGCCGGCCAGGAAGATGGCCGAGCGGTCCTTGGCCGAGAGGGACACGACGCGCGCGCTCGGCACGGCCGCGACCAGCTGGTCGCCCAGGGTCGGCACGCGCAGGTTGCCGGGGCCCGGGATCGTCTGCGGCCGGAAGAAGGTCTCGCGGGGCCGGCCGTGGGTCAGGTTGAACAGCGTGATCGCGTCGTCGCTGTCGAACACCACCGCCTCGCCGTTCGGTCCGTAGCCGAGGCCGCGTCGTCGTGCGGCCCCCCTCGCCCGAGGCTTCCCAGCGCCGCAGCTCGCTCTCCTGAGCGAACACGTACAGGCGCCCATCCTTCGCGATCTCGCGATAGAACATGAGCGGCGTGCCCGGCGCGCCCTGGGCGGCATCTGGTCGACCGAGTTGATCACGCGCAGCGAGCCGTCCGGCAACCGCTGGAACCAGCGGTTGGCGACGATCCCGGTGACCCGCGGCGGCGCGCCGGTCGAGAGCGACGAGTGTCCCGGCCCCGTCTCGGTGTTGATGTGCCGGTACCGGCACGACGTCTCGACCCGTCCTCGTCCAGCAGGCGCTTGAGCCCCGCGGTGTACCAGGAGCGATAGGATTCGAGCCGCGCGAAGGAGAGGCCGTCGATCGACACGACGACGACCAGGCGCGGCGCGGCGGCGGGGCGGGTGCTTGTGGCTGGCCGCCGGTCCGGCGGCGAGCGCCAGGAGCGGGACCGCCAGGATCTTCGTCAAGAAAGGGCTCTTTTCGGCTTCGGGGACGGTCGAGACGATGCAGGGGCGATGTGACAGCCATATGACGAAACCGCCCGTCACGGGCGCGTCATCGGGACCGGGCAAAAGGGTCGGGAACACGGAGGGGGCAAGCGATGAGGGGGATGGGGGCCGCCGTCCCGGCGGCGCTGCTGGGGGCCGTCAGCGCGGCCGCGGCCGAGGCGCCGCGGCGGGTCGTGATGATCTCGGTCGACGGGCTGATGCCGGACTACTTCGTGAAGGCCGATGCGCTCGGACTCCGCGTCCCCAACCTGCGCCGCCTGATGCGCGAGGGCGCCTGGGCCCGCGTCGAGGGCGTGCTGCCGACCGTGACCTACCCGTCGCACACGACCCTGATCACGGGCGTGACGCCGCGCGTGCACGGCATCGGGTCCAACACCTACTTCGATCCCGAGGAGCGCTCGCTCGGCGCCTGGCACTGGTACGCCTCGGAGATCCGCGTGCCGACCCTGGTGTCCGCCGCCGCGCGCGCGCGGGCTCCTGACCGGTGCCGTCTCCTGGCCGGTGAGCATCGGCCGCTTCGCCGATTTCACATTTCCGGAGTTCTTCCGCGGCAGCTCCACGCATCCGAGCGACCTGAACCTGCTGGACGCGCTCGCGACTCCGGCCTGCTCGACGACACCGCCGCCGACCGCGGCCGGCCCCTGCCCTGGCCGATCACCGATGCCGAGCGGACCGACGTGGCCGTCAGCATCCTCAAGCGGCACCGGCCCGCCCTGCTGCTCCTCCACATCTTTGACCTCGACCACGCGGAGCACGAGTACGGGCCCATGACGCCGGAGGCGAAGCAGGCGGTCGAGCAGAGCGACGCCAACATCGGGCGCGTGCTGGCGGCGATCGAGGAGGCGGAACGGCGGCCGAGACGCTGGTCGCGATCGTGTCCGACCACGGCTTCCTGCCCATCGAGCACTACGTCCGGCCCGAACACGCTGCTGCGCGAGGCGGGCCTCTTGGAGGCCGACGACAAGGGGAAGATCGTGAAGTGGCAGGCCGCCTTCCAGTCCAGCGGCGGCACGGCCGCGCTGCGGCTCAACGACGGCGTGCCGGCCGCCGTCGTCCAGCGAGTGCGCGCGCTGCTGGAGCCGCGCCTGGCCGATCCCGCGAGCGGCCTGCGCGGAGGTGCTCGATCCCGCCGCGATCGAGGCCCTGGGAGGCGAGGACGCCGCGCTCGTCCTGTGCGCGCGCGAGGGCTTCTACTTCGCGAACGCCGCCGGCGGCGAGTGGCTGGCGCCGGCCACCTCGAAGGAGGGCACGGCTACCTGGCCCGCCTGCCGGCCCTGCACGCGTCGCTGGTGCTGGCGGGACCGGGGAGCGCAGCGCCGGGGCGACCTCGGTGTCGTGCGCATGACGCGCATCGCGCCGACGCTGGCCCGCGTGCTGGGGGTGGAGCTGGGGCCGCAGGCCGACCAGCCGCTGCCCTGACGCCGGCGCCACGCGCCGCCCGTGCTATCCTCCCGGCGCTCGACAGGCAGGGAGGATGCGATGAGCTCGATGCCGCCGACGGGGACGCAGGGAGACAATCCCGCCGTCCAACGCCAAGGACCCGACGCTGGTGCTGGTGCTCGCCCTCTTCCTGGGCGGGATCACGTACTTCTTGTTCGGCCAGTGGCAGAAGGGCGCGGCGTCCCTCGGCGCGCTGGTGGTGGCGATCATCCTCACCATCGTCACCTGTGGCGTCGGCGTGATCATCCTGGTCCCGCTGCAGATCGCGGTCGTGATCGACGCCTACATGCAGAACAAGGCGCTGTCCGAGGGCCACACGCTCGGCCACTGGACGTTCTTCGACAAGCACCTCTAGGAGAGGCGCGGGCGAAAGCGCCCGCGTCAGCCCTTGGGGACGATCGCGATGGGCTCCAGCACCACGCCCGACGCGGCGCGCGCCTTGTCCAGCACGCGCTGCGTATCCTGGTACAGGCGGACCTGTGCCCGGAACGGCTCCTCGCCCTTGCCGGGCCGCTGGCGCCTGTAGGTTCCGTCCGGCTGCAGGCGGCGGCCCTTCACGTTGTCGAGGAACATGGCGTCCAGCGCGTCCAGCACCTTCTTGCGGCAGCCCGTCGGCACCGGGAAGAGCAGCTCGATGCGCCGGTCGAGGTTGCGCGGCATCCAGTCGGCGCTGCCCAGGTAGACCTCCTCGTCGCCGCCGTTCCGGAAGTAGAAGATGCGCGCGTGCTCCAGGAAGCGGTCCACGATCGAGACCACCTCGATGGTGTCGCTCACGCCCTTGAGCCCCGGCCGCAGGCAGCAGGTGCCGCGCACGTTCAGGCGGATGCGCACGCCCGCCTTCGACGCCTCGTAGAGCGCGCGGATCATCTCCTCGTCCACCAGCGCGTTCATCTTGGCGCGGATCTCCGCGGCCTGGCCGTCCTCCGCCCGCCGCCGCTCGCGCTCGATGAGCTTCAGCAGGCGCTCGCGCAGCATGGTGGGCGCCATGGCCAGCTTCTTGAGGCGCGGCGGGTCCGAGTAGCCGGTGAGCGCGTTGAAGAACGCCGAAGCGTCCTCGCCGATGGTGGGATCGGCCGTCATGAGCCCGAAGTCGGTGTAGAGCCGGGCGGTGCGCTCGTTGTAGTTGCCCGTGCCCAGGTGCACGTAGCGCTCGATGCCCTGGCGGCCGCGCCGCACCACCAGGCAGATCTTGGCGTGCGTCTTGTACCCGCGGATGCCGTAGATGACGTGCGCGCCCGCCTCCTCCAGCCGGCGCGCCCAGCGGATGTTCGACTGCTCGTCGAAGCGCGCCATCAGCTCCACCAGCACGGTCACCTGCTTGCCGGTCTCGGCCGCGCGCGCCAGCGCGCGCACGACGGGCGACTCGCCGCTGGTGCGGTACAGCGTCTGCTTGATGGCCAGCACGTCCGGGTCGCTGGCCGCGGCCGACACGAACCCGACCACCGGGTCGAACGACTCGTAGGGCTGGTGGATCAGGATGTCTCCGCCGGCCAGCCGGGCGAAGATGTCCTTCTGGTCCTCCTCGCTGACGGTGGGCAGCGGCTTGAGAATGGCCTCGCGCAGGTGCTCCAGCGCGGGCAGCTCGATGAGCGGCCACAGCCCGCGCATGTCGAGCGGTCCGCGCACCCGATAGACGGAGGCGGCCTCCACCTCCAGCGCTGGTCATCAGCTTCTGCAACAACGGGTCGCCGATGCCCGCCTGCACCTCCAGCCGGACCACCTGGCCGGTGCGGCGCTTCTTCAGCTCCTCCTCCAGCGCCTCCAGGTACGGCCGCCCGCCCTCGTCGTCGAGCTCCAGCTCGGCGTCGCGCGCCACGCGGAACGCCGCGCTTTCCAGCACCGCCTGCCCGGGAAGAGCGAGGCCAGCTCGGCCCGCACCACCTCCTCCAGCAGGACGTAGGTCGAGCCCTCGACACCGGCGGGGCGCACCAGCCGGCGGAGGCCCGAGGGCACCTGCACCATGGCCAGGCGGGGCTCCGTCTCGCCTCGCCAGGGCCCAGCAGCAGCGCGAGGTTGAGGCTCAGGTTGGAGAGGCGCGGGAACGGGCGCGACACGTCGATGGCGAGCGGCGTCAGCGCGGGCGAGACCTCCGCGCTGGAAGTGGCGCGAGAGCGCGATGCGCTGCATCTCCTCCAGGTCGGCCAGGGCCGCCAGGCGGACGCCGTGGTCCCCCAGGCCGGGCAGGATCTCGTCGCAGAGCGTCCGGCCCAGCGCGTCCGTCATCTCGTGCGCGCGGGCGTGCACGGCCTCCGACTGCTGGCGCGGCCGCAGGCCGGCCGCATCGGGCGCGAGGTCGCCCTCCTCGATCGCGTTCTCCAGCGCGGCCACGCGCACCATGAAGAACTCGTCGAGGTTGGTGGAGACGATGATCGCGAACTTCAGCGCGGTCCAGCAGCGGCACCGTGGGGTCGGCCGCTTCCTCGAACACGCGGTGGTTGAACTCGAGCCAGGACAGCTCGCGGTTGAGGAAGAGCTCGGGCTCCTTCTTGCGCGCCTTGGGCGGCGTCTTGGGCGTCACGCGCGTGCCCTCGCCTCGCGGAACGCGACGCGCCGGCCGAACACGTCGGTCAGGAAGTCCGAGCGCGCCAGCGAGGCCAGCCTCTCCATCGTGAGGTCGCCGCCGCCGTCGACCTCCAGCACCCAGTCCCCGTCCTCCGGGACGATCTTGCACGTCCTTCACCTTCTGCAGGTGGTCCGCGTCCGAGCGCGTTGGCGAGGCGCACGATGGCCGAGAGCTTGTTCACGACCACGCGCGCCTCGCGGTCGAGCGCCATGTAGGGCAGGTGGGACTTCTGGGGCAGCGCGCGCCGGTGATAGCGCGCGACGTTGGCCACGATGGCCATGTCGTCCTGGCCCAGCCCGAAGATCTCGACACCGAGAGGATGTACCAGGTGTGCTTGTGGTGGCCGCGCAGGTTCACGTAGTTGCCGACGTCGTGCAGCAGCGCCGCGACCTCCAGCAGCGACCCGCTCGCGCTGGCTCAGCCCGTGCTCCGACTTCAGCTGGTCGAACAGGCGCACCGCCAGCGCGGGCCACCGTTGCGCCCGTGCGGCGCGTCGTAGCGGTACTTCTCGCCCAGCGCGGCCGCGCTGGAGAGCACCTGCCGGCTGAAGTCCTCGAAGCCCTGGCTGCGTCCGCCTGTGCGATGTCGAGGAGCAGGCCGGCGCGCAGCGACGCGTCGGGCACGATCACGCTCTCGGCGCCCGTCTCGATCAGCAGCTCGCGGTAGGCCAGGAGCGCGGGCACCAGCGTCTCCGCGTCCGCCTGGGGCAGACGGTACTGCTCCACCAGCTGCTCGACGTCGAAGGAGGTGATCTGGTCCACGAAGCGACAGGAACGGCTCGCGGGCGAGCACGGGCAGGTCGTTGCCGTCGTGCTCGCGCCTGCATCTGCTCGACCGCGAAGCGCACGTCGCCGCCCAGCGCGATGAAGTGCTTCGCCTCGCGCAGCGGGCATCTCGCGGCGGATGTCGTCCACGACGTTGTGGATGTGGCGCCGCAGCAGGCGCATGCCCTGCTCCTGGCGTGCCCTGCCAGGACGCGAGGCTCTGGCGCATGCGGATGGAGCCCAGGGGATAGGTGCCCGAGTGGATGGGCTGGCCCTTGCGCAGGAACGAGATGTCCGCGCTGCCGCCGCCCACCTCGACCAGCAGCGTGTCCTGCGCCAGCAGGGCAGGCGCCTCGGCGCAGCCGTCTCGCGCACGGCCATGTAGGTCAGCCGGTTCTCCTCGGTGCCGTCGATGATCTCCGACGTCGATGCCCGGTGCGCAGGCGAACGCGGTCGATGAAGGCGTCGCGGTTCTGGGCCTCGCGCACCGCGCTCGTCGCCACGGCCCGGTAGCGCACGACGCCGTAGGTGTCCATCAGCCGGCGGAACCCTTCGAGCGCCTTCAGCGTGGCCTCGATCGTGGCCCGCCCCAGCTTGCCGTGCGTGAAGGTGTCCTTGCCCAGCAACACGCCGCGGGTCGCTTCCTCCAGGATGCGGACGGGCTGGCCCGGCGGCGCCTCGGCCACCACCAGCCGGATGGCGGACGCGCCCAGGTCCAGCACGGCCAGCGGCCGCGGCGCCTCGGGCGCCGGCGGCGGCGGGTTCTTCGGTGCGAGGGTGCGGCGGCGCGGGCCTGCCATGGCTCAGGCCTCCCGAGCCGCGCGGCGGGAGGCCGATCGCTCGGCGGGAACGACCTCGACGCGCACGGGCAGCCCGAACACGTCCTCCAGGAGCGCGGCGCGGCGCGTCACGCCCCACAGCTCCAGCTCGCTGTCGCCGTCGGCCTGTCCCCGGATGAGCAGCGAGCGGCCGCGGCCGCTCACGGTCAGGCCGCGCACCACCCGCCGGTGGCTGCGGTCGAGCGCGTCGGCCACGCGCAGGAGGGCGGCCAGCGTGCGCACGGTGCGCCGGGCGTCCTGCGGGAGTGCCGCCGTAGCCCGCGTGCTTCTTCCGCGGGTGGCCACGGCGGTGGTAGCGGGCCACGTTCGCGAGCGACCTCGATCTCGATGGGATGGAAGCCGCGCAGCCTGCCGTTCTTGATGAGGTAGTACGTGTGCTTGTGGTGGCCGGGGTAGGAGATGTGGTGCCCGATGTCGTGGAGGAGCGCCGCGTACTCCAGCAGCGAGCGGGCCTCGTCGCCCAGTCCGTGCAGCCGCCGCGTGGCCTCGAACAGCTCCAGCGCCAGGCGGGCGACGTGCTTGCCGTGCTCGTCGTCGGCCGCGCAGCGCTCGGCCAGGCTGGCCACGCTGCGGCGCCGCACGTCGGGATAGGCCTCGGCGCGCGCGACCGAGCGCCGGTGGCCCTGCATGTAGTCGAGCAGGATCCCTTCGCGCAGCGCCCACTCGCAGAGCACCAGCTCCTTGACGCCCGTCCGCTGCAGCAGGGTGTCCAGCACCACCGCGCCGGTCACGATGATGTCGGCCCGCGACTGGTCCATGCCGGGCATGCGCAGCCGGTCAGCGCAGGGTCGTGCCCACCAGCCGCCGGCGCACCTCGTGCAGCGCCTCCGCGGTGACGGTCACGTGGTGCAGCGTCTCGGGCGGCGCGCCGGCCTGCGCCGTCAGCGCCAGCGTGGCCAGGGCCAGGATGGTGCCGGACGTGCCCACCGCCACGTCGAACTCCAGCTCGCGCACCCTCGCGGCGTGGTGGCGCACGTGGCGCTCGACGTGCTCGACCAGGCGCTCCTCTTCCTTCGGCGTGAGCGGGTCGCCCTGGCCGAACGCCTGCGCCATGCGCAGCACGCCCAGCTTCTCGGACGCCAGCAGGTTCAGCCGCTTGCCCGCGCCCAGGGCCAGCTCCACGCTGCCGCCTCCGATGTCGATCACCAGCGCGCGGCGCCCTTCCAGGTGGATGCTGTGCAGCGCGGCCTGGTAGATGAGCCGCGCCTCTCCTCGCCCGAGATGGCCTTGGGCCAGAAGCCGATGGTGCGTCCGACCCGCTCCAGGAAGTCCTCGCCGTTGCCGGCCTCGCGCACCGCGGAGGTGGCCACCGCGATCAGCTTGTCGACGCCCTGGGTCTCGGCACAGGCGCTGTACTCGGCGAGCGTCTCCAGGCCGCGCTTCATGGCGGCGCTCGAGAGCTGGTGCCGGAGCCAGCGTGCTCGCGCCCAGGCGCACCATCTCCTTCTCGCGCCCGATCACGCGGAAGCCGCCCGACACGCTGGCCTCGACCACCACCATGTGGATCGAGTTGCCGCCCAGGTCTGATGGCGCGGCGATTTTCATCGTGCCCTTCACAATCCGGCCGTGGATCCGTCAGCATTGTACTTCGCTGCGCGGCCTTTGCAGGTCCGCGCACGAGCGTGCTACTGTCCCGATCCTTCGCCGAGACGACACCGTGACCACGCAGCAGCCCTCCGAAGCCGAACCGGGCACCCGCTTGCTTCGCCAGCGGGTGCAGGCGGTCTTCCGCCACCTCCCCGGTGCGCTCGCCGGTGACACGAGGAAAGACTGCACCAGATGCGGATAGTGGCGCGCCGGCTGCGCGTCGCGCTGCCGCTCCTGTCCTCCGGCGCGCCGACGGCCGCCGCGTGCGCCGGGCGCTGCGGACCCTGCGCGACCTGACGCGCACGCCCGGTCCCAGCCGCGACCTGGACGTGATGTGCTCGCTGGCGGAGGATCGCTGGAAGAACGCGGGACCGCTCACCCCCGAAGGGCGCACTGTTGCGGCGGCGCCTGCTGGCCGCGCGCGGGCGCAGCCGGCGTCAGATGGCGGAGGCGCTCCTGGACCTGGAGATCGCGCGCCTGCGCCGGGACCTGCGGGCCACCCTGCGCCGAGGCGGCGAGCTGCTCTTCACGGTGCTGCTGCGCGTGCGCAACACGCGCCGGAGCACGAGGGCAGCGCGTGCTGGACGCGCCACGCGGCTGGGCGACACCTTCGATGATGCCGCCCTGCACCGCATCCGCATCCGGGCGCGGCGGCTGCGCTACACCGCCGGAGCTGCAGGACCTGCTGAAGAACACGCAGGGGTGAGGTGGCCCGGCAGTGGAAGGACCTGCAGGAGCGGCTCGGCCTGGTGCGCGACCACCAGGTGCTCTCGCAGTGGTTCGCCCGCCAGGCGCTCCGCGCCGCGCGCCCGGGCGAGGGAGGCGCTGCAGGCCGAGGCTCGCACGCACGCGTCCTGGTTCCACGAGGAGAGCCTCCGGCACCACCGCGACCTGCTGGCGGCCCGGCCGCTCGAGATCGTGCATCGCGCGCTGGAGGAGATGGGCCAGGGACGCAGCGATCTTCGCGCCGGAGCATGACGGCGGCGTGACGCGAGCGAGACAAGGAGCGACGCCATGAGGCTGTTCATCATCCGCCACGCCATCGCGGTCGATCGCAGCCCCGACATCCCCGACGACGCGCGTCCGCTCACGCCTGCGGGCAAGCGGCGCTTCCGCGAGGCTGCGCGCGGGCTCGCACGCTTGTTCCCGCGGCCCGACCGGCTGCTCACGAGCCCCTGCTGCCGCGCGCGCCAGACCGCGAGCATCGCCGGGAAGGCCTGGGGGATCGCGCCCGCCGACGAGGTCGCGCTGGCCGGCGGGTCGGTGGCCGAGCTGGAAGCGGCCCTGCGCCGGCTGCCGCCCGAGTCCTCGGTCTCGCGCTCGTGGGCCACGAGCCGCAGGTGTCGGAACTCCTGGCCCAACTGATCGGCTCGAGCCAGCCGGACCGGATGACCTTCAAGAAGGGCGGCGTGGCGGTGGTCGACCGCCCCGCGGGCCCGGAGGGCGTGGCCGTGCTGCTGGCCGTGCTGCCCCGCGCGTCCTGCGCCGCGCCGGGGCTAACTGGAAGATCACTCAGTTGATTCGGCCGCTCTGTGTCCTCTATTCCTTAGGATCAGCATTTACCGCTACGGGGAACACATCGACAGACAAGCGCTCAGTCCCGTCCGCCATGTAGACTCGACCCCAGTACCTAAAACGATTACCCCACTCATCCGTCGTGCGATTCTCTCACTGTAGACGAGCCCAATGGCTCGGATGCCCATCGCTGGCAGAGCGAGAAGCTCGCCAGGCTCGGATAGTCCGTTTCGATTCACATCCCTCCACAGGCGAAGGTGACGGAAGATGACGTCACGTGTGTCCGATCAAGTTGTCGCGATTGGCATCCAGCTCCTTCAGGGCCTCGTAGCCATTCTCACATCTGCCTCCGAACAGGGATGGAGTTACCGTCCCGAACAATTCTCGTCCGTTGTCAATTACACCATTGGCGTTTCTATCCCACACCAACCAAGCGTCGTCACCAGTGGTAGGCCAAGCCACACGCCTTCGGGGACCGTTGTTAATGGAGAAGAGCGCACCGTCAGGAGCATCGCTGAAGTGGAAGCCAATTCCGCCGCAGATCGATGATGATCCGGGCTCTCTCCACGCACACAGCATCCGCAGAAGTCCCAGTCGGGAGGATCATCGCAGAAGGCGAGAGCATGTTCGTGTAAGTACATCGAGCTGCAAGGCGTGCATCCGGGCCCACCCGGCCAGCCGTGGCAGAGGTAGAAGTTCGTGGTGCACTGGTTCATCGCGACATTGTAGGTACCTTCGCAATTGGGGTTTATTGGCACTTCGTTGACGCAAGAAGTGTAGGCGGTACCAGCATTGGCTTGGCATTCAGCGAAGCAGGTCATCGCACTGGTCCGCCGAAGCTCCTGCTGCAGCCATGAATGCCACTGCCAAGCAAACCAGCCGGCCCAACAAAACTCGGGTACCAAGCGCTTGCTTCATCGCTCCTCCGACCGTCGAAAGACTAGAAAGACTCCGGGGCTAGAGCTGCGCGCGACTTGGGAGAACGATCAGGAATGTGAACGAGAGAGCCAGGAACCTGTTGAGGTCTGGGGTCTTACCCGTTCGGATCTGGGCGATCCATTCGTCGAGGGCTTCGTTACGGTCCTGCCAGAATCGCGAGCATGACTGGAGGTAACGCACGACAACATCACGCTCGCCTCTGGCGAGAAGTTCCTTGGCTAGCGATAGGGAAGGGCCAAATGTGTCCAGCTGCGGTGACCCCGGGGTTTCCCCGCTTTGAGCAAGAACGTCTTGGCGGCTTCGATATCGCCCGCCCGGGCGCCAAGTGGCCGAGAATACGATTTCCGTCGTGAACGGCGTTGCCGTGAGTTCCAGTCCTGCGGCAGCGTCTCGCTCAAGCGCAGGAGTTCCTCGGCATAAGCACGGGCTTTCTGATCTTCGCCCGCTTCGAGGGCTGCATCAGCAACGCGAGACAGCGCGTGATACCTCTCCTCTTGGCTGGTCGCTTCTGAAAGAGTGGGCTCAAGCAATGAGAGCGCGCCTTCCGCTTGCGCTGGAGTTCTAGAGGGCTGGCTCATGCAGAAGCATCCCCAAGCGCGTCCTCCACTCAGGGTTCTCCGGGTCCAGCTGCATGCCTTTGGTAAATAGCTCCTCGGAGAGCTTCGGCTCGTCCGTTGCGAAGAAACGAGCGACGTTCAGGAGCACCTTCAAGTTTGCGGGATCACCATCCAGAATCGATAGCCACAGTGCTTTCGCCTGTTCGTAGGCTGCTGGCTCGGTGAGGTGATTCACCCTGGCGTATGGGCTCCCGGCAATTTCGGCTTCCGGAGTGTTGCCGATCACCCACAGCAGGGTGTTGAGCCTGCTAGCTCTTGCCTCGGGAGACGTTGCCGGAAAGGAGGCGCGCAAGAGGCGCCAACGCAGATCGTGGTCGGAAGGCGCGACGGCAACCTGCTTCTCGAGGTCCTGCACCAAGGTGGTCTTGTTTCCGGCGTCGCAGAGAGCGTGTGGGCCAACTCAACGTGATTGCCGGGACAAGTGCCAGTAGAAGCGGTGCGAACAACTGACCTCGCATGGGGGCCTCCTTGTCGATCTGACCACGTTCTCTGTTCTGAGCGCCTGCAACAATCACGTCGGCAGAGCTAGCGGGGGTCTGGGCGTAGCGACGCAGCTCCCCAGCATTGACTACTTGATGGGCTCGCCCTTCTCCACGCGCGCCAGGTAGTCGAGCAGGGTCGGCTCCTGTGGCCTGAGCGCCTTGGTCTTGCCGGCATGGGCCACGAACGCCTTCGAGTCAGCTGAGCCCGAAATACGCCAGGCCATAGCAGGCCTCGGCCTGCGCGTTCTGGGGGCGAGCGCGATCGCCTTCTCCAGCGGCGGCACCGCGTCCTTGTAGTGCTTGCCGCCCAGCTGCGCGGCGCCCAGGTAGATGAAGCCGTCGGGCCGCGCGCTAGCCGGCGCTCTCCGTGACCTTCGTCAGCTCCGCCACTCGCGCGGTCGTTCTGCTTCAGGTCCACCAGCACCGCGCCCAGCTGCGCGCGGTAGTCCATGTTGGCCGGGTCCGCGGCCACCGCCTTCTCCAGCGGCGGCAGCGCCGACTTCGCGTCACCCTTCAGCGCGTGGAGCACCAGGCCGAGCTGGGCCTGCGCCTCGGCGGAGCCGGGATCGAGCGCCACCGCCTTCTGCAGCTCCGCGAGCGCCGCGTCCGCCTGGCGCTTCATGATGAGCGCGCGCGGGAGGCCCACCCGCACGACGGCCGAGCCGGGCTTGGCGTCGCGCAGCTTGGTGAGGTCCTGGATCGCGAAGTCCACGTTGCCGCGCGCGGCGTCGGTCCAGGTACTTCGCGACGGTCGCCTCCTGCACCAGCTGCTGCGCTTCCCGGTCGCCTTCCGCCAGCGCGGCCGCGGTGGCGGCGTCCTCCATGGCCTTTCGGTCCCGTGGTGCAGCGAGCTTCACCCGCGCGGACTCAGGCGTCGACCGCGCCGGGCGCGTCGGCCAGCACCTGCTTCAGCAGCGGCTCCCGCCTCCGCCGCGCGCCCGGTCTTGCGCAGCACGCGCGCGAGGCCGAGTGTCGCGATGACCTTCTGGTCGGGCGACTCCAGCGCCTTGCGGTAGGCGGCCTCGGCTGCGGGCAGGTCGGCGCGGGCCTCTTCCGCAGCGCCCAGCGCGGACTGCGCGGCGCCGCCGCCGGCCGCGGACGCCTTCTCCGCGAGCGCCTTCGCCTCGTCGCCCTTCCCTTCCCTTGCCCGCTGGCGGGCGGTGGCGATGGTGGGCCACACGCGCCTCGGGATCCGCGGCGACCGCGGCTTGCGCGGCGGCGTCCGCTTCCGGCATCCCGCGCAGCTGCTGCAGCACCGCCATGCGCCCCAGCGCCTCGCGCCTTGGCGGCGCCCGTGAGCTTGTCGGCCGCGGCCTTGTACGCGTCGATCGCGACGTCGAACTGGGACTGCCGCTCGCGCACTCGACCGAGCCGCAGCGACGGCTTTCCGCCAGTCGCGCCGGAAGCGCCGCGCCAGGCCGCGCGATGAAGCGCCGCCTGCCGCCGCGCCGTCGAGTGTCGCCCGCGGCGATCTTCGCGTCCGCGTCCGCCAGCGGATCCGCTGCCGCAACGACCGGGGCGGCCGCCTTCTTGTCCTTCCTTGGGCTTGTCGGTGCTGAGGCAGGGGACGGCTGCCACCGCCAGCAGCGCGACGATCGTGGCTCTACGCCTCATCGTGCACCTCCGGGGCCGTGGGAACCCTGCCACCCCGCGTGGGGGGGCGACGCTCACCGGTCAGCGTGTTTCAGTTGGGCCAGACGATAGCACAGCGCTATTGGGGCTCCTCGCTCGATCGGCCAGCCAGAGATCGCCGATGCGCTCCCAGACCGGAAGTACAGGCTCCGCCCGTCGCTGGCGAGCGCTGCCGAGACGCTGCGGCCGCCCTGGGAACCTGGAGGATGCGGCGTGCGGATCCGTCGACGGTGGACACCGCCCAGAACGTGGCCTCCGGACGGGCGCCGGCGGTGTTGCCCCAGGCGTACATCACGTCGCTCGACGGCCAGGAGAACGCGATGACGTCGAGCCAGCCCTGGTGCGTGATCTGCCGGGCGTCCCGCCCTCCCGCGCGATCACGTAGACCCGTCGCTGCCGCCTCGGTCCGAGCTGAACGCGAGGCTGCGGCCGTCGGGGCTCCAGACCGGGTTGTGATCGCTGGCCGGGTGGACACCACGGCGCGCGCCGCGCCACCCGTCGCAGGAATCTCCCAGATGTCGGCGGAGCCGCCGCGGTTCGAGCCGAAGGCGATCCACGCCCCGTCGGGCGACCAGCGCGGCAGCCAGTCCTGGGCGGGATGCTCCGTCAGGCCGTCGCGGCGGCCCGCCGTCGAGGGGCCACGAACAGGTCGCGCTGATCGCCGACGAGCGCGTGGTGGTATGCGAGCGAAGCGGCCGTCGGGCGCGAAGCTCGGGTACCACTCGGGCCGCTCTGTCGCGCGATCTCGGCGCAAAGCCCCGTTCCGTCCGTGCGCATCACACCCACAGGTCCATGCCGCCCGCGCGGTTCGGAGCCGAACGCGATCCAGGCCCCCTGCCGGTCGACGCCGACGTTCTCCACCAGGTGGTCGCCGGCCGTCAGGGGATGGGCGTCGTCGAGGCTCTGCACCGTCACGCGCCCGGCCGGTGAGACCCCAGATAAACGATCGTTCGGTCAGGCTCACGTACGCCAGGCGGCGTCCATCCGACGAGCGCGAACGAATCGACACCAGCGCCGGACCGTGCGCTTTCGGGTCGCCCTCGGGGTTTCGGTCCTGCTCTCATGCGAAGCGACCACAATCGCCGGAAGCCCCGCCGCGGTCCGGATGATGCAGAAGAGCCGATTGTCGCCCGTCCGACCAGCGAGGCGAACGGTCCAGGTGGCTCCCTGTCCGTGACCGGCAGCGCGCCGCGCCCGGGGCCACGGTCCACAACCGTGAAGACGTCGCCGCCACGCCCGAGCGCGAGGCGAACGCGAGCAGCCGGCCGTCCGGCGACCAGGCAGGGCTCCGTCACCGCGAAGCCGAGCACCGCGGCTGCGAGCGGCACGCTTCTGCGGAGTCCCGCCTTCGGTGGGCAGGAGGAAGAGTCCGCGGTCTGGGTTGAGGCCCCAGCGTGTAGGGCGAGGCGGCGCCGCCGTCGGGCGCCCACGCCGCCTGCGGGCACGGACGCGGCCAGCTCGACGCTGGGCGCGAACGGCACGTCGACCAGCTTCCGCGCGCGGGTCCTCCCACTGGCTCGTGACGAAGAGTCCCCCTCCGTCGCGTCGCGGTCCGATGCGAACTCAGGATCCATTCGCCGTCGGGAGACCAGGTGGGCGCGCCGTCGTGGCCCCGCATGGGCAGCCGATCAGTATCGCCTCTCCGCTGGCCACGTGCACCACCCACACGTCCATGCCACCCAGCTGATCGGACGCATAGGCGACGCGCGTCCCGTCGGGCGACCAGGCGGAGCGTGCTCGAGCCCGGCACCGGTGGTGAGGCGGGTCGCTCTCACGATGCGCACGACGGGTCGCGCGCCGTTGCCCGTTCCCTCGCGCGCCACGCTGCGCCGCTCGAGCCAGAACAGGAAGAGGAGCGCGCCGGCCGCCGCGGCCAGCAGCGCGGCACGCACCCGCCATCGGCGCGACCTCCTGCTGGGGCTCGGCTCCGGCGCCGGAGCCTCCGCGCCGGGGCTCGCCCGCTCACCGTCCCAGGTCACGGGCGCGATGAAACGGCAGCCGCGGCGCGGCAGCGTCTCCACGAAGCGCGGGCTCTCGGCGGAGCCGCCGAGAGCGTGGCGGAGCTCGAGGACGGCGGTGTTCAGGTTGTCGTCGAACTCCACGAACGTGTTCTCCGGCCAGAGCTCACGCGCAGCCTCGCGCGTGATCACGTCGCTCGGACGCTCGAGGAGTGCGGCCAGGAGCTGGAAGGGCTTGGCCTGGAGGCGCACCGAGCGTCCTCTGCCGGCGCAGCTCTCCGCGTGCAGGTCGGCTTCGAAACACGCCGAAGCGCGCCGAGGCGCGGCCGTGGGGCACCGACACGGTCGACTCGACTCCCTTGTTCAGCGGATGCGGCAGTTTAGCACGCGCCGCAGTTGACTGATCGGGCAGGACTTGGCGGATCAGCCAGGCTCCAGTCGCCGTTCATTGACGGTTCGGCCTGCGCTTCGTAGATCAGAGGCATCCGTCACGGACACGAAGAAGAAGGATCGACCGCTTCCTCGCCGATTCGAAGGAGACGCGCGATGAGAACGACGCTCGTGAGAGCACGACGGTCGAGCGCGCGGTCCTGCTGACGCGCCGCTGCGGCGCGCCCATCCGTCGCAGGCGACGTCGGTAAACGGGAGGCCGGCGGTCGCGAGCGGAAGCGCGATCGCCGGTCGCTCGACGCCGGGATGCCACCTGGTTCTCGAATCGACGTCCTGAGAAGGGGAAGAGCCATGAGCCTTCGCGCTGCGATCTCGGAGCCACACAAGCCCTTCGTCCGGTTCCGTGGGTGGCTCGCCTCCCCTGCTCGTCTCGCCCCCGTACCCCCAGCCGGTGCGCAGCCCGCGGGGACGGCGTTCACCTTCCAGGGCCTGCCTGACCGACGTGGGCACGCCCAGCGACGGGCCCTTCGACTTCCGGTTCATCGTCTATACCGCGCCGGTTGAGGGTCGCAGGTCGGTCCCACCGTGCTGAGCGACGACCTGCTGGTGGTCAGCGGGCTCTTCACGGTTTCGCCTCGACTTCGGTGCCGCCGCGTTCGTGGGCGACGCCCGCTTCCTCGAGATCGCGGTGCGCCCGGGTGCGAGCACCGGCGCCTACAGCGTCTTCGGCTCACGTCAGGAGCTCGCCGGCGCCACAGTCGGTGTTCAGCCAGACGGCTCCCTGGGCGGGCGTCACCGGCAAGCCTGCGGGGTTCGCCGACAACGTGGACAACGACCTCGCTGGGCACGACGACGTGCGCGGCCGGCCAGCTGGATGAAGTGGAACGGAGCGAGCTGGGCCTGCGCTCCGGACGTCGACACGTTCATCACCTACCCGCGGCGAACGGCCTGACCCTGTCGGCTCAACACCATCCAGCCCGTCTACGGGGCAACGGGACCGCTCTCTCTGCTAGCGCACAGCGACCACAACCACTTCGGGCAGAGCTGACGAGCTCAGGGCCCAGCGGCCTGGCGGTCACGAACTCAAGCGGCACGGCGTTCGTGGGCCAGAGCTCGGTCGATGCAGCGGGAATCCTCGGAAGCGCCCCGTCGACGTCGGGGTCCAACGCACACGGTGTTCGGGGCGAGACCGGCTCCAGTGCCGGCAGTGGTGTCTTTGGACTGGCCACTTCGACCGCCGGGACCACGTATGGCGTCCGCGGGGTCCACAACTCCACGTCGGGTGCGGGCGTTCAAGGGGAGTCCAACGCATCCAGCGGCGCCGGGTATGGGGTCGTGGATTCAGCGGGTCCACGAGCGGCCGTGGCGTCTTTGGATCGGGTCACCGCGACCACCGGATTGGCCGTGGGAGTGTGGGGAATCGAGCTCCTCGAACGGTCAGGGTTCGCGGAACCGCGATCGCCACCACGGGGCCGACGCGTCGGGCGTCTCCGGCGTCGCCTCGTCGACCCAGGGCCACGGTGTACTGTGGGCAAGCGACCTCCATTTTCGGCCAGACCTACGGCGTCTTCGGCGAGGCCGCGTCCAGTGCGGGCACCGGCGTCTTCGGGGCTGCCACCTGACCGCGGGGGCCGCCCTCGGCATGTGGGCCCAGGCCAACGGCGTCGACGGCAGCGGCGTCTATGGGAGTGCGAGCGGCTCGGGTTCCTCGGTCGGCGTTCGCGGACGATCCTTCGGAACCGCATCTGCTGCGTCGGGAGTGATCGGCGAGCTGACGAACACCACCGGCACGGGCGCCGCGGTCCTGGGCATCCAGGGGTGTCGGCGACCGCCTGCGCGGCTGTCTTCTCCGGGCGCGTGGCCGTGACCGGCACGCTGAGCAAGGGCGGCGGGTCGTTCAAGATCGACCACCCGCTCGATCCCGAGAACAGGTACCTGTACCACTCGTTCGTCGAGTCGCCCGGACATGATGAACGTCTACAACGGGAACGTGGTGACGGACGCCGACGGGCTCGCGGTCGTGACAGCTGCCCGAGTGGTTCGAGGCGCTCAACCGGGACTTCCGCTACCAGCTCACGGATCGGGACGACGCGGACGCGCCGGGTTCGTACAGGTCAAGGTCGCGCGCAAGATCGCGGCCAACCGCTTCACGATCCGCGCCAGCGCGCCGGGCGTGGAGGTGAGCTGGCAGGTCACCGGCATCCGCAAGGACCCGTTCGCCGAGAAGTACCGCATCCCGGTCGAAGAGGACAAGCCGGAGGGCGAGCGGGGCACCTACCTGCATCCCGACGCCTGGGGGTCCCGCTGGAGAGGGCTACGACCAACGGCGAGGGGCGCTGCGTCCGAAGCCACCGGAGCCGCCCCGCACCGACGAGAGCTCCGGCTCGTAGCAGGCGACGCCGATGCCACGCCCGTTGCTGGCGCTCGTGCTGGCGCTCGCGGCCGCACCCGCGCGCACGCGCAGTCGTACGAGCTCTCCTGGTGGACCGTCGACGGCGGCGCGCACGACCGCGAACACCGGCGGGACGTACGCGCTGGGCGCGACGGCAGGCCAGCCCGACGCCGGCGGCCCCTACGCAGCCAGCCCCTACGTCCTGCACTCCGGGTTCTGGCGCTGGCCGCCAGCGGAGCGGTCGGCCCACAGGCGGACCTCTCGATCACGAAGACGGACGGGCAGGCCACCGCCACGCCGGGCACGATCGTCACCTACACGATCGTCACCGCGAACGCGTGGACCGTCTCCCGTGTCCGCTGCGCCGGTGACGGACGCTCCTCCGGCTGCGCTCACGGGCGTGAGCTGGACCTGCGCCGCGTCGTCCGGCGCCACTTGCCCGCCGTCCGGCAGCGGAGGCATTGCCGCCGCCGTCGGCCTGCCGCCCGGTGGCACCGCCACGCTCACGCTCACGGGCACCGTCGCGCCCGGCGCGACCGGTACGCTCGCGAACGCGGCGTCGATCGCGGTGCCCAGCGGCGTGCTCGAGTCGGATCCTCTGACAACCAGGCGACGGACACGGACACGCTGACGCCGTCGGCGGACCTGTCGATCGCCGTGGCCGATCTGCCGGATCCGGTCGCGGCCGGCACGTCCCTCACCTACACGGTCACGGTCACCAACATCGGGGCTCCTCGATGTCGCCGTCGGCGACGGTCGCCGACGTGCTGCCGGCCGGAGTGAGCTTCGCCTCGTCGAACCCCCGCGTGCGCTCACGTCGCGGGAACGGTGACGTGCACCGTCGGCGCGCTGGCCCCCGCCGCTCTCGCAAGCATCACGATCACGGCCACCGTGAATCCCGGCACCACCGGCTCGGTCACCGACGTCGCCTCCGTCGCTGGCGCCGCAGTGGATCCGTCGGCGGCCAACAACACGGCACAGCGAGACGACCACGGTCATCCTGCGCGCGAAGGGCGAGCTGTCCCACGGCATCCTCCTGCGCGCGGACCTGGCGGGCGTCGGTGCGGCGGCCGACGTGGATCTCTACCGAATCCGCCAGCAGCCCTACTCGTCGTACGAGGTGCTCGTCGACGGACCTCGGGCGACATCGGGGCCGGCGCGGGTCCGCTGCGGGATCGCGTCGGGCCGGACGGCTCGACGGTCCTGCAGTCCTCGGTCGCGGCCGGCGCGGGGCCCAGCCGCAGCCTGCGTTTCTCGAACGCGGACTCCTCGGCGATCGACAGCGCACATGATCCGCGTCCGGAGCGCCTCCTGCGCGTCGGACTGCGGACCCGACGACACCTATCGCCTGCGCGCCTGGGAGACGACGGCCAGCGTGGCGCGCTTCAACAACTCGGGCAACCAGGTGACGGTGCTGTTGCTCCAGAACACCGCCAACGGGACCGTAACCGGGACCGTCTACGCGTGGGCGCCACGGGAACGCTCGCGGGCCAGCAGACCTTCACGCTCGCGCCCCGAGCGCTGTTGGTCCTCAACACGGGTGCCATCGCTTCGGGCGGCGCGGGCTCGCTCACGATCGCCCACGACGGGCCGTACGGAGCGCTGGCCGGCAAGACGGTCGCCCTCGAGCCTTCGAGCGGCTTCAGCTTCGACGCACCGCTCGAGGCGCGACCGCGATGAGGCATCGCGCGGCGCGCAAGTCGACAGGAGGCATGAGATGAAGAGGACCGCAGGCGTGATCGCCCTATCGCTCGCGCTGGAGGCGCTTCCCGCCGGGGCCGACACTCTCCACTCGGCCGCCGACACGACGACGAACCTGAGGGCCCCGAACGACAACTACGGGATCTGGCCGACCGTGACCGTCCGCGGCGGATCGTCGGAGGTGCGCCACGGCTTTGTCCGGTTCGACCTGGGCCCGATCACGGACCTGCCCGCGGGCACCACGGTCGAGCGCGCGGTACCTGCGCGCCTATGCCGTGCTCGTGGTCTCGCCGGGCCCGATCGAGATCCACCCGGTGCTGCACGCCCTGGCAGGAGGGATCGCTCGTCTGGAACACGCCACCGGCCATCGGCCCCTCGGCGGCGACGCTGGCCATCGCGAGCGCCGACCGGCTCGGCTTCGTGACGGCGGACGTCACGAGCGTCGTTCGCGACTGGCTCGCCGGCACGCTGCCGAACGAGGGGCTGGCGCTGGTCCCTGGCACGAGCGGCGTGCGCGTCGAGCTCGACAGCAAGGAGAGCCCGCTCACCAGCCATCCGATGGAGCTCGAGGTGGTCCTCCGAGCGCGGGCACTCCGGGGCCCGCTGGACCTGCCGGTCCCGACGGGCGATACGGGCGCGCAGGGACCCCAGGGCGTTCCTGGAGCGACCGGATCGCAAGGCGTCCCGGGCCCGCAAGGCCCGCCCGGCGCCGGAGTCGCGTGCAGCGACGGCGACTTCATCGGCTGCTACACGGGGCCCGCGGGCACCCGCGGCGTCGGCGCGTGCCGAAGCGGCGAGCGCACCTGCGCGGCCGGCGTCTTCGGCAACTGCGGCGGCCAGGCACTGCCCACGGCCGAGACCTGCAACAGCGTGGACGACGACTGCAACGGCCTGGCCGATGACCTCTTCGGCTGCGCCGTTTGCCAGCCCGGCACCGTGGCCAGCTGCTATCCGGGGCCTCCGGGGACGATGGGTGTCGGCGTCTGCACGGCGGGTCAGGAGCACGTGTGGGCCGAATGGGCAGTACGGAGCGTGTCGGCAGCGTCATGCCCGCTGTCGAGATCTGCAACGGATTCGACGACGACTGCGACGGGCAGATCGACAACGGCTGCAATGCCGCCTCGTTTCCCTCGAATCTCCTCCGAGTGTGTGCACGGCGGCCACGTCAGCCGTGCTCGCCCTGGAAGCGGGCATCACGACCTGGTCCACCGACAGCGGCTGCGACCAGATCGTCGCGCAGCCCGCGCCTGCCCCATCCATCTGCGTCCGGCGCTTCGACAGCGTCGCCATCGCCCAGGGAGCCACTCTCAAGGCTCTACGGGACCAATGCCCTGGCCCTCGTGGCCGTGTCGGGCATGACAGTCGACGGCACGATCGACGTGAGTGCCGACTCTCGGCTGGCTCCGGGCCCGGAGCTTGTGTCATCGGCTGCGGAACCGGCGGAGATGGCGTCACCTTCAGCGTGGGTGGTGGTGGTGGTGGTGGCGGATTCGCCACGCTGGGTGGGACGACGACGTTCGGAACGGCAGGAGGATTGGCATACGGATCGGCGGGGTTGACGCCCCTGATTGGAGGCTCACGCGGCGGATACGGCGGAATGCCGCCGTCGCTCCTCTTCAGCACTCCAGGAGGAGGAGGCGGCGGAGCCTTGGAGCTCGTATCGTGCGGCCTTCTTCAGGTTGGCCCTCAGGGCATCGTGGACGCGAGCGGTGGAGGCGGAAACTTGAGCTCGGCTGCCGCCAGTCATGCTCAGGGTGTGGGCGGCGGAGGAGGAGGCTCGGGCGGTGGCATCTTGATCGAGGCGGCGACCGTCTCCGTGGCCGGCACGATCGCTGCGAACGGCGGTGGAGGAAGTGGCGCTGCGTTCCAACCTCCCCTCGCTTTGCCCGAACGACACGGAAGTGGACAGGCGGCTTCGATGGCGCGCCCGGCGTTCTGCCTGCACCGGGAGGGCACGGTGGTGGTGTTGGGTGCATACCCGGCGCGACCGGAGTCAGCGGTGGGAACGGTGGAGCCGGAAGCGTCACGCCGGGCAGCGGAGTGAGTGGGTCAGTGGCGGAAGGAGGCGCCGGCGGAGCGGTCGGTCGTATCCGAATCCGCGCGACGTCAGGCGCCCCAAGCCTCGTGGGCGCGATCCTGAGCCCGACGCCGGTGGTGCAATGAGCATCCTCGCGAGGAGGTCGGCGGGCCCACAGGCGGAGCCGAAGAAGGAGACGCGATAGAGAACGACGCTCGTGAGCCTTGCGCTCTCGCTGGCCACCCTGGGCGCGCGCGCGGGCCGACACCCTCCATCCGGCCGCCGACACGACGACGAACCAGCGGGCCCCGAACGACAACTACGGGATCTGGCCGACCGTGACCGTCCGCGGCGGATCGTCGGAGGTGCGCCACGGCTTCGTCCGGTCGACCTGGGCCCGATCAGCGGACCTGCCCGCGGGCACCACGGTCGAGCGCGCGGTCCTGCGCGCCTATGCCGTGCTCGTGGTCTCGCCGGGGCCGATCGAGATCCACCCGGTGCTGACGCCCTGGCAGGAGGGATCGCTCGTCTGGAACGCGCCACCGGCCATCGGCCCCTCGGCGGCGACGCTGGCCATCGCGAGCGCCGACAGCTCGGCTTCGTGACGGCGGACGTCACGAGCGTCGTTCGCGACTGGCTCGCCGGCACGCTGCCGAATCGAGGGGCTGGCGCTGGTCCCGGGCACGAGCAGCGTGCGCGTCGAGCTCGACAAGGCGAGGAGAGCCCCCTCACCAGCCATCCGATGGAGCTCGAGGTGGTCCTCTCGAGCGCGGGCACTCCGGGACCCGCTGGACCTGCCGGTCCCGCGGGCGATACGGGCGCGCAGGGACCAGCGGGTCCTACGGGAGCCCAGGGACCGCAGGGGCCTCCAGGCCCGACCGCACCGGCGGGCGCGGCGCTCACGGCATACGAGGATCTCGTGGGTCTGCCGTGCCGACTTGCAGATGGACACGCGGGCTACATGGCCCAGGCGCAGGCCCTCGAATGCCGGCCGCGCCCGCAGGCGGCTGCCCTGCTGGCCCAGACGCCGACGATCTGGCTGGAGGGGCCGGAGCTCTTCGTCTTGTCGTTCGTCAACTATGGTCGCGAGTCGAGCGGCACGATGGCGGTGGAGCTGGCTCAGTCCCCTGCAGGCGTGCTCACGGTCGAGCAGGACGATTGCTCAGGACATATCCCTGGAGCCTGGTGCCCGTTGCCGTGTCCACGTTCGCATGAGCGGGGCCAGCGGCCTGCATGTCCTCGCCTGCGTTGGCGGTAGGTGATGGCACGACGTCCGCCGCAACCAACGCTGCGCACGCAAGTCGCCGGCGATTTGATCGCGAGCCCCAGTTCGGTCTGCTCTTCGGCTCGACGTTTCAGGCGGTGGTGGTCACAGTGACGAACACCGGGGGTGCCCCTGTCGGGCTCACGACGCTGCAGCTCGTCGTCGACACGCCCGGATGTTCGCCATCACGCAGACGGGTGCTCGGGCAGCACCATTCCTGGACATGCAGTGTGCACCTTCGCTGTGAGCTGGGTCTTGCCCACGCCCGGCAACGCGCCCTGAGCGGAGCCGTCCTGGTCCAGCGCCGCCGACGGCAGCGCGACGGCCGCGGCTGAATCTGGCGACAGCTGGCCACTGAGCGGCGTCCACTGGGTCAGTGGATGGGCTGGGCCACGAACCGGTAGCCCAGGCCGACGATCGTCTCGACGTGATGGCTGGCGGTGGGCGACGCTCGCCGGTCAGCGTGTTTCGGTTGAGGGCCAGACGACAGCACCCATCGCCAGCGGGCGTGTGCCATCACCATCGGCACCGGCGGCGGGGCTCCCACCGAGCGGGGACGTTGACAAAGCGCCGGAGTCCTTGAGTGCCGGCGTAGTCAGCTCCCCCGAACCCTTTCCGATGGAGACCGTCGTGGAGAACAGTCGACGTCCGCTCTCTTGCATGCGCAGCGCTGCTCGCCGCCGCCCTTCCCGCCGGAGTCCGCCGGCGACAAGTGGGAGTTGTGTGGCGCGCCCGGTTGCATCGACGACATCGCCGCCAATTCCAACCAGCTCATCCACGGCCGGCCGCAGACGCGATGACCTCGAGGCGCTCTGGCGTCGACATCGATTTCATGACGGTGGAGACGAAGAACCGTCGCTCCTACGAGGTCCGAGGGTTCAATTCGAACCAGCCCTGGACGGGCCCCGCAACCCTCGGCACGACGAGCATCGCCCGCGTCGACAGCAACGGTGCGATATTGACCGCCGGTTTGCGCCCGACGGCGCCGGCCCAGCCGGAGGCTTCGCGAACTGGAACGCGGTGCGCTGGATCGGCACCGCCGACCAGAGGGACTTCATCCGCGTCCAAAGCAACCTGGCCTTGGCCTCGAACGCGAACGACCAGTACGACGTGGAGCTCCTGGAGACCACCTATTTCGTGCCGCGCTGGAACAACCTCGAACGGCCAGACCACCATCTTCCTGATCCAGAACGTCGAGTCCACGACCGTAACCGGCAGCGTGTTCTTCTATGACAACGCCGGCGCCCTCCTGCACACCGAGCCGCTCAGCGTGCCGCGCAACGGAATGCAGGTGATCGTCACCGGGCGCCATCGCGAACCTGGCCGGGTTGTCGGGACACGCGCACATCGCCCACCTGGGCGGTTGGCGCTCAGCGGCCAAGGCGGTGGCGCTGGACCCGGCGACCGGGTTCAGCTTCGACACCCCGGCCGCTCTCGCGGCCACGCTAGCGGCGACGCTGGCGCTCCGGCCGGCCCGGCCTCTTCACGGGTCGGGCCGTCCGAGGGCGACGAACGGGCCGCCGAACGCGAACAAGGGCGCCTAGTGGATGGGCTGGCCGGGCTGGGCCACGAACCGGTAGCCCAGGCCGACGATCGTCTCGACGTGATGGCGGGCCGGGCCGAGCTTCAGGCGCAGCCGGCGGATGTGGGCGTCGATGCTGCGGGACTCGACGTCGGTCTCGTAGCCCCACACGCGCTCCAGCAGCGCGCTCGCGCGTGAGCACGCGGCCGGCCCGCTCGACCAGGTAGCGGAAGAGCTCGAACTCCTTGTGGGTGAGCCGGATCTCCTGGCCGCGGTAGCGCACGATGAAGGCGTCGAACTCGACCTCGAAGTTCTCGTCGCGATAGCCCTGCGGGCGCCTCGCCGCTCGTCTCGGTGCGCCGCAAGCGCCACGCCGGCAGCGGGCGGCCAGCTCCTTCAGGCTGAACGGCTTCACCACGTAGTCGTCGGCGCCCATCTCCAGGCCAGAGCACGCGGTCCACCTCGTCCGAGCGCGGCGGAGACGATGATGACCGGCACGTGCGCGGTGCCGGTCTGGCGGCGGATCATGCGGCAGACCTCGAGGCCGTCCATGCCGGGCAGGTTGAGGTCCGAGCAGCACCAGGTCGACGCCCTGCGCGCGGCCTCCAGGCCCTCCTCGCCCGTGCGGGCGACCTTGACCTGGAGGCCCGCCTTGTCCAGCTGGTAGCTGATGGCCTCCGGCGATGTCGTTGTCGTCTTCGATCAGGAGGACACGCTTCATTTCCCTCCTCGTGATGGTGGCGGACGTCGCTGGCCTCCACCAGGAAGATCACGTCCTCGGCGATGTTGGTGGCGTGGTCCGCGATGCGCTCGAGGTTGCGGCTGATCGAGGATCAGGCCCGAGCGCCGCGCTCGATGGTGGCGGGGTCGGCCATCATGTAGGTCAGCAGCACGCGGAAGACCTGGTCCTTGAGCTGGTCCACCTCGTCGTCGCGGGCCAGGATGTCGCGGGCCAGGTCCGGCGTCGCGCGCGCACGAACGCGTCGAGGCTGTCCCTGCGTCATGCGCTCGCGCGATCTCGGCCATGCGCGGCAGGTCGATGCAGCGGCTTGAGCGGCGGGTGGGCAGCACGCGCGCGCGTTCTCGGCGATGTTCACCGCCTGGTCGCCGATGCGCTCCGAGGTCGGCGTTGATCTTCATGGCCGCGCGTGATCAGCCGCAGGTCGGTGGCCATGGGCTGCTGCAGCGCCAGCAGCTTCAGGCAGCGGTCGTCGATCTCGATCTGCAGGTCGTTGACGTCCTGGTCGCCCGCGATGATCTTGCCGGTCGACGCTCCGGCCGCCGCTCGATGAGCGCCGTGGATCGCCTGGTGCACGCGCTCTTCCACCAGCGCACCCATGTTGAGCAGCCGGTGCTTGAGCGCCTGCAGCTCCTCTTCGAAATGATGTCGTTCCATCCCGTCTCCGAACTACGGACTGCCCGAGCGGCGGGATTCATCCCGACGCGGGGCGACTCAAGGGGCGCGGCACAGCGCCCTCTCTAACCGAACCTGCCCGTGATGTAGTCTTCCGTCAGCTTGTCCTTGGGCTTCGTGAACATGTCGGGCGTCAGCCCGTACTCCACCAGCCGGCCCAGCCAGAAGAACGCGGTGCTGGTCCGAGACGCGCGCCGCCTGCTGCAGGTTGTGGGTCACGATCACGATCGTGTAACTTGTCCTTCAGGCTGTAGATCAGCTCCTCGATCTTCGAGCGTGGCGATGGGATCGAGCGCCGAGCAGGGCTCGTCCATGAGCGATGATCTCGGGCTCCGACCGCGATCGCGCGCGCGATGCACAGGCGCTGCATCTGGCCGCCCGACAGGCCCAGGCCGCTCTCGCTCGCAGCCGGTCCTTCACCTCGTCCCACAGCGCCGCGCCCGCGCAGGCTGCGCTCGCAGGCCTCGTCGCAGGATCGGCCTTGTCGTTGATGCCGGCGATGCGCAGGCCGTAGACCACGTTCTCGTAGATCGACTTCGGGAAGGGGTTCGACTTCTGGAAGACCATCCCGATCCGCCGGCGCACCTCGATCACGTCGGTGGTGGCCGCGTTGATGTCGAGGCCCGTGCACGGTCATGCGTCCCGGTGATCGTGCACGTTGTCGATCAGGTCGTTCATCCGGTTGAGGCAGCGCAGCAGGCGTGGACTTGCCGCAGCCCGAGGGACCGATGAAGCGCCGTGACCCGGCGGTCGTCCATGTCCATGCGTGATGTCGTGCAGCACGTGGTTGTCGCCGTAGCTCAGGTTGACGGTCGCGAATCACGATGTCCGGCTGGCGCGTCGCCCGGCGGCGCCGGCGTCCCGCGCCTTGACCTCGGTCTTGATGCGCAGGCCGGTGTCGCGCGGTCGCGTCGGCTTGTCTCGGTCATGCGGCATTGCCTCTCCTCAGAACGCGCCGGTCTTGTACTTCTCGCGCAGGCGGTTGCGCACCACGATCGCGGTGAGGTTCAGCAGCACCACGATCAGGAGCAGGAAGATCGTGGTGGTGTAGACCATGGGCTTGGCCGCCTCGACGTTCGGGCTCTGGAAGCCCGACGTCGTAGATGTGGAAGCCCAGGTGCATGAACTTCGCGGTCGAGGTGGAAGAACGGGAAGAAGCCGTCGAGCGGCAGGCTCGGGCGCGAGCTTCACCACGCCCGTCGATCATGAGCGGCGCCACCTCGCCGGCCGCCGCGCGCCATCGCCAGGATCAGGCCCGGTGAGGATGCCGGGAGCGGCCGCGGGCAGGACGACGCGCCAGGATGGTCTGGAACTTGGTCGCGCCCATGCGCCAGCGACGCCTCGCGCATCGATGCGCGGCACGGCGGCCAGGCGCCTCCTCGGCAGCGACGATCGACCACCGGCACGGTCAGCAGCGCCAGCGTCAGCGACGCCCACAGGATGCCGCCGGTGCCGAAGGTCGGGCGTGGGCAGCGGCTCCGGGAAGAAGAGCTGGTCGATCGTCGCCGCCCACGAAGTACACGAAGAAGCCGAGCCCGAACACGCCGAAGACGATCGAGGGCACGCCGGCCAGGTTGTTCACCGCGATGCGCACGGTGCGCACCAGCACGCCCTCGCTGCGCGTACTCGCGCAGGTAGAGCGCGGCCAGGACTCCCAGCGGCGACCACGACGATGCTCATGATCAGCACCATCATCACGGTGCCGAAGATCGCCGGGAAGATGCCGCCCTCGGTGTTCGACTCGCGCGGGTCGTCGCTGAAGAAGACCCACAGCCGGCTGGCGTAGACGCGCAGGCGTCCGGAACCGGCAGAGGCTCGTTCGCGGGGTAGGCGCGGTACACGTCGAGCGCGCGCAGCTCCTTCTCCTGCGCCGTCGGCCGTCGCGAACGTGACGGACGTGGTCGCCGCCCTCGCGGTGCATCTCCGACAGCTCGTCGGCTCTTCTGTGCGGAAGAGCTCCTGCTGCTCGGCGGTGACGCGCTCGACTCGCGGCCGCGCTCCGCGAGCGATCGCGCCCGGGGTTCCTGCGCTCCGCGAAGTCGAGCTTAGCGTCCGTCGCAGCCGGGCGCGCTCGATCCGGTAGTTGATCTCGCCGATCTCGTCGCTTCTCGATCCTGCCGGATCTGCTGCGCGGTCCCTGCGCGCGCCTTGGCTACGAGCTGCGGCAGCAGCGCCGCGACCGCCGCTGCGGGCCGCGTGGCCAGCTCACGGCTCGCCGTCCTTCAGCCAGCACTCGGGCGTCCGCAGCAGCGGGCCGTACTCGCGCCGCTCCACGAAGTAGACCTCGGGCGGCCGATCGCGGCGCGCGACGTCCTCCTCGTCGATCCGCTTGAAGTCGCGTTCCGTACAGGTCGCGGTTGCCGAGGCGACAGGAGGATCCGATGCTTCGTCAGTGTGATCGGGATGGCCGGGGTCGGGGATCGGCTCTCTGCGCGGCCACGCTCGCCCATGAAGACGCGTACCCGTCGCGCAGCGTCACGCGCTCGAGCTGCGGGGCCGACAGAAGAAGCCGAGCCCGTTCGACGAGGATCACGCCGATGAGCCCGCCGATCATCGAGGAGGCAGACGGCCGAGGGCGCTGCCCGTGAGCCAGATGAACAGGTCGCCGCGGCGGAGGACTGCGCGAGGCAAGCCCATCAGATGGCCCGGTACCGCTCGCGCAGGCGCTGGCGGACGATCTCGGCGATGGTGTTGACGACGAAGGTCATGAGGAACAGCAGCCAGGCCGGCCGAGGAAGAGCGTGCGGTACGAGCGTGCCCGCCGTAGGGCGCCTCCGGGATCTCCACCGCGATGTTGGCCGAGAGCGTGCGCATGCCGTTGAAGATCGACCAGTCGAGCACGCGGCGTGTTGCCGGTGGCCATGAGCACGATCATGGTCTCGCCCACGGCGCGCCCGAAGCCGATCATGACCGCGGAGAAGATGCCGGGCTGGCGGTGGGCAGCACCACGCGCGATCGGCCGTCTGCCAGCGGCTGGCGCCCAGCGCCAGCGAGGCCGGCGGTGAGGTGCTGGGGCACGCTGGAGAACGCGTCCTCGGCGATGGTGAAGATGATCGGGATGACGGCGAAGCCCATGGCCAGGCCGACCACCAGGCAGTTGCGCTGGTCGTAGACGAGGTCCATCGCGCTTCGCAGCCAGAGCCCGGAAGTCGCCGCCGAAGAGCCGGACTCTCGACCGGGCGGCTCCGATCAGCAAGGCCAGCCAGCGCGCCCAGCAGCACCAGCGGCACGATCAGACGGCGATCTCCGTCCCGGGCCGGCAGGCGGCTTCCGCAGCGCGCGCGGCAGCGGTCCCAGAGCAGCGACGCCCGATGGTGCCCGAACAGCGGCAGGAGACGACCATCACAGCAGCACGGGCACGAGCTCGCGCTCCACCGCGGGACGCGAGCCACAGGCCCGCGATGAAGCCCACCACCACGCTGGGCAGCGCCGCCATGATCTCCACCGTCGGCTTGACCTGTGCGCCTTGATGGCTCGGGTGCATGAACTGCGACGGTGTAGAGGGCGCCCATGCATGGCGAGCGGGAATGGCGAAGAGCAGCGCGTAGAAGGTGCCCTTGATGGTGCCTGAAGATCAGCGGCACCAGGCTGAACTAACAGCCGTAACC
>ERZ1370068.7497-contig-6410_pt1 | contig 82028 bp, 117 predicted proteins | sample MGYA00561227_ERZ1370068 | MGnify/ENA primary metagenome ERZ1370068 (study PRJEB38410, sample SAMEA6850437) | metagenome | study: Metagenomic assessment of the ecological functions of the soil: analysis of the soil microbiota associated with the...
GTGTACTTCGTTCAGTTACGTATTGCTGCGCGAATTCCTGGAGCAGCGTGGTTTTTCCCACGCCGCCGGATCCGGTGACGTGCCAGACGACGAACGGCGGCTGATCGGCCCGCAGCGCCGAATGGAAGCTGTCGATCTCCGCGTCACGGTGCCGACGGTAGCGGCCCGCCGGCACTGGAGGCCAGCCGATCGGCGATGCGCTCGGCCAGGGGCGGCGTCGGCACGGTCGGGATCCGCCGGCTTGGTGAACGGTAGGACAACGCGAGCGCGTTCTGACGCGCAGGCTTTGAGGGGCACTGTCCGAGATCGTCGCCACGACTATCGCTGATACCCGCGCCTTGGCGATCGCTCCCGATGTATTGCGGCCGCCGCTGATCGTCATCGAGCGCGCGGCGCAGTTCGGCGATCGATCAGGGTGAGCGTCGCCTTCCGCGATGAACCGCCCCTCCCAGACGACGTCGATGACCTCGTCCTTCGAGACCACGCGCCCGCCGGTCTTCGCCAGGAAGGCCAGCAGGTCCATGGTCTGCGGTTCGAGATGCCGGAACCGTGCCGCCGTCGCGAGGTGAGGTTGCGCGTCGGCTGCACCAGCCAGCGCCCGATGTGGAACTCTCTGCGGCGCCGCCGACCAAGAGCCTCTCTTTTTCTGCTCTCCACGCGGCCGATTCTAGACGATTCTGAGCGGCGGCAGCGTCCGCCGCTTAGCGCCGTCGAGCACCGGCGATCGTGGCGCGGCAGGGGATAGCCTTCCCACGCAGCTGACGCGCACGGCGAGCTGAGCCTGCCGCGGCGGCAGCGCCTGCTCGAACAGCCCATACGTCGCTCGCCCCTGCGCGTCGCGCTGCGGCTCGTCCGGAAACGCCCCGCGGCCGAACACGGCGTTCACCTCGCTGAAGTTCGAGCGATTGAACAGATTGAAGGCCTCGGCGAGGACAGACGATCGCCGCGCTGATCGCGCATCGTCATCCGCTTGCTCAGACGCATGTCGACCGTCACTTGTGCGGGCATGGTCCCGGTGTTGCGGCCGACGCTGCTCGCCGGATCCGCGGGGTTGCGCCGCGCGCGGTCGGTCGGAAACGCGCCGCCGTCGCCGTCGCCGTTGAGATCCGACGCCCGCGAGCGGCGTGAACGGACCGGCCCGAGGCCGCCGTCACGATCGCGGAGAGCCTGGAGCCCCACGCGAACTGCGTCAGAGCCCGACACGACGAAGCCGGTGGCGCTGGTCGTGCGTCGCCGGTCCTCGCTCGCGCAGCGGATCGAATCCGCGCGGCAGTCCGGCCGGATCGGACGGATCGCGGCCGACGCCCGTTGTTCTCGGGAGGAACGCGCACTGGAAGTCGGTGGACGTGTCCTCGGCCTTCGAAAGCGTGTACGCCACGAAGAACTGATGACGGCCGGAGCGCGCTTGTTCAGCGACACGGTCACGCCGTCGTACCAGCTCTCGCCGAACGGCGGTGTACTGAAGGACGGAGGCCGACGTGCCGGCGCGCCGTCGACGTCGTTGGGCCGCCGGCCCGGTCCGAGTGCGGGGACGATCGGGTTGTAGTCGATCGTGCCCAACTGGTTCCGGCCGCGGACGCGAGACGAAATTCGCCGAGAGCGACGGTGTCGCGCCGGAGCGCGCGATCGACGCCCACCGCCGTGTGCATGGCATATGGCACCGTCAAGTCGGGCGCTGACGCGATCTCCGACACTCGGAAATCGCGAACGCCGGTTCGGAGAGCCGATGGCCCGGCGACGTCCAGGCCGCGATCGACGCGGGAAGACGCAGCGCGAGCGTGCGCACGCCGCGAACTGCCGTTGATGATCTGGCCAGTCGCGACGCTCGCCAGGATCTGGTAGTCGTCGTAGCGGCCGTAGGCGGCGTGAATCGACGTGCGGCCGTCGCCCGCCGGGTCGATACGCCGACCGCCAGCCGCGGCGCGATCGTGCCTGACTGCCTGATGCGGTAGTGCAGTTGTCCGCCGCCCGTTGTCGACACCGTCGTAGGACGAATCCGGCCACGAACTGCTTCTGATAGCGCACGCCCGGCTTGATCGTGAGCGTTCTGCTGATCCGCCATTCGTCCTGCAGAAACGCCGACACGTCGCTCGTGACCGAACGCGAACTGCGGATTGCCGTAGCCCTGGACGTAGGCGGCAGGCAGACCGCGCTCGAGCGCCTCCAGCGGCCGAGATCGGATCGGACAAGGCGAGCGCCGGATTCGCCGGCAGCGCGGCGAAGATGAAGCGGCCGCCGAAGTGCAGCGGAAGCGCGGCGAGACGGTTGTCGAGGTAGTTGAACTCGACGCCCGCCTTGAGCGAATGACTGGCCGCCGGCATACGACAGCGTCTCCATCAGCTGATAGCGGTCGTTCTTCGCGCGCTGCGGCGTGAAGCGCTGGCGGCCCACGCTGGCGACACCCGGCAACTCGAGCGTCGGTCCGCCTTCGTCGTCGTCGTCGCACGGGCCGTCGCAGGCGGGATCGAGCGACTGGATCGTGCTGGTCCTGCCGCGCGAACTGCACGCGCGCCTCGTTCATCCATCGCGCGCGAGGACGTCGCGTCTGCGACGGCGGCGAGCGACCAGCGTCGTCGCGCAGCAGAGCGGCGCCGCGGCTCTCGCGCCACGAGCCCGCCGAAGGGCTCGATGTTCTCGTTGGTGGTGTCGGAGTACGTTGGCGCGATCACGAGCGCATCGTGCTCGGGCGTCCACTGGTGGTCGATCTTGCCGAGCAGCTCGGTCGTGCCGATCTGAGTACGGCACGTTGCCGAGCTCCACGGGAAACCCGTTCGCGCGCGAGCACGTCGCCGGCGTGCGGGTCGATGTTGACGAAGTTGTTGGCGTCGATGTCCAGCCGCTCGAACGACCGCGAAGAAGAAGGTCCTGTCCTTCCGGATCGGGCCGCCGAGGGTGGCGCCCCACTGGATCTGGCCGAACGGCGCCTTCTCGCGGTTGATCGGCGTCGCCGAACGACGTCGAACCTTCTCGAAGTGGTCCTTGGCGTTCAGCGCGTCGTCGCGGAAGTAGCACGAAGGCGTTGCCGCGGCAGATCGTTGGTGCCGCTCTTGGTGACGATGTTCGACGACGCCGCCGGAGGCCTTGCCGAACTCGGCCGGAGTAGGAGTTGGTGAGGACCTGGAACTCGCGGATCGCCTCCTGGCTGAACGTCGCGCGCACCGCGCCGACGATCGGGTCGTTGTTGTCGAGGCCGTCGACCATGATGTTGTTCGAGCGCGCGCGCTGGCCGCCGAACGAGAGCCCGAGGTGCGCGGAGGCGCCCTGCTGCGGCGTGCGGTCGGTGGTCACGCCGGGCGTGATGACCGATGAAGCTCAGGAAGTTGCGGCCGTTGATCGGCAGGCTCTCGATCTGCTGCTGTCTCACGATCGAGGAGACCGCCGTGTGACCGGGATCGATGACGGTCGTCTCCGCGACCACCGTCACCGCTTCCTGGGCGGCGGCGATCTTCATCGTGAACTCGAGCGACAGTCGATTGTCCGAGCAGCAGCACGATCCCTTCCCGTGTCTCGGTCGCGAAGGCGAGTCGATCGATCGTCACGCGGTAGGTGCCCGGAGGCAGGCCGAGCGCATGGAACTCGCCCCGCCCATCGGTCGCGAGCGAGCGGACGACGTTTGTCTCCGGTATTGACGATGGCGACCACGGCATCGGGAAGGACGCTCCCCGGAAGCGTCTCTGACCTGGCCGCGCAGATCGGCCGCCGTCAATCGCGCCTGCGCGGCGACCGATGCCGGCGCGGTGACGAGCACGATCAATCCGGATCGCGGCCCGCGGCCGAGCCGCCGCGCCGCGAAAATCCTGCGCCCGTGCTGGATCGTCTCGACGACGAGCAGCGGTGCCGCCCAGCAGAACCAACTGGACATCGCAAGCTGCTCGTCCCGCGTGCCGACTCCCGCCGCCTGCAGTGCGAGCCACGCCGCCCGGAACGTGACGAACGCGAACGTCACGACGTAGCTGCGAATCATCCAGTCCCGGTGCTGTTCGATCAGGCCGCGTCGAATCGCCGCGACGGCCAGCGTCGTCGTCACGATCCAGGCGATGCCGAGGCCGGTGATGCCGCTGGCGAACCCCCAGCCGAGCGTGGTGTGCCGCGAGGTAGAAGGCGGCGACCGAACTGACTCCGACCGATGCGACGTAGGCGGGACCGAGGCGTCGATGGACACGCGCATCGCGCGGCGGCTGATGCCCAGCCACAACTGCACCGGACCCGTCAGCAGCGCGATGGCGCCGCCGGCGACGTGCACCAGCACCCACGGGACGCGCGTCCGTACGCGTGAGGACCTCGCGGATCGAGCGCGAGATACGGAAGCGCCACGCTGACGAAGAATCCGATGGCGGCCAGCGCCGCCAGCGAGATGATCGCGAGGCTGCGGCGGCCGGCAACCGGCCGAGGCGGTCGGAGAGCGGCGATCGTCGACACGTCCATCAGAAGACCTCCTCCAGGCTGGCGCAGGAAACAGGGTTCTGCGCGCAGGCGGTCCTCACAATGAACGTCCTGTGGTTGGAAGTCCTTCGGAAGGCGCGGGGATTCGCCTCGGATCTCGCGATGAACCTTCTCGCCGGCGATTTGCGCGTTGGAGGGTGCGAGGAGTAAGTCGTTGCCGAATACTCAAGGCCTCAAGACGGAGCAGGTATTGCTCCACGGAACAACGCTGAGCCGCGCGCAAGCGATGTGTCGCGTCAGATCAGTTGTCTCCGCACGATCCACTCTACGTGGTGTTCGAGAGCAATGGCGATCTCGCCGAGGTCTTCGCCCGACGGAAAGCCGCGCGAGAGGGCGGTTTACCGGCGATTGTCAAGATCGTCGTCGAAGACAGTGATTTTCAGAATCTGAGGAAGCGCGGCGACGCCAGACTGATTCCCTTTGATGAAAGGCGACGACCCGATTCTGCGATCGCGGCAATCAATGGGTGATTTCACCTGGCGGCGTTCAGTTTCTGAATCACCGGCTGGTCAGCCTGGAGAGTCAATTGATTCCGACGAAATAGACCTTGATCAGCGTGCACGCCAGCGATGGGCGCGGGCTTTTACGACTCTCTGGGTGCACGTGCATCATTGTGATGCGGCAGACCCGGCCAGCACCTGCTCCAGCCGATCCGGATCCGGTGGCTTGGTGAGGTGCTCGTCGAACCCCGCGTCGAGCGCCGCCTGGACGTCGGAGTCCTGTCCGTATCCGCTCAACGCCACCAGACGCGTGCCGTGCAGCGCCGGATTGCTCCGGATCCGCCGCGCCAGTTCGAAGCCGCTCATGATCGGCAATCCGAGATCGACGATCGCCAGATCGGGACGGAGACGCTCGATCATCGCCACGCCATCGAGCCCGTTGTCCGCGGCGTAAACGCGCCGTCCACCCGCTTTCGAGCAGCAGCTGCATCATCCGGCGGGCGTCGGCCTGATCTTCCACGAGGACGATCGTCGTGATCGCGGGCGCGTCGACTGCGCCGCCTTCACGTTTCTCGCCGAGTCGGGCGTCGACGAAGGGCAGCCACACCGTGAAGACGCTGCCCGCGCCGGCGCCGTCGCTGTGCGCTTCGACGCGCCCATGGTGGAGCTCGACGAGCGTTCGCAGGAGCGTCAGGCCGATTCCCAGCCCGCCTTCGGATCGCGCGATCGACTGGTCGCCCTGCACGAACAGATCGAAGATGCGCGGCAGCAGATCGCGGCTCGATCCCGCGACCGTCGTCGGTCACCCGGATCACCGCCCAGTCTCCGTCCTTGCGAAGCTCGAAGCGGACATGCCCGCCCGCCGGCGTGTACTTGGAGGCGTTGCTGAGCAGATTGGCCTGCACTTGCTGCAGCCGCGCGGGGTCGCCGTCGACCAGCAGCTCGTCCGGACTGATGTCGACGGTGAGATGCGTGTGGTGCTCCGTCAGCAGCGGTCCGAGCGATTCGATCGCCGAGCGCGCGGTCTCGCGCAGATCGATCGCCTCGGTGCGCAGCACGATGCGGCCGCGGGTGATGCGGGAGACGTCGAGCAGATCGTCGAGCAGCCGGGTCATGTGCTTCGCCTGCCGCTCCACCACGTGCCCCGCTTCCTGACACGCACTGTCGCCCCATCCCGCGGTGTCGAGCAGGCGCGTCGCGCTCAGGATCGCGGCGAGCGGGTTGCGCAACTCGTGTGAAAGCATCGCCAGGAACTGCTCGCGTCGCCGGACGCCTTCCTGGATCTCGTCTTCCGCGAGCCGGCGCTCGGTGATATCGAGGAACGTGACGACCGCGCCGATGACCTCTTGATTCCTGAGGATCGGGTGGCTCCAGTACTCGGCCGGAAACGATGTCCCATCCGATCGCCACAGCACCTCGTCGTCGACATGTGCCTGGCGGCGGTGACGCATCGCGTCGTAGATCGGCGACTGTTCGGGCGGGTACGGCGAGCCGTCACGCCGCGTGTGATGAATCAGCGGATGCATCTGCTTGCCGATCAGCGCCGACGGTGAGTCGTAGCCGAGCAGCCGTGCACAGGCGGCGTTGCAGAAGGTGCAGTTGCCGCCCAGATCGATGCCGTAGATGGCCTCCGCGGTCGAATCGAGGAGGAGGCGGATCCGCCCTCGCGTTCGGCGATCTCGTCGCGCGCGCGAACCAGCTGCGTGATGTCGTGAAAGATCGCCGAGATGCCGACGACGGCCAGGGACGCATCGAGAATCGGCGAAAAGGTCACCGAGACGTCGACGCTGCTGCCGTCCTTCCGCAGCCGCGTCGTTTCGAGCCGCTCGACCGCCTGGCCGTCGCGGACCCCGGCGAGGATGACGTCCACTTCCTCCTTGCGTCCCGCCGGCGACAGGAAACTCGCATGACGGCCGATCGCCTCGTCGGCCGTGTATCCGTACAGCCGGGTGGCGCCGTTGTTCCAGCTGGTGACGATGCCGTCACGCGTCGTGCTGACGATCGCATCGTCGGACGATTCGACGATGGCCGAGAGCTGCGCCAGGCGCGCGCGCGCCTGTTCGAGCGCCGAGATGTCGGTCAAGGTGAGCACGACGCCGTCGGGGCCGGCCTGGGCCGTCGCCGCGGCCTGCGGATGATCGGGCCTCTGGCTCGAGCGGCCGCGGTAGGGAGGATTCGCAGGAAGTAGCAGCGTCCTTGTTTGTCCCACGTCTGCGTTTCGAAGACCGGCGCTCCTCGCAGGACCCGCTCGATGTCGTCCATCAGCGACGGGTGGGCCAAGGCTGTGCATGAAGCTGGCGAGCGGCCGCCCGACATCGTGCGGGATGACCTGGAAGATTTCCGCGATCCGGGGCGTGAACTTCCGGATGCACAACTCGCGGTCCAGAAACATGGTCGCGACATCGGTGCCGTTCAACAGATGCTCGATGTCATCGTTCAGCGCCAGGAGTTCCGCGTTCTTCTTCTGATACTCCGCGTTGACGGTGTAGAGCTCCTCGTTGACCGAGTGCAGCTCCTCGTTCGTGCTCTGCAGCTCCTCGTTCGACGCGACGAGCTCTTCATTGGTCGCCTGCAGTTCCTCGTTGGCGGTTTCGAGCTCCTCGACCGCCGCCTGCAGGTTTTCCTTCGGTATGAGAGCTCGTCCTGGAGCACCTGCACGCGATCGTGCGAGAGGGTGGCGAGATCGACCTCTCCGCTCCGGTGCGCGGCTTCGACACGCGTCGCCGGAGTCTCAGGAAGCCGCAATGACGGGAGATCGTCCGATCCGTCCACGCCCGCGATGGAAATCAGGATGTGCGTTTGCACGCCGTGCGGATCGCGCAGCGGCTCGGCCACCAATGAATAGCGGCCGGCGAGGCCGTCGATGTGGATGCCGTCGTAGCTCACGCTCTGCGCGTCCTTGCGCACGCGATAGAGCGCGCCGGAGATCACGGTGCGGAGATCGTCGCTCAGCATCTCCAGCAGGTTCTGCGTCGGCCTGCGCCCCTTGACCTTGAGCAGCGATCTCGACGCCGCCGTAGCTGTCGACGAGTTGGCCGTGGTCGTCGACGAGAAAACTGGGCGGCATGAAGCGCTCGAGGAGGCGGTCGTAGGCGCGCGAGCAGCTGCGGGCTGACCGTCGTCGCGCGCCCGATGGTGGGCACGCGCAGCGCCGCGCCCGCGCGCGGCAGCGGGCAGCTTCAGGTCCGCCGGCAGACCGATGTCCCGCCGCTTGCGAAAGATCTTCGCGTGATCGTCGATCGTGTCGAACTCGTCGAGCAGGCCGCCCGGACTCTCGCTCGATCCGAGAAACAGAAAGCCGCCGGTCTTGAGTGCGAAGTGGAAGAGCGTCAGGACCGTCTTCTGCGCCTGCGGCTGAAAGTAGATGAGCAGATTGCGGCAGGTGATCAGATCGAGCTTGGTGAACGGCGAGTCGCGGATCAGATTGTGCGGCGCGAAGACGATCGACTCGCGCAGCGCCTGCGAGACCTGGTAGCCGTTGGCTTTCTGCGTGAAAAATCGTTCCACGCGCTGCCGGCTGATGCCGGCGACCTGCTGCTCGGTGTAGATGCCCGCGCCGGCGACTTCGAGCGAGGCCTTGTGCACGTCGGTCGCGAGAATCTTCACGTGCGGCGACCGCCGCCGCGCGCTCAGCTGCTCGTGCAGCAACATCGCGATGGAGTAGGCCTCCTGTCCGGTGGCGCATCCCGGCACCCACACGCGGATCGGTTCCTGCGACTGGTCGGTCCAGCGCTCGACGATCTCGGGAATCACGCGCTGCTCGAGCAGGTCGAAGGCCTCGTCGTCCCGGAAGAAGCGCGTCACGCCGATCAGCAGGTCTTCGTACAGCGAGTTCAGTTCACGCGGGTCGCGCCGCAGTTGATCCACGTAGGTATCGATATCGAGCGCGCGATTCAGGGCCAGGCGCCGTTCGATCCGCCGCGTCACCGTGCTCGCCTTGTAGTGCGAGAAGTCGATCCCGTACTCGTCGCGCAGCAATCGCAGGATGGCGTTGACGCCGAGGTCGTCGCCTTCGATGTCGCCGGCATCAGCCGAAAGGCCCGGGATCGGGTGGCTCAAAGTGGCGATCGCCGCCGCGATCTCTTCCGGCGGCAGCACCTGGTCGACGACGCCGGTGGCGATGGCACTGAGCGGCATGCCGTTGAATTTCGCGGTATCCGGGCTCTCGCTGAACACCACACCGCCGGCGCGGCTCACGTCCTGGATTCCGCGGGAGCCGTCGCTGCCGCTGCCCGACAGGACGACCGCGACCGCGCGCTCGCCGGCGTCCTGGGCGAGCGATCGGAAGAAATGATCGATGGGCAGGGCGAGGCCGTGCCGCGGATCGCGGTCGCTCAACAGCAGCCGCCGATCCTTCACGATCATCTCTTTCATCGGCGGCAGCAGATAGATCGTGTCGCGCTCGACGCACATCTGGTGCTCCGCCTGGCGGATGGGCAGCGACGTGCGGCGAGCCAGCAGTTCGTCCATCAGGCTCTTGAAGTCGGGAGACAGGTGCTGCAACACGACGAAGGCCATGCCCGTGTTGGTTGGCAGATGCGTGAAGAGCCGCTCGAGAGACTCCAGCCCGCCCGCGGAGGCGCCGACGCCGACGACGTGGAAGTCCGTTTCGGTGCTGGCGGCGGCCGATGGTGCGGTGGAGCCCCGAGACTGCGTCGGCGGCGCAACTGGATCGGGCTCGGCCGGGCTGTCCGACAAGTCGTGGTCGCGCGTCACTGCCGTCTCTCCGTCGCGGTCGCCGAAGCCGACCGTTCGGACCCGATTGAGCATGAATCGATCCAGCTGATCCGACCATCGCCGCGGCGCGCCGATGCTTTGCTCAACAGCGGTGAGGTCCTTGGAGCGACAGCCGTGTCGACCGTCGATCCGGCCGCAGGAATCGTCGCGTCGGTGATACAGGCGTCTGTATTCGATCTGTGCGCCAGCCTCGCGCCGTGAACGCGCTGACGACAGAATCTCCTGACGTTTGAGGAAGCTTCGGGATGTTTTAGGGCGGTCTCCGACTACTTCGAGAGATGGTACGGCACGCTGGTCACCACGATATTCGGCCGGAACAGCAGCGCGCCCTTGATGAGCAGCGACGTCTGATTGTGGAGCAGATGCTGCCACCAGCGCTTCGGCACGAACTCCGGCAGGATCACCGTCACGTAGTCGTTCGCGTTCTCCGCCGCCGTCTGCTCGATGTACTCGAGGAGCGGTTCCATGAGCGAGCGGTAGGGCGACGGCAGCACGATGAGGTTCACGTGTCCGCCCCACGCGGTCCAGTCCTTCCGCAGTTGTTCCGTGCTCGCCGAATTCACGTCGACGTAGATCGCCCGCACATCGTCCGACAACGTCTCGGCGTAGCGCAGCGCCTCGACGACCGCGCGCTGCAGGCCGCCGATCGGAATCAGCACGGTGTTGTGGATGCGGGTCTGCGGCTCGTAGCCTTTCAGCGTCAGGTCGGCGGCGACGTGCTGGTAGTGGCGGTGCGTCGCCTTGAACAGCGCCACGATGAGCGGGATCAGCAGCAGCACGATCCAGGCGCCCTCGAGTGTTTTCGTGACTGCGACGATGATCAGCACGATGCCGGTCACTACCGCGCCGAAACCGTTGATGAACGCGCTCGTCCTCCAGCCGGGCTCGCTGGTCCGCCGCCAGTGGATGACCATGCCGATCTGCGACAGCGTGAACGAGACGAACACGCCAATCATGTAGAGCGGCAGGAGCGACTGCGTGTCGCCGCGGAAGGCGACGATGAGAATCGCGGCAAAGACCGACAGGACGATGATGCCGTTGGAGAAGGCGAGGCGGTCGCCCTGGTTCATGAACTGGCGCGGCAGATACTTGTCGCGCGACACGATCGAGGCGAGCCGCGGAAAGTCCGCGTAGGCCGTGTTCGCCGCGAGCACGAGGATGAACGTCGTGCCGGCCTGCAGCAGGTAGTAGAAAATATTCTGGCCCGCCGAAGATCGCCCGTCCCAGCTGCGAGATCCCGGACTCGGCGCTGTTCGGCACGACCTGTACGCGTGCGCCAGGACCGTGATGCCGACGAACATGACGATCGCGAGCGTGGCCATCGCGACCAGCGTCGCTGAGGCGTTCTTCGACTCGGGGGATGAAACGCCGGCACGCCGTTCGACACCGCTTCGACGCCGGTCATCGCCGTGCAGCCGTTGGCAAACGCCGTCAACAGCAGCAGCGTCGTCAGCGGGTGCTGCCCCGCGTTGGGCGGCAGCGGCACATCGACCGGCACGATGCCGCCGGTGAGATACCGATACAGGCCGGCCGCGAGCAGCAGCGCAATGCTGACCACGAAGAAATAGGTCGGCACGGCGAAGATGTTTCCCGACTCGCGGATGCCGCGCAGGTTGCCGATGGCGAGGATCGTGAGAAACCCGAGGCACCACTCGACACGATAGGCGTCGAGCTGCGGAAACGCGGACGTAATCGCCAGCACACCGGCAGAGATGCTCACCGCGACCGTCAACGTGTAGTCGACGAGCAGCGACGCGGCGGCGATCAGTCCGGCGTTCGCGCCGATGTTCTCCTTGGCGACGATGTAGGCGCCGCCGCCGGTGGGATACGCGTGAATCGTCTGCCGATAGGAGAACGCGACAATTGCCAGCAGCGCCGCGATGACCAGGCTGATCGGCACCGCGTAGACGAATGCGCCGACGCCGGCAATGACGAGCGTCGCGAGGATGAAGTCGGTGGCATACGCCACCGACGACAGCGCATCGGACGACAACACGGCGAGGCCCGTGACGCGGGTCAGGCGCTCGTGGTGCGCCAGGTGAGAAGGGATTGGATGTCCGACGAGAAGACGTTTGAGCGAGAACGCGGAATCTTCAGCGATCCGCGTTTCTGACGGCACCGTAGCCAAGGCCTGCTTCCGTGTATCGCCGGCGGGGTTAGCTGACGGGCTCGGACTCAGAAGTGTCCTGCGGCGGTTGTCGCCGGTTCGCCCCGGTTGCTCGGTTCCCCGCGTACCGCGAGTGGCGCGGCATTTAGGCCGACTTCGAAGATACGATCGCTACAGGTCGAACGCAATCACGACCGCGATCTTCTGAACTCAGCGGCTCAAAAAACTTTAAGGGACTTCTTTAGTAGCTTCAGTCGGCGCGCGCACCGTCGTTTCAGCGACTTTTTAGAGCCTTTTGGCCCGCTTTTAGGCGGCGGTTTCTATTCTGTCGTCATGTTCTGGTCGCTCGGCGGTTGTCGTCGCGTTGGTCGCAAGCGTCGTCGTGTCTACTCCGGCGCAGAGTTCCGTCACGTGGCAGTACGGCGGGTTTAGTCGACGTCGGCCGCTTGTCATCGTCGACCTCGCCTTCCAATCACCTGTTTCGGCAACCGCGGCACCACGCCGCGAGTGGACGAGTGGGATCTGAACATGACCGGCGCATATCTCAGGAAAGTGCCGTCTGAATCATCGCGCGCCGGCGTCGAGCTGACCGCATAGGGACGGGCACGACTCCGAGCTCTTCGGATTCTCGGCCACGGCGCCGAACATCGCCGGCGCCGACTGGCTGCTCCATCTCGGTCCGACCAACATCTCGTACTCGCGCCGCTCGGAAATGGCTTGACGCTCCAGGGCGGCATCTTCTCGAGCTTGATCGGCTACGACGGGCTGTACGCGAAGGACAACTTCACCTACACGCGGCCATGGACCGGCGACTACACGCCGTATTTCATGCTTGGCGTGAACGCGTCGTATCCGGTGACGCCGCGGCTGACCGCGACCGCGCTGCTCGTGAACGGCTACTGGCACCTCGCGCACGCGAACGATGTGCCGAGCGTCGGCGGCCTGCTGGCCTACAAAGCGACGGATCGCGTGACCGTGAAGGAGACGGTGCTGATGCGGACCACATCAGACCGACATCGCGCTGCGGTTCTGGCGATTCTTTTCGGACAGTATCGTCGAACGAAAAACCGGGCGTGTGACGGCGGCATTCGAATACCAGATTGGGACCGAGGACGTGGCCACGGCGGAGATCCACGTGCGTTGTGGATGGCCGCGCAGGCGCCGGTGAAGTGGTCGATCCGTGGCCCCTGGTCCGTCGTCGTGCGCCCGGAATTCGCGTGGGATCGCGACGGCCGTTGGATCGGGGCGCCGCAGTCGATCACCGCGTTCACCTCGACGGTCGATGACCGGCGGTCTTTCGGCGAGGCACAGGCGATCGTCAGGCTGGAGTATCGCGTCGACGATTCGCGAGGTTCGGGCGGCGGGTTTTTACCGAGCCGGATGTGACGCCCGGGATGCCGGGACTCACGCCGACGCAGCACCTGTTCGGCGTCGGGCTCATCTTCACATTCGACGGAACGGTTCGTCGATAGGAACGGTCATGGATGCGCTCTTCGTCCTCATCACGATCGTGTTTTTCGTCGTCGCCGCGCGTACGTCGTCGCGTGCGAGCGGTTGGAGTGAGCACATGACGCTCGACTATCTGGTTGGCCTTGTCGTGACGGCGGGATTGCTGGCCTACCTCACCTACGCGCTGCTGCGGCCGGAGAAGTTCTGAAGAGTCCACGATGACTGTCAATGGCTGGTTGCAGATTCTGCTGTTCCTCGCCGTCGTCCTCGCCGTGACGGCGCCGCTGGGGCGTTTCATGACGCGGGTATTCAATCGCGAGCGCACCTGGCTGGATCCGGTGCTGCGTCCGATCGAGCGCTCGATCTATCGCGCCACCGGCGTCGACGACGCGCGCGACATGCGCTGGACCGAAGTACGCCGTGGCGATGCTGCTCTTCAGCGCCGTGTCGATGCTGGTGCTGTACGCGACCCAGCGCGTGCAGCAGTGGCTGCCGTGGAATCCGCAAGGCCTCGCCGCGGTGCCGCCGGATCTCGCGTTCAACACGGCGGCGTCGTTCACGACCAACACGAACTGGCAGGCGTACAGCGGCGAGTCGACGATGAGCTATCTCACGCAGATGGCGGGACTCGCGTACCACAACTTCGTCTCGGCGGCGACCGGCATTGCGCTGGCGATCGCGTTCATCCGCGGCATCGCGCAGAAGGAGCAGGACACGATCGGCAACTTCTGGGTCGACATGGTCCGCTGCACGCTGTGGGTGCTGCTGCCGTTTTGTCTCGTCGGCGCGCTGCGTGCTCGTCTCGCAGGGCGTCGTCCAGAACCTGCGGCCGCACGACCGGGTGACGCCGCTCGATTCGCAAGGAGCAGGTGATCGCGCAGGGTCCTGTCGCGTCGCAGGAGATCATCAAGGAGTTCGGCACCAACGGCGGCGGCTTCTTCAACGCCAACAGCGCGCACCCGTTCGAGAACCCGACGCCGCTCTCGAACTTCTTCGAGATGTGCTGCATCTTCGCGATCTCGGCCGGCCTGACCTACACGCTCGGACAGATGACCGGTTCACCCAAACACGGTTGGGCGGTGTGGGGCGCGATGGCGTTTCTGTTCCTCGCCGGCGTGACCACCGCCTACTGGGCCGAGGCGCGCGGCAATCCGCTCCTGGCATCGGTCGGCGCGGATCAAACGGTCAGTGACCTGTCGTCGGGCGGGAACATGGAAGGGAAGGAGTGCCGCTTCGGCATCGCCAACTCGGCGCTGTTCGCGACGGTGACGACCGATGCCAGCTGCGGCGCGATCAACGGCTGGCACGATTCGTTCACCCCGCTCGGCGGTCTCGTCCCGTTGACCAACATCATGCTCGGCGAGGTGATCTTCGGCGGCGTCGGCGCGGGTCTGTACGGGATTCTGGTCTTCGTCATCCTGTCGGTCTTCATCGCCGGCCTGATGGTCGGCCGCACGCCGGAGTATCTCGGGAAGAAGGTCCAGTCGTGCGACGTGCAGATGGCGATGCTCGTCGTCCTGGTGTTTCCGCTGACCATTCTGGTGCTGACGGCCATCTCGGTCGTGTCGCCGGCGTTCGGCACGTCGAGCATTTTGAATCCCGGACCGCACGGCCTGGCGGAGATCCTCTACGCGTTCACGTCGGGCACCGGCAACAACGGCTCGGCGTTCGGCGGGCTGAGCGCGAACACCCGTTGGTACAACGTGACCATCGCGTTCGCGATGCTCGTCGGCCGGTTCTTCATGATCATTCCGATGCTCGCCATCGCCGGCAGCCTGGGACGAAAGAAGCGGGTGCCGCCGTCGCCGGGCACGTTTCCGGTGACGACGCCGCTCTTCTCGGCGCTGCTCGTCGGCGTGATCGTCATCGTCGGGGCGTTGACGTTTTCCCCGCCCTCAGCCTCGGCCCGATCGTCGAGCACTTGCTGATGGCGCAGGGGCAGGTGTTCTGATGGCGACTGCCGCACACACGACATCGAGATCCATCTGGGATCCGGCGATCGTTCGCACCGCCATCGTCGACGCGATCGTCAAATTGCATCCGCGGACGATGGCGAAGAATCCGGTGATGTTCGTCGTCGAAGTCGGCAGCGTGCTGACGACCGTGCGGCTGGCGCTCGACGCGGTCGCGCGCCGGCCCGGGCTCGGTTTCGAGCTGCAGATCACCTGCTGGCTGTGGCTGACCGTGCTGTTCGCCAATTTCGCGGAAGCGATGGCGGAAGGGCGGGGAAGGCGCAGGCCGACACGCTGCGGAAGGCGCGGACGGAGACGACCGCGAATCGTCTGGTGGCGGGACGGACCGCACACGAGGCGACCGAGACGGTGCCGGCCACGGCGCTTCGCAAAGACGACGTCGTGATCGTGAAGGCTGGAGAATTCATTCCGTCCGACGGGGAAATCATCGAGGGCGTCGCCTCGGTCGACGAATCGGCGATCACCGGTGAATCGGCGCCGGTGATTCGCGAGTCGGGCGGCGATCGCACGGCGGTCACCGGCGGCACGCGCGTGCTGTCGGACTGGATCAAGATCCGAATCACCGCCGACCCCGGACACACGTTCATCGACCGCATGATCGCGCTCGTCGAGGGCGCCGAGCGGCAGAAGACGCCGAACGAGATCGCCCTCAACATCCTGCTCGCGGGCCTGACGATCATCTTCCTGCTCGCCGTCGTCACGCTGCAGCCGTTTGCGATCTATTCGGGTGCGCCGCAGTCGGTGTTCGTGCTCGTCGCGCTGCTGGTCTGTCTGATTCCGACCACCATCGGCGGACTGCTCTCGGCCATCGGCATCGCCGGGATGGATCGCCTGGTGCAGCGGAACGTGCTCGCGATGTCCGGTCGCGCGGTCGAGGCCGCGGGTGACGTGCACACGCTGCTGCTCGACAAGACCGGCACGATCACGCTCGGGAACCGGCAGGCGACCGAGTTCCTGCCGCTGCCCGGGATCACCGAACAGGAGATCGCCGACGCGGCGCAGCTCTCGTCGCTCGCTGACGAGACACCCGAAGGGCGATCGATTGTCGTGCTGGCGAAGGAGCGCTACGGCCTGCGCGGGCGCGAGCTCGCCGCGCACCACGCGGTGTTCGTGCCGTTCACGGCGCAGACGCGGATGTCGGGCGTGGATCTCAACGGCCGGCAGATTCGCAAGGGCGCCGCGGACGCGATCGAGCGCTACGTGACGGCGAGCGGCGGCTCGGCGGTTCCCGAGCTGAGGCCATCGTCGACCGCATCTCGCGAGCCGGCGGCACGCCGCTCGTGGTGGCGGATCGGACCCGCTCCCTGGGCGTGATCCACCTGAAGGACATCGTCAAAGGCGGCATCCGCGACCGGTTCACGCAGCTGCGCGCGATGGGGATCAAGACCGTGATGATCACCGGCGACAACCCGTTGACCGCGGCGTCGATCGCCAACGAAGCCGGCGTCGACGATTTCCTCGCCGAGGCGACGCCGGAAGACAAGATGGCGTTGATCAAGAAAGAGCAGAAGGACGGCAAGCTGGTCGCGATGACCGGCGACGGCACCAACGACGCGCCGGCGCTGGCGCAGGCCGACGTCGGCGTGGCGATGAACACCGGCACGCAGGCGGCGAAGGAGGCCGGCAACATGGTCGATCTCGACTCGAGCCCGACCAAGCTGCTCGACATCGTCGAGATCGGCAAGCAGCTGCTGATGACGCGTGGCGCGCTCACCACGTTCTCGATCGCGAACGACGTGGCGAAATACTTCGCGATCATCCCGGCGATGTTCGCCGCCGCGTTCCCGGTGCTGATGACGCTGAACGTGATGGGGCTGAAGACGCCGCAGTCGGCGATCCTGTCCGCGGTCATCTTCAACGCGCTGATCATCGTCGCCCTGGTGCCGCTGGCGCTGCGCGGCATCCAGTACCCGCGCCATGAGCGCCGAGGCGCTGCTGCGCCGCAATCTCCTGATCTACGGCGCCGGCGGCATCGTCGTGCCGTTCATCGGCATCAAGATCATCGACGTGATCGTCACCGCGCTGAGGCTCGCGTAGAACTATGAACCCCGGGACCTGCTTCATCAAGGAAGCTCTCCACCACGGAGGACACGGAGGACACCGAGGACGAAAACTAACCGGGCCTACCCTCTGTGTCCTCGGTGTCTGTGTGGAGAGCTGGCAGCATGAACATCACCAGAACCTCATCACCGCTGTATCTCATGACGATCGTCACCACGCTGCTGCTCGGCATCGTCTATCCGCTGGTCGTCACCGGCCTCGCACAGGCATTGTTCCCCGAGCAGGCGAACGGCCAGCTGATCGAGCGCAACGGGACGATCGTCGGCTCGCGGATCATCGGCCAGGCGTTCTCGTCGCCCGGCTACTTCCGCTCGCGGCCGTCGGCCGCGGGCACCGGCTACGACGCGGCGAACTCCGGCGGGACGAACCTCGGGCCGACGAACCGGAAGTTGATCGACGCGGTGAAGTCGGCGGTCGATGCGGCGAAGCAGGAGAACCCGTCGGCGCCGGTGCCGATCGATCTCGTGACCTCGTCGGCGTCGGGGCTCGATCCGCACATCTCGCCGGCGGCCGCGGCGTTCCAGGTGCCGCGCGTCGCGCGGGAACGCGGCGTGCCCGAGTCGGAAATCACACGCGTGGTGGACGCGCACACGCAGCGACGCCAGCTCGGGTTCCTGGGCGAGCCGGTCGTCAACGTGCTCGAACTGAATCTGGCGTTGGATGACGCGCATCCGATGAAGCGATAGCCACGCATGGCCGAGACGCCGCCGTCCACCGCGGAGTCGATGCTCGCGCGCGTCAGGGAAGAAGGGCGCGCGCGGCTCCGCGTCTACATCGGCGCCGCGCCAGGTGTCGGGAAGACCTACCAGATGCTGGAGGACGCGCACGAACTGAAGCGCCAGGGCCTCGACGTCGTCATCGGCGTCATCGAGGCGCACGGGCGAGCCGACACGCTGGCGCGCATCGGCGACCTCGAGCAGCGTGCCGCTGCGCGACGATCGAGTATCGCGGCGTGACGCCTGACCGAGATGGACGTGTCGGCCGTGACAAGAACGGCGTCCGCAGGTCGCCGTGGTCGACGAGCTCGCGCACACCAACGCGCCGGGATCGGCGCATGCGAAGCGCTACGAGGACGTGCTCGACGCTGCTCGATGCCGGCATCCACGTCATCACCGCGGTCAACATCCAGCACATCGAATCGCTGAACGACGCGATTGCCTCGACGACCGGCGTGCCGCGTCCGCGAGACGATTCCCGACTGGGTCCTGAAGCGCGCCGACGAGGTCGTCAACGTCGACGTCTCGGTCGAGACGCTGCGTGAGCGGCTGCGCCAGGGAAAGATCTACGACCCCGCGAAGATCGAGCAGGCCCTCACCAACTTCTTCCGCAACGGGCAACCTCACCGCGTTGCGCGAGCTCGCGCTCCGGCAGCTGGCGACGGATCAGGCGGGCAAGGCCCAGGCGTATCGCGATCGCGAAGGCCTCGAGCGTCCGGTCATTCCCGACGAAGGTGATGGTGGCGATGGCCTCGCGCGGCAGCGCTCGCACGCTGCTGCGCGCCGGCTCGCGGATCGCCGGGACGCCTCGCGACCGACTGGGTACGCCGTGTACGTCGAAACGCCGAAGGAAGAGCCCGGCCGGATCAAGCCGGACGACCACGTCGCGCTGACCGACAACATCCGCTTCGCGCAAGCAGCTCGGCGCGAACGTGGTGAAGCTCAAAGGATCGCGGGTGGCCGACGCGCTGGTGGAGTTCGCGCAGCGGGAAGGCATCACGCACGTGATTTTCGGCCAGTCGGCGCGGACGCGCTGGGACTTGCTGCTCCACGGCTCGATCGTGGACCGGTTCCTCCGCGACGTCCGCAACGCCACGGTGCAGATCGTTCCGGTTCGCGAGCGGCGGCGGCGCTCGAAGACGACGGCGCTGGATGAGTAACGCGCGATGAAGCTGCGGACCAAGCTGCTGGTCGGGCTACGCGGGATTCGTGCTTCGCGCTCGGCGTGCTGGGCGCGTGGAGCGCGCGGACGCTCAGCCAGATGAGCGCCGTGTCGGGCCGGATCATCGCCGAGAACTACGACTCGGTCGTCGCCGCCCAGGACATGAAGGGAGAGCCTGGAGCGGCAGGATTCCGCCGCGCTCTTCGATCTCGCTCGGTCAGCAGCGAGCGCGCCGCGGCGGCAGACTGCCGAGCATCGCCGCCGGTTCGACGCCGCGTTCGACAAGGCGGCGGCGAACATCACCGAGCGCGGCGAGGCCGACGATCATCGCGCCGATCCGCGACAGCCGCGACGTGTACTACCGGCGCTTCGACGCGTTCCTGACGGCCGAGAGCGATCGCACCGCGCGGTATTTCCAGTCGCTCGAACCGCAGTTCAATCGCGGTCGCGCGCCGACTGCGATCGCGCTGCTGCGCCTGAACCAGGAAGCGATGCGCCGGAAGGCCGGATGCCGCCGCCGCACATCGCGCGGCGCTGGTTCTTCGTGACGCTGGTGCTGGCGCTCGCGCTCGATGGCGAGCCGGCGTCGCCGTGGAGATCACGGCTGTCGCAGCGCCATCCTCGGACCCGGTTCGGCCAGCTGACGGCACGCGACGACGCGGATGGCGGCCGGCGATCTGAACGCGACGGTGCCTGTGTCGCTCGGCCGACGAAATCGGCACGCTGGCGGTCGGCTTCAACCGGATGGCGGAGCGGATCCGCGAGCTGCGGCGATCCGATCATCGGCAAACTTGCTCGTCGCGCAGCAGACGACCGAAGCGGCGATCGATTCGCTCTACGATCCGGTGCTCGTCACCGACAGCCGATCGGTCTGTGTCACGCGCATCAATCCCGCCGCCGAGCGCGCTGTTCGGCGCGCGAGCGGACGTGCTCGGCCAGCCCGATCGGCGAGATCACCAGCGATCCGCGGCATCGCGCAGGCCGTCGCCGACGTGCTGCGGCTCGCAGGCACCGTCGCGTCCGGAGAGCGCCGGCCGCGGTGGTGCCGTGGGCGGTCGACGGCGCCCGGCGGGCGTTCCGCTTCGCGATCGACGCCGATGAGCGACGCGGATGCGCGACTCGGTCGGCGCCGTCACGCTGCTGGAGGACATCACGCACCTGAGCCGAGATCAGCCGGCTCAAGTCCGAGTTCATCGCCGACCGCGTCACACGAACTGCGGACGCCGCTGACCAGCGTCCAGATGGGGCATCCACCTCGCTGCTCGAGGGCACGCGCCGGGCACGCTCGCCGAGAACGCCAGCAAGGACATCCTGCAGGTCTGCCGCGAGGATACCACGCGGCTCGATCGGCTGATGCGCGAGCTGCTGGATCTCTCGAAGATCGAATCCGGGCGCCGTCGACGCCGGTGTTCGCGCCGGTCGCGCCCGTCGGCACTCATCGCCGGCGCAGCCATCGAGCCGCTCCGCCTCCAGGTGGAAGCGCATGGCATCCGTCTGGACGTCGACGCGCCACCGGACCTCTCCGGCCGTCGTCCGTCGACCGGGCACAAATCGAACGGGTCATCGCCAATCTCGTCACGAACGCCGACGCGCGCGACGCCAGCACGGCGGCGCGATCACCGTCGCGGCAGCGCAACGCGGCGAAGAGATCGCGATCTCGGTCGCCGACACCGGCGCTGGTATTCCGCGCGAGTACCTGTCGCCGAAGATCTTCGAGCCCGTTCGTGCAGGTGCCTCACGGCCACGGGCGGCGGCGCGGGGCTCGGCCTGACGATCTCTCCGACGCGATTGTCGAAGCGCACGGCGGCCAGCTGACCGTGCAATCGTCGCCGGGGCAAAGGCTCCAGCTTCACGTTCACTGTTCCGTCTCGCACAGCGAGGCACAGCCATGAAAGTGCTGATCATCGACGACGAACCGCACATCCGGCAGATGATGCGCTTGACGCTCGAAAGCGTCCGGCTATCAGGTCGACGAGGCGGGCGACGGCGACGCGGAGCCTCAGCCCGCCTGCGGCGACGGCGGCGCATACGACGCGATCATCCTCGATCAGAAGATGCCGGGCCTCGATGGTCTGCAAACGCTGCGGCTGATCAGAGAACGCGCGCCGGACGCGTGCGTGCTCGATGGTCACGGCCTACGCGTCGATCGAGCTCGCCGTGGACGCCATGATGCCTCGGGAGCCGCCGGACTTCCTTCGGAAACCGATGACGCCTGAAATGCTGCGGGCGCGGTCGCTGGCGGCGATTGCCGTCCATCCCGCCAGCCGAAGCGCGCGGCGCCGCGCCCCGGCCGGCCCGTGCGGGGATCTTCATCCGGGCCACGCTGAACGGGTTTCAGATTCTTCCTGTCGCACACCGGGTCCGCCCGTCACCGCCGGAGCACGCGTTCGTCGTCAGGCGCATCGCGGACGGCGCCGAATCCACTGTCATCGTGTCCATCGATCCTGAGGCCGTGGACCGCGTCGCCAGACTCACGCAGCGCCGCCTCGAGCCTGGAGGCGCGTTCTGGCGCCTACAGGCCGAACGTCGTCTGCGTGTCGGCCTGCGTGTGGACGGAGGGAGAACCGCAGGCCGACGCGTGCCGTCTGACGGTGATCGACATCGCGCGAGGATCTCGTCGACATCGCCGCGCGGTGGGAGCGCAGAGCTAGCGGTTCTCTATTTCGACAGATGGAACGGCACGCTCGTGACGACGATGTTCGGCCGGAACAGCAGCGCGCCCTTGATGAGCAGCGACGTCTGGTTGTGTAGCAGGTGCTGCCACCAGCGCGCCGGCACGAACTCCGGCAGGATCACCGTGACGTAATCGTTGCGGCTTCTCGTCGGCGGCCTGCTCGATGTATTCGAGCAGCGGCTCCATCAGCGAACGGAACGGCGACGGCAGGACGACCAGCTTCACGCGCCCGCCCCACGCCGCCCAGTCTCTGCCGCAACTGTTCGGTGCTGCGCCGGATTCACGTCGACGTAGATCGCCCGCACATCGTCCGACAGCGTCTCGGCGTAGCGCAGCGCCTCGACCACCGCGCGCTGCAGGCCGCCGATCGGGATCAGCACGGTGTTGTGGAGTCGCGCCTGCGGGCTCGTAGCCCTTCAGCGTCAGCTCGGACGCGACGTGCTCGTAGTGACGGTGCGTCGCCTTGAAAACGTCGACGATCAGCGGGATCAGCAGCAGCACGATCCACGCGCCTTCGAGCGTCTTGGTGACGGCGACGATGATCAGGACGATGCCGGTCACCAGCGCGCCGAAGCCGTTGATCATCGCGCTGGTCTTCCAGCCCGGCTCCCTGGTCTTCCGCCAATGGATCACCATGCCGGCCTGCGACAGCGTGAACGAGACGAACACGCCGATCATGTAGAGCGGCAGCAGCGACTGCGTGTCGCCGCGAAACGCGACGATCAGGATGGCGGCGAACAGCCGACAGCACGAGGATGCCGTTCGAGAAGGCGAGGCGGTCGCCCTGGTTCATGAACTGCCGCGGCAGGTAGCGATCGCGCGACACGATCGACGCGAGCCGCGGAAAATCGGCATACGCCGTGTTCGCCGCGAGCACGAGGATCAGCGTCGTCCCCGCCTGCAGCAGGTAGTAGAGGACGTTTGGTCCGCCGAAAATCGCGCGGCCCAGGTTGCGAGATGCCGGACTCGGCGCGTGTTCGGACCACCTTGTAGACGTGGGCCAGCACGGTGATGCCGACGAACATCGCGATCGCCAGCGTCGCCATCGCGACGAGCGTCGCCGACGCGTTCTTCGCCTCGGGCGGGCGGAACGCCGGCACGCCGTTCGACACCGCCTCGACGCCGGTCATCGCCGTGCAGCCGTTGGCAAAGGCCGTCAGCAGCAGGAACGTCGTCAGCGGCTGCGTGTCCGGCGTTCGGCGGCAGCGGCGTGTCGACCGGGACGATGCCGCCGGTGACGATAGCGATACAGCCCGGCGGCGAGCAGCAGCGCGATGCTGAACGACGAAGAAGTAGGTCGGGACGGCGAAGATGTTCCCCGACTCCCGGATGCCGCGCAGGTTGCCGACGGTCAGGATCGCGAGGAACGCGAGACACATCTCGACGCGATACGGCGTCGAGCTCGGGAAACGCCGACGTGATGGCGAGGACGCCGGCCGAGATGCTGACCGCGACGGTCAGCGTGTAGTCCACGAGCAGCGACGCGGCGGCGATCAGACCCGGCGGTCGGCCCGATGTTCTCCTTCGCGACGATGTACGCGCCGCCGCCGGTCGGGTAGGCGTGAATCGTCTGCCGGTAGGAGAAGGCGACAATCGCCAGCAGCGTCGCGATGACCAGGCTGATCGGCACCGCGTAGACGAACGCGCCGACGCCCGCGACCACGAGCGTGGCCAGGATGAAGTCGGTCGCGTAGGCGACCGACGACAGCGCGTCCGACGACAGCACGGCCAGGCCCGGTGACACGGGAGAGGCGCTCGTGGTGCGCCAGGTGCGACGGGATCGGCTTGCCGACGAGAAAGCGTTTGAGCGAGAACGCGGAGCCTTCAGACATCCGCGCTCTCGAGCCGTCCGCATGACAAGGGCAGTGCCCGTGATGTCGCCGGCGGGGTTAGCTCGACGGGCACCTGGAGCCTGAAGAGTGTCCTACGGCATGGGCCGTGTCTCGCCTCAGATTTGCGTGGTTCCCCGCGTTGCTGCGTGAGTGGCGCAGCCGGCCGGTTTCAGCCGCACGACACGCCGGCGCCGCGGGAAACGCAGTGTTGAAGGCACCGGGCGCCGAGTTGCGGCGCTTTGCGCTATGCCGCTGAGCCCAGCGGGGTCGGCCGATGATGTTCATGTGACGCGGACGCTGAAATGGACTCGGCGTGCCACGATCGCTGAAGGGATCTGGAGTCATGCCGGCTCAAGGTCGGTTGCTCGTTCACCCATCACGGCGTTCGGAGGGAACTCGCCGCCGCTCAGGGAGCCCTCGGCGCCGGACCCGTCGCTGTGCATCCCCAAAGGCACACCTGGTCGACGACCGAAAGTTCCTGCACGATTTCTTGGACGAGGTTGCCTTCGTCGATGTCGTGACGGTGAGCCCCAACCCTTCGTATCACCCACATCCCCTCGGTGTTGGATCGCACGGCCGGTGCGTACGGCACGATCTTCGGCACGTTCAGCGCAGAATTCCGCAGCCACCGCGTTCGACGGCCGGCAGACCGCCGTCATCGTGCTTCGCGGCCCGCAGGGCTACATCTCCCGACGTAGTCGCGCAGACCGAAGTGACGCCGACGTGGAACTTTTCCGTGCGTGCATGCCTCAGCGCCGGCCGCGGGCGATCACCGACAAAGGGCAGACGCGCGAGCTGCTGTCGAGGCTGATCGCCAAGTTCGCAGGCGCGCCGTCGGCGCCTCCGAGTGCACGATCTGTCGAAGCTGCCGGAGGACTGCAGCCGTGTCGCGCAATGATGGGCGGGATCGCGCCCTTCCGCATGGAGGTGGAGGGCCCTCGAAGGAAAGTTCAAACTCGGCAGGAACGCCCCGACGGCGACAGGCGCGGTGTGCTCGCGCACCTGCAGCAAGGCGGTTATCGCGAGCGGTCGCTGTGCGAAATCACCGGGAGGCGTTCTACAAGACCGTGCCCAGGTGAACAGCGAGACGTCGTCCGTCCGCTTCCACATACAATCGAACGGCCTTATGCGAATCAACTCGTGTTCGTGTGTGCGACCGTGGCCGGCGCCGTGGCGGCCGTCTCCGGGTTTCCGGCATCGGAAGCCTGCTGACGCCGTTGATCGCGCTGCAGGCCGGCACGAAGACCGCTGTGGCTGCGGTGTCGTGCCGCACCTCATCGGCACGGGGCCTCCGCTTCTGGCGCGCTGCGAGGCAGCCTCGATCGCCGCGTGTTCTGGCGTTTCGGCCTGACGAGCGCCGCCGGCGGACTGGCCGGTGCGCTGCTCAACGCGGCGGGCGTCAGAGCCCGGCGCTCACGATCGTGTTCGGGTCGCTGCTCGCGTTCGCCGGTGCCGCTCAGATCACGGGCTCGGCGCAGCGGTGGCGGTTCCACGGCAGCGTGGCATGGATCGCGGGCGCGCTGTCCGGTTTCCTTCGGCGGGCTCGTGGGCAATCAGGGCGGCATCCGGTCGGCGGCGATGCTCGGCTTCGACTTGCCGGAAGGAGCGCTTCGTGGCGACGGCCGACGGCGATTGCGCTCATTGTCGACGCGGCGCGAATGCCGGTACGCTCGCGGTCGAGCGCGCGCAGGTCGTGGCGATCTGGCCAATCGTGCGTGATCGCTGTCGTCGGCGTCGTCGTCGGCACCCTGGCGGGGCAGAGAGTGCTCGCGATTGTGCCAGAAGAGCCGGTTCAAGCCAGATCGTCGGCGCAATTATCCTGTTGCTCGGGATCGGCGATGCTCGTGCGAACCTACTTCGTCTGAGGCGCTGAAGGAATGATGAGCTACGGCAAACGCTGGTCCTTTTCACGCTGGCGGCGCTGCTGCCGATCGTGAACCCGCTCGGCTCGGCGCCGATCTTCCTGTCGATGACGGCCGACCTCCCGGCCGCCGCGCGGCGCAAGCTCGCGATCGTGGTCGGCGCGCAACTCGCTTTCTGCTGCTGACGGCGGCCATGCTCATCGGCACGCTACGTGCTGCGGATCTTCGGTGTGTCGCTGCCGATCGTGCGTGTGGCCGGCGGCCTGCTGGTGACCGCCAACGGCTGGCGGCTGCTGAACGATCAGAGCAGCACGAACCCGAGTCCGCACCCGGTCGAGGCGTGGGAGCGCGAGGTGGCGCGGCGGGCCTTCTATCCGCTGACGTTTCCGCTGACCGTGGGGCCCGGCTCGATTTCGCGTCGCCATCACGCTCGGTGCGAGGGCGCCGAGCAGCAGTGGGCAGGACCATGGCGAGAACTGCTGGCCGGCCTGGTCGGCGTGCTGATCGTGTCGCTGATCGTGTTCCTGAGCTATCGATTCGCGTCGAGACTCGATTGCCTATCTCGGCGAAACCGGCACCGCGGTGTTCCTGCGGCTGTCGTCGTTCATCCTGCTGTGCGTCGGCGTCGCGATCATCTGGAGCGGCGTCGTGGATCTGGTCCAGCCGCTGCTGACACGCTGAAGTAACGAGACCGTAAAGCAGCGAGATCGCGAAAGAATCGTCGGCGGTCTTTGCGAAACCGCGGTTTCTTCTTCTCTGTCGTGGCTATCGCGTTTTCTTCGCGCAGGATCTTCTCCATCTCGTCCATGATCCGGTTCATCTGCGCTGATGGTCAGATCGAGCGGCTCGTCGGTCGTCATGTCCACGCCGGCGTCCTTCAGCAGATCCGACCGGATACTTCGAGCCGCCGCGCCGACAGGAACGCGAGGTAGCGCTTCTTCGCTTCGGGATCGCCCGCCTTGACCTTCTCGGCGAGCGCCGACGAAGCGCGTGAACGACGTCGCGTATTGGAAGACGTAGAAGTCGCGGTAGAAGTGCGGGGATGTAGCTCCACTCGTGCGCGATGTAGTCGATCGACCACGCAGATCGCCCTGGTCGTGGCCGTAGTAGCTTCCGGTGATCTCCAGATACAGCTTCGCGAGCGCGTCGCCGGTGATCGGCTCGCCCTTCTGCGCCATCTCGTGCATCCGCAGCTCGAACTCCGCGAACTGCGTCTGCCGGAACACCGTGCCCTTGATGTTCTCGAGGTAGTTCCCGAGCAGCGACAGCCGCGTGTCGTCGTCCTTGATCTGGCCGAGCATGTAGTCGATGAGCAGCGACTCGTTGAACGTCGACGCGACTTCCGCGACGAAGATCGGATAGCCGGCGAGCGGATACGGCTGCGTCTTGTTCGAGTAGTAGCTCTGCATCGTGTGGCCGAGCTCGTGCGCCAGCGTGCTGACGTCGCTGTGCTGGCCGTTGTAGTTGATCAGCATGTACGGATGGACGTCGTAACGCGCCGCCGTCCGAGTAGGCGCCCGAGCGCCTTGCCCTCGTTCGGATAGAGATCGATCCAGCGGCTGTCGAAGGCGCGGCCGATCGTCGCCTGATAGTCGGCGCCGAGCGGCGCCACCGCCGCCAGCACGAGCTTCTGCGCCTCGCCCGGCGTGTACTTCGAGATCGACCGACGCGACCAGCGGCGCATAGAGATCGTAGTAGTGCAGCGTGTCGATCTTCATCATCCGCGCGCGCAGCTTCAGGTAGCGATGAAACGCCGGCAGGTTCTTGTTCACGCCGTCGACCAGGCGCGTGTAGACCGACGAGCGGAATGTTCGGGCCGTCGAGCTGCGACTCGAGCGACGGACGGATACTTGCGCGCCTTCGCGTAGAACTGCACCTTCAGCACTTCGCCGCTCATCGACGTGCCGAACGTCCGGCCGAACGGGCGAGCGATCCGAAGAAGGCCGACATGACCTTCTCGCGATCGGCGCGGTTGGGCAGCGCGCGCAGCTCGCCGTAGGCCGCCTGATCGAGCTTGACGGTCTTGCCGCCGCTCAGCGTGACGGTCGGGATACGGGAAATCGGCGTTCGACAGGATGTTGAACAGGCTCGCACGGATTGCCGGCGAGCGGGCCGACGTCGGCGAGCAGCTTCTCCTCGGCGTCGGTCAGCGTGTGCGGCGCGCGGCGGAAGACGTCGGAGAGGTAGAAGCGCGTAGATCTTGAGCCGCGGCTCGGCCGCGACGAACCTCTTGACCGTGTCCGCGCCGCCCTTCAGCAGCTCCGGGCTCGATGAACGACGACTCGGCGCCGAACGCGGCGCCAAGCTGGTTCATCTCCTGCCGCATGCCGCTTCGTGAGCCGAGTCGCGCGTGTCCTGATCGGCCAGCAGGCTCGCGTAGCTGTAGAGCCGCGCGAGCGTCTTCGAGTAGCCGGCCTGCAGTTCCAGCGCGTCGGCCAGCGTGGCCGCCGACGAGGTGAGCTTGCCCTGGAACTGCCTCAGCTTCGGAAGATCCGCCGCGAGCGTGTCCTTCGCCGTTCGCCACGCCGCGTCGGTTCGGATAGATCTCCGCGAGGTTCCACTTGAACTTCTCGGCGTTTTCGAGCGGTCGCGAGCTCTGGGCTCCGATCGTGACCGTGAGGACAGCCAGCGCGAGTGCCAGCGAGATCGATCGGCTCGAGGATGCAGTCATCGTGCGCATGCGGGTCATTCTGGCATAATCCAGCGACGGATCATGCTGACCGAAAACGAACAGTGGCCGCCGCTGCCATACGACGAATGGAAGGATACGCTACGCCACGCTCCACATGTGGACGCAGATCGTCGGAAAGATCGCGCTCGCGCAGGCCCCGCCGCTCAATCAGTCGTGGGCGGTGGCGCTGCAGCTCACGCCGCGAGGGATTGTCGACGCGCACGCTGCCGCACGGGAATCGCACCTTCACGATGGAGTTCGACTTTCATCGATCATCAGATTGATGATCCGGACGCTCGGACGGCATGGTGCAGCAGGTCGCGCTCGCGCCGCGATCGGTCGCCGATTTCTACGCGCGACGTCATGGCGCACGATGAAGGCGATGGAGCTGCCGGTCAAGATCTGGCCGATGGCGCGTCGAGATTCCAGCGCCGATTCGGCTCGACACCGACGAGGTGCACCATACCTACGACCCGGTGCAGGCGCGCCGCTGCTGGACGATTCTGTCGGAGGTCGGGCGCGTGCTCGGAGGGCATCCCGCTGCGATCTTCGTCGGCAAGTGCAGTCCGGTGCACTTCTTCTGGGGCGGGTCTCGACCTGGCGGTCACCAGGTTTTCGGGACGGCCGGCGCCGCCGCGCGAGGGTCCCGCGTTCATGCGCAGGAGGCCTATTCCCAGGAAGTCATCAGCCACGGCTTCTGGTTCGGCAGCGGTCCCGTGCTCGAGCCGGCTTTCTATGCGTACGCCGTGCCGGAGCCGCCTGGACTCAAGGCGGCGCGCGCAGCCGCGCGGCAGCCTTCTATCACGGCGAGCTCGGCGAGTTCATCCTTCCACGGGCGTGCGCGTCGATTCGCCGGCACGCGATTGCTTGTCGAAAGCCGATGATCAGCCGCGACGCTCACGCGATCGAACCGGGCGTTCTGGGGGGCTGCAATGACTGAGCACTGCGATGCGGGTCCGAGGTCCGTCGTTCACGTTCGTGGTTCGCGTCGTGGCTCGAACGACGAACGCGAAACGACGAACGATGAACGGAGAACGCGGACGCCGAACGACGAACGACAAACGTCGTCGTTCTGTGTGAACTCGACCAGATGCCCGCCCAGAACGATCCCCATCACGGCCAGCCGGTTCTTGACCCTCGGCCCCGATCCGTCGGCGGCGCGCGATTGACGATGATCATGGCTGCACGGCCGTGGGGCGTCAGCCGAGGACATCCTGGCGCTGGCCGGGGAGCTTGGAACGACCGACGTCGCGTTCGTGGCCCCGCAGGCCGCCGGACACACGTGGTATCCGTACTCGTTTCTGCTCCGCTGCACGACAACGAGCCGGAATCACCGTCGGGGCGTTCGACGTCATCGCCGGTCTGGTCGACTGGCCTGGTCGGCGCGGCAGATTCCGCACGCGCGGATTGCGATTGCTGGTTTTCGCAGGGCGCCTGCCTGACGCTCGGAGTTCGCGGCGCGGCACCCAGAGCGCATGCGTCGCGGTCGTCGGCCTGAGCGGTGGCTTGATTGGGCCGCCCGGCACGCCTGCGCGACTATCCTGGCTCGCTGGCGGGCGCGCCGGTGTTCCTGGGCTGCAGCGACGTCGACGCCGCACATTCCCGCTGGCGCGGGTTCGGGAAACGGCGGACGTGTTCCGCCGGATGGGCGCCTCGGTGGACGAACGGATCTACCCGCGGATGGGGCACACCGTGAGACCAGGACGAAATCCGGCGCGGTGAACGCGTTACTCTTGTCTAACCTCCGCCACGGTTCTGCACATAAACGTTCTCTAATGAGGGCGAACGTAAACGGACCCTCGCCTGGCCTGATCGTCGCGGCGGCGTTCGTCAGCCGCCGGCTGTTCCAACTCCGCCGCCGACACGTCTCACCACGTTGCCGACGTGTCGCCCTCGTCGCCGCTGGTCACGGAGAATTTCTCCGGCACGGTGCAGGTGGGGTCCAACGACTCCAAGCCGTTCACGCGTGATCTCGTCGGGCTTCCAGATCACCGCCGATCTGACGTCGGCCGGTCCGCCGGCACACGATCTCGATGGGGATTGGCGTCGGCAGCCTGGTCGCCGGCACTGTGCCAGCTGTCGTCGGGCGGCTTCATCACCGCGCCCGGCTGGTTCGACGCCTCAACTCACCGGGACGATCAACGCAGGGCAGTATTGCTTCATGGTACGACGTCGGCAATCAGAGCGCGCCGATTACCTACACCGCCGACCGTCAATCCACTACTGAGAACGGGATGCCTGAGTGCACGAGTCGGCACCGGTGCTCGAGTCGCATTCGGTGGCAGCTTCAGGTCACCGCAGGCGACCCCAGAGGACACCGGCACCCGGCAACCATGGCAGCACCGGCACCATGGCAGTCCAGGTCCGATTTCACGACATCGGGCGGAGCAGCGCCTCCGCCGCGACAATCCTGAGCGTCGCCTTCGCGAACGGCGGTCCGGCGAAAGCCGTCGTTCAGAGCTCGATCGTTCCGTATCTCGCCCGGCTGGAAGATGTCCTTGATCCGCTCATGCCGCTCGCTCGACGACCTCACCGCGATCGTCCAGGTGCGTGGAGATGTACAGCGGATCGCGGAAGGCGACCACCGCGCTGCGGATTCTGCGATGCGTGATGGTCCAGTGCGGCGATCGCCGCGGTCCCATCCGCTGCGCCGCCTCCAGGACCTGGAAGTCGCGCGTCGGATCGTAGGGCGCGCGGATCGGTCAACGCCGCCGGTCCGCCGCCGATCGCGAAGTCTCGACGGTGCGCGAACATCTCCGGCTCCTTGAGCCGGACGGCCGTGGCGACGACTTCGCGATTCTGTAGCAGCGAGAGCTCGGGCGCCTCCGTCCACGAATCAGCCCGGCATGAAACGCGACGTTGAGCACCGAGCACGCATGCAGCGGCTCGCCGCGCCCGCGGTGAGTCGACGAACGTCCACCAGATACGCGGCGAAGATGAAGCGCGAGCGGCGCCAGCACGTAGAACGCGTGCGCCTGCGGCGGCTCCATGACGAACCAGTAGCTGGCGTAGACGAGCAGCACGGCCGCCAGCAGCAGGACGCCGCAGCGCGCTCCACTGCGGCTGCGGCATCGATGCCGGCCACGGCGTGCGGCCGGCAGGCATCGACGAACATCCAGATCGGCTGCACGGCGCCGATGAGCCACCACGCCGACAGCCGGCGGAGCCAGCCAGAGATGGCGCTGGAAGAACTCGAGCCGCTTGGCGCCGTCGGTCTCGATGAACCGCGCTGATCTCCAGGCTCGCAAAACGACAGGAACCGCGCCAGCGTCGTGGCGATGATCCACGGGTTGACCCAGTGCGGGTGGATGTTGCGCAGGACGCCGCCCGATCCCGCGTTCAGACCGTATTGCGCGAGCGTGGGCATCAGCAGCAGCCCCGGCAGCAGCGCGCCGGCCGGCGAAGGACGACCAGCATCGATCGCTGTGCCGCGCGAGCCGCCTGCGACCGGCGGGCTGAACCACGCCCATGCCGCAAACGGCAGCAGCGAGCGGCCACGACATATGGATCTGCATCAGCCGACCCGACCGCCACGCCCATCACGGCAAAGGCGGCCGGCGGCGGCAGGCAGCCGCAGGCTGAAGCGGCGGCAGCACCTCGAAGAACCGAGGAAGAAGAGCGATCGCCGGCGCGAGGATGTACGACGTGTTGATGAGGTGCGCGGAGAACTGAATCGTCCACGGAACGGTGAGGAACCATCCCCAGATCAGCCAGCGCGGTGCGCCGGCCGGCAGTTTGCAGCGCGTACCACGCGAGCGCGCAGATCGCCGCGAACGACAGCAGGTTCAGCAGAACGAACGGCGACTCGGGATCGCCAGCGACCTGCAACGGCAGGCCGACGAGCAAGCGCCTGCAGCGCGCCTGGAATCTCGCTCCGGGTCCAGACGACATCGGGGCCGAAGAAGGGCCATTCGCCGGTGGCGTAGTAGCGGAAACCGAGGAGGAAGATCTGTGTCTCGTCCTCGAAGAAGAACTCGCGGGAAAGGCCGAACAGCAAGCGGAATACGAAAGCAGGCCGCGAGAAGGAGCGGCCAGCGCCAGCGTCTCATCAGGAACTCATTGTCGCCGATCGACCCGATCGGTTCTTGCAAAAGCGTGGCGGGCCGATGAAAAGACCGTGGCCCCGATTTTCGGCGCCGGCGCGAACTGATAATGAGATCGATGTCTGCGTCCGCAGCCGTCACGCTCGTCCTCGATCCCCACCGCGATCGCGGTGGCCGTCACGCTGGCGGCTGGTGCGCGGCCGTCTGCGCGCGCTCGAGTCCGCGTTCGCCGGCGTGCGGCTCGATCTCGCGGCGCGCGACGAAGCGCTGCGCGCATGCGGACCAGTCGCGGCGGCAGATGCTGGCCGACGTGTCGCACGAGCTGAAGACGCCGCTGACCGCGATGCGCGGCTACCTCGAGACGCTGCAGCATGACCGATCTCGACGCTCGACGAGCTGACCCGCGAGCGCTACTTCCAGCACGCATCGAGCGCGAGACCGTCCGTCTCGATCGCATCGTCGAAGACCTGCTGGACCTCGCGCGGCTCGAGAACGGCGTCGGCCGCGCTCAACGCGCGGCATGTTCGCGGTCGAGCGGGTGTTCCAGCACGTCATGCTGCGGCACGAGCACGAGACCGCGGACCGCGCGAGATCGAGGTTGACGTGTCGGTGGCTGACGAAGCGGATCAGGTGGTCGCCGATCCCGATCGCATCGAGCAGGTCGTCGAGAACCTGTTCGCGAACGCGCTGCGCTACACGCCGTCCGGCGGCCGGATCGAGCTGCGCGCCGACGGCGAGGGCGACGCGATCGTGCTGTCGGTGGTCGATTCGGGCCGGGGATCGCGGCCGATCATGTGCCGTTCGTGTTCGATCGGTTCTACAAGGCCGATCCGTCACGCACAGCGCGAACGCGCCCGGCAGCGGTCTCGGTCTCTCGATCGCGAAGGCGATCGTCGAACGGCATCGCGGATCGATCGGCGTGACCAGCGTGCCAGGACGCACGGCGTTCACGATCGTGCTGCCGCACCAGTCAGCCGAGCCGCATCATCATTCGACGTCGACGAACTTGTAGCCGACGCCCCAGGCGGTGAGGATCAGCTCGGGTCTCTGCGCGTCGTGCTCGACCTTTCGCCGCAGCCGGCTGATGCACCGTGTCCGACCGTCCGCTCGGTCACGTAGGTGTCGTCGGTCCACACCTTGGTGAGCAGCGCCGGTGCGGCTGAAGCACGATGCCCGGCCGAGCCGCGAGCAGGTAGAGCAGATCGAATTCCTGCTTCGTCAGATCCACGCGCGCGGCCGCGCACCGATGGCTTCGCGGCGCTCGGGATCGAGCGCGACGTCGCGCGACCGGACGTGGCGCGGCGCGGCGGCGGCTGGCGAGGCGTCGTCGATCCGCTCGTTGCGCCGAGAGGATGGCGCCGACGCGCGCCACCATCTCGCGGATGCTGAACGGCTTGGTCAGGTAATCGTCGGCGCCGCTTTCGAGGCCGAGCACCTTGTCCGCCTCGCGTGCCGCGGGCGGTGAGCATCATGACGCGCGCTGGCCATCGTTCGGCGCTCTGAGATCCGGATCGCGCGGCACAGCGTGATGCCGTCGAGGCCGGGGACCATGACGTCGAGGACGATGAGATCGAACTTCTCGGCGCGCGCCTGCGTTCGAGCGCGGCGGTGCCTTCCGCGACCTCTTCGATGTCGAAACCCGCGAGTGACAAATGCAGACGCAGCAGCTCGCGGATCGGCGCCTCGTCTTCGACGAGCAGGATGCGGCGTCTGACCGCTCTGGTCGCGATGGCCGGCATGGAGCGGATGTCGCCTGTCTGAGACAGGGTGAACCCGGGACAGGACAGAGGTATGCCGCGTTCATGTGTTGGGTCCGCCTTATGGGAGCCAGCGGCTGCAAGCAGAAGGCCAGCTGATCTAAAAGGCGCGTAAGGGCTTGCGGACTGCCGGGACTATCATAGGCGGCGCGACAGCGGACTCATGGACTCACGCGTTCACCGTCGGCGTCGAGGAAGAGTTTCAGATCGTCGATCCCAGCGACCTGGGAGCTGCGCTCGCACGTCTCCGAGCTGCTCGCGTCGAGCGCGCCGGCCTTCGGCGATCAGGTCAAGCGCGAGATGCACCAGTCGATCGTCGAGGTCGGCACCAAGATCTGCTCGGATCGATCGAGGAGCTCGCCGGCGAGATCATCCGCAACCGGCGCGATCTCGCCGACGCCGCCGAGCGCGTCGGGCTGCGCATCGCCGCCGCCGGCACGCATCCGTTCTCGAGCTGGATGGACCAGGTCATCTCGCCCGGCGAGCGCTACGAGAACATCGTCGAGGAGCTGCAGCAGCTCGCGCGATCGCTGCTGATCTTCGGCCTGCACGTCCACGTCGGCGGTGCCCGATCCGTCGTCGATGATCGACGCTGATGAACGAGGCGCGGCTACTTCCTGCCGCACCTGCTCGCGCTGTCGACGAGCTCGCCGTTCTGGATGGGGCGCGACACCGGGCTGAAATCGTTCCGCACGACCGTGTTCCGCCGCTTTCCGCGCACCGGCATCCCGGACCATTTCCAGTCGTGGAGCGAATACGAGAGTACGTCGAACACGCTCGTCGAGCTGCACTGCATCGACAACGGCAAGAAGATCTGGTGGGATCTGCGGCCGCAGCCGACCTTCGGCACGCTGGAGTTCCGGATCTGCGACGTGCCGACGGCGCCGCGCGCGTCGATCGCGATCGCCGCGCTGGCGCAGGCGATCATCGTCGAAGCTCTATCGGCTGCGCGCACGCAACCTCGGGTTCCGCCGCTACCATCGCGCGCTGATCGAGGAGAACAAGTGGCGCGCCGCGCGCTGGGGCATCGACGGCAAGCTGATCGACTTCGGCAAGCGCCGCGAGGTGCCGATGCGCGAGCTCGCCGCTCGAGCTGCTCGAGTTCGTCGACGATGTGGTGGACGACCTGGGCAGCCGGCGGGAGATCGAGTACGTGCGGACGATTCTGACCGACGGGACCAGCGCGGAGAAGCAGGCTGCAGGTCTATCGCGGGACCGGCGACCTGCGCGCGGTCGTGCAGTCGCTGGTCGACGAGACGCGCGACGGCGTCGAGCAGTCGGCGCGCAGCACGTGACTCACGTCCGAGGGCGGCTGAGCTGGACCGTGGCTGACGACTGAGGCTGGAGACTGGATGACTGATGACATGAAGGTCGGCCTGCTGTGCGGCCGCGAGTATTCGTTTCCGCCGGCGTTCCTCGACCGCGTCAACGCGCTCGGCGCAGCCGCACGGGATCACCGGCGGAGTTCGTGAAGCTCACCGGCACGAAGATGGGCGAGCCGTCGGGCTACCGCGTCATCGTCGATCGCATCTCGCACGAGGTGGAGTATTTCCGCGCGTACCTGAAGCACGCCGTCCTCGAGGGCACCTACGTCATCAACAACCCGTTCTGGTGGACGGCCGACGACAAGTTCTTCAACTACTCGGTCGCGCAGAAGCTCGGCGTCGCGGTGCCGAAGACCGTCGTGCTGCCGCAGAAGGCGTTATCCGGCGGACATCGACCTGGCGCCCGAGTCGCTGCACAACCTCGGGCTATCCGATCGACTGGGACGGGCTGCTCGACTACGTCGGCCGGCCGGCGATCCTGAAGCCGTATTCCGGCGGCGGCTGGAAGCACGTCTACAAGGTGCACAACCAGCGCCGAGCTGCTCGCGGCCTACGACGGCACCGCGCCGTACTGCATGACGCTGCAGCAGTTCATCCACTTCGATCAGTACGTGCGCTGCTTCACCTTCGGCAAGACCGACATCGTGCCGGTCGCCTACGACCCGCACCAGCGCCGATACCTCGTCGACCACGACTATCTCTCCGCCGAGCTCGGCGCCCGGATCGTCCGCGACGCGCAGACGCTGAACAACGCGCTCGGCTACGAGATGAACACGATCGAGTTCGCGGTCGCAGGACGGCGTGCCCTACGCGATCGACTTCCTGAACCCGGCGCCCGACTTCGAGCGCGACCGCATCACGCCGTTCTACTTCGAGATGTGCGTGCAGAAGATGGCCGAGCTGGTGATCGACCGCGCGCTCGCACGGCCAGCCGCAGCAGACCTGGCCGCGGTGGGCGCAGATGACGCTCGGCCTGCTCGGCCACGTGCAGCGAGTGCCGGCGTAGCGCAGATGACTGGTGACTGGGCCGACACTGAAGCCGTGACCTCTCGCCGCCATTGCACGTTGCCATCGAGATACGCCATGACTGTCCGACCGACCTGGAACCGCTGCTGGCCAGTGCGCGCCGGCGATGTGCAGCCGGCTGTCGGCGCAGATGCGCGAGCGGCGGCTGCGGTTCGGCGACCGCGTCATCTGTCCGTTTCTCCGCCCGTTCTTCCTCGACGCCGCCGACGAGGCGCGCGTGCGCGGCGTGGCCGAGATGCTCTGGACGCTCGGAGAGCGCGTGGCGCTGGCCGGCGCTCGACCGTCGCCGCAGATGCTCGCCGACCTCGCGCTGCAGCGATGCCGAGATCCGAGCTGGCGCGGATCGATCCGGGCTACGCGACGACCAGCACGGCGGCGCGCGCCGATGCCTTCATCCTGCCCGGACTCGCTGCAGTTCGCCGAGCATAACGCCGAGTCGCCGGCCGGCGCCGGCTACAGCCAGGCTGCTGGCGGAGCTGTTCGACGGCGAGCCGGTGATGGCGCGCGTTCCGCGAGCGGTTCGACGCGCGCTTCGCGCGCCCGGTCGAAGCGCTGCTCGACGCGCTGCGTGGCGAGCTATCGCGAGTGGGGCGGCACGGCGTCGCCGCCGCGCATGGCCATCGTCGACTGGCGCGAGGTGCCGACCTACAGCGAGTTCGAGATCCTGCGCGATGCGTTCACCGCGCGTGGCGTGCCGACGATGATCTGCGATCCGCGCGATCTCGAGTTCGCGGCCGGCTCCGCGATTCTCGCGCCGGCACCGGCGCGCGGCCTGTACGCGAAGGGCGAGCGGATCGATCTGGTCTACCGCCGCGTCCTCATCAACGACATCGTGGCGCGCCCGAGCCGAGTGCCGCGCGCTTGCTCGAGCGCCTATCGCAGCGGGACGGTGTGCGTCGCCAACTCGCTGCGCTGCAAGATCCCGCACAAGAAGGCGTTTTTCGCGGTGCTGACCGACCAGCGCTACGAGACGCTGTTTTCCGCGGACGAGCGCGCGATGATCCGGCGGCACGTGCCGTGGACGGCGCTGGTCGAGGAGCGGCGCGCGTCAGCGTGGACGGGTGGATCGGTGGACTTGATGCCGCATCTGCGCGCGCAGCGCGATCAGTTCGTGATCAAACCGAACGACGAGATGCGGCGGCACCGGCGTCACGCTCGGATGGGAGACCAGCGCAGGCGACTGGGATACGGCGATCGCGCGCGCCATCGCCGAGCGCGATGCGCGGATGGGTGGCTCAGCGCCGGATTCGCCGTTCGTCGTGAGATGTTCCCGATCTGCGACACGAGCGTCGCCGGCGCTTCGGAGAATCCCGTGGCGATGCGCGACATGCTGGTCGACTTCGCGCCCTACATCTTCCGCGGCCGGCTCGCCGGCGTATCCTGACGCGGCTCAGCGCGTCGGGGCTCGCCAACGTCACGTCGGGCGGCGGCCAGGTGCCGGCCGTTCGTCATGTCAATCGAGACCTGAGGCCGAGGCTCGGGACTTGGAGCTAGGAGCGACGGCGTTTGCCTGAAGTAGTGCAGGCCTTCAGGCCTGCCCAACATGGCGGACTAAAGGTCCGCATGACGCAGAATGAAGCGATGGTCGCTGGTTTCGCCTAGTCCCCAGCCCCCAGTCTCTAGCCTCTATGGCTATGTCTGTCTTCGGTCCTCCCTCTCCCGATCTCGCGCCCGGGCGCGCGCAACGCGGTCGAGGTGTGCCTCGGCATCCAGCGCTGGCGAGCGCGTCGCGCTGATCGCCGATCGAGGCGAAGCGGCGACGTCGCCGCGAGCATCGCCGCGCGTGCTCGACGACAGTCGGGCGCCGTCTGCGACGGCGTGCTGATCGAGGACGTCGTCTCGCGTCCCATGACCGTCGCTCCGCCGGCGGTCGCTCGATGCGCTCGGAGCGGGCGGACGCCGGCATCCTGTGCGTGCAGCCGGCAGCAGAGGCGAGTTGAGCGCCCGGATGGCGATCGTCGCGGTCGTCGAGCGCCGCGGCGATCCGTTACGCGCACATGGTCGGGGTGACGCCGCAGATCATGAAGCAGGGCATGCGCGCCGACTATCGTCTGGTGGACGAGTTGAGCCAGCGGCTCTGCGAGCGGATGCCGCGTGCGAGCCGGCTGCGCGTGCAGACGCCTGGACGGCACCGGCGCTGACGGCGACGTTCGATCCGGCGCTGACCTGGGTCGAAGACGAGCGGCCTCATCAACCGGCGCTACTGGTCAAACCTGCCGGCGGGCGAGGTGTTCACGACGCCGCTTGAGCGTCGACGGCGTGTTCGTCTGCGACGGCACGGCCGGCGACTACTTCTGGTCCGAAGTGCCGGCGATCTGCGGGCGAGCCCGCTGACGGCTCGAGATCGCCGGCGGCCGGCTCCAGTCGGCGCAGAGCGATCCGCAAGGATCTCGAGCAGGAATTCTGGCGATTGCTGCCACACCGACCAGTACAGCGATCGCGTCGGCGAGCTCGCGTTCGGGACCAACATCGCGCTCGAGGACATGATCGGCGTTCTGCTGCAGGACGAGAAGATTCCCGGCGTTCATCTCGCGTTCGGCGATCCCTACGGCAGCCAGACCGGCGCCCCGTGGAAATCACGCACGCACATCGACGTCCTGACGCGCGGCTGCAACGTCTGGATAGACGATGAGCAGGTCATCGCCGGCGGCCGCTATGCTGATGGAGCGCTTCGGACTCTAGATGAGACTCGGCTAAGTGGCTAATGGCTAATGGCTGATGGCATATGGTTGATGGTCGATGTGCCATCGCCATCTGCCATATGCCATCAGCCATCAGCCACCTAGCGCGACGCATCAACTGCGCGAAAGATACTCGCGCATTTGATGCTTCCAGTAAAGCCAGTCGTGCCCGCCGAGCGGCGCCCCAGTCGTCGAGGTGATGCGCGATGCCGCGGCTCGTCCAGGATCTCCGACAGCCGGTGCGCCTCGCCGCTGCTGCTCGAACGGGCCCGTGCCGGTCGCGAGGTGGATGTCGCAGCGTGGCACAGGTGGCCGAGCGTCCACGGGTCGCTCATGTTCGCGATGTAGTCGACCGGGTTGTTGAAGTAGAAATTGTCGTCGTAGACGCCGTTCATGAAGCGCTTCATGTCGTACACGCCCGACAGCGCGAAGCAGCGCTTGACGACGTCGGGGTAGCTTGAGCAGGGTATTGGCGGCATGATACGCGCCGAGCGACGCGCCCATCGTCCATATCGCCGCGTCCGGCGACTGGCAGTGGTGGCGCACGAACGGGATCACCTCGTGGCCGGATAGCGTCGTCATGCTGGCGCTGCATCCAGCTGCGGTGCAGCGGATGCGCGCGGCTGTTGGCAAACGAGTCGCCATGGTTGACGTTCACGCAGAACGCCTTGACCGTGCCGCCGTCGATGAACTCGCCGATGCGCGCCGATCAGGCCCTGGCGCTCGTATTCCTCCTCGTCGCCGCCGCTGGTCGGGAACATGATCATCGGCGGACCCCAGTGGCCCAGCACGACGACGCCCAGCTCGCGTCCGATCCGTTCAGAATACCAGCGATGATGTTCGCGACGCATGATGAAGGCGATTGAGTATATGACCATCCTGTGCATCGCCACCTATTTCAAGGGCGGCCCGTTCCTGCGCGAGTGCAAGGCGCTGGGCTGCATCGGTCCTGCTGCTGACGACCGACAAGCTCCTGGACGCCGAATGGCCGCGCGAGTCGATCGACGAGATCCATTCGGTGCCCGCGACGCCAGCGACGAGGCGATCCGCCGGCACGTCGACAGCATCGCGCGGCGCCACCGCATCGACCGGATCGCGGCGCTCGACGATTTCGACGTCGAGACTGGGCGCGATGCTGCGCGAGCACCTGCGCGTGCCGGGAATGGGTCGCACCACGGCCAGCCGTTTTCGCGACAAGCTGGCGATGCGCATGCAGGCGCGGACCCTCGGCATCCCGGTGCCCGGAGTTCTCACCGGTGTTCAACGATCGAGGAAGTCGCCGACTGGGTCGCGCGCGTCCCGCCACCCTGGGTGCTCGAAGCCGCGATCGTCGGCCGCCGCGCTCGGCATCAAGAAGGTCGAGCGATCGCGACGCGCTCTGGCGCGCCCTCGACGCCGCGGGCGACGATCGGTCCGGATGCCGTGCCTCGAGCGCTTCGTGCCGGGCGAGGTCTACCACGTCGACTCGATCGTCTGGGGCGGAAGGTCGTGTTCGCGATCGCGTTCAAAGTACGGCCGCCCGCCGATGGAGGTCGTCGCATCAGGGAGGCATCTTCATCACGCGCCGGTTGCCGCACGATTCCGACGAAGGCTCGCGCCGCGCTCGCGATGAACCGCACGCTGCAGGAGGGGCTTGGCCTGCGCCGGGGCGTGTCGCACACGGAGTTCATTCAGGGGCTGCGGGAGGGGCAGGATGGGCTGGAGGCGGGACAGGCGGGTCAGGAGGGGCAGGAGGGCGGGACGGGATTCCGGTAGTGTCCGGCAAGCCGGACCGGGGTTTGTGTTCCTCGAAACGTCGGCGCGGGTCGGCGGCGCCTTCATCGTCGACACCATCGAGGCGGCGACCGGGATCAATCTCTGGCGGGAGTGGGCGAAGCTCGAAATCGCCGGCGAGCATGGCGGTGCGCCGTTCCGCCGCACCGCGACGACTACGCGGGCGTCGTGCTGACGCTGGCGCGGCAGGAAGCGCCCGACATGTCGTTCTATGCCGATCCGGAAATCGCAGACCACGATACGCAAGGACTTTCACGCGGGTCTGATTGTCCGCTCGCCGGATCCGCAGCGTGTGGAAACGCTGGTGTCCGGTTATGCCGAGCGCTTCTACCGCGATTTCTTCGCCACGGTGCCGCCGCCCGAGCGTCCGGTCGAATGATCAAGCGATCGTTGAAGTATGTCTGGTCGCCGCAGCGGCGGAAACCGGCGCGAAGTCGATGTCTATCTGCCTCCGTCCTATGAGAGCGGCATCCGGTCAGTCCGGTCGTCTACGTGATGGACGGCCAGAACCTGTCCGATCCCGCCGCGGCGTTTGCCGGTACTGGGATCTGGAGGCGACGATCGACCGCCTCGCATGGCGCGGCATCAGCGATCTATCGTCGGCGTGCACCACGCCGGACGGCACCGGCTCGACGGAATACAGCCCGTTTCCCGATGCGCGGCACGGCGGCGGCGCCGCCGACGACTATCTGGCGTTTCTGGTGCAGAACGGTGAAGCCGCGCGATCGATCGCGCTGTTCCACACGCGGCGCGATCGCGAGGCGACCACCATCCTCGGTTCGTCGATGGGCGGACTGGTCAGCCTCTGCGCGTTCTTCCGCTATCCGTCGTGTTTTCGGGCGCGCCGGTGTGCTGAGCCCGTCGATCTGGTTTGGACAAGGCGCGATCCTCGACTTCATCAGCGAGGCGCGGGCGCCGCAGGCGTCTACCTGGACGTCGGCACGGCCGAAGGTGCCGGCACACTTCGCGACGTGCGGCGGCGGGCGCCTGCTGGTGGGGAAAAGGGTTTCGGCGCCAGCGCGGCCCCGGAGCCGCGAGCGCCCACAGCGGATCTGCGGAACGCCGCGCCGCGTTGGCGGCGACGCTTCGCTATGTCGAGGATGTCGGGGCGCGCCCACCGAGGCCGCCTGGGCGTCGCGCCTCGAGGCGCGTCGCATTTCTGCTCGAATAGAGCGCGCAATGCCACGGTCATGTGACCGTCCGCCATAATTTCGTCACTTTTATCGCGTCAATGGAAGGACTCGAACCTCTCTGAACCATGATGCAGATACGGATTCCTTACTGCGGCCTTGCTCGCTGCACTCGCCGCCTCGATGAACGCGCAGCAGGCGGACGTCGCAGCCGCCAACGGCAAGCTCACCACGGTCCTGGCGGAGCTCGTCGCCGCGTCAGGCAAGTCCACCGCGCAGCTCGCGGAAAATGCCGCGTCCGACTTCAGTCAGCAATGCCATGCGGAGCCGGCGGCTCGCGGATCGACGCGAACAACGAGGTGCAGGTCTACATCCTGATGAGCGCGCGTTGACCGACGACACGGTCGGCCAGCTCACCGACCGGCGGCGTGACGATCGAGATTCGCGACGCCGCGCGGACGGCGCGTGCAGGCGCACCTGCCGGTCGCCGCCTCCAGGCCGTCGCGCAGCTCGCCGTCGTCGATGCGATTCGCCTGCCGACCTATGCGCGCGCGCCGCGCCGGCAACGTACGCTGACCGAAGGCGACGCCATCCTGTACGCCGACGCCGTGCGCGCGCAGTTCGGGCTCGACGGCACCGGCGTGCGCGTGGGCGTCGTGTCCGACGGGCTGAAGGGGCGTGTTCGCGACAGGGTGCACGACCAGTGCGCCGGCGTCGACGGCGGGCCGATGCTCGACCGGCGATCTGCCGACGGCGACCGGCGACCCGCAACGCGAGCCGGCGTGCTGACACGAGTCGACCGGCGGCATCATCGGCCGATCGTTTCAGCGCGAACGGCGATCTCGAAGGGCTTCCGCCCGCGACGCCGGCTTGCTCGTTCAAGGGCGCTGGCGCTGAAGGCACGGCGCTGCTCGAGATCGTGCACGACCTCGCGCCCGGCGCGAAGCTGTCGTTCGCCAACGGCGACACCGATCTCGCGTTCAGCCAGGCGGTCAACTTCCTCGCCGCCTCCAACGACGTCGTGCTCGACGACATCGGGTTCTACGGCGAGCCGTACGACGGCACGAGCGCGCGTCTCGGCGAACACCGCCGCGGCGCTCAACAACCCGTCGCTTTCCGATCCGCGCGTATGTCACCGCGGTCGGCAACGACGCCGACGAGCACTACATACGGCACCTACGCCGACTCGCGGCGTGGACGGCACGATCGATCTCCGGCATCACCAACGCCCGGTCACCTGCATCTCTTCCAGCGGCACCGACGGATACGACCGACGTGCTCGGCCTCGGCGCGCAGCCGTTCAACGTGATCGCGCTGCCGCAGAACGGCGAGGTCGCGATCTTCCTGACCTGGGACGATCCGTTCGGCGCGTCGGCCAACAACTACGATCTGTACCTCGTGCAGCAGAGCACCGGGACGCGTGGTCGCCAGCGAGCACCGACGCTGCAGAGCGGCCGGCAGGATCCGGTCGGAGGCGATCGACTACGTCAACGCGCGGCGCGGCCAGGATCTGCTTCCGCATCGTCGTGCAGAACGTGCGGGACGCCGCGCAGCCGAAGCATCTGAACATCTTCTCGTTCCAGCCGGAGTGCGCCGCCGTCGGGACCGCCGCTGCTCGCGCCGCCGCGGCACGAGCGGCACAACTACAACACCGCGACGCGCAGCATCTCGGCGCAGGGCGATGCCGGCGGTTCGCCGGTGAGCGTCATCTCGGTCGGCGCGATCTGCTCGGCGTCGGCGGCCGCCGCGCGGCGCATTCTCCGCGCGCGCCCGACGAGTCGTGCCTCGACACCTCGAATCCGACGCGCGGAGTTCTTCAGCAGCCGCGGCCCGACGCTCGACGGGCGGCATGAAGCCGGACATCGCCGCGATCGACGGCGTGTCGATCAGCGGTGCCGGATCGTTTCCCGCGCCCTTCTTCGGCATCGCCGGCCGCCGCGCCGCACGTCGGCGGGATTGCCGCGCTCGTCCTGCAGAGCGCGCCGTGTCTGCTGAACTGGGGCATACTCGACCGCCACCGCCGACGCGGCAGCGAACGACGATTAGAAATCTGCTCGTCGGCAAGACCTTCCCGCTCGGACCGGCACCCGACAACACCGTTGGCGCGGGAGGGTCGACGCGTTCAACGCCGTACAAGCGACGCTGCCCGGATGGCATGGCGTGCACGCTCACCGTGGACGCGAACTCGACCTCGGCGCGAGCTGACGGGAGAACAGCTCGGCTTCGTCTGATCCAAACGGCTGCGGGATCAAAAGCCTGACCTGGACCAGCGGCTGCGGGACGGCGCCAGGCGCGAACATGACCTGTCCCGCCGGGGCGAACGCCGTGTCCGTGGCGGCGAGCAACAACGGCGTCACCTACTCCGGCTCGATCGACTTCCAGATTTCCGTTACTGACTTCCAGGGTTGACGGCGGCGCCCGGCGACGCCACGCGGTATCCGCCGGACAATCGAGCCGTCACGTCGTGACGGTCATGCCGGCGGGCGGCCGCATACACTCCCAGGTGACGCTCGGCTGCTCGAGCGGCAACTTGCCGCCGCACCACGTGCGTGTTCGATCCGCCCACTGTCACGCCTGGAGCCGCGGGCGCTCAATCGACGCTGACGATCTCGACCGCGTCGACCGCGGCGACCCAGACCGCCGCGAAGGCGCGTGCTCGTGCCGGTGCGATCACCATCCAGTCGTCGGGCATCGCGATCTTCCCTCGACGCTGACCTTTGGTCCGCAGACGCTGAACACGACCCGCTCCCTGCGCTGCTCAGTGTCGCTGACGAGCACCGGCGCCGACGCGCTGAACATCACCAACATCACACCGTCGGGCGACTTCGCCGACGTCGGCTGTCTGCGGAACCGTCGTCGCGCCAGGCGCGAGTTGCGGCGTGTCGGTCACGTTCACGCCGACAGCCACCGGAGCGCGCACCGGCTCGGCTGGCGTTCGTGGACGATGCGACCGGAAGTCCGCACACGGTGACTGCTGAACGGCACGGACAGGCCGCTCCATCGGGGCACCGGTGGAACGCCGTCCGGCAGCTACGGTCACGGTCACGGGGACGGCCGGCGTCGCCTGGTGCACTCCGGCACCGTCACGTTGACGGTGAAGTGACGTGCGCGTGAATCCGCGGTACGCCGTCGTTCTCGTCGCGCTCCTGACCGCGGCGGCGTGTCACAAGAACGACTCGACTCCAACCCCGACCACGCCAACCGTCGCGCGGACAACCGACACCTTCACCGGCACGGTGGTCGTCAGTGGCGACGACCTTCACAGCTTCCCGATTGCGGCGAGCGGCAACGTCCGACGTCACGCTCACGGCGCAGCGCCGCCGGCGGCAATCGTGATGGGCCTCAGCATCGGCATGCCCTCTGGTGACGGCAGATGCGTGCCGGTCGCCGGCGGATCGACCCAGACGCCGCCCGGCTCGGCGGTTCAGCTGTCGGGAGTCGCAAGTCAGGCACGCGTGTGCGTCGACGTGCGCGACGTCGGCGGCAGACGGCGCCAGTCACCTACGCGGTGACGGTCACGCATCCTGAAATTCTTTATGCGTGCGGATCGTAGTACTGATCATGACTCGCACGCTTTGGTTTCGTCTGTCTCTCCTCGTCCTGCTCATTGCCGTCGGCGCGATCGCTGCCCGTTTCCTGTGGCGGCCCGCCGAGGTGCAGGTGTCGACGGCTGAAGTCACCACGACGGCCCCATGACGACGCATCGTCGCGACCGGCTCGCTGCAGGCCGTGACGACCGTCGAGTGGGTCGCAGGAATCCGGCATCATCCAGTCGCTGCTGGTCGATTACAACTCCTTTGTACATGCCGGAGACGTCATCGCGCGTCTCGACCCGGCGCTCTACGACGCACAATACGAATCGACGCAGGCGTCGCTCGGTCAGGCGAAGCGGCCGCGGCGCAGGCGCGGGCCATGGTCGCCGGATATCGGACCGCCGTCGTGGACGCGCAGACGAAGCTGACGCGCGCGCAGGCGCTCGGGGCGCGCGATCTCCATTCCCAAGTCGGATCTCGACGCGGCGCGAATCGCCGCCGCCGAGGCCGAGGCCGATCTGAGCGCCGGCCTCGCGACGGTGACGCAGGCCGACGCGGCGGTCACGCAGGCCAGAGCCGCTCTTCAGCGGGCGGCCGTCAACGTGGACCACACGATCATCCGATCGCCGATCGACGGCATCGTCGTCGATCGCGACGTCGATGTCGGGCAAACGCTGGCCGCGTCGGTGCAGTCGCCGGTTCTCTTCGCGCATCGCGCGCCGATCTGACGCGGATGCAGGTGCAGGTGAACGTCGGACGAGTCCGGACGTCGGCGCGCTTTGCGGCAGGCGAGTCGGCGGCATTCAGCGTCGAGACGTTTCCGGGCGAGACGTTTCATGGGACCGTGTCGCAGGTTCGCCTCCAGCCGGTGACCGAGCAGGCGGCGACCGGCGACCGCGACGGCCGTCAGCGGTGTCCGCGCAGCCCGGCCCAGACAACGTCCGTGGCCACCGTCGTCAGCTACACGGCGATTGTCGACGTCGCGAATCCCGATCAGCGGCTGCGGCCGGGAATGACGGCAGAGTGTCGTGTTGTCTGGAGCCGCCGCGCGAGCACGTGGTCCGCATCCCGAATCCCGCGCTATCGTTCCGGCCGCCGCCGACCGTCCTGAAGGCGATTGGCGAACGCGAACCGGTCTTCGCGGATGGAAAGGCGAGCGGCACGCGCGAGGTGTGGGAATACGACGGCAAGCAGTTCAAGCCGATCGCCGTTCACGCCGGCCTGGCCGACGATGGATGGACCGAGCTGGTGAGCGGCGACCTTCGCGCGGGTGACGCTCTGGGACGAGCGCCACCCTCGCGGCGAAACATTGATCAGCGTTTCGATTTCTTCTTCTGCGATCGCCTTGCCGGCGCGGCCTTTCTGGTGCACCGGCTCGGAGCGGCCTTTTTTGTTCGCGTGACCTTCCTGGTTTTCGAGCGCGACGTGCGGGACCAGGTTTGCGCTTGCGCGTCCGCCGGGCCGCGCGAGATCGCTTCGATCCCTCGCTCGAAGACGGGTTCGGGAGCCTTCGGCGCCGGCGGTCGTTGCGTGTCCCGTGGAACCGGCGGACTCGTCACGCCGAGCGCCGCTTCGCGCCGTGGCGTAGAACTGGCTGGCGATCGGCCAGCCCGTTGAAGCCGCCGTTGATTCGCCTCAGTAATTTCTCGGAACGCCTCGTCGGTCGCCTGGTCCGCGAGCTCGTTCAGCCCTTTCTTCGACCAGTGCAGCCCCGCAATCCGGAACGCGAGATCCGGAAGCGCCGCCTGTTCCGGTGTCGTCACGAGATCGACGGCCCAGCAGGTTCCCAAGCGCTGGTAGTTGGCTCGGCCCGTGATCTGAATGGGGCCGCGCCCCTTGAAGCGCTTTCCGTCGCCCGTTTGCGTGCTTGCCGAGCGAGGTGGCCAGACTGCTGGCCGGTTCGTCAGCGAAGTTGCTGGGCGGTCGGCCCCAGATCTCCTCCATGAAGCGGAGCTGACCCGATTCGTGAGCGAGCTGGGCGAGAAACTGCCGCCGCGCGCACGCGCGCGTCGATGGCGAGCTTCGGTCATCGCCGCGTCGAGCGGTGGCAGGAACGCGGCGCTTTTCGCAGCCGGCAGGCCGGGCAGATCGAGGCGCAGCTCGTCGCTGGTCAACATGATGGTTACACGCTGAAGGGCTGCTGGGTGACGAAGCGTCGTGACCGGCCGAGGGTGAACAGGTTCGGCACCTGCGTCGGTGGCATCAGCGCCTTGATGCGCGCGTGGAACTTGGCGTAGTTGCCCGCATTAGCTCGCCATGATCCCAGACGCACGCAGCAACTTCTCGGTGAACGCGCCGTTGTGGTCGCCGTCCATCGACGTCTGATTGTCCTGGCAGCCGGAGATCAGGATCGACGGCGGCCTTGCACTCTGTTGGCGATCGCGCGTCAGGCGATTGCTCACCGGCGACCTGGGCCAGCGCGCGTCGGGATCGAGCGCGTCGACGCCTTGCCTGCGACGCCTTGACGACCTCGCGCTGCAGCTTGTCGTAGAACGCCTGGTGATCGCGGTAGGTGCGCATCGCGACCGCCGGCGGCATCATCTTCGAACGGCCGGTCGGGCTGGCGCCAGCCTGCGGCGGCGCGGCGCGCGACCACGGTGCCGCTATGGCAGCTGTCGGAGAGCACGAGCACGCGCACGCCGGCGGCGAATCGGCTCAGCTCGAGGTACAGTTCGTCGTCGATCAGCTGCGCCGTCGTAGAGGCACCACGTCTCGTCCTTCGTTGTCGGTCTTCTTCGCCGGTGACGTCGGGGATCTGACCGCCGTGGCCGGAGTAGGTGAGGAGCAGAATAGTCGCCGGACGTCGAGCGTCTTGGCAGGCCGCCCGGATGGCGCCAAGCGCCGCTTTGCCGCGTGGCCTTCTTTGTCAGCAGCACGGTCGGCTTCATGCCCGCCGCCCTTGGCGATGGCCGCCATGTCGTGGGCATCGAACTCGCACGCGGTGAGCTCGCCGCTCCAGCCTTTGTAGTGTTTGGCGCTGACGGCATTCAAGCCGATGTGGACCGATAAACCCTTTGTCTTGCGGGCCGTTCCCGCGGTCTTTTTAGCCATATCGTCTCCAGTCGACAGTGCTCGATGTCGTGACGGACGGCCCATTCTGGTTTCTCGATGAGTCCCGCGCAAGACCCGATTGCAGGCGTCACACGTCGTGTGTCAGGGCTGGATCACACGCTCAGGCGCGATTCGCTACTGTCGATTCAGCTCAGGTCCCGTTCGACCAGCTGGTGAAGGAGCACGCAGCATGGCTAGCTGGCGACCACGACGTCGAAGGGATGGGACGCGCATTGCGTTTTCACGGGCAGGGCAGGGCCGGCGGCGCTGATTTTCGTGGACGGCGCGCTCTGCTATCGCGCGTCGGGGCCGAGCGGGCCGGTGGCGGAACTGCTGAAGGAATACTGCACCGGTGTTCACGTGACGATCGTCGCGGCCGCGGCGAGGCGAATCTCGCTGCCATACGCCATCGAGCGCGAGGTGGAGGACATCGCCGCTCTCCTGCGTGAGGCGGGTGGGAGCGCCATCTTGTTCGGCGTCTCTTCCGGCGCGGCCCTGGCCCTGGATGCCGCCAGCTGCCTGCCCGGCGTGACGAAGCTCGTCCTCTACGAAGCGCCCCTCATCGATCGACGACTCGCACGAGCCGATACCCTCTGATTTTCTCGCCCGCCTCGAGGAGGCGGTGGCGTCCGACCGGCGCGGCGACGCCGTGAAGATGTTCCTGAGGCTCGTCGGCATGCCGGGCTTCCGGAATCGCGATGATGCGGCTTCTGCCGGTGTGGAAGAGAGCTGACCGCCGATCGCGCACACACTGCCAGCGCGACATCCAAATCGTCGGACCGAATCAACAGGGCAACCGCTGCCCGCGTCGCGCTGGAGCCGAGCGACGATGCCAACGCTGGCTCTCGACGGCGGGAAGAGCCCGGTCTACGTGCGGAACGGCATGCGCGCTCGCCGGCGTGCTTTCCAACGTGACGGCACGTCACCGCTGCCCGGTCAGATCAGCACATGGTAAACGCCAAAGTCGTCGTGCCGGTCGTGGCGGATTTCTTCAAGAACTAAGCCGAGAACGGAGGCCGTCAGGCTGGGAACGCCGGCCGGTCCGGTGAGCTGAGGCGACTGAAATGACGCCCTGCATGACCATCAGGTGGTCGACGAGGCGCTGCGTATCAATGCCTTTGGTGAAAAAGCCGACGGCTCCGGCCGCCTCGATCGCATGGTGATCCTCGGTCTTCACGTGCGTCGAGAGTCCGAGAATCTGGATGGACGGGAGTTCGGCGCGGATTCGGCGCGTAGCTTCGACGCCGTCCATCCGCGGCATTGAGACATCCATCAGGATGACATCGGGCCGGAGGGCGTGCGCTGCGGCAATGGCCTCCGAGTCCGTCGACGGCTTCGCCCACGACGTGCAAGTTCGGGCCGCTCCTGCAACAGCTCGCGGAACACTCGGCGCACTGCGGCATGATCGTCGACCAGCAGAATCCTGAGCGCCCGCGGCGGTCGCGAGCGCCGGCAGCGCCGCGAAGCGCCGGTGCGGTCGTGACGCGGCTCAGCCTGGCGATGGCGGATCGATCCACCCGGCGCCGCGCCTCGGGGCGCGACCAGGCGAAACCGTGTTCCTGTCCGGGCGGTGCTGTCGATGTCGAGCCGGCCGCCGAGCAGTGCGAGCCGTTCCTGGACGCTGAACAGACCCCATCCCGCCCGGCCGGCCTTCTCTCGTTCGACGAGTCCAGCCGGGTCGAAGCCGATCCCGCGGTCCGCCACGGTGATGCAGAGCGCGTCATCCTGATCGAGTGATAGATCGACCGTGACCCGATCGACCTGCCGCGTGCTTGACGGCGTTGAACAAGAGCTCTCGCACCGACTCGAAGAACAGCGTGCGGACGTCCTTCCGGTCGGAGTTGGCGAGTGGCTGAGCTGACACCTGGACCACAAGGCCGTACTGCTGCTCCTGTGTCTCGCTCTGCCAGCCAGGTCAACGCTGCGGGCAATCCCGATCAAGTGCAGCGCGGAGAGGAACAGCTCCAGGCTCAGCGAACGCGCAGCAGCGATCGCCGCGTCGAGGTGACCTCTCGCCCGCATGAGCGGTTCGTCCGGACCTGCGCCTCTCTGCGTTTCCTGCTTCATGTGGCGATCGAGGGTCAGCGCCGCACTGACGAGCAACTGCTGCAGACCGTCGTGGAGGGTCTTGGCGAGCTGCTCGCGCGCGTTCTGCTCGGCGAGCGTCAAGTCCGACGCCATCTGGCTCAGCTGAGTCGTCCGCCGTTCGAGTTCGACCGTGCGTTCCCGCAGCGCAGCGTGGCTGTCTCGAAGCGCCACTTCACAGCCAGCTTGCGGTCGGTGACATCGACGGCCGTGCCTACGTAACCATTGAACGAGACGGTCAGTCCCGTATCTCGGCACACCCACGGTCACGGTCCAGCGGTATTCGCCGTCAGAAGCGAGCACAGACGATGCTCCACCTCGAACGGCTTGCGCTGATCGAAGGCCGTTCACATAAACGTCTCCGCACCGCTCGATGTCGTCGGGATGAAGGAGCTCTATCCATCGATGTCCGTGGCACCTCATCCTGCGGCCAGCCGGTGAAATCGAGCCAGGGCTGATTCACGTAAGTGATCTGCTTGTCGACGTCCGACATCCAGATCATCACCGGAGCCGTGTTTGCGATGAGGCGGAAGCGTTCCTCACTCTCACGCGCGGTCTCCCGGGCCGCAAGCAGCGCCTGCATCGCCTGACGGCGTTTCAACGCGTTCCAGAGAATGTCGCCGATGGCACCGCAGCCGGCTCACTAGCTCCGGGGTCCACGGGACGTGGTCGGTGCACACGCACCCGAATGTGATGGCTCCGGCAATCTCGCCACTTACCTTGAGTGGAATCGACGCCGCGGACCTCACGCCTCGTTGCCGAGGTATTCCTTCTCGGTAGCCCGCCATCTTCGGGCAAGATCATCCAAGCGTGAGGCCAGAGAGAGATCACCGCGCAAGACCTGCTTCAACCAATATTGCATTTCTGGCGTAGTGGTGGGAGGGGATTTGCGAGGCCGGGACGCTGCCACCAGTAGGCGACGCTCATTCCGGCGCGATCGTTGAGACAGTTCCATCAGCGTCACGCGGTCCATCTCGAGGAACGCGCCCACACGAGCGAGGCCGTGCGTCATGTTCGCGTCGATGCTTTCCTCCGGAATGGCGATGAACGCTCTCGAAAGGTCAGAACAAGGAACCGCTCCGAACTCAACGCGTTGCCTGGTCGCCTTCGCAGACTGCGTTCGCTCCGGTGATGTCGCGAACGCTTATCATCAACTCCCTGCGTGTCCTCCAACCTGACGACCTGAGCGATCGACACCTCGCACTGGAAACTTCCCACCAGCGGTTCGGAGTCCCACCAGATGGACCGCATCCCGACATCGGGAACCCGAGGGTTGTCCTGACGCCAGCGGTCCATGCCCGCTCGGTATCGTGCATGGAGACGCGGAGCTATGAAGCGTTCGAGAGGGGTGCCTATCGCATCCTGTTCCGAGCACCCGAACAGGCGTTCGGCGGCGGCATTGAACAAGAGCGGATTCGTCCGCCATCGTCAACGACGATGATCGCATCCGTCGCCATCCTCGGCAACGGCCGCAAGTCTCTCCCAGGGTTGCGCCATCGTGTCGTTCGGTCGAATTATAGAACGGACGCCAGCGCGAACAACGCCTCACGGGTTCCACGGAAAAACTTGGCGTCCGTCCGTCAGGTTCATATGATCGCCGGACCGATCTCCTGCAGCAAAGGATCATATGTCCAAGGCCAGAGCGACGAAGCCTTCCCGAACGCGGATCCAGAAGACGTCACCAGACGATGCGGCGCAACCGCGGCGATCGGCACGCGGACACAAGCTGAATGCCTTCGCCGACACGATCGACTTTCGCGATCGGATGTACGTGCCCGACGCTGGTGGAGGTGCCGACCAGAATCGACTTGAAGGAGTATCGCAAGGTTGACGAGTCCCGATTCTCAATCAGGGACAGGAAGGCGCCTGCACCGGCTTCGGGTTGGCGACGGTGGCGAACTACCTTCTCCGCCGGCGCAGGGTCGTGCCCGAGAGGATGTCTGTGTCAGTCCACGGATGTTTTACGAGATGGCCAAGCGCTACGACGACTGGCCGGGCGAGGACTACGACGGTCTCGAGCTGCCCGCGGTGCGATGAAAGGCGTGGAACAAGCACGGCGTGTGCGCCGAGCATTTCTGGGAATACGACCACACGAAGCAGAAGAGAGGTCGAGTTCATGAAGCGATGGGCGACGATGCGGTTCGCCGGCCGATGGGCGCGTACTTTCGCGTCAACCACACGGACCTGGTCGCCATGCACAGCGCGATTGCTGAAGTCGGCGTGTTGTACGCCACGTCGAGCGTCCACGCAGGCTGGGATCACGTCGGGGCGAGACGGGCTGATCGACGCAGATCGCAGTCGATCACCGGAGGCCACGCGTTCGCGATCGTCGCCTACGACGAGCACGGCTTCTGGATTCAGAACTCCTGGGGGAACGTCCTGGGGCTTCCACGGCTTCGGCCGCATCGAGCTACGACGACTGGCTCGCCAACGCTACCGATACCTGGGTCGCCCGGCTCGGCGCCCCGGTCGTGCTCGCTCGATGCCGCATACGACGTCGCCGCGCGCGGTTCGTGGAACCGCCAAGGGTCGCAGAGCTACGTGTTCAGGGATCTCCGTCCGCACATCATTTCCCTCGGCAACGACGGCCAGCCTCGAACCGACGGCACGCTACGGCACCAGCGCGGAAGGACATCGAGACGATTCTTCGAGACCGACTTCCCGGATGATCACCGCCGGATGGCCGAAAAAATTCGGCAAACGGCGCCTCGCTGCTCTACGCGCATGGCGGGCTCGTCAGCGAGGACTCGGCGATCCAGATGGTGGCCGACGACCGTGAAACCCTGCTTGCCGCCGGCATCTATCCCGGTGAGCTTTCATCTGGAAGACGGACTACCTCGACACCTCAAGGACATTCTCGAGGACGCGCTCCGCCGCCGGCGTCCGGAAGGCGCGCTCGACGCCACGCAAGGACTTCATGCTCGATCAGGCTCGACGATGCGCTCGAGCCGCTCGCGCGCGTGGCGAGCGGACTGCTGGAGTGGTCGCAGATGAAACAGAACGCGATTGCCGCGACAGCCAGCGCGACCGGCGGCGCGCGCGGATCGCGGCTGCTGCGGTATCGACGCGTTGATGGCGGCGGATCCGATCCTTGATCTGCACCTGGTCGGCACACAGCGCCGGGTCGTATCGTTCTCGGCCCGCTCGCAGCAGTTGCTGACCGGGACAGGGACGTCATCGACGGGCGGACCTGCTCGATGGAAGCACCGGCTTCGGGCGCACCATCGCAGCTGCACGCTTGGGCGCCGGCCTGCACGATGGACCTCTTCCGGCAGCGTACGCAGCCGGCGATCGACGGCCGCTCGCCTGCGGCGGTTCTCGCTGTTCACGCTGACCGACAAGGCGGAGCGCGACGACGACTGCGCGAACATCTACCACAAGTCCTTGTTGTATCTCGTGAGCAATGCGCTGGAGAGCCGACGGAGAATTCCGATCGTGCGCGCGACGGTGTCCCCATTCTGGGCATGGAAAAGTTCGCCAAGGATGACTCTTGCCAGAAGGCCTCGGCGATTTCCGATGGGTGCGCACCCCAACACGGAACCTGGTTCACCCGGTTCAAGCGGCGCCCGGCATCACTCAGCGATGCCACACCATCCGGCGACGCTGAGAGCGACGCCGACGCGCATTCTGGCAGGCGACGCCGCTGGCACTGCGCGGCTGGGCAAGAACGCCGGCCCGCCGGAGTGTCCGCCACGGTAAAGGCGTGTGGCGAGGTGACGCTGTGGCGGTCGATACGAAGTGAGCCGGGCTTAGGCCGTGTTACGTCTCCGTAGTCGGTAGTGTCCGGCTTCAGCCGGATTGGCGCGGTCCGCCTAGCGCGTTTTCTGTTGCCCAGTCTGTCTGGCGGAGCTTGAACGGGAGATCAGAAGCTCAGAAGCGATCCGGGCGACGCGATCGTTCGGCGGGGCGGCCTGCCTGGTTGCCGAGTATGTCCGGTCGGCATGCACACCTGAGCGTCCTCACACCGACTTCGTATCGCTTGACCTCGGCGAGGTGCGCGGCGCCGCCGAACGTCAGGCGCGGCACGTTTTTCTCGTCCAAAAGCGATCGACGTGACCTTCAACCTCCTGGGCCTGCCCTGCCTGTTCTCAAGATCATCGCAGGCTGGAGTGCTCCGGTGTGACGTCTTGCTCCTGTCTCGCCTCATGGGATGCGCAACGTGAATCGCGATCGCTCCACCTGCCAGTTTCGGGCAGGCTTGAATCGCCTGCTTTGGCGACGGTGTCGAAACGCCGCAAGGGCGGACACCATCGCACGGTCGAGACCGCCTTTAGGGCGGCGGGGGACCGTCGAGCGCGCGTTCGACGAGGGCGACACAATCTCCCGCAGGTGGCGGCCTCTGCGCGAAGGCGCAGCCGGGCTCGTCTCGAAAGTGAGGCCATCGTCTCAGAAACCAGGTGGCCCGTGGAGCGGATGAAGACCAGCGTGCTCCGCGCGCCAAGAGCTCTTCTTTGCTTCCACCATCGCCGATGAACCGACAGGTATCCGCCAACGGCCGATCCTTCAGCCGATTGGCGCGGTGGTCCTCCGCAGATCCTGTGGTCGCCGTCGGCTCGCGACCGGCTTCGAATGGAGAAACCGCGCAGTCGACACGCGCGGCGCGAGCAGGGAGTGCGGCCGCGCCGCAAACATCCTCCAGGCAACAGCAGTTGCCGATCACCCGAGTCGCAATCCGCGACTGCGCAGGCCGTCGATCATGAAGAGCTGATGAAAGATCCTCGATCTGCTCGAGTGCGCTCGGCCTTGCGCGGAGCCTCTGCTCGCAGATCTGCTGGAGTGCGGACTCGTCGGCGGGACAGCTTCGAGGCGGGAGCGGTGCAGGATGCGTCCCGATCGCTCATGGCGGTTCGACAGCCGTCCGGTGGTCGCCATCGGCATCGTCGCGCTTTCCACCTCCGGCGGAAGGCGTCGCGTTCTCACAGCCAAGCTGACGGGAGCTGTTGCTGCGGAGACGCCGGGCGGTCGCGTGCGGGACTCCGGCGATCGAGGTTCGTCCCAACAAGTCGAAGCAGCCCGGACGCTTCGACCATCGCTTGCAGGCCTCGGCAACGCGCCACCGCGGGATCGCGCACGCGCGAAACGGTCCGCGAGCCTCGGCTGGTGACGTCACTTAGCGGGGCGTGGCAGCCGAGCGCCAGCTGTCGATGCGCGGCAGATGCCGCCGTCGAACCCACCGCGCCGCCACGAGCCGCGGCTCGATAGCGGTTGGCGTCGCCGTAAGCACATCGGCGACCGAATCAGCGCGTGAGCTCTTCGCCCGGTGGATTGATGTACATCGCCTGCGTCAGGCACCGCGTCGTCATCGTCGCCAGCTGGTTCCTGCGTGCGCCAGGCGAGGTCGGACAGAGCCTGGTGGCCGAGATCCTGAGTTCGATGTAGGCCAGCTGACTGGTTCGCCAGCGCCAGACCCACGCCAGTGCGACAGAGCGCGGCGCGGGCCGAAGCCTCTCCGCGGAAGCGAAACGTCGTGGACGCTTCGTTTCGCCGATTCGGTCGCGAAGTATTTCTTCAAATCGCCCGCGAGTGCGAGACATGGGTAGTCCTTCACCGCGACGACGGCGCTGCTGCTCTCGACGATCTCCTCGCGCTGAAAACTCCGCAACGTCCGGGTTCTGCGATCGTCCCCTCGGTGGCGTGGGCGTTCCCGCGCCGCTCGCCCGCGAGTCCGAGAAACACACCGACTCCGATGAGCAACGACTTCGAGCAGAAGCTTGACGCTGATCTGACCGGCCGCTGCCAGTGCAGCTTCGAGTTTCGGCATGCGTGGATGCCAGGACATCGGCGTGGCGGTGCGGCCGGTGATGCGATTGGGATGTCAATCGTGTTTGGGATTGCGTGTCGTTCTGCCAGCGAATGGAGGGACGCCCGCGGGCGGCCGCCAATCGCGGCGCTGACGAGGTCTTGCGCCCCGCTGACGAGCGCATCGAGTACGCGCCGCACCCTTTGAAGCTCTCCCGCGTAGATCTTGTAGATGTTCTCGGTGCCCGATGGCCGCGCCGCGAACCAGCCGCTCGGCGGCGACGACCTTCAGGCCGCCGATCGGCGCGTCGTTGCCGGGAGCCGTGGTCAGCTTGGCGGTGATCGCGCTCGCCGGCGAGCGTCGACTGCCTTCACCGTCATCGGGCGAGAGCTTCGCGAGCCGCGCCTTCTGCTCGGGCGTGGCCGGCGCGTCGATGCGCGTGTAGCGCGGCGCGCCGAACTCCGCCGTCGAGCTCGCGGTAGTGCTCGCCGGGATCCTTGCCCGTGCGCGCGGTGATCTCGGCCGCGAGCAGGTCCATGATCAGGCCGTCCTTGTCGGTCGTCCACACGGTGCCGTCGCGGCGCAGGAAGCTGGCGCCGGCGCTCTCCTCGCCGCCGAAGCAGCACGAGCCGTCGAACAGGCCCGGGCACGAACCACTTGAAGCCGACCGGCACCTCGGCAGAGCCGGCGGCCGAGCTGCTGCGACCACGCGGTCGATCAGGCTGCTGCTGACCAGCGTCTTGCCGACCGCGGCGTGCGCCGGGCCAGTCTGGGGCGATGCGTCGAGCAGGTAGCGGATCGCGACCGCGAGGTAGTGGTTGGGGTTCATCAGGCCCGGCGGACGGCGTCACGATGCCGTGCCGGTCCGAGTCCGGGATCGTTGGCGAAGGCGACGCGGATAGCGATCCTTCAGCGCCGACGAGCCGCGCCATCGCGTACGGGCTCGAGCAGTCCATGCGGATCTTGCCGTCGTGATCGACGGTCATGAACGAGAACGTCGGATCGACCTCGGGATTGACGACGGCGATGTCGAGCTCGTAGACGGCGTTGATCGGCTCCCAGTACGGCTGCGCCGGCGCCGCCGAGCGGGTCCACGCCGAGCGTGAGGCCGGCGTCGCGGATCGCATCCATGTCGACGACGTTCTGCAGGTCGTGGACGTAGCGGCAGGACGAAGTCCTGCTGGTGCGTGGTCGCGCGCTCGATGGCCGTCGCGAACGGCACGCGCTTCACGCCGCGCGTTGCTCGCTTGCGAGCAGCGCGTTGGCGCGGTCCTCGAATCCACGCGCGTCGACGTCGGTGTCGGCCGGGCCGCCGTTGGGCGGGTTGTACTTGAAGCCGCCGTCCTCAGGCGGGTTGTGCGACGGCGTGATGACGATGCCGTCGGCGAGGTGGTCCGTGCGGCCGCGGTTGTAGGCGAGGATGGCCCGCGAGATGACCGGCGTCGGCGTCGACGCCGTCGTCGCGCTGGATGACGGTCTCGACGCCGTTCGCCGCCAGCACCTCGAGCGCGGTGCGCTGCGCCGGGCGTCGACAGCGCGTGCGTGTCCTTGCCCATGTAGAGCGGGCCGTCGATGCCCTGCGCGCGCCGGTAGTCGCAGATCGCCTGTGTGATCGCGACGATGTGCGCCTCCGGTGAACGAGCCGCGTGAGCGGCGAGCCGCGGTGCCCGCTCGTTCCGAAGGCGACGAGCTGGGCTCGGGTCGTCCGATGTCCGGCTTCCGCTCGTAGTAGGCCTCTCCAGCCGCTCGAGATCGACAAGGATCGACTTCGGGGCGGGCTTTCCGCCAGAGGCGAGATCGTCCCGCGTGCCTTCGTTGTGCATCACCCACGGTCTCCCTCCACGACGCGCTCGACTATGACACTGGGCATGCCCCCTCTTGCCGCTTCGCGCGGCCCACAGCCGTCACGCCATCCTGCGCGGAGCCGCGCCTCAGTTCGTCGGCCGTGAGGGGCGGTAGCCAGGCCCGCACAATGCGCGCCCGGCGTGCACGCCGGTGTGGCGGCCGGCCTCGAGCGTCACCGGCACCGTTGACGATCACCGTGTCGATGCCGATCGGGGCACTGCTGCGGCTTCTCGGACGTCGCGCGCGGTGTCGGCGACCGTCTTCGGATCGAAGACGACGACGTCGGCGAACGCAGCCCGGGCTTGACGGTCCCGCGATCGGCGATCTTCATCTGCGATGCGGCGAGGCTCGTCATCTTGCGAATCGCCTCGGGCAACGGCAGCACCTGTCTCGTCGCGAACGTAGCGGCCGAGAATCCGCGGGATACGTCCCGCATGCGAGCGCGGGTGCGGCTGGCCGGCGCCCAGCGCTGGCCGTCGGGCTCGGATCGCCGATGAATCGGTGCCGACGCTCACCCACGCGGTACCTGCATGGCCGTCCGCACATCGTCCTCGGACATCATGTGGAACATCGCGCTCGACGCTGGCCGTCGTATCTCGAGCAGAGCATCGACGAACAGCGTCTCCCACTCGTCCATCTGGTGACGCTCGGCGGCGATCTGCGAGAGGCGCTTGCCGAGAATCGATTGATCCTTGCCGGCCGGGCAGCGGCGGCGATCTGCACGCCGCCGAACGTGGCGCCCAGCAGCAGGTTCTCGACCTCGGTGTTCGCCTCGATGTCGCGGCGCATCTTCGCGCGCTCGGCGGGGTTCGTCAGGCGCGCTCGAGCATGCTTGTCGCGCCCGCCCTCCTGCGCCCATCCTGGAAGCACCGGCCAGCAAGCCGGTGCCCCCGGCCGTATAGGGATACTGGCAGGCGGTGACGTCTACGCCTTGCGCCCGCGCGTCCTCGATCTCGGCTCTTGAATGTCGTCCATGTGGCCCCAGTTCGCCTTGGCGCCGATCTTCAGGTGGTAGATGACGACGGGCAGACGACGCCTCTTCGTCCGATCTCGGATCGCCTCGCCGATCGCCTCCTTGCGCGCGGAAGCCTCGCCACGGACGTGCGAGATGTAGACGCCGCCATGTCTGGATGCGACGCTGGGCGCAGCGCGATGAGCTCGTCGGTGCTGGTGTACGACGCCGGCGGGTAGATCAGCGCGGTGCGCGAACCCGAAGGCGCCCTGCTGCATCGCGCGTTCGAGGGATACTGCTTCCTCGCGCTGCGAGCTCCGTCCGCCGTCGGCGTGCGATTCTGCCATCCCCAGCGACCTGCTCGCGCAGCATGGCGGCGAATCGGCGCGAACGATCCGAGGTTGATCGATGTGCCTCTACTCCTCGACCGTGTGAAGGTAGCCGTCGAATCCCGTCCAGTCGAACCGACGCGCCGCGCGAATCGCGGCCGTGTGTGTTCTCCTCCGTCCACAGACCAGGCGTCGCTACCTTCGCCGATGATCTCCGTCGTGATGCCCTGGCGGATGTGGCTCTCGCCGCTGCTGTCCGCGTCAGGAGCGAGGTGCCGGACTGACCCTGACGCGTCGATGAATCCGGCGCGACGACGCGGCCGCCGGCGTCGATGGTCCGCGCGGGCGCTCCCCGATCACCGCGCCGACGGCGACGATGCGGCCGCCCGTGATCGCGGACGTCGGCGCGGCGGGCCGAGAGCCGGTTCCGTCGACGAGATCACCGTTCCCTGATGACGAGGTCGTATTCGTGGAGCCGCGGGCCAGCGAAGCGGTGAAGAAAAGCACGAAGCGTCACCAGTGTCGAACGCATGCGCGGATTCTACCTGCTCTTGTCGCACGGACAGCAGGATTTGCCGTTACGATCGGAGCCTCGAGGCCGCGTTGCTTCAGGATCTGCACTCGCCATCCGTTCGCTGCGCGCTACGCCGGTCGTCACGTTCGTCGCCGTCGCTCTCGCTCGGCCTCGGCATCGGCGCTAACACGGCGATCTTCTCCCTCGTCGATCGTCTCGTCCTGCGGTCGCTCCCGGTGCGCGAACCGGCCAGGCTCGCCCTGGTGGCGACGACCGCGCAGCTCAGTTACAAGCCGAACTACAGCTACGCGCTATTCGATGCGATCGCCGCTCATACTGAGTTGTTCGACGGCGTGCTCGCCGTCGGCAACTGCTGCGGCCAGTCCACGCTCGCCGTCGGCGATTCGCAGGAATTCGTCGATCGCCTGTTCGTGAGCGGCAGCTACTTCGCGACGCTGGGTGTCAACGCGTTGCTCGGCCGCGTGCTCACGCCTGCTGACGACGAGCTCGCCGGCGGGCCGGACGGCACGGCCGCGGTCCTGAGCTATACGGCGTGGCAGCGCCGGTTCAATGGCGACGCGGCGGCCGTCGGCTGGCATGATCCTGCTTGACCGCGTGCCGGTCACCATCGTCGGCGTGCTGCCGCCGTCCTTTCTCGGGACAGAAGTCGGCCGAACGTTCGATGTGTTCCTGCCGATACGCGCGGGCGTCCGCCGTCCTGTCTCGACGACGCCGTTCGATCGGCACTCGACGCTGGTTGAACATCATCGTCCGGCTGAAACCGGGTCAGACGCGTGGAGTCGTCGGCTGCAGCGCTTCGAGCTCTGCAGCCGGAGCTTCGATCGACGACTCGGCGCCGGACGAACCGCCGGCTGAGCACTGAAGGCACCGTTGACCCTTGCGCCGGCCAGCGGCGGCACGAGCGGCGGCACGTCGTCGCTGCGCGAGCGCTTCGAGCGGCCGCTCGCCGCCGTCTTCGCGGTGGTCCTGATGGTGCTCCTCATCGCGGCCGCCAACGTCGCGAACATGCAGCTGGCGCGCGGGACGGCGCGGCGCCACGAAATCAGCGTGCGGCTGGCGCTCGGATCGTCGCGCTGGCAGCTCGCGCGGCTGCTGATCGCGGAAAGCGCGCTGCTCGCCGCTGCAGGCATCGGCCATCGGCGTCGTCTTCGCGGAGTGGGCGGGACAGCTCTGGTCGCGCAGCTCTCGAGCCGGCATCAGGCCGATCAGCTTCGACGCGCCGATCGACTGGCGCGTGCTGGCGTTCGCCGGCGCGAGTCATGATCGTGACGACGATCCTGTTCGGCGTCGCGCTCCGCGATCCACGCGTCGCGCGTGGCGCCGATTGACGCGCTGAAGGATCGCGGCCAGAACGCGCACGCCGGCCGAGCCGGAGTCTCGAGCCTCGTCGTGGTCGCGCAGGTCGCGGTGTCACTCGCGCTTGTCGTGGCGGCCGGACTGTTCGTCAGGACGTTCAGCCACCTGACGCGGGTGCCGCTCGGCTTCGATCGCAGCGACACCCTGCTCGTGACGATCAGAGCGCCGACGGTGCCGGGATCGAGCGCAACGCGCTGTATCACCGTCTGGTCAAGGCGGTGGCCGCCGTGCCCGGCGTCGAATTTGCGGGCGGATCGATGAACGCGCCGCTCGCTGGCACACCTCAACGGCGACTTCGTCGTGTCACCGCCGGGCACGTCGCCGCCGCCGGGCGCGGAGCGCATCAGGCAGTCGGACTGGATCACGCCCGGCATGTTTGCGGCCTTCGGCATCGCCGTCGATGCAGGCCGGGACTTCGACGCGCGCGATACGCCGGCCACGCCGAAGGTCGATGATCGTGAACGAAGCGTTCGCCCGACGGTTCTCGCCAGGCGCGTCGCCGATCGGACAACCGCTGACGCTGACATTTCGCGCGCAGGGCGACTATTCGCTGGGCACGTTGACCGTCGTCGGCGTGGTGCGCGACTCGGTGTTCCGCTCAATCCGCTCGCCGGACGAGCCGACCGTCTATCTGCCGCTCGGCCAGGACACCGGATCCGATTCTCACGACCAACTTCTATCTCGGCGTCCGTTCGACGAGACAGCCGCCGCAGCAGCTGACGCGCGCCGTCGGCACCGCGATCCTCCGGGTCAATCGGGACATCGTGTTGAAGGCTCGACCGATCAGCGACGAGGTGCGCGACGCGCGTGGCGCAGGATCGCATCGTCGCGGAGCTGTCGGGGTTCTTCGGCGGCCTTGCGCTGCTGCTCGCGGGCCTCGGCCTCTACGGCGTGACGTCGCATGCCGTCACGCGGCAGCGGGCTGGAGATAGGGATCCGCATGGCCCTGGCGCGGCGCCCGCAATGGTGATTCGTCTCGTGCTCACGCGCGAGCGCGAGCTGGTCGCCGCCGGTGGAACGCCGCGCCGGCGCCGCGCTTGCGCTCGGAGCGGCGCAGACTGCGTCACCGCGCTGCTCGTTTCGGATTGGAACCGCGCGATCCTGCCACGCCGGCGGCGTGTGGGTGGATCGCGCTCGCGGCCGTGGGAGCGCTCGCAGGGTGGCTGCCAGCGCGGCGGGCGTCGGGATCGATCCGGCCGTGAAGTGCTCCGCGAGAGTTTGATCAGACCTGGCATCTCATGATGGCATCGGCGGAACTGCGTGACAAACCCCGACAGACAGTGCTGATTGTCTTCCGGCAGATTATGCCGATGCGCGCCGTGCTGCCGCCTGATCTCGGCGTTCGCCGGGCGCCTGCTGCGCAAGAACATCGGTTTCACGCTCGCCGCCGCCGCCTCGCTCGCACTGGCGATTGGGGCGAACACGACGATCTTTTCCAGTCGCAAAACAGCTGCTGTTCGAGCGGCTTGACGTCCCCTCGACGCCGCCAACTCTGCGTCTGCTCACGTCGACGGATGCCACGCTTCTCGCATCCCGTGTACGAACAGTTGCGCGCGCAGAATCAGGTGCTCGGCGATCTGCTGGCGTTCCACGCGACGGCGGTGAATGCGACGGTCGGCGACAGACGCGGGCGCGTGCATCGCGCACGAGGTCTCGGGGAACTACTACGCCGTTCTCGGCGTCCAGCCGCTAACTCGGCCGCGCGGATTCATCCGCGATCGACGACACCGCCGGGCAGCGAGCCAGTGCGTCGTGATCAGCGACGAGTTCTGGAATCGCGAATTCGCCCGGTCGCCGGCCGCGCTCGGACGGTCGATCAAGACTCAACGATGTCCCGGTCACGATCGTCGGCGTGAATCCCAAAGGCTTCACTGGAGCCGGTAGCACGCTGCCCTCGCAGACGCCGGCGGTGATCGTCGCGCTGGCGAAGGCGACGCTCGTGACGCCCGCCTCCAACGGCCGGAACTGGCTCGCGGATCCGGCGGCGCGGTCGGTCGACGTCCTCGGCGCGCACGAAACCGGGCGTGAGCGATCGCACGGCGCAGGCGACGCTCGACGCGCAGTTCGCCACCATCGTCCGCGCGGTCGCTGCCGATTCGCGCCGGCGACACCGTGCCGACGCTGGCGCTGCGCGACGGCAGCCGCGGCCTGTTCGCGCAGCAACAGGTCGTTCGCCACGCCCTATCGCCGTGTTGATGATCTTCCTCGGGCTGGTCCTGCTGCTCGCGCTGCGCCAACATCGCCACGCTGATGCTGGCGCGCGGCGCGCGGCGGCAGCGCGAGATGAGCGTGCGGCTCGCGCTCGGCGCCGGGCGCGCGACGCATCCTGCGTCAGATGCTCGTCGAGAGCCTGCTGCTCGCGACGATCGGCGGCGCTCTCGGGACTGGCGCTCGCGTACGTCGGACGAGGCGCCATCGCGCAGTTCACGCCGCACTTCGACTGGCAGGTCTTCGGGTTTACCGCGGCTGATCACGATCGTCACCGGCCTGCTGTTCGGGTTCGCGCCGGCATTCGCGGCCTTGCGCACGGAGATCGCCGACAGCGTCAAACGACAGCCACGCCGTTGGACGAGTCCGTGGTCGGATTCCAGATCGCGCTGGCGACGCTTCTGGTCATCGCGCGCCGGGCTCTTCATTCGATCGCTCGCCGGACTGCACCGCCGTCAATCCTGGATTCCGCACCGATCATCTGCTGCTCGCGCAGATCGTCCTGCCGCAGAATCGCTACCCCGCCGGCGCGAACGTCGCGTTCCATCAGCGCATGGAGCAGGCGATCGCCGCGCATTCCCGGCGTCGCACTCCGTCGCTGGCGCCGAGGCTCCGTACCTGTCCGGGCGAACAGCTGCGAGACGACACTTCCTGCGGCAGGGCGAAGCGCTTGACGCGAGCAGGACCAGACCGAGCCCTACAATGCCGTCGGCGGTCGACTTCTTCGAGACGCTCGGCATCCCGATTGCTCGCCGGACGGCCGTTCGGCGTCAGACGACACCGGCGACGTCGCCGAAAGTGGCTGTCATCAACCAGCGGCTGGCCGCGACACGATTTCCGCACGCAGAATCCGATCGGCAAGCTGAGTTTCGGTCGGCGTATGCTCTGGCTATGGCGACGTCCTGACCACAGGTCCGATCGAGATCGTCGGCGTCTGCGGCGACACGCTGTATGGCGATCTGCACGACGTGCCGCCTCCCGCAGTTGTTTATTCCCTGCGTGCAGCAAACACAGGTGCGGCGGCTGACGTATCAGATTCGCACGCCGGACAAGGCCAGAGACGATCGTGCCGGCATTGCGCCGAGTCGTGCACGCGGCCGATCCCGCGCTGCCGCTGGTGAGCGTTGCGCACGCAGCAGGACCAGATCGATCAGGACCTCGCCGACGAGCGGCTGCTCGTGTCGCTCACGTCGGCCTTCGGGCGTCCTCGCGCTGGTGCTGGCGTCGGTCGGGATTTACGGCGTGATGGCGCTATCGGTCGCGCAGCGGACCAGGGAGATCGGCATCCGGATGGCGCTTGGCGCGATCCCGCGGCAAATTCTGACCATGGTGCTCCGCGAAGCCTCGTCGCTGTCGGCGGCAGCGATCGCGCTCGGCGTGGGCGCGTCATGTCCTGTCTACACCGATTCGTGAAGTCGATGCTCTTCGGCATCGCGCCATCCGATCCGGCCACGCTGTGGGCGCAGCCGCGCTGTTGATGATCGTCGCCGCTGGGCGCGAAGCTGGATTCCGGCGCGGCGTGCGGCGAGCGTGCAGCCGATGGAGGCGCGCCGGCGGACTGACGCCGATGCGAGCGGGCACCAGGAAAACAGGAGGCCGCAATGAGACTCGTTCGAGTTGGACTGGCGTGCTCACTGGCGATCGCGAGCGGTTACTTCGTCGGGGCCGCGCCCGCCCCGCAGGCCTTCCGCCGTCGAACTGCAAAGGCCGGCTGGAGCGTCGCCGCACTCTCGACGAGCTGGCGGCCTGGCATGTCCAGTCGCAGCAGTCCACCGGCTTCCTGATCGTTCAGGACCGCCGAGTGATCTATGAACACAACTGGCCGCTTCCACCGGAGGCCGCGAACTGCCGCGAACTTTACCACGGGACGGATACCGCGGCGCGCCCAGGAAGACGTGGCATCCGCGCAGAAGAGTTTCATCGCGATCCTGAGTGGCGTCGCCATCGACAAGGGGCTGCTCGATATCTCGAAGCCGGTGTCGGCCTATATCGGAACGGGATGGTCGAAAGCCGCGGCGTCGAGCAGGAGACACTCATCACCGTTCGTCACCTTCTGGAGATGAACTCGGGCCTCACTGAGCAGCTGGCCCACGAGGCGCTCCGCGGGAACGCGATTCTTCTCACAACACGCCGGCCTACGCGTTCGTGAAGCCGGTTCTGGAAAGCCTCCGGCCAGACGCTCGACGATCTGACCCGCCTCTGGCTGACGAAGCCCTCCGCCGGCATGACCGATACGCTGTGGCGGCGGTCGCCCTGCCGCATTCGCCGATGTCGGGAACCCCACCGGTCTCCACACCACACCCGGCGACATGGCGAAGCTCGGCCAACTCGTGCTCGACAGGGGAAGGCTGCGGACGGAACGCGCGTGATTTCGAGGCGCAGCTCGCGGCCCTCTTCGAGCGCAGTCCGGACCAATCCGGGCCTACGGCTTCGGGTGGCTCAACGGCTCGGCCTTTACGCGATGCTCCCGCCGGTGCCCGCACGGAGACGGCGTTGATCCCCGCCGCCCCGGCCGACCTCGTTGCGGCCCTTGGCGCGCAGGACCGAAAGATCTATGTCGCGCCCAGCCGCAACTTGATTGTCGTCCGGACCGGCCAGCAGCGCCCGACCGCGGCTTCAATCAGCAGCTCTGGCTGCGGCTGATGAAGGCGGCCCGGAAGCTGATCGATGATTCTCGGGGACGATCGAAGTGCTCTCATCAATCGGTTCGTTTTCCATGGACAACATCGCCCGCGTCATTCGTCACGCCGCGCGCCAGCTCTGGCGCGCACCGCTCGTCTCGGTCGCCAGCATCCTCACGCTCGCGATCGGCATCGGCGCCTGCGCGCTCATGATGAGTGTCATCTCGACGGTACTGCTCAAGCCCCTGCCATACGGCGACCCCGATCGCCTCGTCATGAGTTGGGGCGGCTGGTATCCAAACGCCAACCTCGGGTTCCCGGAGCAGCCGACGCATGGCGCAGTGTTCAGCATCATGCGCGACAACACGCAGGCGTTCGCGGCGCTCGCTGCATTTCGGGCCGCCTCGTTCAACCTGGGAGACAGCACCAGCCCCGAACGTCTCGACGGGATTGAGGCGACGGGAGATTTCTTCGCGGCACTCGGGGTCGCGACGCAGATCGGCCACTTCTTCGAGCGCGCCAACGAGACACCGGGATTCGATCACGTCGCGGTGTTGAGCGACGCCGTGTGGCGGCGGCGGTTCGGCGGCGATCCGCACGTCCTGGCCGCACGCTCACACTGAACGCCGAGCCGATACCGTCATCGGCGTGGCGACAGCGGGCTTCGCCTTTCCACGCGGGCCTGGAAATGCCAGGCGACTTTCAGTTCGCGACGACTCCCGATCTGTGGGTGCCGCTCAGGCCGCCGATCGGGCGGCGTCGCCGACCTGGCGATCGTCGGCCGGCTCCGGCCTGGCGTCTCGGTCCCGGCGGCGCGCGAGGACATGGATCGCGTGATGGCCGTCGTGCAACGTTCGATCCCCGTCGTCAAGAGTTCCCGCCCGGGACAGCTGCTCGTTCCAGCTTCGACAGCAGGTGGTCGGCGACGTGCAGGCGATGCTGGCCAGCTTGCTCGCTGCTGTGCTGCTCGTCCTCGTGATCGCGTGCGTGAACACGGCTCAACTCGTGCTCGCGCAGCTTCACGGGCGCCGCCGGGATCTGGCGATCCGCGCGGCACTCGGAAGTTCGACATGCCGCCTTGCAGGCGAAGTGCTGGCAGAGGTCGCGCTGCTGGTCGCCGCCGGCGGCCGTGGCGGGCGTCGCCGCGGGGATTGCGGGTCTGAAGCTCCTGCGCGCCTTCGGCTCGACGCGCCTGCCGCGCGCGGCGGAACTGACCTCGATGCTCGCTCCTCGTTCGCCGCGCTCGGCGTGATCGCGCTCGCCGCGATCCTCGTCAGTGTGATTCCGATGCTCGTCGATCGCCGCCGCCCGCTCGTGGAAATCCTGCGCGGCGGCGGACGCGGTGCGGGGCGCGGGGGACTCCACCTGCGAGTTCGCCGGGCGCTCATCGTCGGCGAACTCGCCGGGTCGCTCGTCCTGGTCACCTGCGCCGGCCTGCTGGTGCGCAGCCTGTCGCTCCAATTGGAGGCGAGACGGGGATTCGACGCCGTGCGCGGCGTGACCTTCGAGGTCTCGCTGCCCCCGCCAGGTACCCTGAGCGGCCGTTCGCCACCGGCATACGACCACGCCGCGGCTGTCCGGTTTCTCGATGCCTCACTCGACGACATTCGCCGCTGCCGGGCGTGTCCGCCGCAGGAATCGGGAAGCCGCTTCCGCTCAGTGGCGCGCAGCAGGCGACGGTGTTCACGCCGGAAGGAGAGCTCCCCGCACTCCTGCCTGGCGCACTCTCACCGATTGCGCAATACACGGTCGCAAGCCCGCGCATGCTTCGCGCGCTCGGGGCGACCATCCTCGCCGGCCGCGACTTCTCCGCCGCCGACCGCACGGAGAGCTTGCCGGTCGTCATCGTCAACGAGGCCATGGCCAACTGGATCTGGCCGGGGACATCCGCCCTCGGGAGACGCGTCCGGGTTGGTCGGCCAGACGAGCAGGCGGCGATGTGGCCGTGGATGACGGTCGTCGGCGTGGTATCGAACATGAAGCGCTACACGCTCACCGAGACGCCACGGCCCGAGATGATCGTGCCCTACACGCAGAATCCCTACGTGACGTTCGGGACGATGCAATTCGTCGTCCGGTCGAATCTCGAAACGTCGGCCGCGATACGCGCGATTCAGCGCGCCGTCGCGTCGGCGGATCCCGCCATCCCCATCGCGCACGTCCGCACGATTGACGACCTCGTGGCGACCAGCGCGTCGAACGCGCGGTTCGCCACGCTCTTCATGGCGAGCTTCGGCATCGTGGCGCTCGTGCTGACGATCGTCGGCGTCTACGGCGTCATCAGGCACGGCGTCGTGCAGCGGCGACAGGAGTTCGGCGTGCGGCGGGCGCTCGGCGCTGGCCCGCGCGACGTCCTGTGGCTCATCGTGCGTGAGGGCCTCAACCTGGGCGCTGCGGGCGTGGCGGCAGGACTCGCGCTGACCGTGGCCGCGGCCTTCGGGCTCGCCACTTGCTGTTCGGCATTTCGCCGTTCGATCCCATCACGCTGGGCACCTCGATCGCCGTCGTCGTGGCGGTGACCGTCGCCGCCAGCATCATTCCAGCGGCGTCGGCGGCGCGGATCGAGCCTCGCGCGGCGCTAGAGGACTGACGACCACAGGGACTGTGATGGGACGTCGCTCCATGAAGGGATCGCCGTAGCTGATCGACCGCACTGCTGGAGACTCCGGGCTGACCTCAACCTGATCCGTGCCGCCGGGTTGCCAGAGTTGGATCGGATTGCCTTCGGGATCGGACAGCCTGGCGAAGCGTCCGTTCGGGTAGACCTCAGAGTCCAGTTCGACCGTGATGCCTCGTTCGCGAAGCTGGGCGACCATCTTGTCGAGGTCGCGGACGCGGAAGTTGATCATCCATTGGAACCGCCGGTCGCCGAGCTACGACGTGTCCTCCTTGAACGGTGCCAAGACAGTTGTCCCTGCGCTGGTCCGCCAATTGTGAGGCATGCTGGGGACGCCGAGATTGGCCTCGCACCACCCGGCCAGTTTCTTGGGATCTTTGGCACGGAAGAAGAACCCGCCAATTCCCTGCACGCGTTCCATGTCGCCGGCTCCCTGGCGCGGCGCACCCGCCGCGCCGGTCGCGACAGCCGCCGCGCCGGCAATCGCGACGCGAATCGCTGTTCGACGTGTGACGTGCGACGACTTGCTCATGACTTTTTCTCCCTTACGGCTTATCGGCCTTCTCAGCGGTCGGCGCTGACGCCCGCAGGCCGGCCAGCAACCGCTTCACGTCCAAATCGGCTTCGCCCGCGGCGGTCGTCGTCGACTTCTTCACGAAGATCCTCGAACACCGCCGCCGGCGTTGTCCCCGATGTTGCGGAAGCCATGCGGAGTCCCCCTCTTCATGAAGAACGCCTGGCCTGGAACCGCGGGTTTCGGGGCGTCGTTCCCGATCGCGATCTCCAGCGTGCCCACCACCGGCGCCCACACGTGGTACTCGACGTCGTCGTGCACATGGACACGGCGCAACAGCCCCCCGGTTGGAGCTCCACGCGACCGACCTGAATCTCGTCACGGTCGATCAGCCGGAATGGGCGAACGCCAGGGTCGGCTTCGGCTGGCAACTGCGTCGCGGGCTGCGGCCCAGACACCTGGCCACCGTCGATGCTGACGAGCGAGAGCGAAAGAAGAAGTGTCCCGACAACCGCTCGCATGGCGTGCACTCCCGTCGTGGAGGGTAACACGAGGCGCGAGCGCGCGGCCTTCAGCCGTTTCCCCGGCACCGAACAGCGAGGCCTTGCGACACGACGCTGAGGTCGGCTACCGTGACACGAGCCATCGACACAGTGATCTGAGGAGGATTCGCTATGCGTGTTCCCTGTCTCGTCGCTCTGGTCAGCGCCTTGGCCGCGACCGTCGTGGTCCCCTCCGCGTCAGGCCAGTCAGCCAAGTGGACGCCTGCGCGCACGGCCGACGGCAAGCCCGACCTCCAGGGCACGTTCACGTTCGCCACGATCACGCCGCTGCAGCGGCCCACGGCGCTCAGCGGCAAGGATGTCTTGTCGCCGTCGGAGGCGGCCGAGTTCGAGGCCAGCGAGAACGACCGCCTCAACCGCGATCTGTTCGACCCGGAGAAGGGGCAGCCGAGCGCCGAGGCACTCCGGGAGGGCGGACGGCGGTGTGCTCTCCTACAACGACTTCTGGCACGAGCGCGGCAGCCAGCTGACGGCAGACCGGCGCACATCGCTCATCATCGATCCCCTGACGGTCGCATTCCGTTCTCGGCGGCCACGCGCGCAAGAATGGCGGAGCGGGCGGCCCGGACGAACGCCGGAGTCTTCGACGACCCTGAAGATCTCAGCCTGGCTGATCGATGCATCCTCGGCTTCAACTCGGGTCCGCCGATGATCTCGGGCACGTACAACAACAACCTGCAAATCGTTCAGACGCCCGGTTACGTCATGATCTTCAACGAGATGGTCCACAACGCGCGGATCATCCCGACTGACGGTCGTCCACACGGCACGCTCCCGCAGTGGACGGGCGACTCGCGCGGCCGGTGGGAGGGCGACACGCTCGTGGTCGAGACGCTCAACTTCAGGCGCGAGACCAGCCTGCAGGGATCGACGGCCAAGACCACGGTGGTGGAGCGCCTCACGCGGCTTGACGCAAAGACGATCGACTACCGGTTCACCATTTCGGACCCGGACGCGTACACGAAACCCTGGACGGCGGTGATGCCGCTGCGAGTCATCGACGGTCTCCTGTTCGAGTACGCCTGCCACGAGGCCAACTACGGCATGGAGGGCGTCCTCCGCGGTGCTCGCTTCAGGGAGAGGGAAGCCGCGAAGAAATGAGGTCGGTGCATCAATGAGTGCCGGACGGCTAGCGTGGCGCATCGCGGCGAGGATCCACCGTGCCCGCGCATGGACGTGTCCTGAAGACTATTTCACGCGGTCGAAGACCAGGTGCGACGCGATCGAGCCCATCATGCCATCGACCGTCATGGTCTTGCCGTCAGCGCTGAGAGTTGTCTTGATGTGCCGGTCCCGCCTGGGCCGGCCACCGAGCCTTCGTAGGTATTGGGTCCGGATCCTCTTCCCACGCAACGTCATCACGACTTTACCGGCCGAATAGACGGGCACCTCCGCGCCATCCAGCTTGGTGACGTACGTCGTGGACATTCCTCCCGCCCCGCTCCCGAAGTCGATGTCCGTGGTGAACTTTATTCCATCAGCCACCGGCTCAATCGTCATCGTCTGCTTCGACGTGTCCCCGGGCCTTCCGGAGGGCCGCGTCTTCCACACTCCATAGAGGGGATCCGCCGCCGACAGCGGCAGCATGAGCGTCATTGCCAACAACAGGGCGCGGTTCAGCAGTTTCAATAGAGCCTCCTCCGGGTTGCCGACGACAGGTCATTCTAAGTCTCTTGCACCAGTTGGACGAAGCACGAGCTGAGTGTCGCTCGAAGATTCCCGTGTGGTCGCGAAGGATTTACTGACGGCCGGACCGCATACCGGTATGTCTGCTTTGCCCGAATGGGCCGAGTGCGAGGATCAAAAACTCTCTACTGCGGCCAACCGCTCTGCGGCAGACCCTTCACGATGCGCAGCGCGTTTCTGTAGTAGAGCTTCTTCAGCACGTCATCCGGAAGGTTGATTCCGTATAGCTTCCAGAACGCGTGATAGTCGCGGTAGTAGTCGAAGCTTACTCGTCCGCGGTCTCGAACACGCGCCAGTAGTACGGGGCATCGCTCGGTTCGAACGCATCCTTGCCGAACAGGATGCGGTCCTGGCATTTGATGAAGAAGTCGTGCGCGGCACGCGGCTGCCGACCCAGGTCGTAGAGGATGGCGCCCACTTCCACGGCGACGTTGGGGAAGTCGTCCAGCATCTTTGCCGCCCGCGCAAGGTCGTTGGCGCGCCAGCCGAAATGCGCCGCGATGAACTGTGTTTTCGGATGCCTGCGGAAGACCGTCGTCGCGTTCCGTCAGGAGCTCTTCAAACGTCACACCACCAGGCTGGTTGTTGCGGCGATCGGCAAACAACGCGAGTTCCAGCCACCGCTCGTTGTGCAGCATCGAGTGGCTGAAAGAATTCCTGCGGCTCGGCCGTGTGGATGAAGACGGGAACGCCCAGACGACCGAACGCCGCCCAGATCGGATCGAGTTCGGGATCGTCGATGCGCAGCCGCGAGCCATCGGGCTTTCGGTTGCGAAGGCCGAACGACTTCGGCACCTCACCGACGCCCACCGCGCCGGCCTTGATGTCGGCTTCGAGCTGCGCCACGGCCCGCGCGCCCCAGTCGGGTCCCACGTTGCTGAAATTGATGCCGGCCAGCACACGAAATCGATCCTTGTGCGCGCTCGCGTTGATGGCGGCGAGCGCGCGCGTCAGCCGATCGCCCGACGAGTTGTCGGCGCTCACCATCACGCGCAGGTTCAGCTTGTCCATCTCCGCGACAACACGGTCGATCGATTCGGTGCTGGTGAGCGAGGGCGGATGCCCGTGTATGTCGATCGACGGAAACTTCGACCGCGGCACCGGATGCTCCGCCGTGACGAGCGTCGACCGCGGATGGTAGTCGACGATGCTCGGCGGAGGGAACTCGGGCGCCTGGCACACGCCCGGCCGCGTTTCAGTCGTACCCGATGGACATTCCTGCCCCGGCGCGAGCCGAACACGATTCCCGCCACGCTGCGCGCCCATCGCCACACCGAGCGCAGCAATGGCGACAGCCAGACCACCAATGAGATGACGATTCATCGTGAAACCTCGACCCTCGAACTACCGCGACAGATACTTGCAGGAATCGGCTTGTCAGACGTCTCTGCGTCCCAGAAGATCGTCACGATCCACCAGCGCGTCCCATCGCTGATCAGCTGAAAGCTGTTGATGCCGCGCGCGAATGGCTCGCCGTCCGGAGTGCGCTTCGAGTCGCATGTGCTGAAGGCGTGCAGCACGGCGCCGAATGCCTCGGTGGTGCGGTGAATCTCGCGTTCGAAGAAACCCTGCCTCTCCAGGCCAGCGCCAGCTGCGGCGATGCATCTCTCGGCACTCCACACCACGGGTGTCGTCGTGCCCGGCGTGCGTCGCGCCGACGGGATCAGGCGCGCGCCGGGGATCAGCAGCGAGCGGAATCGAGCCCAGTCGCGCGGCTGACCCGCCGGCCCGGAAATCGATGCGTAGACGGCGTCGATGATCGGCGTCAGGCGTCGCGACATCGGCCGGTTTTGCGGCCGGTGTTCCGGGGCCGTCTGGGCCCATGCTGCGAACGACACCGAAAGCAGCGCCGCGGTCAGCACGAAGGTTCTCAGCAGATCCTGCGTTCGCCTCATAGTGGCCTCCCGAGAGAGCGTGATGGTCGACTCCGCGTCCCGGCCGACTGGTAAAACGCCTGGTTATGCCGCGCCTGCTCTTGAGGGGCGCCAGAGAGCTGTCACCTGAATGCGCCGATGCTCGGCGTCACGTTCAACCGGTCATCACTGCGCCGGCAACACGCCCGTGCGTTCGCAGTGCCTGCCAGAAGTCCTCGTGTTCATGGTGAAAGACAATCTCGGGCGGACCGTCCTCAGTAAGTGCAGGTATGAACGTGGAATCGACCGCGACATCGATCGGTCGTGCCGCCACCCTCTCAAAGCGCCATACGAACTGAGCGCGCACCATTGCGTAATGTTCGTCCACCCTCGTTTCTGTTTAGCGACGCAAGATGTGTAGACGTGTGACCCGCCGTCTTCAACTTTCCAGCGCCTTTGGGAAACCCGCAAGAAGCGTTGACTTCTCGGCAACCCGAGCGCCATTCGAGGCGGCAAACATGCACGAGTCGGCATATTGAGAAACGATGCGTTCGATGTCCATGGCGCTGCGATTCTGCGCGCACTGTTCGAAGAACTCTTGAACAACGGGAGTGGCGACGTCCGTAGCATCTCCTTGGTTCATGGATCGACCCTCACATGAGTGGGTTCACATCAGGCGATGGCCCGAATCGTTCTTGGAACGTCCGCGTGCTGCCAATCAGGCACAACGTCGTTCGGGCCGACGGCGCCAGTCGCCGCTCTCCTCGCCAACAGCGCACCGCGCTCCCGTTCGTCAGGCACCGCTCCGCAATTCTCCGGGGCGTCCAGGCTGCCGTCAACTCCTTCCGTAACACCACCTTCCATGCCGTCAGATCGCCGTTTTCGGCTACCGTGACCTGCAGTGGGACCACTGATGCGTGGTGTCGGCCGTTCCGTTAGGATCCTCGGCATGAGGGGCCCGATCTGTTCCAGTCCTTAGCGCGGGGCGCGGCGGCGGCAGCCATTGTCGCAACGGCTGCTTCTTGCGTCGCAGCCGCTCTTGGCGGTCGCGACCGGCGCCTATGCCTCTGCACCGACGGGTGCGGAAAGCGCGTGTGACCCCGCGACTCTTGCTGCTTTTCCTGCCGCAGGCAGTGGCGAGTCGGTCGCCCGATTGCAACGGCAAATAGCGGTGTTCTCTTCTGTCTGTCCAGAAGTTCGCCGGTCATCACCGCCGGGCGTGTATAACAGTCGGCGCTCTTCACCATCGCGGCGGCGCCTCGTCACGGCCGCACTGAACGTCTCGGTTTGCGCCTGTGACGAACGACGGCTGCTATCTGTGGCCTTCGGCAATGCTGAGGGCCGATCTGTCAACGGTCGGCGTCTCAATGCTCCTGGCGGACCTGGAGATCGTTTTCAGACCGGACCATCGCCTGGACGCCGCCAGAGTCGGTGCTGGTGCTTGCGGCGTTGGCGATTGCCGCGATCTCGGGTTACGGCAGCTACCGCGAGGCGATAGACCGTGCACCGTTTCCAGACTCGCCATTCGGCGTTATCGAGAGGTATCCAACTTACCGCGATCCACGCGGACAACATGGCGTTCGAAGGCCTCATCAACGAGCTGGACTGTATCGACAATGTTGAAGCCGGCCTTTCTGAACGCACTGACGGAGCGCTTATTTCTCGTGGACGGATCAGCGACGATCGCATCCGACGTCGCCGTTAGTGAAAATGTAGTTCGTTCCGAACTCCCGGATGACCGCGGGCCCGAGCCCGCGACCCGTCATCCTCGATTTCTCCTATCGCGAGATCGATTCCTGCCGACATAGGGTCAGCGCCTACGTGGATTGCATGCTCTGGAAAGTCACGCCAGCGATACCATTGAATCCAGCCGATCGGAACGCCTTCGACTCTGTATGAGGTACAATGTGAATTGGCTCGCTCCCATCGATGGCAGGACCGTAGCTTGGCCTCAAGGCTGGCCAGATCGAAACGCTCATTCCACCAGACCGCCACGTGAGGAGCGGCGAGCCATTCATCTGCAGCAGGGGAAATCCGAACGACCAAGCTCGCGGTAATGAGAGTATCGACTGTTCCGGGACTGGACTATCCCGAAATAAGGACCGAGTCGGGGCTGAGTCTTCGGATCTCGGTGCAGACTGAAGGTAGCCACCGGCCGACGACACCAGCCAGGGCTCCGAGCAGGAGCGGCGTATCCCAGGGGGATACAGGCAGATATACCGAGAAAATGAGGAGAAGCAGCAACGGGTTGACGACGACGGCGCAGCACGAGGCCGGGAGTGATGATGGCGGCGCGCAGCGAAAGAACCGTCGTGCTGACGACACCTGGTTGCCGCTGCTGCCAGTAGTCCCGCCTGATCAGACGAGTTCGCTGAAACGCATGGTAGCTGGTGCCGAAATAGATGACCAGCGCGTCGAGTAGCGAGGTGCCGGGCAGGGCACGATACTGCCGTACCAGATTCCCCGACCATCAGCGACCGAGAGCATCGGTTGCGTCGCCTGGGGACTGGTGTGAGGCGTGGTGACCGGGGCGAAAGACGGTCAGAGCCAGGCAGAATGGAAGCGACCAGCCGCGCCAGCGCAGATGGTCGAATCAGCTGCCAGAGCACGCTCAGCACGTGCTTGATGTACCCAGATATTGGCACCAAGAGCGCCGAGCACGCGAGACGCCTGGCCGCTCGGTGCTCCTCCAGCAGATCGCCTGAAATCGATTCCCGATCGGACGGCCCTCACGAACGACCGCAGCATCGCTTTCCGCCCAGCGGGCGGGTTCATTTCATCGCTTGTCATGCGCGCACGCTTCAGCGGCCATCGCGAGCCCGTGAAAGAAGGCTGTCGCTTGCTGACTTCGGCCTCGTTCAGCGCACGAACGCCCGCTCCAGTCGGAACGAAGTAGCGCCGCGCTCGCCCCCTCGAATGGCTGTCCCCGGCGCGAGTCTCGACGTCGCCAACGCTTTGCTCTCCAGCCGCTCGAGCGTCGCGTACACCGCGCCAGCTGAAACATCGCGTCTCAGACGCACCTTGAATCTGTTCAGAATCCCGGCCATGCGCATCTTTGCCGGATGGAATCAAGGCCAGCAGCGACGGCTTGTTCGAAGGGTCCGATGACGTCCGTCATGTAGTGTCTACAGCGTGGGCGAGTAACGGGGGTCTCTGTCGAAGCCGGTGTCTCGCAGCGACGTGTCGCCGGTGGCAGTGACGTCGTGCAGCGCGGAACGCACCGACTCGAAGTCCCTCGTCAATGCGACCCGGCGGGTCACGGCGGAGAATGTGATCAGCGAGACGTCTGGTCATGCGTCCCTCAACTCGTTCACAACCTGCTCGGACGCGCTGATCAGCGCATCCGGGCGTTGACCGCCGACGCTCCCTCATATCAGTAAAAGCGTCACGCTCAAAGTATAGCGCCACGGTCACGCTCTCGATCTGTTGCCGAATACCCGCAGCAGAGTCTTGCGGCGATGACACATTCGGCCATGACACAACGAGCAATGCATTAGCCGCTTCAGCGAAGGTCGGCCCGCAGCCACGCGATCGATCCGACGACGAGAGATCCCGGCATCGACGCCTTCGCCGCCGCCACCAGTCGATCGACCGGCCATGCGGCGAGTTCGCTGATCGCTTCTGTGGCGCGACCGGCGCGATAGTTATGGAGAACTTGCTGGAAAGTGTCCGGTTCAGGCGAGTTCCGGGTGAGGTGTTCGCGCCGATTCCAGCGTCATCAACGCGGCCTGGCAGCTGTCACGATCCGGCGTGCTGTCGCGCCGCGAACTGCGAGCCGGAGATCGCGCAGGGCCACTCCGATCGCATTGTCGGACGAAGCGCGCTCTCGGCACCAGCCGAAATAACTCCTCGTAAGTCAGGTTGCCTCAAATATACGCAGAGCGCCAGAAAAAGATCCGTAGTTGAGCCCATCTCACGTTGCCGCAGGCGCCGCTGAACATCGCCTTTGAGTTGCGGCGGCCAGGCCCTCTTCACCGACCAGGTCGGCGGCGCGAAACGCCTGCTGGTAGATGGATGGCTGGCCTGCCAGGGCTCCGGGTTCAGGGCCAACGCGCGGCGATACGCGTCGGCAGCGGCGGCCACGTGTTCCCGGATTCCAGATTCGCTGCGCCGTTTTCCGTCGCGCGACGCCAGACGTCGTCCGCCGCCTGCGCGCGGCGTGAGCCAGCCTTCAGTCAGTGCGCGCCGCGCCCAGTTCAGTCGACGCAGTAACCCCACGAAAGGCCTGCGCGAGCGTCACGAGGGTGGAAGGCGACATGAACGTTCTCGCTCGTCCGCCAGTTATGATCTCTCGCAGCACATCGGGCCACCAAGCGGAGTTGGCGGTCTCATCTGAATGAAGATCACGGCAGCCCGTATACGTGCAGATGATGGGCAACTTGCAGCGGTCGGCGGCAACTTCGATCTCCCAGGACGGTAATCCGGCGCTCGACGTAGTCCGTTCGCTGAGGATCAGGGCAGGGCATCGCTCCTGACGCAGTCTATTGGTCAGCTCACGCCGAAGGTTCGCAGGCTGGTGTTCCGACATCATGCACGTCCCACGAGTCCGTACGAGGAAGTGGAGCGCGTTGGCTCCAGGCACGCAACAGAAAGTAGTATTTCAGATCGGTGACGGCGGGGGTTCTTCGAGGCCGCCGCGTCGAAGCACGCGTAGACGCGAGGAGAAGGCATGTCGATAGGCCTCACTGTGTGAGACGACGTGCGAGTCCCATGGAGCAGCCAGACAATCTCAGCCATTTGTTCGGTCTCCATCAAACGGACATTTCCGCGTGTTCAGGCCGTTGTCGAGCCGTCAGGAAGTCATACGGATCTCGACGATGAAAGCTGGTTTAAACGACCGAACAGCGCTTCAATGTGGTTCGCACTCGCCCGCTTGAGAGCGAATCCGCGCTCCAGGACGAGCAGAAGTTGCTTGAGCGTTTGCGATGATAGGCCGTATCCAGTTCCGGTTGCGGCTCGTCCGGAAATGCGGCTTTGGCAGTGTGGAGGCCGCGCCGCCAGCCACCGATCATCAAAGGACGGTATTGAGTGCTCCAGCGCGTAGAGCATTTCCTCCAGCACCCCGGCAGACACCCGTTGAAGCCCACTCTTGCGCACCGACGATGATTCGCGCGTCGAGTGGCGGCGCTGTCGGTCGGTGGTGGTCGGTTTTCCCGCCAGTCGTCATCGCAGTCCGCATTGCTGAGAGGGTAAGGGCCAGTTCGCGCGCACGTTTGGGGCTCGTCATACGGACATCATCGCCAGGCGTGCCTCGACTGCTTTCGGGTTGTCGATGAGGACTATCGAAATGCCAGCGTCGCTGGCGATCTGTTTGTGGTCCCGGAAGCGACGGCCAGCGTTGACTAGCTCAGCACGCGCGGCGCGCGCTGTAGACCATCGCCGGTATATCTTCGTCCGCGCTAAGCATGCGCACTAGTGTCAGAAGTGTTTCCGGTGAGTCCGCTTGAGTTGAGCATGCCACCGAGGCGATGCGGCCGCCGACATCCACGATGCAACGCGCAATTCTCAGCGTGATCTCTTCAAGGTGCTGCAGCCAAAGCCGGGTGGCGCCAAATCCTCGTTGAACCCGGTCGACAGCCCAACGACACGCTCGCGCCCGCGCGACACGCGGCGGGCTCCGCGGGCGTTCGATTTCTTCGAAGATGCGGCTTGAGCGAAGGAAAATATTCGTAAAGCAACTGCGCTTCCGTCTCCGGCAGAGCGTGGCCGGGATAGGCCGCCTCCTGGACGATCTCGCCGGCTTGGTGTTGGAGTGACAGCAGCGTTGGAACGTCGGGCGTCCACGGATATCACATGACGGCTGTCGGTCGAGCCTGATCTGGCGTGCGCGCAGGCGATGGTAACTGGCGAGCAGCACCTCGAGCATGAACGCGGGTCGACGATCCGCAGCGCTCCTTCCGGTGACCATCACTATCGTGGCGTTTCCCCAACTCCGGAATGTTGCGGCTCGGCGCCGACTTCAGCGCATCAACCACCAGCACCGGCTGGATATGCCAGCAGCGGTCGACCCATCCGCGCGCGGTCTGCGTGCAAAGGGCCACTCCTTGCGGCACCACGGTCTCGCTGCGTGCGCATCCGAAACGATGGCAATCATCGCGGCGCTGCCGCTGACGGCCTGCTCGAGCTCCGACGCGAAGGCATGGCCGACCGGCAAGGTCGGTGTCGTCGAAGGCGCGCAGACGACCATTGTTCTGGATTGTCGAACGGACCGCCTCGGCGATCTCCACGCCGTCGCGCTTGGCGTGGCTGATGAAGATATGGTGAGCGGCGGCGGGGCGCCTTGTTCGCGTGAAGCCGATTCATAAGGATTGCGCGGCGAGTTGCCGCCCGATGACCTCCGTCAACTGCCGCAACAAGCGCGAATGCGTCGAGCGCGGAGCGCAATCGTGTCCGCAGGCGAATCGTATCGCTCGTCGATGCGCAGGAAATTCAGCCTGCGAAGCACATCCTGGCAGCCGGTAGGCGCTGGTATCAAAGCAACGGGGACGGGCAAACGCGCGGGTCAGTGGCTGATCTCACTCAAGTAGCGCGTCCAGACAGGATCGGCAACCATCTGTTGCTCGGCGAACTACGACGACGTTGCGGTCTGCTTCTTTAAGCGAAGACGACGGCTGCAGGTGCGTAAGGACTCGTCCATTGCTCGAACGAAAAAACACTGGGACGCCCATCCTGACCACGCAGCAGGTCGTCGGACGAGGCATGGAACCAGCGATGAATCTCGCTCGCAAGTGCGCCACCCTCGGTCGGGCTGGATGCCACAGCACGTAGATGACCAATGGCGTGCGACTCATGAGAGCGCCTGCCAGGCTTCCATCCAAGTCCGTCGGAACGCTAGTCCCGGCGTCAGGTATCCGTAAGATCTGCGCGATTTCACGCGCAGACATATAGCAGAACTCCCGCGTAGCCAGCCATCCTGCCTGATGGCCCTTGTCCACGACTGAGACAAGGGAGCGGGATTACCTCGATGATCGTGACCGACTGGAAAAGCCCGAAAAGTGTTCCGGGCGGGGGTCCTGGATCTGCGCCACCGGCCAGTCCTGGAGCATCGTCTGCAGGGCGTTGACGAACGCCTTCAGATCAATTCCAGGCATCTCCTCGTCGCGCAATGCGGGACGAGGTTACCGAATGCGGACCAAGTCGCCATGCGAGCTGCCGATCGGCGGCTGCCGGATCTCCGGTCCGGTGGTTCGAGCCGAACGTTCATGCTGCAGTCATGTAGTTGGAATCGAGGCATCAGACGCTCCCACTGTCGACAAGAGGACTATAAGATACAGTTGATGACTCTTCGAATTTCGCTGACCGGTGCGCAGGGGGACAGGAAAATCCACGCTAGCGAGAGCCATCGCCATTCGGCTTCGGAATGCGCATCGTGACGTCACGCTCCATGAAGTATCGGGGACAGGTGTCTGCAGACGGTATGGCGACAGGAGCCCTCTCGAGCGTCGAATCAGTGCGCACGTTTGTCAGGCTCCATCGCGCGCGTGATGCCACCGGGTCGACAGCAGCTGTTCAGTTGTTCGATCGCTGTCTGCTGCAGATGCGCTCGCGTATGCGCGTGCTCGCGATGCCTGCCGAAGGCGGAACTCGAGGAACTGCCCGAGGAATACGATTATCGAGTCGTGCGCGTCTGGCCCGGCTGCTCTGGCTGCGGGTAACGCACGACTATCCGGTCGTGAGTCCACGGGACGAAACGCCGCAGTTTCGGCGAGCGTCGATATCGCGGTGGGCCAACTGTGGCGCGGGCGAACAGCATCGCTATCATCAGTACGCTGCCTCCAGGATCGCATCGCCGATATCGCCTCGGAAATGCAGGCATTCGTCGAAGATCGCGAGTTGCAGGCTCGAACGCTGCGAACGCACGCGCGCGCGCGCACGCGCGCGGATAACGAGGTGGTGCTCGGGACTTGTGGCAAGCGCGGCCTTCACGGCGGCAGCGGCGGTGTGTGTGGCAATGTGTGTGTGTGAGAAGCGTAATGACAATGACATGTAATATGTGTGTGTGTATTAGTAATATTAATGACTAATGTGTGTAACCTAATGTGTGTGTGTAACTGTGTGTGTGTGTGTGTGTGTGTGTGTGTGTGTGACGAAGAAAGCGTGTGTGTGTGTGTGTGAATGACCAGGCCCCAGCCTGACCAAGCCTTGTGTGTGGCCTTGTGCCTTGGCAGCAGCCATGGCAGCGGCGCGCGGCACGCAGCGCTGGCTGTATCTCACCACGTGCCTCTCGCGATGTGTGCCAGCGGGACTACGGCAGCGCCTTGATGGCCGCGTCGATCGAGTGGGAGACCGTCGCTCAAACCAGGCAGCTGCACGCCCCCATCGACGCAGCAACGGCTGCAATGCCGAACGGCGGTGGTGGCCGGTTCCCAGTTGTGCTGGCTGGCGTCGAGCCCCTTCTTCGTCCACTCGACGAAGCCGGCCGCATCGCCGGCGTACGCACGCATTTCAGCGGTGTCGAACGGGCACCACGGGACGTCGAAGGGAGGATTCGCCGAGGCCGTGGCCCTTTCGGCATCTTCTCGGCCAGGAACAGCTGCCACGTTCGTGTCGTCGATCGTCGAACGTCAGCGCATGCGCCGTCCGCGCCCACGCTGAGCGCCATCAGCAGCGGATACGGGTGTCCACCCGAGACAGTCGACCGCGCTTTCTGGTAACACTTTGCCAGCAATACGTAACTG
>ERZ1370068.3022-contig-2149_pt1 | contig 81997 bp, 126 predicted proteins | sample MGYA00561227_ERZ1370068 | MGnify/ENA primary metagenome ERZ1370068 (study PRJEB38410, sample SAMEA6850437) | metagenome | study: Metagenomic assessment of the ecological functions of the soil: analysis of the soil microbiota associated with the...
GGTATGCACTTCGGCGTTGGTTGCAGCCCTTTCAAAGCGCCAGGAAGCCAAACAAAGCTAACCGCCAAAGCCACGCGGCTTCACCCATTGCGCGATGGCTGCAGCTTGCGAAACCTTCGCCTGGCCGGGCAATCTTGCTACGCCAGAAGGCACCTGGCGCAGAAGGCCGACGGGTGACATGGAGGAGACCCAACATCAGAAGCCGCCCGCAGTGTCGGCAGCCGAGAAACATGTGGTATCGAAAGCGGCGCGTAACCATAATGGGGAAGCTGATCGCGGGCGGCGCTAGTGCCACCACGGCTGCTGGAAGGCACGAAGCGCGGGGCCAGAACGCGCTGCAGCGTAACCGCTTTCCGGCCGGCATCGCTATGGCTGATGATAAACCCCGCTTTGCGTCCGAACGACTAGTATCTTCCGGCGGCGCCCACATCAAAAACCGCGCGAAAATAATAACGGCGGCGAAACCAGATGAATAACCGGGTGGCGCACATCGCAGCGACTCGACCAGGCGCGGCCCGACCGAATATGGCGGCAGAGGAGTGGCGCTCGAAGCCTCGCGTCTGGCGGTGCTCGCAGATGCAGAGCGCAGCGGCGCGCGCGGATGGCCTCTCTCGAGGAAGCCGACCGCGAGGCAGCGCGCGCCTGGCCGCCGCGGAGGAAGCTCGCCGCGAAGCGGAGCGCGAAGAAGCTCGGCGCGAAGCGGCGCGTGTGGCTGCGGCTGAAGAAGCGCGGCGCGAAGCGGCGCGCGGCTGCGGCGGAAGAAGCCCGGCGCGAAGCGGCGCGATGTGGCCGCGGCGGGAGGAAGCCCGGCGCGAAGCCGAACGTCTGGCGGCCGAGGAAGCGGCGCGGGAGGCAGCCTCGGGTTGCGGTGGAAGAAACGGTCCTCGAGGAAGCGGCGCACGAGATGAGGCCTGTCGCCGCGTCTTACGAGGCCGAGCTCGACTTCGTGGATCGACGCGCATCAACTGCCGTCGATGGCCGCGTCCGTCTGGGTTCGCCGGTCAGGAAGTGGCTTCCGCGTCCGAGGAATCCGTGATCGCGGCCGACTCGATGCACGAGGCGTCGGCCAGTTCTGCAGGCGCGACCTGTTCCGCTCCAGCCGGCCGTGGTTCTGAACCTTTCGCGCAATCCGATCCGATCCGAAACGCCGGTGCCGGCGGTCGAAGATCCGATGCTCTCCGGCCTGGGCGGCTGCTGCGCGTGTCGTCAGCTCGCGGCGCCTCGACCTTCATCTCTCGTCAGGGTCGCGTCCATCCGTGCGCGTCGACGGCGAACTCCAGATGCTCGACGGAGAGCCGGTGCACGCTGCCCGCGACGTCGAGTCGCTTCTGCTCACCACTGATGCCCGCCCGAAGTCACGAAGCGCTGCGCACCGGCGCGGCCACCGAATGGATTTCGCAACTCGAAGGCGTCGGCCGCGTGCGGTGCATGAGCTTCCGCGATCAGCGCGGCCCCGGCGGCGTCTTCCGCCTCATGCCGATCGCGATCCGTTTCGGCAGACGAGGTCGGTCTGCCGAAGCAGATGCAGGCGCTGGCGGTCGAGCCGCGAAGGCCTGCGTGCTGATCGCCGGCACTCGCGCTCGAGCGGCAAGCGGACGCACGATGGCGGCGTTCGTCGACCTGATGAACAGGACGCGCCGCGATCACATCATCACGATCGAACGCGAAATCAACATCCGTGCACGACCGGGGCAACTCGTTCATCAGCCAGCGCGAGGTGCGCGGCAACGACGAGGACATGCTGTCCGCCATGCGCGCGGCGCTGCGCGAGGATCCCGACGTGCTCGTCGTCGAGGAGCTGCGCACCGCCGCGCTGATGAACGTGGCCCTCGGAAGCCGCGGCAGCCGGCCGGCTGGTCGTCGGCGGCTTCACCGCGCACACCGCCACGGCGCCATCGATCGCATCATCGACCTGTATGCGCCGACGAGCATGCCGACAGGTCCAGATGGCGCTGCGCTCACGCCATGCGCGGCGTCATCGCGCAGGTGCTGCTGCGAAAGTCGGCGGCGGCCGTCTTGCCGCTCGCGAGGTGCTGCTGAACACGCCGGCGGTGTCGAGCGCGATTGCGGAGGGGAAGACGTCGCAGCTGCCGATGGCGATCGAAGGCGGACGCGGCCACGGCATGATGCCGCTCAACGACGCGCTCGTGGGCCTGGTGCGCAACGGTTCGGTCGAAGTGGGCGATGCCTACCGGCACTCGCCGGATCGCCCCGGCTTTCTGGCCGCGCTCAACCGGCAGGATCGAGCACGTCGTTCGTCGAACACCTCGCCAACGGGTAACAGCTGGGCGGGAGGGGCAGCAGCGGCAGGAGGGCTACGAACAGACGGTCCCGCCGCTCCCGCCCTCTCAGCCCATCCTCGCCTATTTATCGTTCTACGAACGCTTCCAGTTCCTTCAGCAGAAACTCCAGCAGCTGGTCTTCGGTCAGCGTCTCAGGCGTGCCTATCGGCGTGTTCTGCGTCGAGGACGCGTTGACCGCGCGTGCGGCTGACCCGTCCCGATCACGCATGGCGGATTCTCGATGTGTCGAGCGTCAGCTCGATGTAGTCCGATGAGGACCGGTCGGACATCAGCCGGACGCTGCCCGACGGCGTGAAGACGGTGAAGGCGTAGCCTTCGGCCTTGAGGGCGTTGGCCACCTGTCGGAGGAGCGGCACGCCGATCCTCTGCAGGAACACGTCGAAGTCGCGCGACGCCCGATCGCTTCGCTCGCGGCGCTCGGCGGCCTGCTTTTTCGCGCGTTCGATCGTTTCGGTCAGGCGTCTGCGAACGGTAGAGATTTCCATAACGGTTAGATCACCTGCTCACGCCGCAGATTCGCGATGGCATCGGCGCTCAATCCCAGATCGTGTTGCAGAACCTTGTCGGTGTGCTGACCCAGAGTCGGCGGCGGGGTCCGAATGGCGCCTGGTGTGTCCGACAGCTTGACCGGGACTCCGAGCGCTTTCATCGAACCGATCGTCGCGTGCTCGACCATCGCGATCATCTCACGCGCGTCGATCTGCGGATCGGCGAACAGCTCGTCGAAGGTGCGGACGGACCCGCACGGGCACGCCGGCGGCGGTCAAGCGCGTCGATCCAGTGCTGCGCGCGTGCGTTCCCGCAGCGATCCGCGACGAACGGCCGCAGCGAATCGTAGCCCGACACGCGCTGGCGGTTGGTCGCGAACCGGCCATCGTCGAGCGAGCCCCGCCACGCCGCAGAACGTTCGCCACTGGTCGTCGTTGCCGACGGCGAGCACGAAATCGCCGTCCGACGCGGCGAATGTCTCGTACGGCACGATGCTGGGGTGGCGGTTGCCGAGACGCGCCGGCGCCGTGCCGCTCGCGAAATAGTTGCCGGCCTGATAGGTGAGCAGCGCCGCCACCGAGTCGAGCATCGCGAGGTCCACCTCCTGGCCGCGTCCGGTGCGCTCGCGCGCAAGCAGCGCCATCGCGATGCCGTGCGCGGCGAACATGCCCGGACACGATGTCGGCGATCGCGACGCCGAGCCGGAACGGCGGTCCATCGGCCGCGCCGGTGATGCTCATCAGGCCGCCTTCGGCCTGCATGACGGCGTCGTATCCCGGCTGCTTCGCATCGCGGCCCGCTGTGGCCGAAACCGGAGATCGAGCAGTAGACGAGGCGCGGATGCGTGGCTGCGAGCGCGTCGTAGTCGAGCCCGAGCCGGGTCGAGCGTGCCGGGCCGGAAGTTCTCGACCAGCACGTCGGCCTTCGCGATCAGCCGCTCGAGGATCGCGCGGCCCTCGGGCTGCTTGAAGTCGAGCGTCGACGCTCTCCTTGTTCCGGTTGATGCTCAGGAAGTACGCGCTCTCGCCTTCGAGGAACGGCGGGCCCCACGCGCGCGTGTCGTCGCCCTTGCCGGGCTGTTCGATCTTGATGACGCGCGCGCCCATGTCGGCGAGCAGCATCGTGCAATAGGCCCCGACAGACACGCGTGTCAGGTCGAGAACGGTGATTCCGTCGAGTGGCGCCATAATGAGGGAATGATTATCGTCTACGCGGGCAGCGCCTGACGAAGCTGCGAGCAGGTGAAAGAGTTGCTTTCACAAGCCGGCGTGCCGTTCACGGCATACAACGTCGACGAAGACGACACGCGCATACGACGATCTCATCGCCCGTGGATGGCGCACCATTCCCGGTCACCATGTTCGGCGACCACGTCGTCAAAGGCTTCGACGCCGCCGCGCTGCAGCAGGCGATCGCCGGGTGGCGTGCCCGCCATGACGCCTTGCGCGATGGAGATGAGGTCGGACAGCAGGGCGTAAGCCGTCTGCGTCAGGCTGCCGCTTCGCTGCACGACGGCGATTTCCTCGAGCAGGTCCGTCCGCAGGATGAGCGCGTTCTGCTGCCCTTCCAACCCTGCGAGCAGATCGTCGCCGACAACTCCTCGGGCGCGACGCTCGCGGTGACGCGACGGCCGTCGCGTCTGCGCGCGCGACCAGCTTCAGCCGCCGGCCCGTCGGCCCGCGCCCTCGTAGCGGCCGCGTCCGGTGTCCGGACCGATCCTCGACGATCGACCTGCCTGCGGCGTGATGTTCGCGCCGAGCAGGACGTTGGCGAGCGCAGCCGTTTTCGCGGCCGCATCCCAGCCATCGACGTCGAGCGACGCGTCGGCTTCGGCGACGCCGCGCGCCTGCATCTCCGACAGCGCGTCTTCGAACCGCTGTCCCTGCTCCATTGCGGTGATGATGAAGTTCGTCGTGCTGTTCACGACGCCGCGGAACCCGAGGATCGTGACTGCGGGGAGCGTCCGCGTACCAGGTTGAAGATCGGCACTGCCGTCCATGACCGCACCCTCGAAGAGGAACGAGCGGCTGCGCACGCGTCGGCTGCACGCGCCAACCGATGGTAGGCAAACGCCACCGGCCCCTTGTTGGCCGTGACCACATGAGCGCCGCCGGCGAGCGCGGCCCGGACGTGGCTGATTGCCGGTTCGCCGCGCTCGATGTCCAGCGTCGTCGTCTCGACGACCACGAGGCGTCCTGCCCGCGCGCGCCGCTCGCGCGCCTTCACCGCCGTCTCGGATGAACTCGAGCGTCGACGGCCGGTGTGACCTTCCGATCCGCTCGAGTCTGCGTAATCGCATGGTGGCGCGTGGCGATGCCGACGATGGTCGTGCGCACGGCGGATTGTTCGACCGAGCATCTCGACGAAACGGCGCGCGACATTGCCGTGGCCGACCAGCAGCGAGCTCGAACGTCAAACCGTAGCCTTGCCGGCGACTCCGATCCGATCCGCAATCCGCAATCCGCGACTCCATCGAATGGATGAGTCCTTCGCTGACGCCGATCCAGAGCCGCCTGCAGCCTGTCCGGCGTGTCACCGAAGCCGAAGCGCAGGTAGCCGTCCATCCCGAAATGATCGCCGGGCACCACGAGGACGCTCTTCTCCACTCGCAGCCGGGTGACGAGTGTCGCTGGAGTTGATCGCGTGATGATAGCGGGCGTACGATCATCGCGCCGGCGTCCGGCGGCACGTAGCTGAACAGATCGCCGCGCTCATCGAGCCAGCTCGCGATGACCGGATAGTTCCGGTTCAGCACGTTGCGCGTGCGGGCCAGCAGGACGCCGGCGCCTGAGCCGGCTCGAGCGCGTGCCGTGCCAGCGCATCGCTCAACGCGCTCGGGCGCGATCGTCGTGTAATCGTGAAACGACCAGAGCGACGCGATGCGCGCGGGAGGTCCGACGATCCAGCCGATGCGAAGGCCTGGCAGGCCGTACGCTTTCGACAGGCCGCCGGTCACGAGCACGCGATCGGAGCGCGACCCCAGAGCGTCGGCGTCTCTCGACCGTCGCGCTCGGCGCCACGGTAGATCTCGTCCGGACAGGATCCAGCTGCCGTACCGATCGGCGATGGCGGCGAGGCGATCGAGGTCGCCGGACTCGAAGCGCGCGCCGGTCGGATTGTTGGGATTGCAGATCACGATCAGCTCGTGTGCGCGACGACATCAGGCGCTCGAGGGCGTCTGGTGTCGATTCGCCATCCGCGTGACGCGCGCCGCATCTGAGGGCCCGATGAGGGGCCATTCCTTGCGTCAGCCGCTCGAACGCGCGCGCCAGGCCCCACGTCTGCATGAAGTTCGGCACCATCATCACGACCTCGTCGCCGGGTTCGACGAGATTCCACGTCGTGATGTAGTTGGCTTCCGCGCCGCCGTTGGTGACCTGCACGTGGTCGGCCGTCGCGCCCGGGTAGTGCGCCGCGACGAGCGTCGCGCAACGCCACCGTGCCGTTCGTCTGTGTGTATGCACAGGCTCGGCGAGCAGCGCGTCACGCGCCGCGGCATCCTCCACGAGCTCGCCGAGCGTCAGCGGCTGGACGCCGCTTTCAGACAGGTTGAAGTCCACCTGGTGCTCGTAACGTGGACTGCAGCCGCTCCAATTCGAATGGCTCGAGCTTCACAGCGGTCACTTTACTCCGACTTTGCTTCGGCTTACGGCCGGCCGTGGCTGTCTTGTCGTGGACTATACTGACCGCCGTCCTCGAGACAGATGCAGACATTGTCGCCAGATCTGGCCCGGATACCAGGCGGCGACTTTCTGATGGGAGCCGCCGACGCGGAAGAAGACGAACGTCCGGTTCACCATGTCCATGTCGGTGAGTTTTTCATCGGACGTTTTCCCGGTCACCAACGATGACTACTCCCGATTCGTGCAGGCGACGGGACATCCGGCGCCCGATGGTCCGCGGTCTTCCGCTGATTACGGCGGCCGGCGCGAGGCGCTGTTTCGCGAGAGCGCTGCGCCGTACGTCCGGGAAGGGAATCAGTCGCCGGCAGGTCGTGGCGCCCATCCGGTGGTCCTCGTTCGACTACGACGATGCCCAGGCGTATTGCCATTGGCTGTCAGAAGCGACTATCGAGCGCCCGTGCGCCTGCCGACGGAAGCTGAATGGGAAAAAGCAGCGCGTGGCGGCGCCGAGGGGCTTCGATACCCGTGGGGCAACGATCTCGATAGCTCGCGTGGGAATTTTCTCAGCGACCCATCCGCATGCGAACCAGCGCGGCACGCGCCCGACCGGCACGTCTCGCGCCGAACGCGCATGGGTCTGCATGATGTGTGGCAACGTGTGGAGTGGGTCGCCGACTGGTACGGTCCGGACTATTACGGTCTCGGCGAGACGCGCGACCCGCGAGGCCCGGTCACCGGGAACATGCGCATCGTTCGAGGCGGATCGTGGGCTCAACGACGATCCTGCCGATGCTGCGGTGCGCGTATCGTCACAAGGTGCCGCCCGACACCTATTCCTACAGCGTTGGATTCAGGATCGCGTGCGGACGCATGACAACAACCACTTCCTCCCCGACGCCAGACGGCTATGCAGAAGGCGCGGCGCCATCTGATGCGCCGCGATCCGATACTAGGCGCGGCGATCAAGACGATCGGCGCCTGCGGGATGGCCGATCGGCAGCGCAAGGATCATCTGAGCGCGCTGGTCGGCGCCATCGTCAGCCAGCAGCTGTCGACGAAGGCGGCCGCGACGATCTTCGGCCGCTTCGTCGCGCTGTTTCCCGACGGTCACATTCACGGATGCCGCAGCGATCGCCGGCGCATAGCGACGCCGTGCTGCGGTCGGTCGGCCTGAGCGGACAGAAGGTCGGCTATCTGCGCGATCTGTCGGCGCGCATCGATGGACGGCCGGCTGAAGCTCGACGAGCTCGACGCGCTTCCGGACGAAGCGGTGATCGAGCGGCTGGTCGCGGTGAAGGGCTTCGGGCGCTGGACCGCCGAGATGTTCCTGATGTTCCGGCTGCATCGCCCCGACGTGCTTGCCGGGCGGCGACCTCGGCATCGTCGTCGCGATTCAGCGGCTGTATCGGCTCGCGCAAGCGGCCCGATGCCAGGCGCGTGCTGAAGATCGGCGAGGCGTGGCGCCGTACTCGCTCGGTCGCCTCGTGGTACTCTGTGGCAAACGCTCAAGAACGAGCCTTTAGTCCACAGCAGCAAGCTTAGCCCAGCGGCCATCGCCACGAAAGTCCCGCGCTCGCTGAACAGCGTCGCGCGCCACGAGAAGCCTTCAACGTCGCGCGGCGCAGGTCGCGGTCTCCGCGGTTAAACGATGCGGGATCCACCTCGGCACGCGCGCGGCGTAGTCGCGGTACGCCTGGCCCAGGCGCGACTCGAGCAGCGTTTCCTCCCACCGCACGATCGCGTGGTACTCGAGCGCGAGCAGCACGAGGATCACCGGCGCGAGCCAGACCAGGCGCGCCGTCGAGCGCGAAGCCCGACCCACAGCGCGATGTTGCCGACGTAGAGCGGGTTTCGAAGCCAGGCGAACGGGCCGCTGGCGACCAGCGGGCCCAGCCGCTCGCTCCGCGTCCGCGAGATCGCGCCGATGTGATGCACGCCCCACAGGCGAATCAGCTCCCCGAGCACCGTGATGGCGACTCCGGCGCCCACCAGGAGCGCGCCGACGGGGCGCTTCGCCGATCCGCAGCGTCAGAATGGCCAGGGCCACCGGGAGCGGAGCGACGTGCGGTGGCGGAACAGCCAGCCGCCGAGCCGGGTTGTGGTGTCCTGGGTCGTCGCGTGGGACTCATGGGCACGGATTCCGGCCAGTTTGACAGGGTTCGAGAGGTTGATAAAATCAGGACTAGTTCGGTCGGATATCGGCATGACCTCAACTGATACGTCATCGGTCCTGAATCGGGCCCCGGATTCCTCGGTCCTCGACATGATCGGGCAGGACGCCGCTGGTCCGCCTGCACCAGTTCGAGCGCGAGAACCCCGGCGTCGAGCTGTACGCGAAGGCGGAGTGGCAGAACCCGGGCGGATCGGTGAAGGACCGCGCGGCGGCCGCGGATGATTCTCGAGGGCGAGGCGTCCGGCAAGCTGACCCCGGACAAGATCATCATCGACGCGACCTCGGGCAACACCGGCATCGCGCTACGCGATGGTCGGCGCCGCGCGCGGCTACAGGGTGACGCTGTGCATGCCGGAGAACGCCAGCACCGAGCGGAAGCTGATCCTGCGCGCGCTGGGCGCCGAGCTGATCCTGACCAGCCCGCTCGAGAGCACCGACGGCGCGATCCGCGAGGCGCGCCGGCTGTTACGCCGAGGATCCCGATCGCTACTTCTACCCCGATCAGTACAGCAACGACGGCAACTGGCGCGCGCACTACGACACGACCGCGCCCGAGATCATCGAGCAGACCAGCGGACGCCTGACGCATTTCGTCGCCGGCCTCGGCACCAGCGGCACCGTTCGTCGGCACCGGCCGCCGGCTGCGGAAGTTCAGTCCCGGCATCAAGCTGATCTCGTTCCAGCCGCAAGGGCCGTTCCACGGCCTCGAGGGGCTGAAGCACATGGAGTCGGCGATCGTTCCCGGCGATTTACGATCCGACGCTGGCCGACGAGGACCTGCGGATCGACACCGAGCGCGCCTACCGGATGGTGCGCCGCCTCGCGCGCGAGGAGGGGCTGCTGGCCGGCATCTCCTCGGGCGCGGCGGTCGCGGCGATGCTCGACGTCGCCACGCGGTCTCGATCGCGGCGTCATCGTCACCGTGTTTCCCGACGGCGCCGAAAAATACCTGAACGAGAGCTTCTGGACGCTCGATGAGTAGCCAGCAGTCTGACGATCACGCTCCGACGTCGACGCCGCGATCCGCCAGCACGGTCAGGAGACCTATCCGCACGAGTGCTGCGGCGCGCTCGTGGGCCGCGACGGCGTGGTCGACCGCGATCGTCGCGCTGCCGAACACGACCGACGAAGGGCCGCGTCGCCGATTCATGGTGCGTCCGTCGGACTATCAGCTGGCGGAGCGCCGCGCCACCGAGCTGGGCGGCGAGCTGCTCGGGTTCTATCACTCGCATCCGGATCATCCCGCGCGTCCGTCGCAGTACGACCTGGACCACGCGTGGCCGACGTTTGCGTACATCATCGTCGCGGTCGCGCGATCCAGCGCGTCGCGAGCGAGACATGACCGTGTGGTATCTGCAGGAAGATCGTTCACGTTTCGAAGAGGGCAGTCTCAACCATGGCGAAAATTCTCATCCCGACCCCACTCCGGCCGTACACGGATAAGCAGGACGCGGTCGACGCGTCCGGCGCGACCGTGGGCGAGCTTCTCAGCCGACCTGACGACGAAGCACGCCGGCCTGAAGGCGCATCTCTACAACGATCAGGGCAAGCTGCGCAGCTTCGTCAACATCTACGTGAACGACGAGGACATCCGGTACCTGCAGAAAGAGCAGACCGCGGTGAAGGCCGACGACACCGTCAGCATCATCCCGTCGGTCGGCGGGCGGTGCGCCTACGGCCGCCGCCGAAGCCGCGCGGGCACGGCCTGCAGCCGGAGCGCGAGCTGCCCGAGCTGACCAACGAAGAGATCAAGCGCTACAGCCGGCACCTGATCATGCCGGAGGTCGGCGTCGACGGCGCAGCGCAAGCTGAAGGCCGCGCAGGGTGCTGTGCATCGGCGCGGGCGGCCTGGGATCGCCCGCCGCGCTGTATCTCGCCGCCGCCGGCGTCGGCACGCTCGGCATCGTCGACTTCGACACCGTGGACTTCAGCAACCTGCAGCGCCAGATTCTGCACGGGACGCCGGACGTCGGCCGCTCGAAGCTGGCGTCGGCGAAGGACAAGCTGAACGCGCATCAACCCGAACGTCGAAGATCGAGACTGTACGAGACCGCGCTGACGTCGCAGAACGCGCTGGAGCTGTTCGCGCCGTACGACGTCATCCTCGACGGCACCGACAATTTCCCGACGCGCTACCTGGTGAACGACGCCTGCGTGCTGCTCGGCAAGCCGAACGCCTACGGCAGCATCTTCCGCTTCGAAGGGCAGGCGTCGGTGTTCGCGACCAAGGACGGCCCGTGCTATCGCTGCCTGTATCCCGAGCCGCCGCCGCCCGGGCTGGTGCCGAGCTGCGCCGAAGGCGGCGTGCTCGGCGTGCTGCCCGGCATGATCGGCGTCGATCCAGGCGACCGAGGCGATCAAGCTGATCATCGGCATCGGCGAGCCGCTGATCGGCCGCTTCATGATCTACGACGCGCTGAAGATGAAATTCCGCGAGCTGAAGCTGCGCAAGGATCCGGATTGCCCGGTGTGCGGCACGCATCCGACCGTCACCAAGCTCATCGACTACGACCAGTTCTGCGGCGTTGTGCCGGCCGCGCCGGAGCCGGTTGCCGTGAACAACGCGACCGGAAATCACCGCGGTCGAGCTCAAACAGCGGCTCGACCGCGGCGACAGGCTGCAAGATTGTCGACGTCCGCGAGCCCAACGAATATCAGATCAACCGGATCGCCGGGTCCGAGCTGATTCCGCTGGGCGACGTGCCCAAAGCGGTACGAGGAGCTCAACAAGAACGACGAGATCGTCGTGCATTGCAAGATGGGCGGGCGGAGCGCCAAAGCGGCCGATTTCCTGCGTTCCGTTGGGTTTACGACGCGTGCTCAACCTCAAGGGCGGGATCCTCGACTGGGTCGACAAGGTCGATCCGAGCCAGCCGAAGTACTAGAGTCAGCCTGAGCGAGCTGCGAGTTCTACTCAAGCGAGTCGAAGGGTGGTAATATACGACTTAAGAAGTCGGACATGCTGAGGCTATCAAAAAAGCGGATTACGCGCTGATCGCCATGAAACATCTGGCGGTGCGCGGCGACCGCGGGTCGTCGAGCGCCCGCGAGATCGCGGAGCTGTACGACATCCCGATCGAGCTGATGGCCAAGGTCCTCCAGCGGCTGGTCCGGCGCGGGCTGCTGGTCTCGCAGCAGGGCACGCGCGGCGGCTATCAGCTGTCGCGGGCGCCGATCCAGATTACGGTGGCCGACGTCATCCAGGCGATCGAAGGCCCGGTGACGGTGACCGCCTGCTCGACCGACGACGGGCAGTGCGAGCAGTTCTCGAAATGCAACGTGCGCGATCCGCTGTATCGCGTGCGCGAACGGATTCTGTCGGCGCTCGGCGAGTGCACGATCGCGGAGCTGGCGGCGGATCCCCGGCGCCGGCGCCCGCGCGCGCGCCGCCGGCTGTCCTACACGCACTTATGAGAGCACGACTCTGACGGCCTGACGCTAGGAGCGAGAAACGATGGCTGTCAAGCTTCCGATCTACATGGACTATCACGCGACGACGCCGGTCGATCCGCGCGTCGTCGAGGCGATGCTGCCGTATTTCACGCAGCACTTCGGCAACGCCGCCAGCCGCAACCATCCGTTCGGATGGGAAGCCGAGGAGGCGGTCGAGAAGGCGCGCAAGCAGGTCGCCGATCTGATCGGCGCGAACGCCGAAGGAGATCGTCTTCACGAGCGGCGCGACCGAAGTCGGACAACCTCGCGATCAAGGGCGTCGCCGAGATGTGCCGCGAGAAGGGCAACCACATCATCACGTGCGGTGACCGAGCACAAGGCGATGATCGACACGTGCAAGCGGCTCGAGAAGGACGGCTACCGCGTCACCTATCTGCCGGTGCAGAAGGACGGCCGCATCAGCCTCGACGAGCTGAAGGCCGCGATCACCGACAAGACGATCCTCATCACGATCATGGCGGCCAACAACGAGATCGGCGTCATCCAGCCGATCGCCGAGATCGGCGCGATCGCGAAGGAGAAGGGGATCCTGTTCCACACCGACGCGGTGCAGATCGGTCGGCAAGGTGCCGTTCAACGTCAACGACCTCAAGGTGGACATGGCGTCGCATCAGCGCGCACAAGATGTACGGGCCCAAGGGCGTCGGCGCGCTCTACGTGCGGCGGCGCAACCCGCGCGTGCTGCTGGCGCCGATCATCGACGGCGGCGGCCACGAGCGCGGCATGCGTTCCGGCACGCTCAACGTCACCGGCATCGTCGGCTTCGGCAAGGCCGCGGAGCTCTGCAAGCAGGAGATGGCGGCCGAGAGCGAGCGGCTGCGCGAGCTGCGCGACTACCTGAACGACAAGCTGCACAAGCAGCTCGACGAAGCTCTACATCAACGGCTCGATGGAGCACCGGCTGCCGCACAACCTGAACATCAGCTTCGCCTACGTCGAAGGCGAGTCGCTGCTGATGGGCATCAACGACGTCGGCGGTCTCGTCCGGGTCGGCCTGCACGTCGGCGAGCCTCGAGCCGTCCTACGTGCTCAAGGCGCTCGGCGCCGGCGACGATCTGGCGCACTCGTCGATCCGCTTCGGCCTCGGCCGCTGGTCGACCGAAGGAAGAAGTGGACTACGTCGGCGCGACAAGCTGACGTCGGTCGTCACCGAGCTGCGCGACATGTCACCGCTATACGAACTCGCCAAAGAAGGCGTCGACCTGTCCACGATGGTGTGGCAGACAGAAGGAGCACTGATAGGATCATGGCTGTATCCTCAGGACTACAAAGGTCATCGACCACTACGAAAACCCGCGCAACGTCGGCTCGCTGCCGAAAGACGACGTCAACGTCGGCACCGGCCTGGTCGGCGCGCCGGAGTGCGGCGACGTCATGAAGCTGCAGGTCAAGGTGAACCCGGCGACCGGCGTCATCGACGACGCGAAGTTCAAGACGTTCGGCTGCGGATCGGCGATCGCGAGCTCGAGCCTGGCGACCGAGTGGCTGAAGGGCAAGACGGTCGACGAGGCGCTGGCGATCAAGAACACCGACATCGTCAACGAGCTGAGCCTGCCGCCGGTGAAGATCCACTGCTCGGTGCTGGCGGAGGACGCGATCAAGGCGGCGATCGCGCGACTACAAGAAGAAGCAGGCGGCCGAAGGCAAGACGGCCGAGAAGGTCGCGCAGCCGACGGCATAAGGCGAGGGCCAAGGACCATGCAGCTGCGGTAGGCCAGGACGGCTTTGTAGGCTCGGGTCTGCTCGAAGGCCGCGGCCTGCGAGACCGACCATGATTCAGATCAGCGAAGGCGCCGGCGCGCGAAGATCCGCACGTTGATGGCCAAGCAGGGCATCGACGATGGCGGAGCTGCGCGTCGGCGTCAAGGGCGGCGGCTGTTCCGGGCTGAGCTACACGTTCGCCTGGGAGAAGCAGGCGCGCCTGGGCGACGAGGTGTTCGAGGAGCCGGACGGCGCGAAGATCTACGTCGACAAGAAGAGCCTGCTTGTTCCTGAACGGCACGGTGCTCGACTACGACACGAACCTGATCTCGCAGGGCTTCGTGTTCAACAACCCGAACGCGAAGTCGACCTGCGGCTGCGGAAGCTCCTTCGGGGCTTAAAGTAGAAGGAGATTGAGCGAGCTGATCGAAGTTCGACTTTCGCATTCTGCTTCCCCGAAAACGCCTTCAGGCCTGTCGTGATTGCGGCGCCGGCGCTCCGCTCGACGCGCACTTCTGTCCGCAGTGCACGAAGATCCTGTCGCTCTGCGCGCCAGGCGCGACTATTTCAGCTTTCATCGGGCTGCCGCGGAAGCTGAACGTCGGACTGCCGCGGATCTCGAGCGGCGTTTCCGGGCGCTCAGCCGCCAGTTTCATCCGGACTATTTCTACAACGCGTCGCCGGCCGAGCGCCGCGCGAGCCTCGAGCGATCGTCGTGTCTGAACGACGCCTATCGCACGCTGCGCCAGCCGATCGCGCGGATCCGAGTACCTGCTGCAAGCTCGAGGGGCTGGCGCCGTCCGGACCCGCCGAGGCGGCCAGGCAGGTGCCGCCGGCGCTGCTCGAGGAGGTGTTCGCGCTGAACGAGGAGCTCGACGAGATTCGCGATGCTGCGCGGAAGGCGGCGCGCCGGCCGAGGACGATGGCGGGCGCGGCTCGAGCGCGCGCGTCAGCCGATCGAGGCCAAGCGGATCGAGCACGAGGCGCAACTGCAGGAGCTGGCGGCGCAATGGGACGCCGGCGGCGGCCGCCGGGCGTGTTGAAGGCTCTCGCGCGATCAGTTCCTGGAGCGCAACTACATCACAACCTGCTCGCCGGGATCGAACGAGAGTTGAATTCGTGAGACCGTATTCAACACAGAGGACACCAAAGGACACAAAGGTTGGTCTGGTGCAAAAGCAGTCTGTGCCTTGGTGTCCTTTGTGTCCCGTATTCGGATCAGCCGTGATATGAGCAAGGTCGTCGGCATCGATCTCGGCACCACCAACTCGCTGGTCGCCTACGTCAAGGACGGCGTGCCGCAGGTCATCCGCGACAAGCAGCGGCGACGGCCTCGGTGCCGTCGGTCGTGTGTCGGTCGGCGAGCGACGGCACGATCTACGTCGGACGCGAGGCGCGGCGCCGCCTGCTCGACCGACGCGCAGCGCACGGTCTACTCGGTGAAGCGCTTCATGGGCAAGGGGCGCGACGACGTCCAGGACGAAGCCGGCCATTTCCCGTTTCGCATCGGCGGCGACGTGGCGGTGTCGTCCGCATCGGCGTCGGCGACAGGAGTTCACGCCGCCGGAGATTTCGCGCGTTCGTGCTGCGCGAGCTGAAGCGCCGCGCCGAGGCGTTCTTCGCCGAGCAGGGCGAGTTCGACAACGAAGTCGATCGCGCCGTCATCACCGTTGCCGGCCTACTTCAACGACGCGCAGCGCACCGCGACGCGCGACGCGGGCCGGATCGCCGGCCTCGAGGTGCTGCGGATCATCAACGAGCCGACGGCGGCCTCGCTCGGCCTACGGTCTCGACAAGCGCGCACGCCGGGCGTCATCGCCGTCTACGACCTCGGCGGCGGCACGTTCGACATCTCGATCCTCCGAGTCGAAGACGGCGTCTTCCAGGTGCTCTCGACCAACGGCGACACGCACCTCGGCGGCGACGACATCGATCAGCCTGTTCGATCGATCAGGTCCGTGCGGACACAGGTTCGCGCAGGTCGCGGCGCCTCGTGAGCCCGGTGTCGGCCGCGACGCCGAAGAGTCAGGCGATTCGCAAGGCGGTGATCGAGGCCAAGATCGATCTGTCCGATCGCGACGAAACCGACGCTCCGAACCGGCGACGGCGCTATCATCACGCGCGCGCGAGCTCGAAGCACGCTGATCCGCGCCGATCGTCGAGCGGACGCTCGGCGCCGTGCCGCCAGGCGCTGGCCGACGCGGGCCTGCAGGCGTCGCGAGATCGACGAAGTCGTCCTCGTCGGCGGATCGACGCGCATTCCGCTGGTGCGCCGCAAGGTCGCGGAGCTGTTCGGCAGGACGCCGCACAGCGAGCTGAACCCGGACGAGGTGGTCGCGCTCGGCGCCGCGGTGCAGGCCGACATCCTGATCACCGGCAATCGCGACATGCTGCTGCTCGACGTGACGCCGCTCTCGCTCGGCATCGAGACGATGGGCGGCGTGACGTCGAAGATCATCCTGCGCAACTCGACGATCCCGGCGACCGGCAGCGAGATGTTCACGACCGCCGTCGACAACCAGACCGCCGGTCGACATCCACGTCCTGCAGGGCGAGCGCGAGCTGGTCGCCGACAACCGATCGCTGGCGCGCTTCAAGCTGCGCGGCATTCCGCCGATGCCGGCCGGCCTGCCGCGCGTCCAGGTGCAGTTCCAGATCGACGCCAACGGCATTCTCAGCGTGACGGCGAGCGAGCTGCGCACCGAGATCGAGCAGACGGTCGGAGGTGAAGCCGTCCTACGGCCTGACCGACGAGCAGGTCGAGCAGATGCTGCTGGACTCGTTCGAGAACGCCGAGGCCGACTTCGCCGCGCGCCTGCTGATCGAGGCGCGCAACGAGGCGGAGAACGTCATCCACGCGACCGAGAAGTCGCTCCGCGCGCCGGACATCGACCAGATCGAGAAGGACGAGCTCGCAGCCGGCGAGCGGAAGAAGATCCGAGTCGGTGCTGGCCGGCCTGAAGATGGTGCTCAACTCGTCGGATCGCGAGACCATTCAGAAGTGGACCCAGGCGCTGAACGACGCGACGCGGCACCTGGCCGAGGTGATGATGAACCGCTCCGTCCAGGCGGCGCTGTCCGGCAAGAACGTCAACGAATGTGACGCAGGCCTGCTGAAGCTTGCCGAGCGACAATATGCCCAAAGTCACCTATCATCATCGACGGCGAGGCAAACGGTCATCGAGTTCGAGCACGGCAAGCGTGCCATACTCGCACCACGGCAAGCCCGAATCGTTTCTCGATCTCGCGAAACACTTCGGCGTGCCGCTCGAGCACGCCTGCGGCGGCAGCTGCGCCTGCACCACCTGCCACGTGATCATCAGCGAGGGCGAGCAGAACCTCAGCGAGATGCAGGACGACGAGGCCGATCGCCTCGACACGGCGTGGGGTCTGACGTCGCGCTCGCGCCTCGGCTGCCAGGCGGTCATCAGCGGCGACGTCGTCTGCGAGCTGCCGATAGTACGCGGAACTACGTGCAGGAAGGCGGCGGCATTCAGCTCGGCAAGTCGGACAAGAAGGCGCAAGGCGCAGGAGGTGACGCCGTGAAGTGGACCGACGCGGAAGACATCGGCATCGCGCTGGTCGAGAAGTTCCCGGCGTCGATCCGCTGACCGTGCGCTTCACCGACCTTCGCGAGAAGGTGGTCGGCGCTCGACGGCTTCGACGACGATCCGAAGATGTCGAACGAGCCGAAGCTCGAGGCGATCCAGATGGCCGTGGCACGAGGAATTGGAAGGACGCCCGGTGAGCGTCGCCGGCGCGCATATTTTCCGCCCGGGCATGCGCGCGTACTTCGTTCCGCTCGTCGGCGGGCGTGGTGCTCACCGCGAGCGCGTTTCTGCCGTGGGTCGATCGTCGGCGCGACGTCGATTAGCGGCGTGCCCGACGTCGGGCGCTGTGGGTCGCCGGCCTCGGCGTCTTGGCGGCCGGTGCTCGGCGATGCTGAGCCTCATCACCCGCAAGAATTCGCGCCACCCGCTGCTGATCATCGGCCCTCTTCGCGCTGGGCATCACGTTCCTCTCGCTGGCGCATCATGCCGCGCGCGGCAGGCGAGCGCGCTCCACGCTGTCGCAGGCGTTTGATCGTCGACGACCTGCCCGCGATTCGCTCCACCCGTTGCACGGTCGTCGGCGTCGGCATCTACCGGGACTGGCGGCCTCGGCTGGCCTCGTGGTCTTCGGGTTGACGATCGTCGTCAAACGCGCGTCCCAGGTGCGTAAATCGTCGCTCCGCCGCGACGACGACGTGTAGACCGATGATCCGTGCGGCGCGCGGCTGCCGGCGACGAGCCCGATCTTGCGGGCGGTGCGGCTGCAGGCGCTCTCCGATTCGCCCAGGCCTTCGGGTCCACCCACGAGCGCGAGGCTCGCCCGAACCACCGCAGACTGGCAGCGCTGGATGGCCCCCGGCGCCGCATTCATCCTCGACGACGCCGACGAGCCGAAGGGCATCGTCGCGGGGATGCGCGATGAGAGCGACGCCGCCGTCGTGCACCTGATGATCGTGTGGTGGATCCCGCGCTGCGCGGGTCTGGCGCAGCGGAGGCATTGGTCGCCTGCGCTGCTCGCCTGGGGCGGAATCCGAAGGGCCCGGCAGATGCGGCTCGCCGTCTATCCAGGACCAAACGATCGCGCCCGGCGCTTCTACCAGCGGCTCGGCTTCCGTGAAAACGGCCGGCACGTGTGCGCAGAGCGGGATGGCGCTGAGCCCGGAGAGTCGAGATGGAGCGCGCCGTGGCGTCGGTAAATTAGGGGCGGGAGCGCGACATGGGCACGCATCCACTGAACCTCGCCGTCAGATTTGTCCACTCGAGCTTGCCGCGTTGTGCGCATTGGGACTGTGGGGATTGGCGCCGCTGGCGACTGGCGTGTGGCGATTCGTCATAGCCGCAGCGATTCCGCGCTGCGGCTGCCGCCGCACTCTGGGGCGCTTCTGCAGAGTTCCCGTGGCGACCCTTCGCGGATCGGGATCGGCACACCTCGTGCCGGTGGACCGGCCTGCGCTTCGGGCCCGAGCGCCCGAGCCTCGGCTTCTTCGCGGCTGCGACGTTGGCGTTCTACGACCTCGGCATTTCTCGTTCTGACCGCGATCTCCGGCGCGGCGATCGTTTGAGCCACGATTACCTCGCCCGCCAGGTCCAGATCCACGCGGTCTACGCCTGGTTTGATCTCCCGGTAAGCCGTACCGTGTCATGGCGCGTTTTGACATGGAGGCATCGGGATTGCATCGTATTCGTCAGCACGATCTGCCTTTTCCAGGGCAGCTCTCACCAGTTCGTCGGCGCCGATCGGGGCGACGTGAACGTGTCGGTATTCCTCCTGAGCGCCCTCCCCGCTGGCCAGGCCCAGGGCCGCATCGTCATCCCTACGACGAAGTCCAGTTCGTGAGAGAAGGCCGCGGGCTGTGGACGGTCAACGGCGAGCAATTCGAAGCGGGCGCCGGCGACATCCTGGTCATCAAGGCCGGCGAGATCCACAGCTTTCTGTTGCATCGGCGACGGGCCGCTCGTCCAGCTCGACGTCCACCTGAGCCCTCGATTCATTCAGGAGAACCTGCCGGACCGTCGGCGAACAGAAACGCCGAGACAAAGTGCAGGCCGTCAGGCCTGCCCGACACGACGGACCTGAAGGTCCGCGTCACCCGATCGGAATCGCCCTACAGGAACAGGCTGCTCGCCGCGGGCGGGATGATGCCCGTGGCTTCGGCCTTCGCGAACAGCAGCTCACCACGCACGCGGCGGCCTTCCGCGCCGAGATCGACCGAGTACTCGTTCACATACAGATCGATGTGCCGTGATATGACGTCCTCGCTCATCTCCTGGGCGTGCGCGCGCACGAACGTCAGGCTCGCGGTGCGGTGCGCGAACGCGTACTCGACGCTGCGGCGCAGGACGCGGTTCACGATCCTTGATCTCGTCGGGCAGCGACCGCTTGATGACGATGCCGCCGAGCGGGATCGGCGCGCCGGTCTCGCGATTCCCAGTACTCGCCGAGGTCGACGATCTTCTTCAGGCCCCTTGGCCTCGTAGGTGAAACGGTTCTCGTGGATGATGAGGCCCGCGTCGAACTCGCCCGTCGAGCAGCGCCGACTCGATCGCGGAAAACAGCAGCGCCGGTCTTGTTCCGCGCCCGGGAAACGCCAGGCCGAGCGAGGAAGTTCGCGGTGGTGTATCTGCCCGGGAATGGCGATGCTGAGCGCCCCGGCGGCGACCTCTTCCTCGCGATCGTCGCGCTTCGAGATCAGCAGCGGTCCGCAGTTGCGTCCGAGCGCGCTGCCGGCGTCGAGCAGCACGTAGTCGCCGGTGCAGTAGGCGTAGGCGTGATAGCTCAGCTTCGTGACGTCGGTCTCGCCGGCGAACGCCGGCGTTGTTCAGCGCTTCCACGTCGGCCATGCGAACCGAAAACTCGAGCCCTTCCAGATCGATGCGCTGGTTCACGATCGCGTCGAACATGAAGCAGTCGTTGGGGCAGGGAAAAGCCGAGCGAGAGCGTCATGCGTGATCCAGAAAGCCAGCGCCGTAGCGTCCAGGTTGACGATCGCCTCCTCCATCTTCCACGCGTCGCGGTTGCGCCGTCTCGACGAGGTTCGACACGGCCCTGATCTGCGCGAACGGCACCTCGTGGATCAGGCACGCGGCCATGAACGCCGCCCCTCCATGCTCTCGACCTGCGGGCTGCAGCGCTCGACGATCGCCGCGATGGAGCGTTCGCTGCCGTGCACCGTGTTCACCGTGATACCGGTCACCGTGGGGAGCTGATCGATTTCCGGGTTGGACGGTGGATCAGGCGTTCACGAACTCCGATTCACCTGGCAGCTCCAGCTCCTGCAGCGTCATGAATCGATCGCCGTCCTCGGCGCCCATCTCGGCCAGGCGATCGGAGAGGACGTGGACCACCGTGCCGGGTCGAAGAACTGGTCGAAGCTGCCGCACACGCCCAAGGTTGAGCGCGAGATCGATGACGGTGCCGCGCCATTGCGCGAGCGCACGGGCCGCGGTTGCGACCATGCCAACGCCGGTGATCCAGCACGTCCACATCATGTGCGCGCCGTGAGTGTAGGTGTCCATGAACGTGGTGTCGGACGGCATGGAATACATGCGAGGCGAGCAGCGGCGCGATTTCCGGCTTGGTGGCGGCGACGATGAGGATGCGCACGGGATCCAGTTTACGCGAGCCCTCGCCCGCCCGGAAGGCTCTGGCGTTCCGAAGGGTGGACGACTTCAGCCGGGCGGCGGCGAGCGACGCCAGAATCTCGTGGATCTGCCGCACTCCGTCGGTCAGGCTGGCCGGACCCGGCTGGAGGATGTAGGTCGACTTGATCTCGAAAATCCGGTCGTCGCGCACCGCGCTCGTCGCATTCCAGCCCGGCCGCGATTGAATGGTCGCCTTCTTCATCTTCTTGCCGCACCACGACGCGAAGATGACCTGCGGATCGCGCCGCGCGACCTCGGCCGGATCGACGATGCGATCCCTGGCCGAGGCCGGCCGTCGCGAGCTCCGGGAAGAGCGGCACGCCGCCGGCGATCGTCGACCAGCTCTTCGACCCAGCGGATGCCGGAGATCAGCGGCTCGTCCCATTCCTCGAAGAACACGCGCAGGCGCTGCGGGAATCGGGACGCCGACTCCGCGGATGCGATCGAGATCCGCTTCCAGCGCGATCGGCGAGCCGCTCGGCTTCCGGCTGGCAGCCGACGAGCCCGCCGAGCATCGCGAATCATCTGCAGGATCTCGGCGACGCTCCGCTGGTTGAACGTCACGACGTTCATGCCGCGCCGCACCAGCTCGCGCGACGAGATCCGCCTGCAGATCGGAGAACGCCAGCACGAGGTCCGGCTTCAGCGCCTCGATCTTGTCGAACTTCGCGTTGATGAACGCCGACACCTTCGGCTTGAGCCGCGCCTCGGGCGGACGGACGGTGTAGCCGGAGACGCCGACGATGCGATCACCCTGGCCGAGGAGGTAGAGCGTCTCGGTCGTTTCTTCGGTCAGACAGACGATGCGCGTCGGATATCTAGGCATCGGGTCATCGGGTGATTGGGTAATCGGGGATTGATTGGAGATTGTCAGATCGGTGAAGACGTAGCCGTCGCGCTCGACGGTGACGCCGGTCTCGACGGCGAGAGGATGGTTGAACATCGGGCCGTCGTAGGCGCAGGTGTGGAACTCGCCGCGCTCGGCGCACGGGTCGATCGACGAAGGCAGCTCCGCGAGCAGCGCCGCGTCGAACTCGCGGCCGGCAAATGCCCGATCCATCTACCGCGGGGTTCAGGCAGGTGATGCGCGCGCGCAGCCGCCTGCGATCATCTGGCGCGCCAGCGCCGGCGTGTCGGCGTCGGTGCCGAACAGCGGAAACAGCGGCGTCAGGCCGCTGCCGGCGAGCCGCTCTTCGCGGTAGCTGCGGATGTCCTCGAGAAACAGATCGCCGAACGCCGCGTGCGTGAACCCTTCGCTGACCGCTCGCGTGACCGTCTCGGCGCATCGCCTCTTCGTAGACGTCGTTCGGGCACGGCGACGGAATCGGTACCCAGCCAGAGCGGGAAGCCGAGCGCCTGGGCCTGCGCCTGCAGCACCTCGACGCGGACCGCGTGCATCGCCACCCGCTGCGCCGGCTCGTTGATCGTCGTCAACAGCGCGCCGATTTCAACATCGGCGCGCTGGCGCAGCGTGGTATGACCATCCACGCGCTGTCCTTGCCGCTCGACCACGACACCAGGGTTTCATCGCATCACGTCCGGATGAATCACCCGTGCGAGCGAGGGTCGCCTCGACCACGCGCGGGCCGGGGACGACGAACTCGTCGCCGGTCAAGCGCGGCCACGCGATGCGCGCGAACCGCGAGAATCGACGCCATCGCATCCCAGGCCCGGAGCTCCTGGCGATGTCGGCGTTCTTCAGGCTGTCGCCGTAGCGCAGTTCCACGATCACTTCGGCCTTGCTGGTCAGCAGCATCTCGGTGCTGGCCTGCACCGCCTGCTGCTTCGTGTCGCCGAAGACGTTGCGGCCGCCGGCGATCTCGAGCATATCGTGCAGGAAGCCGTAGCCCGCCGCTGGCGTAGACGTTGCGCAGCGAACGGATCGCGTTCGAACACCAGCAGCGTCGCCGGATGCGGAAGATCGGCGGTCCTGGCGCGAATCGCGGCAAGCGATCGATCCATGTCCGCCGCCACCGCCTCGCCGCGCGCCGCGGAGCCGATGCGGGCGCCAACCGCCCGGATCGTCGTCATGATGTCGGCGAGGGCGCGATGCTGGTAGCTGAAGTACGGGATCCCGGCGCGATCGAGCCGCTCGATCAGCTCCTTCTGCGTCGCGTAGACGATGACGAGGTCCGGTTTGATGGCGAGGATGCGCTCGACGCTCGGATCGAGCAGCCCGCCCACCCGCGGCAGACGATCGACGTCGGCGGGAAAGTGATCGTAGCTGCTGACGGCCGCGACGCGTGAGCCGTCGCCCATCGCATAGATCATTTCCGTCACCGCCGGGATCAGCGAAACGATCCGCGTCGGGCGAGCCGGCGCCTGCCCGCTGGGCCGCAGTCAGCTGCCGCCCGCTCGGGACCGATCGCAGGGGCCGACGCGTGCTGGGACCATCGCGGCCGCCAGCAGCAGCACCATCGCAAGCGCCTGCTTCACTCACGTCACTTCCTCACGAGCAGCCACAAAAGAACGGGCCGCCAATCAAGCGCCGTCACGATGCCGACCGGCAGCTCCCCTGACGACCAGACCGTGCGCGCCACCGCGTCGCAGCCGATCAGGAACGCGCGCGCCGAAGAGCGCCGACGCCGGCAGCACGAGCCGGTGATCCGAGCCGACAACCAGCCGGACGAGGTGCGGTACGACGAGCCCGATGAATGCCGACCGGGCCCGCCAGCGACACCGCGGCCCCCGTCGCGAGCGAGGCGCCCACCAGCGCCAGCCGCTCTGCGGCGAGGACGTTGACGCCGCGCGCGCGGCGGCGGCGTCGGTGCCGAGGCTGATGAGATCCAGCGAGCGCGGCAGCGTCGCCAGCATCGCGAAGGCGATGAGCACGATCGGCAGCGCGGCCAGGATCGGCGCGAAGCTCCCGACGTCGAGCGTCCCCATCAGCCAGCGCACGGTGCGGAACGTGTCGGCGAAGTCGGCGAGGTATCGGGTGAACAGAATCAGCGCCTGGAAGAACGCCGTCATCGTGACGCCGGCCAGCAGCAGCACGATCGTCGACAGGCCGCGGCGGCGGCCGAGGCCAGCGCGTAGACGATCCCGAGCGCGCCGGATCGATCCGGCAAAGCTCGCCAGCGGAATCGACGCGACCCCGGCGAACGCGAAGTCGACGTGAAACGTGATGGCCAGCATCGCGCCGAGCGCCGCGCCGCTGGAGACGCCGAGCGTGTCGGGCGTGCGCGAGCGGGTTGCGCAGCAGCGCCTGGAAGACCACGCCGGCGGCGGCCAGCGAGGCGCCGACCAGCGCCGCGGCGAGGACGCGCGGCAGACGGGCGACGAAGAAGATCTGCGCGTCGGTGTTGTCGGCGAACGCGATCGATCGATCGAAGACGCGGATCATCGAGATGTGCGTCGATCCGATCAGCGGACCGGCGACGAGCGCGGCGGCCAGGAGGATGCTGAACGCGGTCAGGGTCAGCGACGAGCCGCGTGCGGATCGGCGCCATCACCGCACCCGTGCCAGCGGCGTCACCGTCAGGTGGCCGGCAATGCGGATGGCGGTGCGACGTCGGCGTCGACGCCGTACGAGCGCGCGCACGGTCTCCGGCGTCAGCACCTCTTCGGTCGGGCCCTGGGCGATGACGCGCGTCCGTCGCGCAGCAGGATCAGGTGACGGCAGAGCGCCGCCGCCAGGTTCAGGTCGTGCGTCGGACAGCACCATCGTCACCCGGTCATCGCGGTTGAGCGCGGCGAGCAGCAACTGCACGTCGAGCTGATGTCCCAGGTCGAGCGACGCCGTCGGCTCGTCGAGCAGCAGCAGCTCGGGGCTCTGCGCCAGCGCGCTGGCGATGACGACGCGCTGTTTCTCGCCGCCGCTGAGCGTGCGCGAACGGGCGCGAGCTTCGAACGCCGCCGTGCCGGTCGACGCCGAGCGCCCGCCGCGCGATCGCGAGATCTGCGGGGCCTTCGAGGGGCGAACGTGCCGAGGTGCGGAAAGCGCCCCATCAGCACGATGTCGAGCACGGTGAAGTCGAACGGCGCGTGCGTTTCCTGCGGCACCAGCGCGATGCGGCGCGCGGCTCGCGGCGGCTCGCAGCTGCCGAAGCGGCCGACCGCTTCGAGACTGGACGTCGCCCGCCGACGGCGTCAGCGTGCCGCGCCAGCATCTTGAGCAGCGTGGTCTTGCCCGGAGCCGTTCGGCCCGAGGATGCCCACCAGATCGCCCGGCGCGATCGCCAGCGACACATCGTCCACCACGAGGGGCCGAGGCGCGATAGGCAAACGAGACGCGATCAGCGCGCAACACTCAGCGCCGTCGCACCAGGAAATGGCAGCGCGAGGCCGTCCGATCGGCAGGGTGGGCTCCTTCCGGCGTTCTCCGCGCCGAAGACACTGGGACGTCCCCGGAGGTCAGGTTTCCTGACTCGCGGCGTGAAATCCGCTGCGCACGCCTTCCCAAGCCGGAGTCTCAGTGGCGGGTCCAGGGCCCAAGAACGGGCCGGGGACCGAGCGAAGCGTAGCCGCTTACAGTGGCGGGACCGTGTGGGCATCGCACCCACTTCGCGTAACCGCCGGGGTCATCATCGACTGACGAGGCGTCCGGCAGCCGCCGGACCCGAAGAGCCGGAGTATAGCAGGGTTGCCTCAGCCTGTTGTTTTTTCGTAACATTGCGCTGTTCGTGTCCGAAAGCAGGACCGGACGTTACCGGGCCAAAACCGAAGGGGAACGCATGAGCAAGAGTTCGACCGTCACCGTCCGCGAGAAGCCTGTCGAAGAGCGTGGCGACAGCGACGGTTGGCGGCCTTACGATTCATGGCGAGACGTTCGTCATCGAGACCGATCAGCGTATCGAGCTGGTCGATCTGACCAACACGGTCATGGAGTTCGTCCGTCGGTTCAACATCCGCGAAGGGCTCGTCAGCCTCTGGTCGATGCACACGACCTGCACGCTCTTCATCAACGAGTTCCAGGTCGCGCTGCTCTCCGACATCAAGCGGTTCCTCGAGCAGATGGTCGCCCGCGACGCCGAGTGCATGCACAACGATCCGAACCACTCGGACTGCGATCGCATGAACGCCGATTCGCACCTGCGCGCGCATGCTGCTCGGCCACAACCTGACGCTGCAGATCAGCGGCGGTGAAGTCGTGCTCGGCCAATGGCAGCGCATCCTGATGGCGGAGCTCGACGGCCCGCGCGCGCGATCGCTGCCGCGTCCAGATCTTCGGCGTTTCCTGATCGGCAACGACGAATCGGGTAATTGGATAATCTGGGTAATCTGGTAATCGAATTACCCGATTACCCGATTATCCAATTACCAGATGCAGCCGCCGCGTCTCGCGTCCGCCGGTCTCCTCGACATCGCGGAGAAACTCGATCGCCGGCGAGCGCCTCGATCTCGCCGAGGGCGTCCGGCTGTTCGACGCCCCGATCTCGCTCGCCGTCGGCTGGCTCGCCAACCGCGAGCGCGAGAAGCGGCACGGCGCCCGCACCTTCTACAACTACAACATCCGCCTCGAGGCGACCAACGTCTGCGTCGCGAGCTGCCTGTTCTGCGCGTTCGCCCGCCTGAAGCCCGGCGACGACGGCGCCTACACGATGTCGCTCGAGCAGGCGTGGGACAAGCTGCGGCAGCGCGCCCACCAGCCGCTCACCGAGATCCACGTCGTCAACGGCCTGCATCCCGACCTGCCGTTCGACTACTACACGGAGCTGCTCCGCGGCTTCAAGCGCATCCGGCCCGACATCCACCTGAAGTGCTTCACCGCGGTCGAGATCGCGTTCTTCGCCGATCTCTACGGCAAGACCGACGAGCAGGTGCTGCGCGAGCTGATGGCGGCCGGGCTCGACTCGCTGCCCGGCGGCGGCGCCGAGATCTTCGCGGAGCGCGTGCGCCGGAAGATCGCGCACGACAAGTGCGGCAGCGATCGCTACCTCGAGATTCACCGCACCGCGCATCGGCTCGGCATGCGCACCGAACGTCACGATGCTCTACGGGCACATCGAGACGAACGAGGAGCGGGTCGATCACATGCTGCGCGCGCGGGCGCTGCAGGACGAGACCGGCGGATTTCAGGCGTTCATCCCGCTCGCGTTCCATCCCGACAACAACCAGATGCGCAAGCTGCCGGCGCCGACCGCGTCCGACACGCTGCGCGTGCACGCGGTCGTCGCGGCTGATGCTGCGACAACATCGCCGCACGTCAAGGCGTTCTGGATCGCGACCGGCGTCGAGGTGGCGCAGACCGCGCTGTGGTTCGGCGTCGACGACCTCGACGGCACCGTGCAGGAAGAGAAGATTTACCACATGGCCGGCGCGCGCACGCCGGAGGCGATGACGACGCGCCAGCTCGAGCGCCTGGTCGCGCGCGGCGGGCCGCGAGCCGGTCGAGCGCGACACGCTCTACAACGTCGTCCACGCGCCCGCCTCCGCGTAGCACCGGGCTCGTCGCGGAAGTGGGAATGCCCTCCGCCCCGGGTGTTATACTTTTAGGTGCGTTTCTCGACTCCTGGGCTTGTGGAAAGTTTCACAAAATCTCAGAAACGTTAGACATTTATGCTATGATTCCGCTGCTCACCGAATACGAGAAGGAACACATCGCCGAGCGCCAGGCGCTCCCGGAGCGATATCTCGGGCTGTCCGGACGAGGAGATGGACCGTCGCATCGCCGCGGCCAAGGCCACGCTCGGCCGCCGGCTGGTGATCCTCGGACACCACTATCAGCGCGACGAAGTGATCAAGTTCGCCGACTACATCGGCGATTCCTACAAGCTCGCCGGTCAGGTCAGCAAGCATCCCGACGCCGAGTTCATCGTCTTCTGCGGCGTGCACTTCATGGCCGAGAGCGCGGACGTGCTCAGCGCGCAGTCACCAGCAGGTCATCCTTCCCGACCTCGGCCGCCGGCTGCTCGATGGCCGACATGGCGGCGCCGGATCAGCTCGAGCAGTGCTGGGCCGATCTCGAGCAGATGCTCGGCCCGGGCAGCGGCGCAGGCCTGCGTGCATTCCGGTCACCTACATCAACTCCGCCGCGTCGATCAAAGCCTTCTGCGGCGAGCACGGCGGCGTCGTCTGCACCTCGTCCAACGCCGGCGGCGACGCTGAAGTGGGCGTGGGAGCGCGGCGAGAAGATCCTGTTCCTGCCGGATCAGCATCTCGGCCGCAACACCGCCTACAAGATGGGCGTGCCGCTCGATCAGATGGTCGTGTGGGATCCGAACGAGATCTGGGGCGGCCTCGAGCCGGACGCGGTGAAGAACGCGCGCATCATCCTGTGGAAGGGCCACTGCTCGGTCCACGCCCGCTTCACCGTGCGGCAGATCGAGAACATGCGCGCGCAGCATCCCGGCATCCGCGTGATCGTGCATCCCGAGGTGCCGTGGGACGTCGTGCAGGCCGCCGACGACTCCGGCTCGACCGAATACATCATCAAGCACGGTGAGCGAGAGCCCGGTCGGATCCACCTGGGCCGTGGGCACCGAGATCCACCTCGTCAACCGCCTCGCGCAGCCAGGTGCAGCCTGACCGCACGGTCCTCTCGCTCGATCAGTTCGGCTGCCTCTGCTCGACGATGTTCCGCGTCTCGCCGAACCACCTGCTCGTGGGTGCTCGAAGGGACTCGTCGCCGGCGAGGTCCACAACCGCATCGTCGTGCCCGACGACCAGAAGCACTGGACGAAGGTCGCGCTCGATCGGATGCTCTCCATTTCGTAGGCGCCGAGCTCGGCCCTGTCGGGCGACCGGCGGCCTGCACCTTGCCTCGTATCCCTCCCGAAGTGCGATCCTCGTTTCGCCGACCGACAAGGAGGAACGTCTGATGGCTCACTCACTGCCCGCGCTTCCGTATCCGACCGACGCGCTCGAACCGCACATCGACAAGATGACGATGGAGATTCATCACGGCAAGCACCATCAGCGCCTACGTGACGAATCTGAACGCCGCGCTCGACAAGCATCCCGAGCTGCACTCGAAGAGCGTCGAGGATCTGCTGACGAGCATCAACACCGTGCCTGAGGACATCCGCACCGCGGTGCGCAACAACGGCGGCGGCCACGCCAACCACTCGATGTTCTGGCAGGTCATGGGCCCGAACGCCGGCGGCGCGCCGACCGGCGCGATCGCCGGACGCGATCAACGGCTCGTTCGGCGGCTTCGACAAGTTCAAGGAAGAGTTGAAGAAGGCCGGCGTCGGCCGCTTCGGCAGCGGCTGGGCGTGGGTGATCGATCAGGGCGGCAAGCTCGCGATCGAGAGCTCCGCCGAACCAGGACAGCCCGCTGATGGAAGGCAAGAAGGTCGTGTTCGGCGTCGACGTCTGGGAGCACGCCTATTACCTGAAATGCCAGAACCGCCGTCCCGACTACCTCGATGCCTGGTGGAACGTCGTCAACTGGGCCGAGATCAACAAGCGGCTGCGATGAGCCAGGCAGGGCTGGTAGGCCAGGTAGGTCGGGTCGGTCGGGACACAGAGCCCGATCTGTCCGACCCGCCTGCCCCACCGACCTAACCAGCACCTACCTGACCAACGCGCATGTCCTCTCCACCGTCCTGTTCTTCTTCCTCGCGCATCTCGGCGTCGGGATCGCGTTCACGCTCGTGTTCGTGTCCAGGGACGCGGGCGTGAAGTTCTTCCGCTTCAACGCGGGCTGGCGGCGATCCTCGCTCGGCGATCGCGCTGGCGTTCCGGTATCGGGCGTTCGGCGCGCCGTCGCGGTCGACCGCTCATCACACCGAGCAGATGGCGCTGCGTGCGCTCGACGTGTCGGAAGCGGCGCTGGTCGTCTATGCTGGGCGACGATCGGTCGGCGTCCTCGGCCGAAGATCCGTCCGGCGATCGTCGCGATCGCGGTCCTCGCCGGGCTTATCGCCGTCGTGCCTGCAGGCGGTCGACGTGTCCGGCCGGCGCGTCGATGCGTGGTTCGTGCGCTGACGATCGCGCAGCTTCCTGACGTCGGCCGCGATGCTCGGCGGCGCGTGCACGGCGATGATCCTCGGCCACTGGTACCTGGTGATTCCGTCGCATGCAGGTGTCGCACCTGCAGTCGATCGTCGAAGGTGCACATCGCGTCGATGCTGGCGCGCGTGGTGGTGGTCGGCGCGGCGGTCTGGTTCGCGATCGCGACCTGGCAGGCGGATCTCCGGTCTGCCGAGCTTCCGCCACTACATCATGTCGGTCGACGGCATCTTCTTCTGGCAGCGCATCCTGTTCGGCCTCGCCGGGCCGGCGGTCCTGTCGTATCTGACGTGGAAACCGCGAAGATCCGCTCGACGCAGTCGGCGACCGGCATCCTCTATGTCGACTTCTTCACCGTCGTGGTCGGCGAGGTGCTGGCCAGCTACATCGTCCTCGCGACCCACGTGGCGGTGTAGTACAGTAACTGTTTGCGGATTGCACCGCGGTCCGGAACCTGTGCAATTTCAGTCCGCGAACCGCGTCAGGGCCGGAAGGCAGCAGCGCTCACCGGATCCTGAAATGTGCCGCAGGGACCTCCGGGCCGCGGTTCAGTCCACAAACGAAGCTCATCTGAGCTCATTAGCCCTCAGCCTGACATGTCGTATCAGGTTATCGCCCGCAAATGGCGCCCGCAGCAGTTCGGCGACGTGGTCGGCCAGCAGGCGGTGACGCGCGACGCTGCGCAACGCGCTCGCCAGCGGCCGGCTCGCGCAGGCGTTCGTCTTCGCCGGCCCGCGCGGCGTCGGCAAGACGACGACGGCGCGGATCCTGGCGCGGGCGCTGAACTGCGAGAAGGGGCCGACCGCCGATCCGTGCGGCGAGTGCGACGCCTGCGTCGAGATCGCGGAAGGGCGCGACATGGACGTGCTCGAGATCGACGCCGCGACCCACACCGGCATCGACAACGTCCGCGAGGTGATCATCGCCGGCCTCGGCATCATGCCGGTGCGCAACCGCTACAAGATCTTCATCATCGACGAGGTCCACCAGCTGTCGAGCGCCGTCGTTCAACGCGCTGCTGAAGTCGATCGAGGAGCCGCCGCCGCACGTCGTCTTCATGATGGCGACGACCGAGCTGCGACAAGATTCCCGAGACCGTCCTGTCGCGCTCGCAGGTCTACGAGTTCCGCGCCATCAGCACCAAGGACGATCGCGACGCAGCTGCGCGACGATCGTCGGACGCCGAAGGGATCACCGTCGGCGAGGACTCGCTGCAGCTCGATCGCCCGCGACGCCGACGGCAGCATGCGCGACGCGCAGAGCAAGCTCGATCAGGTGATCGCGTTCACCGGCAAGACGATCACGGCCGGACGATGTGGCGACGGTGCTCGGGCTGGTCGGCCGCGACCTGCTGCTCGACACGCTGCAGGCGGTGGCCGACGAGGACGCGCCGGCGTCGTTCGCGCTCGCCGCGCGCGCGGTCGAGATGGGCTACGACCTGCGCGCGGTCTGCCGCGAGCTGTCCCGCGATGGTGCGCGATCTGCTCGTGCTCGTCGGTCGATCCGTCGCGCATCAACGATCCGGAGATCGCCGGCGAAGGGGAGCGCGATCGCCTGAAGGCGCTCGCGGCGCGCTTCTCGCGCGAGGATCTGCTGCGCGCGTTCGACCTGCTGACGCGCGCCGGAGCAGGACATCGCGAGCGCGGCGCAGCCGCGCTATCACCTCGAGATGGCGCTGCTGCGGTGGATCCACCTGCGCAAGCTGCGTGCCGATCGAGGATCTGATCGCGGGACGGATCGCGGGTCCGAGCGGACCCGCCTCGGCGGCCCTGCCGACGCACCGCGCACGCGGCGCGCAGCACAGCTCCGCCTCCTGTCGCACGGCCGCGCCGCGCTCCGGCTGACACCGCGCCTCGCAGCCTCCGTCCGCCGCTCTGCGCCGTCGGCACCCCGCGCGCGCCGATCGCTGGCCGCGCAGGCCGCGCGCGCCGGCAGCGCAACGTCGCGCTGTCCGACCGAACCGCTGCGTTCCGGTCAGGCCGCTTGCCGGATCCCGCTACGCCGGCTGAGCCTGTCGAGCGGCCGAGCCGCTCGCCGCCTCGGCCATCCGGCAACTTCAAGGACGCGCTGCATCGCCGAGATCCGAAGACGAAAGGCGGTGTTCTACAACATGGTCGATCGCGCAGGCGCAGCGAGATCGAGGTCGCCGGCGATCGCGTGACGTTCAGCTTCACGCCGGCGCCAGCGCGCGCTGCAGCGACAAGTTCGAGGCAGCAGAAGGCGTGGCTCGAATCGATCGCGCGCTGGTCGGCCGGTCGCCGGATCGCGTTGCGCCTCGGCGCAGGCCGACGCGTCCGCCGCGCCGCCGACGGCGGCCAGCCGGCCGCGGCAGAGGCGCCCGACAAGCAGTCGGCCGAGAAGAAGTCGGCGCTTCGCGAGCAGGCGCTCGCCGACGCCGGCGTGCAGACGATGCTCGAAGTCTTTCCCGCGGAGATCCGCGACGTCGAGGAAATGTGAACATCCAGGACATGATGAAGCAGGCGCAGCAGATGCAGGAGCGCCTGCAGAAGGAGATGACCGGGCTGCGCGTCGAAGGCAACGCCGGCGGCGGCATGGTCACCGTCGTCGTCAACGGCGCCAAAGCAGGTGCAGTCGATCGACGATCGATCCCGAGGTCGTCTCCCGAAAGAGGACGTCGGGATGCTGCAGGATCTGATCGTCGCCGCGATCAACGACGCGCATCGCAAGGCCGACGAAGAGATGGCGCAGAGGATGGGCGGGATGCTGCCGCCGGGCATGAAGCTGCCCGGGCATGTAGAATTGGGAATTTGGAATTAAGAATCTGGAATTCGCGCCGCATTCCACGTTCTCGTCACGCATTCCTAATTCCGAATTCTAATTCTCAATTCCTGATGGCTCCTCCCAGATCCTTTGACCCGCCTCATCGAGGAACTCAGTCCGCCTGCCCGGCATCGGCCCGAAGGCGCGCAGCGTCTCGCCTTTCACCTGCTGAAGACGCCGCGCGAGCTGACCGACTGGCTGATCGACGCGCTGCGCGACGTGAAGGAGCGCGTCACCTACTGCTCGGTCTGCAACAACATCACCGACACCGATCCCTGCCCGTTCTGCAGCAGCGACGCCCGCGATCCGCGCATCATCTGCGTCGTCGAAGAGCCGCAGAACGTCGTCGGCGATCGAGAAGACGCGCGAGTTCAAGGGCGTATACCACGTGCTGATGGGCGCGCTGTCGCCGCTGCAGGGCATCGGTCCGGACGACCTGAAGATCAAGGGGCTGCTCGGGCGGATCGGCAGCCGGCGTCGACGAGGTGATCCTCGCGACCAACCCGAACGTCGAAGGCGAGGCGACCGCGATCTACCTCGCGCGCCTGCTGAAGCCGCTCGGCGTCGAAGGTGACGCGGATCGCGATGGGCGTGCCGGTCGGCAGCGACCTGGAGTACGCCGACGAGGTCACCATGCACAAGTCGATGGAAGGCCGGCGCGAGGTTTAGCTCGTACGTGATGCTCCCGCACTCCTACGAGCTGCCAGCCGCGATTCTGCTCGTCCTCGGCGGCGCGCTGTCGTGCTTCGCCGGTTACCGCCTGTTCAAGATCGTCCTCGGCATCTACGGCTTCGTGCTCGGCGCGATGCTGGCGAGCTCGGCGATGGGCGTCACCAACACCACGGGCATGATCGTGGCGGCGCTGGTCGGCGGCGTCTGCCGGCGCGCTGCTGCTGATGTTCGCGTATTTCGTCGGCATCGCGCTGGTCGGCGCCGGGCTCGGCGCGCTCGTCGCGCACGTCGGCGTGGAGCAGCGTCGGCACCGGGGCGATCCGCCGGCGGTCGCGGTCGTCGTCTTGTCGGTGCTCGGATCGATCGGCGCGATGCTGCTGCAGCGCTACGTGATCATCGTCGCCACCGCGTTCGGCGGCGCCTGGACGGTGATCGTCGGCGGCCTGGCGATCTGCCGGCGATCGCGGCGCCGCGCGCGCGGCGTCGGCCGGCGACGTCTGGATCCTGTATCCGACTACGCCGGCGCCGGGGCAGAACGTGGGTGCCGATCGCGTGGATCGTGCTGGGGCTGATCGGCACCGGGGTGCAGCTGGGCATCACCGGAGCAGCGAACGGGCAGAATGAATCAGAACTGAGCTGCTAAAATCTGAAACTCTGAAATCTGAAATCTCTGGAGGAGCATCGATGGCGACATTCGAGCGACACGTGGATGTGGAGTGGACCGGTTCGGTGATGGAAGGCGGCGGCACGGCGAAGGCGGGCACCGGCGCGTTCACGCTGCCGGTGACGTTTCCCGTCGCGCATCGGCGAGCCGGGCGGCAAGACCAGCCCGGAGGAGCTGATGGCCGCGGCGCACGCGGCGTGCTACGCGATGGCGCTCAACGGCACGCATCGGCCGGACCGAGGGCGTCTCGGTCGGATCGCACGGTCGTGCGCGCGACGATCACCGCGGACAAGGGCGACGCCGGGATCAAGATCCAGTCGTCGAAGCTCGAGGTGACCGCGCTACGGCCTCAAGGGCGCCGACGCCGCGAAGTTCAACGAGATCGCGACGCTCGCCGAGAGCCGCTGCCCGGTGTCGAACGCCTACCGCGGCACGATGCAGATCACGGTCGAGACCAAGGTCGTCTAAGACGGAACCGCGAGCGTGGATGCGCGGACTGATCTCGCGAGCGTTCTCGGCGTCTAGCAGCGTCTCGAGCGGTTTCTTCCGGTCTCTCAACGATCCGTGCGTCCGTAACGTCTGACTACGGCTATGGATGCCTTCCTTCGCGACGTTCGCCACGCGATCGCAACCTGCTGCGCACGCCGGGCTTTGCCTTCGTCACGATTCTCACCCTGGCGCTGGGCATCGGGGCCAACACCGCGATCTTCTCGGTGGTGAACGCCGTGATCCTGCGGCCGCTCGGCTATCCGCGAGCCGGATCGGCTGGTCTTCATCTCGAGCCAGTTCCCGAAAATGGGATTCGACCAGTTCTGGGTCTCGCCGCCGGAGTTCCTGGAGTTCCAGGAACGGACGCAGCGCTTCTCCGCGATCGGCGCGTTCGCGACCAACCAGGCGAACCTGACCGCGGCCGATCGGCCGCGGCGCGTGAACTCAGACGCCGCCGTGTCGCGCGGACTGCTTCAAGGTGCTCGGCGTCGAGCCCGATGCTCGGGCGCGGGTTCGAGCGCGGCCGAGACGCTGCCCGAACGGTCCGCTGGTCGCGATGCTGTCGCTACGAGACGTGGCAGTCGGCGTTCGGCGGCATCCGGCGGAAATCGTCGGTTCGCAGGTCGAGATCAACGGCGTCCGCCGGACCGTCGTCGGCGTGATGCCGCCGCATTTCGACGTCGCCGACAACCAGCGTCGAGATCTGGCAGCCGCTCGTCGATCAATCCGGCCAACCGGCAGAATCGCGGCAGCCACTTCTCTGCACCTGATCGGACGTCTCGCCGGCGGCGCGCGCGCTGGCGAGCGCGAAGGCCGAGCTCGACACGCTGCTCGCCGCCTGGCCGACGACGATGGCGCAGCGCGGCCGGCGCCAACTTCGGGCCGCACACGCCGGACACGCAAGAATCATCGGCTGCGCTTCGACGCGCTGCAGATGCAGATCGTCGGCGGCGCCCGGACCGCGGTCGTTCGTGCTGCAGGGCGCGGTCGTCGTTCGTGCTGCTGATCGCGTGCGCGAACCTGGCGAACCTGCTGCTCGCGCGCGCCGAGTCGCGGCACAAGGAGTTCGCGGTGCGCGCGGCGCTCGGCGCGGGACGCTGGCGGCTCCTGCGGCAGTTCATGGTCGAAGGCTGCCTGCTGTCGTTCTCGGGCGCGGCGCTTGGCCTGGGCGTCGCCGTGCTCGGCGTGCGCGCGCTGATCGCCGCCTATCCCGACAGCCTGCCGCGATCGGCCGACGTCACGCTCGATCGTCGGCGTCCTGGCGTTCACGCTGGTCATCGGCCTGCTGACCGGCGCGGTCTTCGGCCTCGCGCCGCTGCTGCATCTCTCGGCCGACGCGACGTCGATGGCGCTGAAGGAAGGCGGCACGCGGACGACGGCCGGAGCGCGGGCGCAACCGCATCCGCCGCGGCCTGGTCGCCGCCGAAGTGGCGCTCGCGGTGGCGCTCGTCATCGGCGCGGGGCTGCTGCTGCGCACGGTGATGAACCTGTCGAACGTCGACTCCGGGTTCAACCGCGAGTCAAGCTCGTCACCTTCGCGGTCACGCTGCCCGAACGCGACCTACTCGAAGTCCGAGCAGGTGCGGACGTTCTACACAGCGGCTGCTCGATCAGCTGCGCGCGACCGCCGGCGTGCAGAGCGTCGCCGCGATGACCGGCCTGCCGCCGCTGCGCCAGGTGAACGCCAACGACACGAACATCGAAGGCTACGTCGCGCCGCCCGACGGGCCCGTTCGCGAACGTCGACTACTACAACACCGTCACCACCGGCTACGTGGAGGCGATGGGCATTCCCGTGCGTCGAAGGGCGCGCCTTCCAGCCGACCGACGCGCTCGGCACGACGGTGATGATCAACCAGACGATGGCGCGGACCTTCTACAAGGATCAGAGCCCGATCGGCCGCCGCGTGCGGCCGTCGGGTCCGCCCACCGCGAACATCCCGTGGTTCACGATCGTCGGCGTGCTGAAGGACGTGAAGCAGGGCGGCGTCGACAAGAAGACCGGCACCGAGCTGTATCTCAACTTCGAGCAGCTGACGACGGCGCCGCCGGGCTTCAATCCCGGGACGATGAACATCGTCATGCGCACGACGCAGCCGCCGGAGTGCGCTGGCGGGAACGATCCACCGGCGGTCGCCGCGCCTCGATCCGGCGCTGCCGATCGTGAAGCTGCAGTCGATGGAGGATGTGTTCGCGGACGCGATCGGCCGCCCGCGTCTGCGCTGGCGCAGCTGCTCGGGTCTGTTCGCGGGGCTGGCGATCCTGCTCGCGGCGATCGGCAGCTACGGCGTGCTGTCGTACATGGTGACGGAGCGGCGGCGCGAGATCGGCATCCGCATGGCGCTCGGCGCCGACCGCGCGTCGGTGCTGCGGATGGTGCTGTGCGCAGGGCTGCGGCTGACGCTGATCGGCGTCGTGATCGGGCTCGCGGCGGCGTTCGGGATGAACCGCGTGCTGGCGTCGCTGCTGTTCGGCGTGCGGCCGTCGGATCCGGCGACGATCGCGTCGGTGGTGGCGCTCATTGGGGCGGTGGCGCTGGTCGCCTGCTATCTGCCGGCGCGCGTCGGCGACGCGCGTCGACCCGATGATTGTGTTGCGCGACGAGTAGGCGATTCGATAGCTATTTGAGGTTCGTCCTCCGTGACGATCCCGCCTGCGTTCCTCAGTAGCTCAATGGTAGAGCATCCGGCTGTTAACCGGAGGGTTGTTGGTTCGAGTCCTACCTGAGCCATCTTTCCGGAACAAAATCACGCATTTTGGTCCGTGACCGCGCTCGTCCCTTCCGATTTGCTGATCAATTGTGATCAATTCAGAATCCGACCTTTTCGGCCGCGCCCGCGTAAGGAGTGGTCGAGCACCTGCGTGTAGACGTTCAGCGTCGTGTCGACTTTGGCATGGCCCATCAACGTCGCCACAACCTTTCCTGGGACACCTTTCTCGTGCGCCCACGACGAGTTAACGTCCGTCGAAACGTGAGCCACGAGATTTTCGGCAGCCCAAGCACCATGTCGCGGCCGCGACGATGCTTCAGGACGTTGTTCAGCAAGATCGGCTTGCCAGACCACGTCGCAGACCAGCGCCTCGGTTCGACGGGCGTCATGCGCCGTTGCCACGCTCTCGATGAGCTGCGTAGCCGCGACAGAAGGGGCACTCGGCGGAGTCCGCTGCCTCATCGCCGGTACGTCGCGAAGATCCTCCGTGAACCGCCTCGCGCACTGTCGAGGCTGCGCTCGGCGAGATCGAGATCCTTCCACCGCAGCGCGAAGGCTCGCCGCGACGGAGTCAGTCGGGATGAAGGCCAGCCATCGTCTTCGGGAGTGCCGCTAGCGCGTCGAGCAGCGCGGCTTTGCGTCGTCGTAGTGCCCCTTGGGACGCACGCACCGGGCGTGGGCAGATCGACTGCGCCGGGTTCGCCTGGGTGCTTTTATTTTTCTTTGCAGCCGTGCGCAGCACTAGCTGGCTTGCGTCGTGGATGTGATCGATTGTTTTCGGGGCGTAGCCGGCACCATCAGGTGCGCGACGTAGCCTTGCACCTCTTGCGGCGTCATCGGTCCGCCATGTCCCAAACCGTGGCGCAAGTGCTTCTGCGATGTGCCGTGATTCCGTTGCGTGGAGTGCTTGTCGCATCGGCATGGCGTTGGTCTTCTACCGTCTTCGACGATCGTCCAAGAACGTCACGGACCGTGTCGAGTCTTGCTGTGGCGGCCCGCCGGCTGAAACCAGGATCTCCGCGGCCTCTCGCCGCGAAAATCGCGCCAGGTTTTCGTGGCGCCGACACCTTTGCGGTCGCCGTCGGGCAAATCACGCAGCTCCCAACCAGCGAATCGCCCCACCCCTTTCCCGTTTGAAGAATCCACGCTTCCGTACTGTCGCTTTCGTTGAATTACAACGAGACACCTTTCTTCTCGTTTAAGCTCTTCAAGGGTTTAGCTCATTACCCGATTAGCGGGTCTGGCGAAGCGAATCACGTGGCCCGGCGTTTCTTCTCTCTGGAACGCCGGATCGCGCTGCTTCCGAGAACGCACGTAACTTCCGATCTTGATGTGGGGCAGCCGCTCGACTCCGCGGCATGCCGCGCCGGTGCATCGTAATTCATGCACCAGCTCGGGCTCACCACACAGGCAACGCGACGTCTTCGACGGTGAGCAGATTCAAGCAGGTCGTTCGGACGTTGCGCGCTACCGGTTCATCGATCGCTGCGTGAAGAGGGTGCGTCCGTATCTGCAGTCGGCATGAACCTCGCAATGTCTCCATCGCCTGGGCGTTAATCGACTGCGTGCGAAACATAGTTGCGGCGTCCCAGGCAACGCGCCCCAGGTAGGCGGCGTCCGGAACTTGGGTCGTGTATCGATCGTTACGAAGCGGCGGCTGACGCCGTATTCGACGGCCAGCCTGCGGCCGCACGAGGTCGCGGACGCGATCCTGCGCGTCTTATTCGACGTGGGACGAAACGGCGCGAAGCTGCGACGATCACCGTTGACGATGTGGGAGCGCGCCGAAGACGTGACGTTGACCACCGCCACCGCCCGACGGTTTCCCAGATGGAACCCGATCAGCTTCAAGCCTCGAACCTTGGGCCATTTGCGCGCTGCTATTCTGGCGCGCCTGCCTCTCCTCGTGATCTCTCCCTACGCCAAGGAGAACTACGTCAGCCACGTGCTGACCGACCAGACGTCCATCCTGCGGTTCATCGAGGACAACTGGCTGGGCGGCGAGCGCATCAGCACCATCTCGTTCGACCGGATCGCGGGATCGCTCGCCGACATGTTCGACTTCTCGCGGCCCGTCATGCGGCGCTTGCTGCTGGATCCCGTCACCGGTCTTCCCGCGCGTCCAGAGGGCTCGCCCTCCCGGCTGACGAGGAGCATCGGCTCCGTCGTCCACACAAGTGTGGGACGATGCTGGCGAAGAACGCCCCGACCGTTGGTATGCCACTAGGAGTGCTCGAGCTCCTGGACCGGGCGGACCTCGATGGTACCGATCCGGGCCGGGGAAACCTCGCGGCCACCGCGCACGCCTCGTCCATGTCCTTGGCCTCGATGAGGAAGAACCCGCCGAGCTGTTCCTTGGTCTCGGCGAACGGGCCGTCGGTGATGGTCGCCTTGCCGCCGCGAACCCGGATGGTCCGGGCGCTCCGGGCGCGCTGCAGCGCATTCGAGACGATGTAGTGGCCGCTCTGCCGGATCTCCTCGTCGTAGTCGAGGGCCGAGTCGACGAGGGTCTGCATCTCGCCCTTGGGCAGGGCGTCCAGGACTCCTTCGTCATGGAAGATCATGAACAAGAACTTCATGGCTTGAGCTCCTTGTATGGGACGGCCCCGAGGCCCATCCGGCGCGCCATGGCAATCTTGGCGGCCATCTGGATAGCCTCGTTGAGGTCCCGGGTTTCGATCAGCTGAACCACCCCCGCGAAGGGGTCCTCCCTCTAGATGACCGGGTAGGATTGCCGACCCGGACGCTAGATAGTCGATCGGGAGCGCCGGAAATCGACATCACACCTCCACCACTCTTGACTCTATCGTGCCCTGGAGCATTCTTCCAGGTCAGGAGGGAACCTCATGGACCCTAGAGTCACGCCGATCGATGCCACACTGGGAGCCGTCGTGAGCGGATTGACCCTCTCCCAGATGGACGCCTCAACCTGGAAGACCGTGGAGCGGGCCTTCCACGACCATGCCGTCCTGGTGTTTCCCGCGCAGCACTTGACCGAAGACGAGCAGGTGGCGTTTGCGAATCGCTTCGGTGATATCGAGCTCCTCGCCCCGGACCCCGAGCAGAAGGCGGTGGCGATCAGCAACCAGAAGCCCGACGGCACGGTGATGAACGCGGACGAGCATCGCTACAAGTCGTTGCGCGGCAACGAAGGCTGGCACACGGATAGCTCGTACATGCCGCTGGCCGCCAAGGCGTCGGTCCTCTCGGCACAGGTGGTTCCTTCAGCCGACGGCGAGACGGGTGGGCCGACATGCGGGCGGCCTACGATGCGCTCGACGAGACGATGCGCCGGCGCATCGCGGGGCTGTCGGCTCACCACTCCCTCTATTACTCCCAGGCCCGGATTGGTCACGTGGTCGAGAAGGGAGCCGCCTACGGTTTTCACGCCAAGGGGCGCCGCTGCGCCGCTCGTCAAGGTCCATCCCGTCACGGGTCGCCCCGCTCTCTTCATCGGACGTCATGCCTACGGCATTCCCGGCCTCGGCGAGGCCGAATCGGAGAGCTCCTATCCGATCTCGTCGACTTCGCCTGTCGCCCGCCCCGAACCTATGCGCATCGGTGGCGTCCGGGCGACGTGGTCATCTGGGACAACCGCTGCGTACTGCACCGGGCTCGTCCGTACGACTACCGCGAGCCGCGGGTGATGCGTCACACGCGGGTCGCGGGCGATCCAGCCACCGAGCTCGCTCCGACCGATCGCGATGACCGAGCCGGCGTGTACGAACCATCCACCTCGAACCGGTAGGGATCGCGAGGCGTCATCGCCCAGACCGGAACGCCCCGGCTGTTACCGGGTAACCCGTCATGCCCACCCTGCTCGATATCCTGGTGATCCTGCTGGTCACGACCGGGCCGACCAAGGCGATGGTCCTCTTCGCCAAGGTGACCCAGGGCTACAGCCCGCGCGAGAAGCGCGAAGTGGCGGTGCGGGCCGTCCTCGTGTCAGCCATCGTTCTGCTGGTCTTCGTATTCCTCGGCAGGCCGATCCTGCATATATTCCATATCACCCTGGCCGCGCTGAAGCTCGCCGGCGGCCTGATCCTGCTCCAGTTCGCCCTGCACATGATCAGCACTACCCAGGAGAAGGAGGAAGAAGTCTTGGCCGGCCAGTCAAGACTCTATGTGGCGGTCTATCCGCTCGCCATGCCGCTGATGGCGACCCCGCAAGGGATAGTCGTGGTGGTGACCCTGGCCGCCGGCGCGCAGAACTTCACCCGCGTGCTGGAAATCGCCGGGCTGGTCATCGCAGTGATGCTGTGGAACCTTATCAATCTGCTCTTCGCCGACAAGATCCTCGGCTACCTCGGCGCTGCCGCCCTTCAGGTGATCGCCCGTGTGATCGGCCTGCTGCTGGTGGCCTTGGCCATTCAGCTGATGATCTGGGGCGCCATCGACCTCGACCTGCTCCCGCCTACCGCCATGCGCGACAAGGTGCCGGCGGGTGTCACCGGCGGTGGCAATCGATGACCATGAGGCGGAAGAGGGGCGTGGCCGCGCCAAGACCCTGGAACATCATTGCCCAGTGGCGAAGGTAGCCCACGACAGCACGCGCACTCGATAGTTCGCACCCGTGGTCGGCAGAGGCACTTCGAAGTAGAGACGATCGCGGCGCGACCATGTTGCCGAGCGCTGCCCCCTCACCCTCGCCGATGACCTTACCTTCGGCATCGAGCGCCTCGACGAGCAGGCGTATGTTTCCCACGCCACCTCCACCGTCATTGTAGATATAGCCTGAATAGACCGGGGTGCCCTTCTTCGACTGAACGACCTGGGCATCAATGCGGAAACGCCCAGCGATCACCTGAGCCCGGGCGACCTCGGCCACCAAGATCATGAAGACCGCGGCCGTGAGCACTGCCCACCGAGGATTCCTCATGCGGCGCCGCCGCACTCGAGCCACGGGCCGAGGATAGTCGTCGCTCGCGTCTTCACGTCGACAAGGGTACATCCGGTCGAGGTGCTCAGCCCCGCGTTTACGAAGCTTGAACGCAGACTCGGGAGTGCTACGGCCGTGCCTCTCACCGAGCGTCCCCGGCGCGAGCGTGGCCGCCCCAGGTGACTCAGCCGCCGATCGTCTTCCGGATGCTGCCGAAATGCGCATCCATGTGGGCGAGGAGAATGCGCTTGATCAGGTGCTCGGCACTCACGGGGGGCATGCCGGCGAACACGGTGCCGGTCTCCGCCAGTTCGGCGTCGGAGAGGCCACGTACAGCCGCGGCCGCTGCGGCGGCCCCCTCCCGGTGGAGCGCGATCGTCTCCGCCTTCGTGCAGCCGGCGAACTCCCTGGCATGCCGGGCATTCATCTCGTCAAGCATCTCAGGGGTGAAGTGTGGCAGCGCCTGGCCGGAGGCGATCGTCTTGATGATGCGAGTGGCCGATTCGTAGCTACTGGCGATGTGATGCGCCGTCACGGCGACCGTCCACGTCTCGGCTGCGGTCGTCTTCTTCCAGTCGGCATCGGTCAGCCCCTCGAGAAGAGCGGTGGCCTCCGCCGCCTTGGCCTCCAGCTGCCTGGCGAATGCTTCCCCCTTGGTTTCCATGATGTCCTCCTTGGTTTGTCTTTCACCGTATAGACGAACCGTGGGACTCAGGATCGACAGGTCGGGAGGATATGCCTCGCTCTCCTCACCTCTTCAGCATGGTGCGGATCACCGCGGTGTAATAGCTGTCGCGATAGCCCGCTGCCGCGGTTTGCTCCATGAGGCGCTTGGTCGTGGCGGCCTGGGCGAGGTCGAGCCCCGCCTCCTCGGCGAGGGCGATGGCGTAGGAGAGATCCTTGATGATGTAGCTGGTGGGGAAGGCGCCGCGCGTCGGATGGTCATCGGGCAGGAGCGACTTCATCCCGTGATTGCGCAGCACGAAGCTGTCCGCCGAGCCCTTGGCCAGCGTGCGGAACAGCACCTCGGGGTCCACGGCGCCGGAAGCCCGGGCCACCGCGAGGGCCTCGGCGAGGGCAACCACCGTCTGGGCCACGACCATGTTGTTCATGAGCTTGACGGCGGCCCCGGCGCCCACCGCGCCGCAATGGGTGATCTCGGTGCCCATGCACGCGAGGTAGGGGCGGAGCCGCTCGAACAACGCCGGGCTCCGCGCCCACCATGATCGAGAGGGTCCCCTCCGCGCCGCCTGCGCCGTCCGCGCGACGGGCGCGTCCGCAAAGCCACGCCACGCGCGAGCGCGGCCGCGCCGAGCTCGCGGGCGAGCGCCACCGGCACCGTGCTCATGTCCACGAGGGTGCGGCCCGCGTCGAGGCGCGCCATCACGCCGCCGGCACCGAGGCAGACGGCGCGCACCTCGGGCTCGCCGGGCAGACAGACGAAAACGATCTCCGCCCGCGCCGCGTGCGTCCGCGGCCGAGGCGGCACGCTCCACGCCGAGCGGGGCAAGAGCGTCGAGCGGCGCCGAGCGCGGGTCGAAGGCCACCACGCGCGCGCCGGACTTCGCCGCGAGGTTCTTGCACATCGGCTCGCCCATGACCCCGAGCCCGACGAATCCGAGAACAGTGGTGGACGCCATGTGTGGGTTCTCCCAGTCGTGTGGTGGTTGTCGTTATCACATTCCCAGGCGATAGTTCTCGCCCAGTGTGATTCAGCCCGAGGGTAATTCCTCGACGTCAGCGGAGACTTCTCGAGGGTTTCCCGGGCTGGGCATTCAGGTGACGAGCTGGTACTGGACGGGCAGGCCGGTCGACGTTTCGAGGCGCTGGGGCCGTCGTCAGGCGTAGTCGGAGTGACGTTGGCTCTGTAACGAAACGGTCTACGGACGTCGTTAATGGGCTGAGCGAGGCTTTGCCGTCACGATGCTGTTGTCGGATAGCGTCGCCTGGACGTCCATGATGCGGTCACCGTTGGGGCTCCTCAGCACCGTTGCCACGCCCCGCCCTTTCTCGCCCTGGATGATCAGGCGCCCCCGCTGATCACGATCGTGCCCTTTCCGCGTGCCGGGCCGAGCGCTTGGCGGGACGTGAACTCGGTACGAGCCGTCCTCCTGGATCGTCATAACGATGTAGTCCGGCTGGTAACCGGATTGGTAAATCACGCCCTTCCACGTGCCCGCCACGGACTTGACGTCGGAAACCACGACGGGGGTGAGCGGGCCGGCGCTGGCGCAACCGATCAGCGAGGCCGCGAACCCGACCACGACGGTGGCGGCGAGGTGGTCCAGAGCGATCAGTACCGCTGGGTGTCATCACCTCTCCCCTCCTGTTCCGAGTGAATGACCGTCGAGATCCAAACGCCAATGGAGCCACACCGTCTCTGATCGCCGATTGGATTCGTGAGCCGGGGCTTAGATCAGGTCCCTGTCCCAGTTGATGATGATGCGGAACTGGTATCCGAGCGTCTTGGCATCGTGCTGATCGATGATCGGCGGAGCGGAAGCGGACCCACATGCCCTGGAGGACAGGCACTTTGAAGGGCGGGCGATAGTCGACGGTGGCGTCGTATTCTGCCTGGTTCGGGGCATTCTTGCGTGTGGTCGGATTGATGGCATTCCAGCCCCACACGAGGTTGACGTTGGCGCTCAGGCCGGGGGTGAGCAACTGCGAGAAGTCGTAGGCGGCGCCGACCAGCGCCGCGGTCTCCCGGGCGCGGTTGAAGCTCAGTTCGATCATCGAGAGGTACCCGGGGTAGCTGCCCCAGGGATTCTGGATGTTGTTGCCCGAACCCGTTACCGAGAACGCCGCCGTGAGCGTGAGCTGCCGGTAGAAGGCCTCGAGGCGCGTGCCGCCGACCTGGGTGACCCAGAACCTTCCATTGCCGGGAGCGAGGAGGGCATCGCCCACGGCGCGCTGATCCGTGATCTGGGCGCCGAAGCGGAGTTTCCAGTCTTCGTTCAGCGGCAGGAGGTACTGGCCCTCGGCGTAGATGGTATTGAAGGTGTTCACGCCGTACTGGTTGCTCACGTCGATCTTCAGGCCTTCCAGCGGGGTCATGCTGACGCCGAAGAGGCCCACGCCGTCATTGCTGTTCACGGCCCCCGCCTGCGAGGACATGCTGATGAACTCGTCGGAGTTGCGCGGCTTGATCTGCCAGAGAAACCGGCCAGGTACTGGAGCCAGCTCACCTTGCCCGCGAGCGTGATGCCCTGGAAGGTGTTGGGCGTCATCCGGTTGTCCTGCGGGTTGATGTACCCCTGGTCGACCTGCTGGCGGTAGCCCCTGAGGAGCGCATACTCCTTGTATCGGAGCGCACCCCAGGCCTCGCCCGGGACGTAGTAGCCATTCTGCCCGGGCTGGAGGAGCAGCGTACCGTCGCGATCGGGGGTGTGTAGATCGGCGCCGAGCCATAGAGCGTCGCGCCCATGGCGAAGGTGTCGAAGAGCCATCCGGACTTGGTAAGCGATCCAGCCCCCGAGCGCGTACGCCTCGTTCACGGTGTCGTCGGGGTTCGTCCGGTTGAAGTAGTAGGAGCGGAAGTGAACCTTCAGGTCCGTGTCCCCGAGGAACGGCGGCAGCTTCGATATCGCCTGCCTCGCAGGCACGAACAACGCTTCGAGGATGGTCGGCTGCGGCGGGGGCGGTGGAGCATCGTCCCCTCGGGCCACGGGCGCCCACACGGCGGACACGACCAACGCTGCCGATAGACACCGGACGGCGAATCGGATTCGGTCGTTCATGCTTCTCCTCCGCGCAGAGGGACGATGTGTTACGGCGACGAAGGCCCCGCATGCTTCGGGCCATGGGCCCCCGTCGGTCGAGCCGTCGGACTTGGTTCCGGCGGCTCCTGTTACACGACTCGCGCTGATCGGCGCTTGCATGGGATGCGTCGGCGGCACCGAGTCAACACCAACAGGAGAGAATAGTCAACATGACGGTGCGCCACTGGTGGGCGAACGGACACGGCGATCGACTGACCACCGGGTGGGGCGGCAGAACTGCGTTAGGATAACCGCCATGATGGACACCGCTCTTCCCTGCTGGGTCACGCGGCGACCCGGCAACGCCGTGCGGCGGCTGGTGACTCTCGTGTCGATCCTGTCTGGTTTGGCCAGCCTCGCCCCGGTCCCCACTGACGCGGGGATCCTCTTTGCCCGCGACACCACCGTGCCGCCATCGGTACAGGAGTTTGCCTGGCGGGTGATCGAGAAACGCTGCAGCTACCAGTCATACGAGCGAGAGCAACGCTCCTTCTGGGCCTATGAGGCTCGGACGAGGAGAGTCGCAGCAGATATCGTCTATTCGATCAACATCTTGTCCGAAGTGACGTGGAAGAAGACTGAACCGCCAGCCATCATCAAGATGATCGTCGTCGACGACGGCCGCATGCGGCTCGCCGCGATCAGGTCGTCGTTCATCCCCTGCGCATCCCCGCCAGAATTCGCAGTACCGTAGCCGGTAGATCGCGAACGCGTGGCCCGCGAGCTGCGCACTGGTGCGGACGATATACGGGGTGTACTCCGGTTTGACCTGTCCAGCGCACTCTGGCAGGATCGGCGCGAGAGAAGAGGGGCATTTGCCCACAGTGACCAGCGGGAAGGCGAGGCGACGGGTGGGGCCGAAACAGAATCGCCACCCACGAAGCCCGGGCCGCTCGGAAGAGGGCGCCGGCAACCAGAGCGGCGCGTGTCCCGTCGTCGGGATAGGGGCCTCGGCCGGCGGGCTCGAGGCCTTCACGCGCTTCTTCGCAGGCCACGCCGCCCGAGACCGGGATGGCATTCGTCCTCGTCCAGCACCTCGATCCCACCCACGAGAGCCTGACCGCCGAATTGCTGGGCAAGCACACGAGGATGCCGGTGCGGCAAGTGGCCGAGGACATCTCCGTGCGCGCCAACCACGTCTACGTCATTCCCCGAACAAGTACCTGAGCATCAGCAAGGGTGTCCTGCGCCTCGCCCCGCCCCTGGAGCGGCGCGGGATCCGCATGCCGATCGACTTCTTCTTCCGCTCGCTGGCTGAGGATCAGCAGGAGCGGGCCATCGGCATCATCCTCTCCGGCACCGGCACCGACGGCACGCTCGGCCTGAAGGAGATCAAGACGGTCGGCGGGATGGCCATCGCGCAGGATCCCCGAACCGGCCAGCACGGCGGAATGCCCCAGAGCGCGATCGCGAACGATGCCGTGCGACCACGTGCTTCCTGTCGAGAGGATGCCCGAGACGCTGCTCAAGTACGCCCAGCATCCCTACGTCGCCGTCGGTCAGGTCGCGCCGTCGCCGGAGACGAGCGCCGACGACCTCACCCGGATCATGGCCCTCGTCCGCGCCCAGCTCGCGTTCGATTTCACCGGCTACAAGAAAGGCACTCTCCGGCGGCGGGTCCGCCGCCGGATGGACCTACGTCACGTCGAGCGCATGGTCGACTATCTTCGGCTCCTTCGGGGTGACCTCGATGAGCTCAAGGCGCTCTTCAGGGATCTCCTGATCGGGGTGACGAGGTTCTTCCGCGATCCGCCGGCGTGGGAGTTCCTGGAAGCAAAGGTGCTCCCGGCCCTCCTGCGTGAACGCGAGCCGGCGACACCGCTGCGGGTGTGGGTCCCCGGCTGCGCCACCGGCGAGGAGGCCTACAGCCTGGCGATCGTGCTGATCGAGCATGCCCAGGGACAGCGCAGCGGCCCGATCCAGATCTTTGCCTCGGACGTTGACGAGGAGGCGCTGGATTTCGCCCGCGCCGGCCTGTACTCGGAGAGCATCGCCGCCGACGTGCCCCGGGGTCGCCTGGCCCGGTTCTTCGCCAAGGAAAAGAACAGCTACCGAGTGAGCAAGGAGCTCCGCGAAACGGTCATTTTCGCCAGGCAGAACCTCATCGCCGACGCTCCCTTCTCCAGGCTCGACCTGATCAGCTGCCGCAACCTGCTCATCTACCTGGAGCCGGAGGTGCAGCAGCGAGTCCTCGCGCTGTTTCACTTCGCCCTCGTCGATCACGGGGGCCTCTTCCTCGGCAGCGCGGAATCGATCGGGCCGATGGAGGACCTCTTCGAGACTGTGTCAAAGAAATGGCGCATCTACCGGCGCATCGGGCCGACGCGCCACGGCCGGCTCCACGTGCCGGTCGTGGCCGACGGCGAGCAGTCCCTCCAGCGGGAATCCGTGCCAGCGCCGCTGAGGGCGAACCGTGTCATCACCCGGGTGCAGCAGATGCTGCTCGACCGCTACGCTCCGGCGAGCGTGGTGATCAACCGTCGGCACGAGATCGTGTTCTTCGCGGGTCCCGTCGACCTCTACCTGACCCAGCCCCCGGGCCACCGACCGACGATCTCACCGCACGCCTGCGAGAAGGGCTGCTGAGCCGGGTGCGCGGCATGGTCCACAAGGCGGTGACCCAGGGTCAAGCGCAGGTCGCGACCGACGCCCGGGTCCGGAGCGACGGCGCCTGGCACCGCGTCCGGGTGACCGTCGAGCCCCTCGGGACATCCGCGGAGACGGAGGGGCTCATCATGGTCTCGTTCGCGGACGGGGAGCCGGAAAACGGGTTCCCCGCCCGCGCCGTGTCCGCGGCGCCGAGCGAGGCGGAGGACTCGCTCGTGCGGCAGCTGGAAGAACAGCTCCGGACCTCCCGCGAGGAGCTGGAGAGCACCATCGGGGAGGTCGAGAGATCCAACGAGGAGCTCCGGGCCGCCAATGAAGAGGTGATGTCGGTCAACGAGGAGCTCCAGTCCACCAACGAGGAACTCGAGACCTCGAAGGAAGAGCTCCAATCGCTCAACGAGGAGCTGGGCACCGTGAACGCCCAGCTCCAGACCAAGATCGACGAGGTCGAGAGGGCCAGCGACGACCTCAGTAATCTGCTGACCAGCACGAACATCGCCACGGTTTTTCTCGATCCCCAGCTCCGCATCCGCCGGTTCACGCCGGCCGCCACCCGGCTCTTCACCCTGATCCCTTCCGACGTGGGTCGGCCCCTCGCCGACATCGCGCAGAAGTTCGCCGACCCGAAGCTGCTCGACGACGCGCAGGCCGTGCTCCAGCACCTGGCGCCCCGCCAGCTCGAGGTGCAGGCAGAGGGCGGCCGCCGATATTTCCGTCAAGTGCTGCCGTATCGCACACAAGACAGCCGGATCAACGGGGTGGTTCTCACTTTCTCGGACGTGGCCGCCGACGCCCTGTACGCCGCGCGGTCCGAGCTCGAGGGGCGCTCACAGGTCTGCAGGCGATTCTCGACAATGCCGCCGATGCGATCGTCACGATCGACGAGCCGGGCACGGTGCTCTCGTTCAACCGGGGCGCCGAGCGCATGTTTGGGTACAAGGCCGCGGAGGTGACGGGCAAAGACATCCGCATGCTCATGCTCTCCCGCACGGAATAGGGCACGACGGGCATCCGCGCCGACACCGCAAGACGGGTGCCGCGCGGATCGTCGAGATCGGCCGCGAGGTCGAGGGCCGTCGGAAGGACGGGACGACCTTCCGGGGGATCTGGTCGTGAGCGAGTTCTCGGATGATACCGGGCGCAAGTTCACGGGCATCCTGCGAGACCTGACCGAGCGCAAGGAGGGCGAGCATCGCGCCCGCCAACATCAGGCAGAGCTCGCCCGCGTCCTGCGCGTGAGAACGGCGGGCGAATTCGGGGCCAGTCTGGCCCACGAACTCAACCAGCCCCTCACTGTCATCGCCAACAATCTCGAGGCGTGCCGAGCGCAGCTCGCCACCGGTCCTCCGAGGACGCTGCGCAAGCTCCTCGCGCACACATCAGCGGAGGCGATACGTGCCGCGGCGATCGTGCGCAACTTCCGGGAGATGTTCCGCCGGACCCCGCCCCGGATCGAGCGAATCGACCTGTGCGACATCATCCGTGAAACCGCCAGCCTGGCTGCGCCGGAGATGTCACAGTACAAGGTCGCGTTCCAAGTCCATCTGCCGGCGGGTCCCCTGTCGATCCAGGCCGACCGCATCCAGATCGAGCAAGTGGTCCTGAACCTGGTGCAGAACGCCTTCGAGGCCGTGCAGACCGTCCCGGCCAGGGAGCGCAAGGTCCGCGTGCAGGCCATCCGCGTGCGGGTCTCGAGGCATGTCTCCGGCGAGGCGAAGGTCACCGTGGAGGACAGCGGTCCCGGCATCCCGGCAGAGGTGGCCGCGAGCATGTTCGAGCCGTTCTTCACCACCAAGGCGGGCGGGCTCGGATGGGGCTGGCTATCGCCCGCTCGATCGTGCAGTCTCACCACGGGCGGCTCTGGATCGAGCGCCGCCGCCGGCCACAGGGTGCGGCGGTGTCCTTCCAGTCTGCCGCTTGCCGAGGAACCGCGGAGGAAACGGAGCCATGGCCCACCAGCCCACCGTGTTCGTAGTCGACGATGATTCCGGGGTCCGCCGCTCCCTGAGGGCGCTCGGCCGGTCCCACGGCCTGACGGTTGAAACGTACGCGTCAGCCCAGGCCTTCCTGGCCGCCTACGATCCCGACCGCCCCGGGTGCCTGCTGCTCGATGTGCGCCTGGCTGGCCGCAACGGGCTCGACATACAGGACGAGTTGCGGCAGCGTGGCCACGCGCTGCCGATCATCGTCCTGACGGGCCACGGCGACGTCCCGACCTCCGTCCGCGCGTTCCGCGGCGGCGCTCTCGACTTCCTGGAAAAGCCCGTTCCGCCCCGCGCGCTTGTCCGTCGCATCCGCGAGGCGCTGCAGATCGACGAGGAGTCCCGCCGCACTGGGTTGGAGCGGGAATCGGCCGCGCGCCGGTTCGCGCGCCTCACACCACGCGAGCGGCAGGTGGCGAGCCACCTCGTCGAGGGCAAGACGTCGAAGGAAATCGCCCAGTCCCTGGGCATCAGCACCCGGACGGCCGAAGGACATCGCAGTCGGGCGCTGGAGAAGATGGATGTCCAGTCTGTCGTGCAATTGGCCCGCCAACTTCTCAAGCTGTCGGTCATCGAAGGTCAACCGGGCGCGGCGCCAATCTCGACACCTCGATCTACGTAGAAGTACCCGCGTAGTTCTCGCGGCTTCCTTACCGCCCGGTTCCATTGACTCAGCCGTCTGACTCGGAACCGCCCTGCGGAACCAGCTGGCCCTGGACACGTCGTGCGAGCTGGCACTCGTTGGCGATCGCGCTGGCGAGAACCGAGCTGATGCTGGTCGAGGCGGAAGGTAGAGCTTCCGGCGAACGTGCGGGATTTGGGTGGTCCGACGGCATCTCCGGACTATCCCAGCTCGCACATGAACTTCCCGTCTTGTGCTCTGACCACACGCAGGTCGATCGCGGCGCGAATAACGCAAGGGAGGAAAGACATGAGACGAGTGACGATGATTCTGAGCATGTTCGCTTTGGTTACGGCTCTTGCCCTGCCCAGCTGGGCACAGGTAAAAGGAGCTCCCGACAACGACCGTCACCATTTCGGGCACCATAGAGACGATCGACAAGACCAAGCGCGCCATGAACATCAAGACGGCCGATGGCAAGATCGTTGCCGTCAACGTGCCCGAGAGTGTCAAACGCTTCTCCGAGCTCAAGGTGGGAGACAAGCTGAAGGCGACGTATAACAACAACGTCATCGTGCGCATGAAGCCGGCGGGCGAGGCGGCGGTCGATACCGCTGACACCACCTCCACCGTGGGGCAGACCCAGGGCATTACGGCGACGGTGCGGAGGATGACCGCGAGCATCTCCGACATCGACAAGAGTGCGTCGGCGATCACTTTGTCGGGCCGAATGGGTGGAAATACAGTCGACGGGTCGTCGATCCTGCCGTGTTCGATCAGGTCAAGGTGGGCGACCGGGTTGACATCACCTGGAACACCGATCTCTCGGTCTCGGTGGAGTAGGCAGGCCCAGGGAGACGAGCGCGAGGCCGTGGGCGAGCGCGTACGCCGCGCCCCCGGCCTCGCTTCTTTCCGGGTGAAGGAACTCGGCGCGGCGGATCCTCGGGACCCTCGCGTTCCATCGAGGCGCCGTCAGCACGCCGGCAGGCCCGTGGCGAGCACCCATCACGTCCCGCCACGGTCACGCTACGAGAACAGGAGGCGCTCAATGCGCTCACGGATCACGCGGATCACGCTGATCGTCGGCATGCTCTTTTTCACCGGGGCGTGCGCGAGCCGGGAGGACTGGGGCGTGTGGAGGTCACACAGCACGCACTTCGCGTCCGGGGACCACGCAACCTTCTCGATGCGCAATAACAAGGACGGCTCACAGCCGAGGGTGAGCAGGTCCGATATCACCGCGTCAAGCAGCAGGACTGGTGGGGCGTCTACTCCATCAACGTCACTCCCGATCAGATCTTCCAAAACTGAGCCTCAGCAAGCTGCCGAGGAGATGCTGACCCTCGCGTCCCACGCCGCGCCCGCTTCCTCTCGCCTTCGAGCGGCTGGACGACGTTCAGCGCGCGCACATTCGCCAGGTGCTCGAAGGCTGTGACTGGAGAGATCGACGGCAGGGGCACGCCGCCTAGAAACTCGGTCTCAATCCCAGTACCCGCCGCTCCTGGATGGAGCGGCTCGGCATTACACGGCCTGCCCACCGCGCATAGCTATCGACGAACAGGTCGAACCTCGACGCACGCCGGATCAGACGCCGCGCCGCGAAGCGTAGTCAAGACTCAGCTCCTCCGGCAGCGGTTGCCCCCTCCGTGACCCCCTCCCATAACGTAATCTGCCAGACTCAGTCGCCGGCCGCGCCAAGAGCCGTTGCCCCAGCGGTGTCTGTCCGGGGATGCAGACTCGATCGGGGCGGAACGAATCTTCCCCGAGGAGCGATGGCGAATGTGCGCGATCCGTGGAGAGAGAACAGCTACGCGACACTGGATGCACTCGGAATGCGCTATCTCTCCCGAAGGACCCGCAACGTCGACCGCCGCCACGGGCATGCTGGTCCGACACCATCCGCTGGTCATTGGTCTATGTGCTGCGCTGGAGTATCTCCAGCCCGGGTCCTATCGTCTTGCCGCCGCGGAAGCTGCCGGCGCCCGGAAAGGATCTGCTCTACTTTGAGCGTCGCCACCCCACGCTGGACCGAGGGTCCGGGCCAGCATCCGCGCGTAAGCCGCGAATGCGCATCGCTTCGTGACTCTTGCCTGGCTGGTCGCTTCGGCGGTCGCCGCGGTGCCTGCCGTTGCGTACGGTCAAAGTCTCGAGCCGAGAGCCTACTCGAACATCCCGGCCGGACTGAACTACGCGCTGGCGGGGTATATCTACACGCAGGGCAGCGTGGGGACGGATGCGTCGCTCCCGATCAAGGATTTCACGGTCCGGACGAATGGCCCCGTTGTGGGCTACGTGCGCACCCTCGACCTATGGGGCCAGTCCGCGAAGCTCGACCTGATCGTGCCCTTCGTCTGGCTTTCGGCCAGAGGCCACGGTGGCAGGACAGGGCCGCGAACGAGAGGTTTCCGGATTCGCCGATCCCCGTGTCAGGTTTTCCGTGAATTTCTACGGGGCGCCGGCGCTCTCACTGGAGCAATTCGCCCACTACAAGCAGGATCTCATCATCGGGACCAGCCTGCAGGTGTCGGCCCCGGGTGGCCAGTACGACTCCGACAAGCTCGTGAATATCGGGACCAACCGCTGGTCCTTCAAGCCAGAGTTCGGGATCTCCAAGGCCCTGGGTCCCTTGACGGTGGAGCTTGTCCCAAGCGTGACGCTCTTCACCGACAACAACGACTTCTTCGGCGGCCAGCACCTCGCCCAGGACCCCCTCTACGCCGTTCAAAGGACACCTCGTCTACTACTTCGATTTCGGGGCCTGGGTCGCGTTGAACAGCACCTATTACACGGGGGGCGCACCACCGTCAACGACGTGCAGAACGACGACCGACAGGAGAACGTGCGACTGGGCATCACGGTCGCCCTACCACTGGGTCGTCACTTCTCGCTCAGGCTCTATGGCAGCTCCGGAGTCTACACGCGCACCGGCACCAACTTTGACGCGGCCGGGCTCGCCCTCACGTACCGGTGGGGCGGCGGACCCTGATCTCCCTGGGCGATGCGAGGACAGAAGAAGCCGACAGCGGTAGGATGGGTGCCCGATGCCCTCGATCACGAGCATTCGCGTCCGCCTCGAGGATACCGACGCGATGTCGGTCGTGCACCATGGAAGCTTTCTGACGTATTTCGCTGTGGCATGGGTCGAGTACCTGAGGGAGCAGGGCTTCCCGATATCTGAGGTCAACAAGCGCATTCACATGCCGGTCGTGGAAGCGCTGGTCCGCTACGTCAAGCCGGCCCGGCTCGACGATCTCCTCGAGGTGACATCGCGCGTAGGCGAGCGCAAGCGCGCGAGCTTCACATTCTTCTACGAGATCACGAACGAGGCACGCGAGATCGTGGCCACGGGCTATACGCGACACGTCTGCGTGAACCCTGCCACCACCAAGATGATCGCCCTTCCCGACTGGCTCAGGAGGGTATGCCGGAATGCCGATCTCGAGGTCGATCGCTGAGATTCCGGGCGGCCCGGCCTCGGGGTCGAAGAGGGCTCCTCGTGCCGTCTAACAGGCCGTTCTTATTCGCATACCTCTCAGTGGATTTGCGTGGATAAGTGGATAACTTCGTGGTTGACAGGGTCGGCATCTAGGGATTACCAAGCGGCGATGCTCAACACTGGCACGCGGGCTCAAGAGATCCGTGTCCTCTCTGGTGTCGCCGGCCACCTCGCCTCCGCTCTCGACGTGCTCTTGCTCAGCGGAATACGATCGGTTCGTTGCCGACATCCTTGAGATGCTCGCGGTAATCGATGGCCAGATAGCAGTGCTGGAAGAGTTTCCCTCCGAGGGATTTTCATAGAGGCCTAAACACAACCTACAAGAGCAGGACGCCGTAAACATCTGACCGGTGGATCACTGCTTCACGGGTCCTGCAAGGGTCCACTGGGCGCGCTGGGATCTATGAGCGGCCCACGACACTCCGTCTTGCACTCTCGTACAAAGGAAGCTAGTTCCGCCCTCCTCGCTGACGGGAAACGGTCTCGACTCGGCCGTAGCTTGAACTCGCTGGCGGGACCGAAGGGAAACGCGCAAGTACTAGTGAAATCTCGCGATGTCCCTACCGGCTTGTGAGACCTCTTGTAGCACCTTCTCGTAGCAGGGCGCAAGACTACGGACAAGCTCACTGCTCCGCTCTGCTACACTCCGCCCAGCCTGTAAGGAGGGCTCCTGCATGGACCCGGCCCGGCTTGCCTCGCCTACGCCCCGCTCGCGCCACGACTCGCAGACTACCTGCGGGCAGACCCAGTGATGGACCGGCGCACGTTCATGGCGATGCGCACTGGTGCGGCCTCGTCGCCGCGCCGCTCGCCGCCGAGGCGCAGTCGCCAGCGAAGGTGCCGCGGATCGGCATGTTGCGGCCCTGGTCGGCCGCATCGCTGACGCCGCTCGGTGGACGCGTTTCGGCAGGGTCTGGGCGATCTGGGCTATGTCGAGGGTCGGAACATCGCCATCGAGTAGCGCTATGCGGAGGGCAAGGCCCGATCGGCTCCTCGCCCTCGCGGCGGAGCTGGTCCGCCTCAAGGTCGATGTCATCGTGACCGCGTCAGACGTCGGTGACCGCGAGGCAGCTCAGCAAGCGACCAAGACGATCCCCATCGTCATGGCGGCGTCGTCAGCGATCCGCTGCGACCGTGGTCTCGTCGCGAGCCTCGCGCGGCCGGGAGGCAACATCACGGGGCTGGTGACATGCTCCTGGAGCTCGGCCGGAAACGCGTTGGAGCTGCTCAAAGGAAGCCGTCCCGGCGGTCTCCCGCGTGGCCGTCCTCTCGAATCCGATGCAACCCAGCCCATCAGTTGCAGCTGCAGGCGGCCGCAAGCGGCGCGCGCAGACCCTCAGCGTCGCTGATCTGCCCTTCAAGCCGTGAGCCGGCTCCGGGCAGCTCGACAGCGCCTTCGCGGCGATGAGCAAAGAGCGAGCCGGGGCCTGATGGTCGCTGCCGCGATGCGGTGTATTGCAGAGATCAGCGCACACGGATCGTCGACCTGGCGGCAAGGAGCCGGCTCCCGGCTATGTACGACCATGGAGAGAGCCATGTGGAGGCCGGGCGGCCTCATGGCCTATGGGCCGAGCTTCCGTGACATGTTACCGCGCGGGCCGCGACCTACGTGGACAAGATCCTCAAAGGCGCCAAGCCCGGCGACCTGCCCGTCGAGCAGCCGACGAAGTTCGAGCTGGTCATCAACCTCAAGACCGCCAAGGCGCTCGGCCTGACGATCCCGCCGTCGCTGCTGGGGCGGGCGGATGAGGTGATCCAGTGATCGACCGTCGCACGTTCCTCGCTGGCACGGGTGCGGTGCTCCTCGCCGCGCCGCTCGCCGCCGAGGCGCAGAAGTCAGGGAAGATGGCTCGCGTGGGAATTCTGGCATCGGTCCAACTCCGAGCCCACAGGAGCTCGCGAAGTCAGTCTCGACTAACCCGTTCTGGCTGTCGATGCGAGAGCTCGGCTGGGTCGATGGCCAAAACATGGTCGTCGAGCGACGATTCGGCGAATCAGTCGATCAGCTTCGCACAGGCGCTGCCGACCTCGTGCGCCTCAAGGTCGACGTACTGTTCGTTTCAAGCGCGGGCCTGGCAAAGATCCTTCAGCTGGAAACGAAAACGATCCCCATCGTGGTCGGTCGCGCCGACGAGAATCTTGTTGCCGCAGGACTCGTCGCCAGCCTCGCAAGCGCCGGGGGCAATGTCACAGGGTCACAGCTCCTGAACGATGATCTCATCCCAAAGCGTCTCGAACTTCTCAAAGCACTTGTACCGAATCTTTCAAAGGTCGCGCTCCTTCGAGAGGATGTCACAACCTCGGTACTCCCCAGATACGCGCTCGGGACGGTGAAGAGGTAGCTGTCGCGGCTCGGGGCCTCGGCATAGAGGTCCATACGTTCATCGTGCGCCGAGCGGAGGACTTGGCTGCCGCTTTCCTCGGCATGAAAAAGAATCACGACCAGGGAGTAGTGGTGATGTCGCCAGCCTTTATGTTCGTGCATAGAAAGGCCGTCATCGATCTTGCGGCCACGCATCGGATCGCCGCAATCTATGAGCTCCGGGTGTTTGTTGAGCCAGGTGGCCTCATGTCCTATGGAGTAAATGCTTCCGAGATGCAGCGACGTGCTGCAGTCTACGTGGACAAGATCCTCAAGGGCGCGAAGCCCGCCGACCTCCCCGTCGAGCAGCCCGACGAAGTTCGAGCTGGTCATCAACCTCAAGACCGCCAAGGCCCTCGGCCTGACGATCCCGCCGTCGCTGCTGGGGCGGGCGGATGAGGTCATCCAGTAGATGGACCGGCGCACGTTCCTCGCTGGCACGGGTGCGGTGCTCCTCGCCGCGCCGCTCGCCGCCGAGGCGCAGCCGGCGGGGAAGGTGGTGCGGATCGGTCTTCTGAGCCTCGCCGCTCTTGACCCCGCCAGTGCCGCCCGGTGGCAGGCGCTTCGCGATCGGTTACGCGAGTTGGGGTACGTGGAGGGACAGAACGTAGTCTTCGAGTCTCGGTGGGGTGACGGGCAAGTGGGCAAGCTTCGAAGCCTGGCCGCCGAGCTGATCGGTGCGAAGGTCGACATCCTGGTGACTGCCGGTAGCGAAGCGGCACTCAGGCGGCCAAACAGGAAACGAGCTCGATTCCTATCGTCATGGCGACGGGCGGTGACCCCGTGGCGCTGGGGCTCGCGACAGGTTTGGCACGGCCCGGCGGAATGTCACGGGTGTGATCTCGCTGATCGGTGAGCTGACAGTCAAACGGCTGGAGCTTCAAGCAGTTGATCCCGCGAGCCTCATCGAGTCGCCTTCCTGCGGGATCCCGACGAATCGCGCCTCTGCGCTCTAACCTGCGCGACGCAGAGAGCGCGGCGAAGTCCTTGGGGGTAGTGGTGCAAGGCGTTACCGTACGGGATCCAAGAGAACTTGATGCCGCGTTCACGGCTATGAAGCGAGCCCGCACCGACGCGGTCATCCTCGGAGAGAATACGGTCATTCATCGCCGAGCGCCGGCGCATTGCCGATCTCGCGGTCACGCACCGGCTGCCGATGATGGCTGCCGGCGAAGGAATACGCCGAAGCGGGAGGGCTCTCAGCTACGGTACCGATTACCTCGACCTGTTCCGACGCGCCGCGACCTACGTGGACAAGATCCTCAAGGGCGCCAAGCCCGCCGACCTGCCCGTCGAGCAGCCCACGAAGTTCGAGCTGGTCATCAACCTCAAGACCGCCAAGGCCCTCGGCCTGACGATCCCGCCGTCGCTGCTGCGGAGCGGGCGGATGAGACTATTCAGTGATCGACCGCCGCACGTTCCTCGCTGGTACGGGTGCGGTGCTCCTCGCCGCGCCGCTCGCCGCCGAGGCCGCAGGGTGCGGGGAGGGTTCTATCGCCGGGCTCCTGTAGCTTCACCGCTGCGCCTTCGATGCGAGCCCTAAGGCTTCCCCGGAGTCTTTCCAGCGAGGCTGCGCGACCTCGGCTACGTCCGAGGGGCGGAACTCGTCGCTCTACGCTCGATGCGCAGAGGGACAGCTACGAACGCGCTTCCGAGTCTTGGCCGCAGAACTTGTCGCGCCTGAAGACCGGATGTCATCGTCGCTGATGCAACGCCGGCGGCCATTGCATGCCAAACGTGCGAACGGCGGTGATTCCCATCGTCATGTCGTCAACGTCTCTGACCCGGTGGGCACTGGACTCGTGGCCAGCCTTGCGCGGCCTGGGGGCAACGTCACAGGCGCGACTGACTTTGGCACGAGTCATGGCCGGAAACGAGCGTGGAGCTGCTCAGGAAGTTGTTCCGAAGGCGTCCCGCATCGCCGTTCTGATAGTCCGACCAACCCGGTTCACCCTCCTCCAAGTTTAAGCTGCAGTGCAGGTCGCGGCGAAGAGCATCGGCGTCTCGCGGCTCTGCCCGATCGACGGTGAAGACGGCACGCGGATCTGACGAGGCATTCGCGTCGATGACTGCAGCAGACAGGCCGGGAGCTCTGATGCTGGCTTGCTGCTCCATTCAGTACTCCATCGCACGCGAAGGCAGCTTCACGGGACTTCGCGGCGAAGACCATCTGCCGACGCATGTATACGGGCCGGGGCCGCGGTGGACGGCGGGGGCCTGATGACCTATGGGCCGACCTGTCGAGTGAACACCTTCGGCACGCCGCAATCTATGTCGACAAGATCCTCAAGGGCGCCAAGCCCGCCGATCTGCCCGTCGAGCAGCCCACGAAGTTCGAGCTGGTGATCAACCTCAAGACCGCCAAGGCCCTCGGCCTGACGATCCCGCCGTCGCTGCTGGCGCGGGCGGATGAGGTGATCCAATAAGGCGATGTGTAGCAACTGAGCCAGCCCGCTTCACCCGACAAAAAATCTGAGAAGGTAGCCGCCAGAGCCAGAGGACCAACATCCCCCCGTGGGGGCCGTCCCCGCTCTGTGGAGGCACCTTGGATCGGATCGGCGCACACCACTCCCGCCCCGTCATCGTCTGCCACGCACGTCATCGTTTCGCGTACTCGATCCCATCGACGGGCAAGTCCTCAGGAACACGGACGAGTGAGTCAGCGAGAGGCCGGTCGCTTCAGGGGCAGGAGCTACGTGGTGCTACATTTGCGACGACCGTCGGGTGAAACGTCTGACCGGTCGGCCGACTACGCACGAGCTTCCTAGGCCGTCATCGGGTAGATCCCCTCCGGTTCACTAGAACCCCACAGCCAAAGTCCGGCAGAATTCCGGCCGAGCACCAACCGAACTTCGGTTTGAATTCGAACCTCGCGTGACCGCATAGATCACCGCTCCACGGCTCCAGCTCACTGAACCGGGGGCGGCGGTACTACTTCAGTTCGCTCGCACGTCAAACCCGCGTTTCGATACGAGGGCGACTCTGGAACGCGGGTGCCACGCGAGAGACCGCGCTGATTCGGGGCGCTTGCGCGGATCGCGATTCTGCCTGGGCGGACGTGACAGCACCCGTTGCGTCGGAGTTCCCCCGAGGGTCAGCAGCGGGTCATGCGGACTCGCTTACGGTGAGCAGCGCGGCCCTGCTGGCGGGCCACCCGTAGACGAACACGAAGTCCGCCAGCATGGGTCAGATCTTCCGGCCGATCCCCGTCGGGTCCGAAGATCCTCGTCGATACGCGCGAGGGCTCCGTAAGAGAATCTCGTTGATGGGCGCCCGCTTCCCGGCCTGCTGAAGGATCTTCACCACGAGGCCGTTCAGGGCCTCGTGCTCGATCGGCTTCCCCGCTTCGAGGTCCTGCAGCATGGACGGCTTGACGCTTCGCAGAGGCACGGAGGCGCTCAGAGCCTCCTCCGCCACTGAGGGCGGCAAATCGACACCGCGGCACCGTGCCGCCTCCCGCACCTCGTCGATACAGCCTCTGACCATGGCCTCGAGAGCGGCCGACCCCAGAATGTCTCCGACCGTCATGCGAAGCAGAACACGACAGCGCGCAGAACGGAGCGTTCCAGACGAAAGCTTTCTCCACAGCGCCGTCCGGATGTCAGGGCTGATCTCACACGGGATCTCTGCCTGAGTCAGGATTGACTGGGCGACGTGGGCATGGTCCGCGCCAGCCGCGCGCAGCGAGCCAGGGCGATGCGGCCTCCGCCGCTATGCTCTATCACGCCTGGCGCGGATACACGGGCGGAGACATACGCGACCCCGGCCAGACTCCGGTCCCCGCCCCACAGCCGCGCGATCCTGTCGGCATTGTCCACACCATTCTGCAGGGACAAGACCACCGTGGTCCGGCCCATGACCGGCGCCAGGGACCGTGCCGCTTCCTCCGTGTCCTGGGACTTGACGGCGAAGAGGACCAGATCCACCGGAGCAATGCGGTCCGAGCCGGACGCGAACTCAGAATGGATGTCAGGTCCCCGTGGAGGCTCTTGACGCGAAGGCCATGCTGTCGCATCGCCTCGAGATGCTCGCCGCGTGCGATAGAAGACGACGGTGGCGCCGGACGCGGCCAGGCGGGCCCCGAAATACCCGCCCACCGCACCGGCGCCCATGACGGCAACTCGCAGGTCCGCTGTCCTCATCTCGCGGCGAAGACCACCCTATGGCGCGAGCGCCGCGCTCGGACCGGCCAGGCAGGCCCGAAGCCGCTCCGCGAGCTCCGGGCCATGCTCGTGATCGAGGTCAGATGCGCCCCGGGGACCGAGTGAACCTCGACGCGATCGGCGACCAGAGACCACCACAGATCGATGCCGGAGGCTGCGCCGCTGCGCGCGGGACGAGCAGTGGACCGCCCCCGCGTAACGACCGGGCACGTGCGCGCGGGCAACGAGGCGAAACGACGGCCACTCGCTCGCCTTCCTGCCAGCCCGTGGCGCCCGCGACCAGATCAAGATCTCTCGCCGGGGCGGCCGCCGGCAGGGACGGCGAACCGGCGACGCCATCCCGCCGGCCCCGAGGCGAGATCCGTCACGTGAGCCCGCAGGCTCAGGAAGAGCCTGGCGCTCGGCCTGGCCATCGAGCCGGCCGATCCACGCGAGGACGCGGGCAAGTCGGCTCACGCAGGCGATACCGGGCATTTCGCGCGGAGGCATCGATGATGACCAGCGCATCCACTTTGTCGCCTTCGGCGACGAGGCGTCGCGCGACCTCGAAGGCGAAGAGCCACTCCATTGCAATGCCCGCCTGAGACGATACGGCCCATGGGGACGCACGGCGCGGATCGCGGCCATAAGCTCGGTCACCATTTCCGCCATAGTATCGGGAATGGGAAGGTCCGTGAGCGGATGCGGGTGCACCACGTAGAAGGGCTGCTCGGCGGGGAGGCCACGGGCCATGACCCGCGAGTAATATCCGCCGCCATTGTAGTCGCCGTGGAAAGAAGAACGGAGGGTTGGCGCCCCGCGCGAAGAGGGCCGATCAGGTCCCGGCCGAACGGTCCCTGGCGCTGCACGGCAGCGGCCAGGCCGGCCACGTGGGCGCGGACAAGAGCACGGTCAGAGGCAGCCGCCTGCCCAGCTCTTCCTCGATTCGTTGCATGAGCTGAGCGGCGAGCAGGGGTGGCCACGAGCTCGAAGAAATCGTCGAAGACGCCGACCATGGGGACCTTGAGTAGCTCACGCCATATCAGGGCGATCCTGCCACTCCAGCGGGTGGCGTGGCGCCGTGTAACGGGCACGCGGGCTGCGCCGGACGCTCGGGGTCGGGAATCGGCAAACCGCGCCGGTTGATCTTGCCATTGGGCAAGAGGCGCGGAAGGCTTCGAGGAACGACATCCGACGGCACCATGACCTCCGGGAGGGTCTGGGCCCGGGGCCCGGCGGAGCTCGCTGGTGCCCGCCGTCCGGCCCGGAGCGGCGATGACGTAGGCGACGACGCGCCGAAGCTACTCCCTGGCCGTCCGGCTGCGCGTGAACCACCGCCGCCTTGACCGGCTCCAGCTCTGACAGCGCCACAGCCTCGATCTAAGAAGACCCGCTGGTGCTCATCGACTCGACGGCGCTGGGGTTGAACTTCCACCTGCGCGAAGGGGTGGAAGGGCGGAAAGGCCGTAAGACGCCGCCGGCGAAGACCTCGCCAGGCTCTCCGACGAGGACTCCAAGAAGGTGTTCGCCAGGCTGCCGGCGCTCGTCGGCATGGAGGGGACGAGAAGGCCTTCGCATTTGCGCGAAAAGTCACTCCCCCACCACGCACTGGCAAGAGACCGAGAAGGTGCCGTTCCTGCCGGCGGAGGTACCCGTGCCCGTCAAGGAAGAGACGGGGCCGCTCACGATCCTGCGCCACATGCCCGAGGGGGGACGCTCCTCGCGCCGCACCTGTCGGTGACGTTCTCGCAGCCGATGATCGCCGTCACGTCGCACGACGAGGCGGGCGCACCCGCCGGCTGATCGAGCCGAACCCCGAGGGGAAATGGCGCTGGGTGGGACCAAGACGATCCTGTTCGGTTCAGCGCGCCTGCGGATCGCGGGCGGGTACGGCCGGTTCAAGAAGTCGACCATCTACAAGGTCACGATCAAGAAGTGGGCACGAAGTCCGCGCTCGGCAACGCGCTCGCCGCCGAGGAGAGCTGGACGTTCTCGACGCCCACCGCCACCGTCGAGAACCTGTACCCGCAGTGGGGACCGGCGCGGCGCGACCCGGTGGTGTTCGTGCAGTTCGATCAGCGCATCGACGCCAAGGACGTGCTGAAGACGATCACCGTGACCGCGGGCGGCAAGACCTACGACCTGCGCCTGGCGAACGCACGGACGAGGTGAAGAAGACCAGGTCGTCGCGCAGCTGGTGACGAACGCGCAGCCGGGGCGCTGGCTGGCGTTCCGTGCGAAGGGAGCTGCCCCCACCGACACCAACGTGCAGGTGACGATCGGCCCGGGGACGCCGTCGGAGGAAGGGCCGCGCAAGACCATCGCGCCGCAGGCGTACTTCACCCAGACCTACGCGCCGCTGCGCGTGACCTGGCAGAGGAGCTGCCACAGCGTGACTACCGCCCGCCGGGGTACCCAGCTGGTAGTTCAACAACCCGATCGACACCGCGAAGTTCAAGGAGGCGATGACCAAGGTCACGCCCGAGCTGAAGGGGCAGAAGATCGAGGTCTACGGCAACTACCTCACGGTGAGCGGACGATCAAGCGGGCGACGTACCAGATGGTGCCGGCGGCGACGCCGATCAGTTCGGGCAGACGCGCTGGGTAAGTGACCAGACGCTCACGTTCCACACCGCCCGGCGCTGTACGCCGCGGGCGGCGAGTTCGTGGTGCTTCGACCCGTCGGTGGGCTGGAAGTTCACCGTGTACACGATCAACTACGACAAGGTGAAGGTGAAGGCGTACGCGGCGGGGCCGGAGAGCTGGGCAAGTACATGAGCGACGTGTAACCACCGCGAGGCGTGTGAGCCGCCGGAGCCGCCCGGGAAGCGGCTGATCAACGAGGTGAGGTGAAGGTCGCCAACGTGCAGGACGACCTGCGGAGACGTGCGCGCTCGACCTGTCGAAGGCGCCCCCGACGGGTACGGCAGCATGATCCTGGTGACTCCGAGCCGACCGAGAAGCCGAAGAACCGCTGGGAATGGCGGCCGGTCATCGCCTGGGTGCAGTACACGAAGATCGGCCTCACCGCGTTCGCCGACCCGAGCGACCTCGTGGCGTGGACGACCTCGCTCGCCGATGGGAGCCGCTCGAGGGCGTGGAGGTCGCCTTATCCGCGCGGCGGAAATGCGAAGAGCAAATGAGAACGGCACGGCGACGATTGCTGACGTCGAAGGCGGCGAACCTGCTGGTGAAGAAGGGAAGGACGTCGCGATCCTCCCTGACTACCCGTCGTGGTGGTCGGAGCAGGGGCAGGGTGCAGCGTGGAACCCGGGCACGCAGCTGCTCTGGTACGTCGCCGACGATCGGCAGATGTACAAGCCGGGCGAAGAAGTGAAGGTGAAGGGGTGGATGCGCAAGGTCGACCTCGGCAAAGGGGGCGACGTGCTCGGCTTCCAGAACGTGCGCCACGAAGGTGAGCTACGTGCTCGCGACGCCGTCGGCAACGACACTTCCAAGGGGGACGCGAAGCGTCAACGCGCAGGGCGGTTTTCGATTTCACGCTGAAGCTTCCGAAGACCGTCAACCTCGGCTACACGCCGATCATCCTGTCGGCCGACCCGGGACGCCGGGGGCGCAGACGACGCACTACATCCAGGTGCAGTGGAGTTCCGGCGCCCCTGGAGTTCGAGGTGTGTCGGCGAAGGCCACCGAGGGCCTGCTGTTCGTCGGCGGCAAGGCTGACGTGACCGTGATGCGACCTACTTCGCCGGCGGCGCCCGTCGAACGCCGACACCTGGTACGTCCCACGTCGCCGGGGTGCGGTTCATCCCGCTGAACCGCGAGCAGTACACGTACGGTCCGCAGCAGGCGTGGTGGGATTACTACTACTACTACAACCACAGCGACCCGACGCAGAGCGAGTACAAGAACCAGCAGTTCACCGGGCACACCGACGGCGGGGAAACGTCCTCGGGGTGGACTTCCGGCGGAACCCGCCGCGTCCGACGACGTTGTGGCGCAGGCGGTGGTCATGGACGTGCAGCCGCCGAGGCCTGGGCCGGCGTCGGCCACGCTGCTGGTGCACCCGGCCGACCGCGTACGTGCGAGCTACGAAGAGCGGCGCGGTTGCCCGTCCTGCAGGAGGGGCAGCCGATCAAGACTCGACGCGATCGTCACCGACCTCGACGGCAAGGCGGTCGCCGGGCGGCGACATCGATGCGACGTCGGCGCGGCTCGATTGACCTGGGAGCAGAACCACTACAGGACCGGCGAGGTGACGATCACGGAGGACTGGGCGCCAAAGAGGTGCAACGACGTCGAGAGCGATCATTACCGGCGCGCTGCACGCCCGGCGACGGGCCAGGCGGCATGTACCAGCGTGACGGCGACGATCAGCGACGACGGCGGGCGGAAGAACTTGAGCCGGGTCCGCGTCTGGGCGGCGGGCGGCAAGCTGCCGGCCGACTGAGCGCGGCGCAGGAGGTCGAGGAGGTCCGTCATGGTCCCCGACAAGACCGGTACCGCGGCGGGGACAGCGGCGGAGTGTCGCGCCTCATCCCGCCGTGAGTATCCGGCCGAGGCGATCGGTGACGCTTTGCGGCGCTCGCGGCATCGTGTCCGCGTGGAGCCTGCCGGCTGCGACGGGGCCGTCGCACGCTGAAGGTGAAGATCGAGGAGGGGCTGGACGCCCAGTCGATGACGGTGCAGGTCGACCTGGTCGGGGCGGCGCCGCGCCTGAGCTGACGAGGGGGAACGTGTGATCAGAAGGCTGCCGCGCCGTCCGGCCGGGTGCGCGCTCGGGCTTCCGATCGTCGCTCTCCATCCCGCCGGTGCAGCGCGGGCTCGCCGCTCGACGGTGAAGCCGCGCGACCGCGTGCGCTCGAGCCGGGCGGCGGAGACGGCCGTCGGGGCTGACGGTGCAGGGACGCGGCCGGCGGGGCAAGCCAGGGCGCCGGGGAGCGAGGTCCGGCGTGGCTGGTGGTCGACGAGTCGGTGCCGTCGTGCTGACCGGGTACCGTCATGCTCCGGATCCGGTGGGCCGCTTCTTCTACTGGCGCTACCGCGACCCGGGCGCGCGCGACCACCACCTGCGGCAGGGCCCTGCTTCTGGCCAAGCCGCAGGAGGCGCAGGCAGCCGGGGGACATGCGCAGCGGGACGACGCGCGGCGGTGCGCGGCGCGACGACGACGGCAACGGGACTCGGACCGGGGCGCTCGCCCCAGCGTGGAGCCTGAGGCGGCGCCGCCGGCGGAGACGTCCCCCGACGGCCGTGACGCAGCAGGAGTTCATGGCCATCGGTCCGGCGGCGACGCGGAGCGGTCCCGGGCGACCGCAGCCATGAAGGTGCGCGCTCGACTTCAACGCGCTGGCGGTGTTCGCGCCGAGCAGTGATGACCGACGCGAACGGCACGCGCGCGGTCGACGGTCAAGCTGCCCGACAACCTGACGCGCTACCGCGTGATGGCGGTCGCGGTCGCCGGCGAGACAGCAGTTCGGCACCGGGCGAGGCGACGATCACCGCGCGGCTGCCGCTCGATGGTGCGGCCGTCGGCGCCGCGCTTCCTCAACTTCGGCGACCGTTCGAGCTGCCGGTCGTGCTGCAGAACCAGACCGACGCGCCGATGACGGTGCGACGTGGCGGTGCGCGCGACCAACGCGACGCTCACCGACGGCGCGGGCCGCGAGCGTCACGGTGCCGGCCAACGACCGCGTCGAGGTCCGGCTTCCCGGCCGCGGCCGAGATGGCGGGCACGGCGCGCTTCCAGATCGGCGCGTGCCGCAGCCGGACGCTGGGCCGACGCGGCCGAGTTCGCGCTGCCGGTGTGGACGCCGGCGACCACCGAGGCGTTCGCGACCTACGGCGTGATCGACAAGGGCGCGATCAGCGCAGCCGGTCGAAGCTGCCCGGAGGACGTCGGTCACGCGAGTTCGGCGGCCTCGAGGTCACGACCTCGCTCGACGGCAGCTGCAGGCGCTGACCGACGCGTCGCTCTACCTGGTCACGCTATCCCGTACGAGTGCGCGGAGCAGCTCGCGTCGCGCGTGCTGGCGGTCGCCGTCGCTGCGCGACGTGCTCGACGGCGTTCAAGGCCGAAGGCCTGCCGTCGCCGGAGGAGATGGAGGCGTCGCGTCGAGCAAGGACCCGAGCGGCTGCGCGCTGCAGAACTACGACGGCGGCTTCGCGTTCTGGCGGCGCGGCGACGAGTCGTGGCCGTACCTCACGGTCCACGTGGCGCACGCGCTCGCGCGCGCGAAGGCAGAAGGGCTTCGGGTCGCCCGACGGACACGCTCGAGCGCGTCGAAGCCACTACCTGCGAGAACATCGAGCCGCTACTCCCTGGTGGCTACGGACTCGACAGCGCGCGCGCGCGCTGCAGCGCTACGCGCTCTACGTGCGCATGCAGCACGGCGACCGCGACGCCGCGAAGGCGCCGCGACTCATCGCCGAGGCGGGCGGCGTCGACAAGCTGCCGCATGGAGGCGACGCGGCTGGATCTGCTCGGTGCTCGCCGGCGACGACGGGCTCGCAGGCCGAGCGCGACGGCGATCCGCCGCCAGCCTGGCGCAACCGCGTCACGAGACGGCCGGCGCGGCGCACTTCGTGACCGCGCTACGGCGACGGCGCAGTACCTGCTGCTCGCATTCGATCGCCGCGTCGACGCGCATCCTGCTCGAGGCGCTGATCCGTCGACCAGCCGAAGCACGACCTGATCCCGAAGGTCGTCGAGGGGCTGCTCGCGCCACCGGACCGCAGGCCGCTGGCGAGAACACGCAGGAGAACGCGTTCGTGCTGCTCGGCGCTCGACCGCTACTTCCACGACGTACGAGAAGGTGACGCCCGACTTCGTGGCGCGCGTCTGGCTCGGCGACGACTACGCCGGCGACCACGCGTTCAAGGGCCGCACCGACCGAGCGGCCACGCCATCGACATCCCGATGGCAGGTCGCTGGCGCCAAGCACGACGACAGCGCGATCTCGATCATCCAGGAAGGACGGCGACGGCCGGCTCTACTACCGGATCGGCATGACCTACGCGCCGTCGAGTCCTGCAGCTCGCGCCGGCCGACTACGGCTTCACCGTCGAGCGCGCTACGAGGCCGTCGACGACCCGACGGACGTCACGCAGACGCCGACGGCACCTGGCACGTCAAGGCCGGCGCGCGCGTGCGCGTGCGGCTGACGATGGTCGGCGCGAGTCGCGGCGCTACCACGTCGCGCTCGTCGATCCGCTGCCGGCGGGCCTCGAGGCGATGAACCCGGCGCTCGCGGTGACCGGCCCGATCCCGCAGGACCCGAACGCGCAGAAGACGCAGGTACCGCGTACTGGTGGTGGTACGCGCACCTGGTACGAGCACCAGAACATGCGCGACGAGCGCGTCGAGGCGTTCGCGTCGCTGCTCTGGGAAGGCGTCCACGAGCTACACACGTACGTCGCGCGCGCGACGACGCCCGGCAACTTCGTGGTGCCGCCGCCGAAGGCCGAGGAGATGTACCATGCCCGAGACCTTCGGCCGCGGCGCCGGCGATCGCGTGATCGTCGAGTAGCAACCCAGTTTTTTACCTTTCGGAGAATTCATGCGCAAGTGTCTCGTCCTCATCGTGTGTTCCTCCCGTCTTACCCCCCAAGAAGCCGGGGGAGGGTTGTGTCCGCAGAACGATGCGACGGGAGACCAGAAGGGCGCGCTCGTCCTCGAGGAGAGCGCGCCCCGCCTCAACTTCCGCCTGCGCGAGGGGGAAGAAGGCGTCGAGAACCGGCAAGGCGGCGCCGCCCGCCAAGACCCTTCGCCGCTGGGCGACGACGACACGAAAAAGGTGTTCTCGCGCCTCCCGGCGCTCGTCGGCGAGGCCGGCGACGAGAAGGCGTTCGCGCTGCGCGAGAAGTCGCAGCCGCCGCGCACGGGCAAGACGGTCAAGAACGCGTTCCTGCCCCCGAGACGGCGCCGGTTCCTGACAAGACCGAGGCCGGGCCGCTCACGGTGCCGCGCCACATGCCCGAGGGGACGTGCCGCTGGCGCCGCACCTCTCGGTCACGCTCCCGCAGCCGATGATCAAAGTGTCTCGTCGCACGACGAGGCCGAGAAGACAGCCGGTGAAGCTCGACCAGCCCGACGGCAAGTGGCGCTGGGTCGGCACCAAGACGATCCTGTTCGAGCCCGCCGCGTTCGCCGATCAAAAAGCGGGTTACGCCGGTTCTGGCGCGTCAGACGGTCTACAAGGTCAGCGTCGCGAAGGGGGACCAAGTCGGCGCTTCTCGGCAACGCGCTCGGCGCCGAGGAGAGCTGGACCTTCGACACCGACCGTGATCTGCAGCAGCAGCACCTCGATCTACGGTCCGACGAGGCTCGACCTGATCCTTGCCCGTCTCGTTCGATCAGCGGATCGATCAGCAGGCGGTGCTGGACACCATCACGGTGACCGGGTGGCAGAAAGATCCGTGCCGTGTTTCGGCGGAACGAGGACGAGGTGAAGAGAAGACCCAGGTGCAGGCAGTCGCGCGAGAACGACGCCGGGGCGCTGGCTGGCGTTCCGCCTGACGACCGCTTCCCGCCCAACACCTCGGTCGTGGTGCAGATCGGCCCGGGCACGCCGTCGGCGGAGGGGCCGCGCAAGACCGACAAGAGCCAGAGCTACTCGCTGTTCTCCACTACGCGCCGCTCGGTCGCCTGGCAGTACTGCAAGAAGGAAGTCCGAGGCGTGTCCGCCCGAGTATCCGCTCGAGCCGTCGTTCAACAACCCGATCGACGCGGAGAAGTTCGACCCCAAGATGGTCACCGTCGTGCCGGCGATCCCCGGCGCGAAGATCGAAGCGTACGGCAACTACCTGTCGATCCGCGGCCACACCAAGGCACGAAGCGTAAGGTCACGCTGGCGTCGACGATCCCCGATCAGTTCGGGCAGACGCTGGGCAAGGACGAGACGCTCACGTTCCACATCGGCACGGCGGGAAAGACGCTCTACTCGACGGCCGGTGAGTTCGTGGTCCTGATCCACGGCGGGGCCGCAGTTCTCGATCTGGTCGATCAACCACACCAAGGTGAAGGTGAAGGCGTTCGCGGCCGGCCCTGACACATCTGGGACGGTCTCGCGCGCTACATGCGCGACGTGTACTACCGCGAGAAGTTCTCGCCTGGAGCCGCCGGGAAAGCGCGTGTTCTCGGAGGAGGAAGATCGCCGCCTCGCCGGATGAGTTGGTGGAGACGCGTCTCGATCTGAAGAAGGCGCTCCCCAATGGGTACGGCAGCATCATCCCGGGTTTCGTCGAGCCGGTGCCGCGCCCGGCGAAGCGCTGGGAATGGCAGCCGATCATCGCCTGGGTAGCGCCACGCACATCGGCCTGGACGCGTTCGTCGACACGCTATTGACGAGGTCGTCGACGACCGGTTGAGGGGCAGGATCGAGCGGCGATTTCCGGAGCGGGATGATCGACGCGCGCTGCGCGGACGCTTTCCCCCGCCTTCGACGAGGCGCGGCGCTAGTGGTGCGCTGTGGCGCCGACAATGCCGCGACCTTTCTACCCTCGCCGGCCATGCAGACCACGGCCAATGCCCTGACCTGGATCCTGTTCCCGCTCGCCGCCCAGCCCGAGCTTCAGGAGGAGCTCTCGCCGCCGAGGCAGCGGATAGCGCCGGCCCGGAGGCGAATGAAGCATGGAGTCGCTCATCTGAGCATCTGCCACGGCTCCGGCTCGTTTCTGATGGAATCGCTCCGGCTACTTTATCCACCCGTCCCGGGCGCTTCGATCGGCAGGCGCTGCTCGCCGACAGGATCGGCGGCGCGAGGTGTTGCCCGGCGACATTGTGGCCATCGATCTGGCCCCTGGCTGCCGCACCGCCATTCCAAAATTGTGGGACGATCCCGGATGTCTCTCGACATCGAGCGCGCTTTGCGGACAAGGGCGGGCGTCATCGCTTTCCACATCTGCCGTTCTGGGGCTGGCGGCCGGATTTGCGTGGGCGCCCAGCGCCCGCAACGACCGAGGCGCGCTGACCATCCTGCGTCCATTGGCTGAGCGAGTGGCGGTTCGTTGACGCCGGTCATCCGGTGCGGGCCGCGGGGATGGTGACGCTGCGCCCGGCAGGCGGTCATTGCCGCTCGCTGGCCGGAAGCGCCGATAATCTAGTCTCGCCGACTGCGAATGACTATCATTAACGCCAGCGCCCGCCCTTACCGGTACGCGTCAGGGAATCTCACTCAGTGCGTCGGTCTGTCGCTCGCGCTGCTTGCCGTTTCGACTCATCGCGATTGGCGTCGTTCCCGGCATGGCGCATGCGGGCTGAGGCTTCGGTGGACGGGTGCGGAGCTAGCCGAACCGCGCGGACGCGGCCAATTCGGGCGAGACCGATCGTCGTCACCGGCCAGCGCGACGGAACCATGGCGCTCGTGTCACCAGCGACTGCGACCTCGACACGTCGTCTGACATCATGACGTCCCGCAGCGCCGTCGGTGTTGTTCCGCCGAGCCAGATCGCGGAGCAAGGGATTACCGTCCGCGCGATGTGCTGCAGACATCATGTTGTACGTCCCGGAGCGCATCGCTCGGGCGCGGGCGAAGGGCAACCGCGACACCGATCGTTCTCGCGCGGGCAGCAACAGCACGGCCGACTTCTTCGTCGACGGCATCCGCGACGACGTCCAATATTATCCGCGGGCTTCTACAATGTCGACCGGGTCGAGGTGCTTCTGCGGCCCTAACGCGATGATCTTCGCCGCGGCGGCGGCGGCGGGATCGTCAACCGCGCGACCAAGAAAGCCGGGACCGACCGGTTCGTTGCTGGCGCGCTGTCAGTCGACAGCCATGCCCGTGAGCGCGACGACAGACGCTGAAACACCGCTCGCCAATGGCCTGGGCGCCCGCATCAACGCGGCCTACGAGCGGTTCAATATTTCCGCGACCATGTCGAAGGCCATCGCACCGGGCTTAATCCGACGATCGGCTGGCAGCTCGGCGACGATACCCGCGTAGATTTGTCATACGAATATTCGCATGACCGCCGCGTCACTGACCGCGGCATTCCATCGCCTGACGGACGCCCGTGGCCAAGGGCTTCCAGGAACAATATTTCGGCGATCCCGACGTTAATCGCCTGCGTTTCGACGCGCGCATGTCGGCGATCTCGCGGTCAGTCACCGCTTCGATCTGATGCGCTGGAGCGCAAGGCGCGGGTTGGGACCTATGACAAATTCTACCGCAATGCGCTCGCCGCCACTGCCATCCAGGCCAACGGCACGGTCGGCATGGAAGCGTATCGTCGCACACCAAACGCGACGCTGTGTTCGTCCAGAACGACTTCATCGCCGAAGTAGCAACCGGGGCCGGTGCACCACACGCTGCTAGCCGGAGCCGATTACGGAAGCCAGACGCTTCACCGATCGTCAGGGATTTTTCGACGCCGCCGGGACGATCCAGCGTCTGTTCGTGCCGCTCGATCTGGGCGACGACTTGCCGACGATCACCTTCCGCGACAGCCCGGTTCGCCGAGCGACGGCAGCCGACACTGACGCAACCGCGTTCGGGCTTCTATGTTCAGGATCAGGCCAAGATCGGCGAGCATGTCGAGATTGTCGCCGGGCTTCGCCGCGTGACTGGTTCAAGCTCGACGTCCACGATCGCATTTTGACGCCAATTTCAGCCGCGACGCGCTTTGGTCGCCGCGTCTCGGGCTGGTGCTCAAGCCGATTCCGGACACTGTCGATCTACGCAGCTGGTCAAAGAGCTTCCTGCCGCAATCGGGCGACCACTTCAAGCCTGACCGCGAGCGATCGCCAGCTCGCGCCGGAGAAATTCGTCAACAAGGAAGTCGGGCTGAAGTGGGCCGCGACGCGCCGCGTATTGATGTGACCCTCGCCGCTTATGTCCTCGACCGGACCAACACCGCGCGGATCCGGTGACGCCGCAGACCGTGCTGACCGGCGAGCAGCGCCCAAGGGCATCGAGGCGACGGCCCTGGGCAGGCTGATTTCGGCAGTTATCGATCAGTGCATCGGCGGCTCTGCAGGAAGCCAAGATCACCTGCACCACCGCCGCTGCCGCGGCCGGGCAACAGGTCGCAAGCGTCCCGTATTTCACCGGCTCGCTGTGGAGCCGCTATGACTTCAGCGACCGACTGGGCGGCGGGGCTCGGCCTCTACCATCAGTCGAAGAGTTATGCGTCGATCTCGAACTTGGTCGAGGTTCCGGGCTCACCCGATGCGGCGGCCTATGCCAAGTTGATCTGCGTGTCGAGCTTCAGCTCAACGTCGAGAATCTTCTCGACAAAAAGTACATTGGCCTCGCAACAGCGACAATAATCTGACGCCGGCAAACCCGCGTATCGCTTTCGCGCGACGGTTCGGTTCGGTTTAGGAGATTGTCAGGCCGGCGGGTTCCAGCGCCTTCGCCAACGGTCGGTGCAGCAGAAGCACGAGTAGACCTCCGCCGAATCCGGATTGCCGCGTCGAGCGTCCAGAAGGCGGCTGGACTCATCTGATCATAGAAGCTGCCACGACCAGCCCATCGCGACGCTGCGCCGACGAACAGCGACAGGAACGCCGCGCCCATCAGGGTCGAATTGACCTTGGCCGGTGCCGATAGCGAAATCAGCGCCAGCAGCACCGGCCAATAATAAATGAATGTGCGAAGCCCATCCCGACCCAGCAGGCGAGGGGCCAGATGACCGGATACCCTGCCGCTCGCATCGGGAAACAAACAGCCAAAGCGCCAATACCAGCGCCGACGCGCCGACCAAAGCTGAGCCGAGACCTATCTAGTGATGTTGTCAGGTCAGGCGTCCGCGCCGTGCCCACGCCCACAATGCGACCAAAGGCGGCACCGCGACGATACTGGCGAAGGCGTCGACCGAATTAAACCACGACGCCGGGACCGAACCCACCGGGGTGGCCAGGCTGACATGGGCATCGATGAAGACGATGCCGATGTTCCAGATCATCGGGTAAGCGGGATTTGGGGAGCACGGTCAGCGCGATCACCACGATCAGCAGCCAGGCGCGGCGCCGCTCGGCTGAAGTTAGCGGCGGAAGCTCGGGTTTGTCCGAACGACGAACGCGGCCGTCGGGGAGATGGCGCTGGCCGGATAGATAATCATGCGACGATCATCAGCCCTGCTGTTAGTCCTGAAACCGGCGTGCCAGCCGTAGATGGCGGCGACCGCGCCGCAAGCGAGCGGGCCGAGCACCGCGCCGATATTGATTCCCGCCGAGAAGATGGTGAATCCGCGGGTCCGCCGCTGCGATCCATCGTTGGGCGGATAGAGCTGGCCGACCTGGGCGGAGATGTTGCCCTTAAGACATCCCGAGCCGACGATCAGTAGCGCCAACGCGATCAGGAAGCTCTTGATCGAATGACATGGCAATATGCCCTGCGCTCATCAGCAGGGCGCCGAGGATGACGGTTGCCCTAGCCCAGCCAGCGGTCGGCAATCAGACCGCCAAGCACCGGTGTGACAGACCAAACCGCCGTACCAGCCGTAGATCAGCGACGCGAACGCCTGGTCTGACATCGCTCCGCGGGATTTCGAACGCGTGGCGCAGCGCAGCGAGTCCCCGAGAACATGCTCGGCGTGGCCGGGAAGCAGCAACTGCTGGATCATGTACAGCGCGAGCAGCGCGGTCATGCCGTAATAGGAAAAGCGCTCCCACATCTCGGTGAAGGCGAGATAGCCAGCCTGGCGCGGGTGACCGCCGGAGATCGTGCGATCGCGCCTTGGCGCTCTGTCGAAAGTCGCTGCGCCATATTTGAGGGGCTAACAGGATTTGGTGGGGAGCTGTGGAAGGAAGCAGGTCCCGCGGCGTTTGCCGCTTTCCAGTCCGGCGTCCCTAGGCTGCGCGCATGACCAAATTATCCTGCGCGTTGCCGCCTCGCTCCTTCCGCTCCTCGCCCTTGCCGCCGCCGCGCCGCCGGCGGTAACGCCGATGACGCCCGACGTCGTCGCCAAGTATGAGCAGACGTCCGGCCTCGAGGCCGATTTCGTCAAGCCGCGTAGCGATGGTGCCGATGCGCGACGGCGTCAAGCTCTACACCGTCGTCGTGATGAAGAAGGGCACGGCCAACGGCCCGATCCTGCTGTCGCGCACGCCCTACGACGCGCATCACGCAGACGCATCGCGTCGCCGAGCCAGCGGATCGTCGACATCCTGCCGAAGTGATGGACGCCGAATTCGTCGAACGACGGCTACATCCGCGTCTATCAGGACATCCGCGGCCTGCATCGCTCCGAAGGCGCAGTGCGTCATGAACCGGCCGCTGGCCGGGCCGCTCAACGACACCGGCATCGACGAGTCGACCGACGCCTACGACACCATCGACTGGCTGGTGAAGAACGTGCCGGAGATCGAACGGCAAGGTCGGCATCATCGGCTCTTCCTACCTCGGCTTCACGACGCTCGATGGCGCGAGATCAACCCGCACCCCGCGCTGAAGGCGGCCGTCCCGCAGAGCCCGATGGTCGACGGCTGGATGGGCGACGACTGGTTCCACAACGGCGCCTTCCGCGTCGGCGCGCTCGACTACGTCGGTCGAGCCAGGCGACCAGCAAGGCGCGAAGGTGACGGCGAGCTTCGCGCTCGGCGGCGGCGACGATTACACGCGCTATCTGCGAAGCGGGCTCGATCGGCGACTTCGCGAAGATGCTGGGCATCGAGCACTATCCCGGCGTCCGCAAGTTCCTCGAGAACCCGGCCTACACCGAATTCTGGTCGCTGCAGGCGGTCGACAAATGGCTGGCGGCGCAGCCGCTGACCGTGCCGACGATGCTCGAGGTCGGGCAGTGGGACCAGGAGGACAGCTATGGCGCGCCCGCGGTCTATCGCGCGCTCGAGCCGAAGGACATGAGCAACGACATGCTGTCTCGCTGCGTCATCGGCCCGTGGCGGCACTCGGGCGCCAACCATTACGGCTACGACCTCGGCGCGCTGACGTTCACCGGCGACACGGCGCTCGAATGGCGCGCGCAGCTATGTGAAGCCGTTCTTCGATCATTATCTGAAGGGCGCTGCCGGATCCGCACACGCCGCCGGTGCTCACCTATGCGACGGGCATCAACCAGTGGGAGAGCTCACCGCGCTGGCCGATGGGCACGCGACGCCTATCTATCTGGCCGCCAACGGCGCGGCGACTTTCGAGCGCCCGGCAAGCGGCCGGCCATGACGAATACGTCAGCGATCCCGCCAAACCGGTGCCGTTCATTCCGCGCCCGATCGACATGAGCGATCCGAACGCAGTGGAAGCCATGGCTGGTTCGCGACCAGCGCTTCGTTTCGGACCGGCCCGACGTCGCTGGTCTGGAAGAGCGCGCCGCTCGACCAGGCCGGTGCACATCATGGGTGCGCCCGAGGTCGATTTGTTTGCTGCCACCACCGGCACCGACAGCGACTGGGTGGTGAAGCTGATCGACGTCTATCCCAACGACATGCCCGAAGCCGCCGGCGCAGGGCGCGAAGCCGTCGATGGCGGGCTTCGAGCTGCCGGTCGGCATCGAGATCTTTCGCGGCCGCTATGTCGAAGAGCTTCGCGAAGCCCGCGCCGCTCAAGGCCGGGCAAGGTCGAGCATTATCGCTGGGCGCTGCCCAACGTCGAACCACGTGTTCCTGCCGGGTCACCGGATCATGGTGCAGGTGCAGTCGAGCCTGGTTCCCGCTCTACGACCGCAACCCGCAGACGTTCGTCCCGAACATTTTCTTCGCAAAGCCGGAGATTATCGAAGGCGGACAGCGGATCTACCATGGCGGACGACGCCGAGCGCGGTGTTGCTGCCGATCGTCCCCTGAAGTTTCAGGCGGACGCCATACGTTTGCCGAGTACCGCCTTGAATAATATGACGAATGCGACCAGTCCGGATCGCCGCGGCGACATGGAGCAGCCAGAAGCTGGTCGTCGGCCACGAGTAAAGCCTCGCCGATCTTGCCGACGAGGGCGTTGGCGATGAAGAAGGACAGATAATAAAGCCCGACCACGGTCGAAGTGATCTTTGCGGCGCGACCTTGGTGAACAAGGCCAGGCTTCGACCGGCAAAATGCAAAGCAACCGATGTTGCTGCTGAGCAAGTGGAACATCACCGGCCAGAACAGCCCGATCTTGACGTCGGCGGTCAGCGCGGCGGTGATCACCAGGCATACGCCCGCCGGCACGGTGAAAAAGCTGCCGATGATCATCTTGCCCACCTGTCGGGCTCGGTCCGGCGCGCGCCATACCATTTGTAGAAAGCGGCGACCGCAACCAGCATCGAAAAGCTCAACGTTGCGTCGAGGGTGATCCGCCAGCTGGTTGCTAAAGTGCTGTCCCCCATGAAAGTCAGTTGGAAACGCTCGTCGCCCCAGACGAGATAGGTGCTGAAAATTTCCTGGTTGGTCAGCAGCGCGACCGCCATCACCGGACTGATCAGCAATGCAATCACTCGGCCCCATCCTCCCGAGTGAGCTTGGCGTGCGGCCCCGCGGCAATTTCGGTTTCGAACGGACATCGTCGGCCGGAAGCCAGCGCCGCCCGGACAGGTAGATCAGCAGCCCGACAACCATCATCACGCCGGCGGTGCCAAAGCCCCAGTGCCAGCTGACCTTCGCCGAGCGTGCCCGAAACCAGCGGCGCGACGATCACGCTGACGTGTTGATCGCGATGTAAAAATCTGGAACGCCATCGCCCGGCGCAAATCGGCTGTCTGTAAAGCCCGCCGACCTGGCTGGTGATGTTACCTCTTGAACAGGCCGACGCCGACCACCAGCGAGAACAATGCAAACAGGAAGCTCGCCTGAACGCCATCAGCAAATGGCTGACGCCACAGGCGACGCCGCCGATGATCAGGGTGCGGGTGCGCCGAGCCACTTGTCGGCGATCAGGCCGCCGAGGATCGGCGTGCCATAGACCAGGCTGAGGTGTAGGTGCCGAAGATGGCGGAGGCGAGCGGCTGGCCGGTAAGACTCGAATAGACATGGTGCGCAGCCATTCGAGGCCATAACCTGTTCGGTCGGCCTGGAAGCAGCCAGATATTTGACCGTAGAGAACGAGTGCCAGGGTCTGCATCGGACAATATGAGAAGCGCTCGCAAGCCTCGGTGAAGGAAGATAGCCGAGTCCTTTGGGATGGCCGCTGATAAAAAGCGCGATCGTCGCCACCTGCTCGAAGTCAGGTGGTGTCTGCAATCGCCGCTATGGTCAAGCTGGCAGGATAACCGCCGATGGAAGCTTCCTCGGCCGTCTGTCGAAAGGACGATTGAGCCGCCGATTGCTTAATAGCTTGCGCGGCGAACAGGGGAGAATTCATGCGCAATTTCCACTTTTGCTTGCCGCCGCATTGCTCGCGTCCGCCGCGCCCGCACTGGCTGACCGCCGGAGGATTTCGGCGCTGACCGATCACGCTGGGCATTCACGATGCGCGAATATCCAACCTTCGCGTCGAGCCCAGCGTTCATGACTACGACGACCAGCTGGGCGACATCGCTTGCCGCCGCCACCGGCGTACTGGTGAATTTGCCACAAATATCTGGCGCGGCTCGCCGCAATCCCCGACGCTGGCCTGTCGCGCCCGCGGACCGATCACAGGCGATCCTGGACGTGCGGACGCTCAGCGAAATGCGTCGAGGCCAACAAGTTTGGCGAGCGGATGATGCTGTTCAGCCAACCGCGGCGGCTGGCAACAACGCAGCCTGGCGCGGGCCTTTCGCGGACGGCTCTGACCTTCCGCAACCCGCGCGGACTAGCAAAGACAATTACTCTGACGCGCCTGGCGGCTATACCCGGCGCTCAACGACGAGGCGCTGCGCGATGAGCAGCCGAGCGCTGACCGAAGGCTATGTGCTTGGCCCTGCGCTCGCCATTGGCGCGGGCTTCGAGGAGACGATCAGTGGCGTGATCCGGCGCGACGGGACCAAGTCGCAGGATCTACGCGCCGTTCGCTGCGGCGGCGCGTTCCGCCGCGATCGCGGCGGTAGCGGACTCGGTCGTGACAGCTGCGGGGCATCGCGCCACGGTCGCTGATCGACGGCGATCTGCGCGCCGCAGCATGCACAAGCATCTCGCCTGGTACACCGGCAGCTACATATGCGCCGCGGTGCGACAAGGTCGGTCGGCGCTTCGGCGCCGCCGAACGGCACGCGCCTATTACGACTTGCTAGATCCGCCAACCAGACCACCACCAACCTGCACGCGCGGACGAAATCCACGCGCTCGGCCTGCGCGAGGTCGCGCGCGCATCCGCGCCGAAATGGAGAGCGGTCGCCAAGAAGGCCGGCTTCGCCGCGCGTGAAGCACTATATCGCCGACCTGCGCACCAACCCCAACATATTATGCCAAGACGCCCGAGCGAGCTGATGGTCGCGGCGCGCGAACGGCCGAAGAATCGACGGCAAGATGCCGACGCCTGTTCCGCGCTGCTGCCGCGGCTGCCTTACGGCGTCCGACGCGATCCCGGCCGAAACCGCCGAAGGCACCACCACCGCTTATTACAGCCAGGGCTGCCCCGACGCGGGCATCGCCGGCATCTATTACGTCAACACCGACGCATCGACCAGCGCCCGCTGTGGGAGATGCCGGCGCTGATCGTTGCATGAGGCGGTGCCCGGCCATCACATCGCAGATCGCGCTCCAGCAGGAGCTGCAGATGCCCGCGTGGCGCAACTACGACCTTCTTCACCGCCTTCGTCGAAGGCTGGGGCCTCTATTCCGAGCGGCTGGGCGATCGAGATGGGCTCTACGACACGCCGCAGAAGGCGAGATGGGCCGGCTGAGCTATCAGATGTGGCGCGCGACGCGGCTGGTGGTCGACACCGGCATCCACGCCAAGGGCTGGACGCAAGGAGCAGGCGGTCGCCTTCATGAAGGACAATACCGCCCTGACCTCGACGCCAATATCGATGCCGAGGTCAACCGCTACATCTCCAATCCGGGCCAGGCGCTCGCCTACAAGCTGGGCGAGCTGAAGATCCGCGAGCTGCGCGCGCAAGGCGGAGAAGGCGCTCGGCGACAAGTTCGACCTGCGCCGCTTCCACGACGCGGTGCTCGGGCAGGGCTCGGTACCGCTTGGATGCGCTCTGAAGCGCAGATCGATGCGCTGGATCGCGACCGAAAAAGCGCGAGACCTAGCCGGACTCACTGTCATGCGGCGGCGTCGGCTCCTTCGGCCTGCATCTGCCTTCGCGCTCGCTTGAACGCCTGGTTGATCACCTGCTCGCGCAGCCGGTGAGACCGCCGGGCCCGACCGGCGAGCAGCTGTTGATGCCGGTGCGGCCGTACGGTCTCGAAAGCTGATGGCGCTGGTTGGCCCAGGCTTCGGCGCGACTGCAGCGATCCGCCCTGACGTAGCGCTTCGGGAATGCGATAGCGCTCGCTCTTCCGGCTTGCGGGCGCAGACCACCGACCTCGTCGTCGGTCGAGCGCGGGCAGGGATCGGTGCCGTAGACGATGATCTCGCTGACCTGTGTCGTTCTGCGCGAGCGCCGGCGCCAGGAGCGGCCAGCGCCGGCGGCAGCGGCCGATGCGGCGGCGGCAAGGGTCAGGAACCAGCTTCGACATGACATTGACGTCCTTTGCAGTCGTTAAAGCGGTGCGAGCCGCCCGTCAGGTTCCCGTCATATGCGTTTCGACAGGCCGATTGCTAACCGGCAACCGGCCCGGATCGCCGCAGTCAGCATGCGGATAAGCCGATGGCTTCGGTCGGCGCCATGCTTCGCGCGCCGTGTCGCGATGCTCGAGCTCCTCGGCCGGAAAGTCGGCGATGTCGGCCGCCAGCTCCGGGATCGCTCGTCGCCAAGCTCCTGCAGTTGCCGCGCCGTAATGGCGGTCGATCTCGGTCTCGACCGCGTCGGTGCAGGCCATCGCCGCCTTTTCGACTGATCAGCGCGGTCGCCGCGCCGAGCGCAAAGCCGGCGACGTTCCACAGCGGCTGCAAGCGCGGTCGGGCGGACCCGCCGCTCGGCCATCAGCGGGTCGAACCGGTCGAGGTGCCGTTGCTCCTGCGCCGGCCATGCGCGCGATCAGGTGCGCGCGCCGGCGAGCTCTGGCCCGAGCACCGCCAGCTGGCCGGCATAGATGCGGGTCGCCCCATATTCGCCGGCCTGGTTGACGCGCAGCATCGATGCCGCGGTCGGAGCTGCGCGATCGCCGGGACGCCAGCCGCTCATCGACGTGCCTCCTGATCCAGCCAGGCGATGACAGCGCCGCGCCGCCGAGCGACATGATCGCGTTCCACCCGGCCATGGAAATGCCGAGAAGCGACCATTGCACCTGGTCGCAGCGGACCAAGCGGGACCTTCATGAGATGTCGGCCGAGGCTGCATCGCGCCGCCGGCGGTGCAGCGGGGTCGAAGCCCTCCCACCATCCCGAGTTCGACGCCCGGCATGATAAGACGCCGATCGCGCCGGAAACGGCGATCGCGAGCGCGGCGAGCAAGCGTCAGCTAGCGCGACGCTGCGACCGCGGCTCGGCGGTGAACAGCGCAGCGCAGCGCCAGCATGATCGCGCGCGCCGTGCGGCCAGCGCTGCCAGTAACACATCTCGCACGGGTGCAAGGCCGCCCAGATATTGCGAGCCGAGCGCGCCGCCGAGCAAGCGCCGGCGAGGATCAGCGCGAGCAGCCGAGCAAGCGCCGGACGCGCAGCGCAGAGCGCGGGGCTGCGGCTGATCGCGGCCTCGGTCATCGTGCTAGCGGACTCAGCGCGACTTCTTCAGGCCACCGGTCGAGCATCGCGCGGACCGGCAGCGAGCCGCTTCAGCGTCTTGAGCGCATAATCGAGCTGGATAGTCCTTGACGCCCTTCTTCTCGAGCTCGGCGGCGGTCATCAGGAAGCGCGGATCCGGCGATGTCGTCGGTCTCCAGCACTTCGTCCTCGACCTTGGCCTGGCTGCAGCAAGTGCCGGCGCAGGTCCGCTTCGCGCACCCGCGGGCGGTCTCTTGTAGTCCGGGTCCGATCAGCTGCGGGACGACGATGTCCGGATCGATGCCGCCGGCCTGAACCGAGCGGCCCGACGGCGTGTAATAACGCGCCGTGGTCAGGCGCAGCGCGCTCTGCGGCCCTGTCTGCACGACGGTCTGCACCGATCCCTTGCCGAAGCCTGTTTCAGCAATACGTAAC